>Ga0210393_10000311_pt1 | contig 44319 bp, 31 predicted proteins | sample IncBWC27OmetaG_FD_160068 | JGI IMG/M metagenome (GOLD analysis project Ga0210393, IMG submission 160068) | Forest soil microbial communities from Barre Woods Harvard Forest LTER site, Petersham, Massachusetts, United States - Inc-BW-C-27-O ... | reverse complement strand
TGAGGAACGCTACGACGATGAGCAAGCCAAAAAGCGAAAGCGTGTCGGGAACAAGGCTCAGAAAACAACGAAGAAACGTAAGTCGAAGCGTTCGAAGACACCACGACGTGCGACAGACCATCCACAAGCAGACGCCACACTGACGCCGGAAAAGGAGACGACCAATGGAGCAAGGTAAAGCACTGGCGGCCCGAAAGGCACGTTTACGCTCCCCCGGAAGGCGATATCCGGGCGTCCAAGGCAAAATTGTGGATTACATCAGCCATTCCATCGACGACGGAACGCTTTGCGTCAATGTTTGCTTCGAGGACAAGACTCTATTCTCGCTGCGCTTCGCCTGTGACCTGTTCATTGTCAGCGCCGACATCGGCGATTGGAAGACCGGCGACTACGAAATGATTCGCGAGTACATCAAACCGATTCCGAGGTAGAGACGATGAACATCAGGAGCCGCCGGGCAGAGGCAAAGGCAAGAAGGGAGCGAAGCCATGAAACGCAAAACCCACCAAATACTACCAGCCGCTACTGTGACAAGCTGTGACAGCTTACTGTGACAAGCTATGCCAGCCAACTGTGACAGCACGTGGTTCGGTGTTGGCCGCGAATGGATTCGGAAACTGTGAGTCGAGGTCGACCTCAGAAGCTGCGGCGAGAAGTTCTGAAAACAGTGATTAAGCCAGGTACTAGAACGCACTAAGGAGATCACCCGCAGGGAAATTGCAGGTTTACTCCGCTTGTCCGCCAGGCTGAACGGTGATAGCAAAGTATTCACATGCGACAAGGAGGAGTTGCTAAAGCGCCGGGGCTGAATTCATCGATACCAAAGTGCGAAAGGATACCTCGCTCTTAGAGAGTCTGCGGAAAAAGCAGATTACGTAACGTAAGCGCACAAAGGTGCCAACGGGAAAGCGGGACGACCCAACGGTGAACACGCAGCCACGACGGTCCGCAAACTCCCTTGCATCAGGAGGACTATGTCGAGTGGCCGATCCGAGAAGCGGATCGCGAAGACGGTGAGCCTAGAAGTTTGCCTGCGGGATGAACCGAAGCTCAGCGAACGGATGTTGACCGAGAACGTTAGCGCCCACGGCGCACGTGTTTTCGCGGAGCGGAAGTTGCAGCCGGGGCAGCAGGTGCTGGTTAGCTCGCCAAAGGAGGGCGTGCGCTCACAAGCGCGGATCGTCTACTGCCAGCGCGTGTCGGAGAGCAGCTTTGCTGTCGGTCTGGAACTGTCCGGCAGGGCGGATCTGTGGGCAGGGTACCACTAACTGCAAGAGTCCACGATTCCTAATAAACTGGCAAGGAAGCGAAACCCGGAGGTCACGCTCCCATCTTTTTTTCGAGCCCTCCAGAGGTCTCTTCGTTAGTGCGGTTCGCGTTACATTCCGGGCATTTCCACAGGCGGAAGCTTCTTCTTTGAGGCATAACCTCAGCGAGATACATGAAGTGCCCATCATTGGGACAGATGACCCGAGGCTTGATCTCTTCTTCGATGATCTTTAAGTTTTTTGTGTCGATGAAGTATCCATCCGAGCTATCGTAGCAGACCAGGCAACTGGGCTCTTGGCAGGCGTACAGCGCCCCCTCCGCAGGCTCACTTAGCAGTCTCAGGAGCATCTCGGTGTGATGCTGGTAGCAAAGTACGCGAAGGTCTTTTCCCGTACCGGTACCCAACCTTTCCTGTTCACTTGCCGTCGTGGGGGGACAGACCGAGGATCGTAAGTTCAAGAGTCTGCATGCAATTTGCAGCCCACAGGCATCGACGCCTCAGAACAGCGCTATCTCTCGGATGGCAATATACATAACAGCCCAAGTCGTTGGCATGCTTTGCTTGCGAATGTTCTTGAGATTTGGATAAGTCCGGCACTTTGTGGACCATTCTCACCAAGCAATTCCCCCACTGAAGAAGGGCACAGAACCATCAAAAAAAATATACGGCTGGGAATTCGTCTCCCGCTAAGGGGTTTCTGAAAGGTAGAAGCTGGCCTTGCACATATCGGGTTCCCTCGTAGGCCGAATCTTTCGCACATGGTTGATGCGGGGGTTGCGAGAGACTTACAGACCTACAAAATCCATTCTACTGAGATAAGCACCTCCGAATGGGGTAACGGCGAAGAGACGCCCGGAATCGCTAGTCGGGGGAGGCCATGGATTCGCGCATGACGGTCTGAGGGAGGAATTCGGCTAATGCCGCGGTGAAGAGGGCTGCGCCTTCGGGATTGAGATGGAGTTCGTCGGAGAGGTAATACTTGGCGGAGAGCGCAGTGGGATCGATGGGGACCAAGGTATCGACACCGGCCTTTTGCGAAGCGATGGTCATTTGACGGACGGCGTCCTCGGAAGATGGGGTTGGAGGGACAAGAAGAATCAATTTTGCGCCATGCGCCTCGCAGAGCGATCGGAGCTGCTCAAGACGAGAATTTGCAATGGCTTGAAACTGGGGGGCCGGGGGAATGGTAGGCTGCGGCTTGAGGAGTGAGACGAGTTCTTGGTAGTGGGGAACCGTATGACGGAGAATCTGCGTACGAAGGACGCTGCGCGTGTCCCAGAAAACACTCGAGTGAGCGAGTAAGAGGTTACTGGTGGCCGTGCGATCCATGTGGAGATCGGAGGCTGCGCTGAGGGAGTCTCGAAGATCAAAGAGCATCAGGGGCGCATACTCCTGGCGAACGGTGTTTGCGACGAAGCCATTCACGCCAACACCGAGGACCACGACCTGAGGTCTTGACCCTTCGCGAAACAGGCGCTGCAAGGCGTAAAGCCAGTCGTAGTACGCGGTGGCTTCGAGGAAAATGGGACAGATGTGAACGCGGCCGTAGGTCAAGTTCTTCAGACGATCCACATCCACGCCATAGAGCAACAATGAGTTGCCGACCATTAGGACGGAGGCTGGCTGGCCGGGACTTGCTGGACGCATGTGGACAGCTTGAGCGTACTGTTGAGAGACGCGGGCGTAAGTTTCGGAGTGGTGTTTGAGCAGAAAATCACTCAAGAGTTCGAAGACAAGAATGAGAAAGGCGCAGATGCCGACCAGCAGCTTAGCGTAGAAGAGGGCGGGGTGCTTAGAACTGGAAATAGACGAAGGCATTGAGATTGCTCCCGGAAAAAAGTGCCAGCACCACGAGCGCGGCAGCGGCTAGGGAAGTACGGAAGGCATAGGTGGACTTGGCGAATGGATATTCGTCGTTGTTGGCTTCCAACAGAAGATCCACAACGAACAAAGGAATAGTGAAAAGGCAGAGCATGAAGAATGCAGAGGCATATTCACTCCGCCAAGCGAAATTGGATAACCCCGCCAGCAGTTGCACGGCTGCATGGAGGGAGGTCGCTCGGAAGAAAGCCAGACTCAAGCCGAGAATGTTGAAGGTCAGAATTCTTTGGGCCCAGAGCGCAAAAAACCCGGTTGAGCGCTGAGGAAGATCCGCGCCTGCCGATTTGGATTTGGCAGGGAAGAAGTACCGCTCCACCGAGAGCACGACTCCGTGAATGGCTCCAAAGATGACAAAGGTCCAATTCGCGCCATGCCAGAGACCCGCGAGGACCATGGTGATAAAAAGGTTTTTGGAAGTTTTCCAGTTTCCACCGGCGCTGCCACCCAGTGGTATGTACAAATAGTCGCGGAGCCAGCTGCTCAGACTAATGTGCCAGCGGCGCCAGAAATCCTGGAGGCGATAGGCGAGGAATGGCTGGCGGAAATTGACCATGAAATGGAAGCCAAGGAGCTGGGCGCTTCCGCGAGCTATATCGCTATAACCGCTGAAGTCTCCGTAAACCTGCCAAGTGAAAGCGTAAGTTCCAAGGAGAACGAGCCAGAAATTCGAAGGGCCGAACTGACCGCCAAATACGGCGTTTGCGAGAAGGGCGCAGTTGTCCGCGACCACGCATTTGCGGATAAGGCCGGAGAAGATGAGCATCATGCCATCGAAGAATCGATCCGGGTCGAGGGTGCGCTCCTTTTGGACCTGCGGAAGCAAGTGGCTTGGCCGCTGGATGGGTCCCGCAATCAAGTGCGGGAATAAGCTGATGAAGAGGCCGTAGTCAAAAAAAGATTTGGAGGCCTGAATTCTTCCTTTGTAGACGTCCACGATGTAGGCGACTTCCTGAAAGGTATAAAAAGAAATGCCCGGGGGAAGAAGGATGCGAATCAAAGGGAGGGGAATGTTGTGAAGACCAAGCTTATCAAGAGCACCCACGAAAGAGCCCGCGAAGAAATCGAAATATTTGAAGACTCCCAGAATCGTGAAATTCAGGATGAGCGAAAAGATAAGCCATTTCTTCCGGTTGGGGTCCGAGCGACTGGGGGAAATTCTTTGGCCGATTAGGAAATCCACGGTGGTGCTGCCGATCATGAGCGCGAGAAATCGCCAATCCCACCAGCCGTAGAAGAAGTAGCTCGCGAGAAGAAGGAAAATGTTTTGAGCTCGATGATCGAGGCGCCAGTAGAGCAGCACCACTGGAATGAGGAACAAGAAATAGGCAGGTGAGTCGAAGAGCATATCGTCAAGTCAAACCAACGCTTGGCCTGACCAAGCTTGTCGGGTTCGCACAGGATATTTTCAGAGAGCTTTGGCGGAGACAATCAGGAGAATCATGGCATTGAAACTAGGGCAATACCTGAAGGTGGATGAGCAAGGCGTCTTTGCTGCGCGCATTTGCAACGGGCTCAGGTTGATGTGAAGAGATTTTGAGCGCGATTTCCGCAAAATATTGATGAAGAGGCACGCCAGTCCCCATGAGGAATGTCCCGCTGCAATAATTGCGGTTAACACCTGATTGTGAGCAGATTTCACATCCGCTACCGTCTCACGCGGGCCAAACTCCCGATTCATCAGCAAGGTTATTTAACAAGCTGACGAATGCTTTCTGTGGAACGAAGCCCTTGGCCGTATCAACCTTCTAAGCGTAATGGGACTCCTACGGCGGTAGCCTACCCAGGGGGAACGATGGGCAAGCGGGATCAAGATCGCCCGTAGCGAGGACCGGCAGAGAAAGGGGCCGAACGGTAACATGGCATCACAAATGAATGATCATCCGTGGTTCGCGCTGCAAACCAAGTGCAGGTCCGAGAACTTCGTGGCCACCCAACTGCGCGGCAAAGGATACGAACCTTTTCTGCCTGTATACAAGTCTCGACGGCGGTGGTCGGACCGCGTAAAGGAACTCGAACTGCCCTTGTTTCCTGGCTACTTGTTTTGCAGGTTCAACCCACTCGAGCGCTTGCCGATACTTGTTACGCCAGGAGTACTCCAGGTAGTGGGAAACGGTAAGAACCCGATACCGGTCGACGAGGCGGAAATTGCCACCATTCAGTCCGCGATTCAATCCGGGTTGCCGAGACAACCTTGGCCGTGCACGCAAGTCGGGCGAAGAGTGAGAGTCGAATGCGGTCCACTCACTGGGCTTGAGGGGGTTTTGTTGAATTTCAAGGGTGGTCATCGCCTTGTTTTGTCGGTCACACTGCTGCAGCGCTCCGTGGCTGTAGAAGTAGACGAATCTTGGGTGAGACCGGTGCCATCCAGCTTCTCAGCCACTTCCATTCCAGCATACGTGTAAACCGAATTCCCGATAATCCATCGCACCTTCAAGACTCCTCGCGTGCAATACAAAGGAATCAGCACGCCAATGCCGACCGAGATGATAGAAAAGTCCGTTTCGCCAAGACTGCCCAAGATTACTTTGCGACTACGCCGTTCTTTGCAAGGAGCCCGTCACGAACTGCTTGCCGAGAACGTATTTCGGAGAATTTTCTGTTGGGAACGGAAGAGGGCGGAGCGCTCCAGCAGGTGCTTCCTGTTAATGCTCGTGCAGGTGGAAACTGTTCTCAAGACGAGCGAGAACGAAAGAGCGTTGTCTGAAATAGCATCGGCACTTTCGGGCGCCACAAGAGAGACGGACATTGCCGGGTGGTATAGGGAGGACGCGATCCTCGGCGTTATTTTGACCGAGCTCGGCAGCCGAGGGAACTGGGTGTCCATGCAGGACTCTACGCGCGCTAAAGTGATTGCGTCATTGCGAGCAAAACTGAGTCCCGAGCAAGTCGATGGAATCTACATCTCATTCTATTTGTTTCCAGAAAAATGGGACAAAGGCACCCGCGGTCGATTGGCTAACGCGAAGCTATATCCGGACTTGTTCGAACAGGACGAGGCGGGGAAAGTTTCCCGCATTGTGAAGAGGTCGATGGACATTGTGGGAAGCATTACAGCTTTGATTCTTTGCTCCCCTGTGCTTGTCGTTGTTGCGCTTGCCATCAAACTCACTTCGAAAGGGCCAATCCTATTTAAGCAGGAAAGAGTGGGCCGATACGGCTCGCGGTTCACGTTCTTGAAATTCCGGTCAATGAAGTGCGAGAACGATCCGAAGATTCACCAGGAGTATGTAAGACGGTTCATCGCTGGAGAGGCGAATCCGGCGGGAGCTGGCGATAATCAAAACGCGGTTTACAAAATTCAAAACGACCCGCGAATCACTTGCTTAGGCAAGTTTCTACGTAAGACCAGTTTGGACGAACTTCCGCAATTCATTAACGTACTGAAAGGCGAGATGTCTCTTGTCGGGCCGCGTCCCCCCATTCCCTACGAACTGGAGACATACCAGATCTGGCACCGGCGCCGCTTGCTGGAGGCTAAACCGGGAATTACAGGGTTGTGGCAGGTGAACGGTCGAAGCAGACTCAAGTTTGACGACATGGTTCGTCTGGACCTCCAATATGCAAAAACTTGGTCGCTCTGGCTGGATATTAAGATCCTCTTGCAGACCCCGCGTGCTGTCCTTTTCGGAGCAGGCGCGTACTGAACCGTTCACATTAAAAGACTCATTCAATTGGAGGGCGCTTTATGGCGACCCATGTGGATCCCGCACGATATAACTCTCCATTAGAAAACACGCCAGAGATGTCAAAACCCATGAAATTCCAGACGCGCGAGAGCTCGTCAACTCTCGTTCGTGTTGGCGCTATCGGATACGGTTATTGGGGCCCGAACGTAGTCAGGAATCTGCAAAGTCTGGAAAACTGCCAGCTCGTTACGATTTGCGATAAGAATTCCGATTCGCTCCTTCGCGCGAAGCGAGTCTATCCGGGTGTTGAACTGACGACGGACTTCTCAAAGCTCCTGACCTCCCCTCAAATCGACGCCGTCGCGGTGGTCACTCCAGTGTGGACACATTTCGACCTGGCCAAAGCTGCTTTAGAGAATGGCAAACACGTCTTCGTCGAGAAGCCGTTCACCTCGACACCGCAGCAGGCCGAAGAGCTGATCGAATTGGCAGAGCGGAAAAGACTCAAGATTATGGTGGATCACACGTTTCTGTTCACAGGCGCGGTGAAGAAAATCCGGCAGCTCATCGATGAGAATACCTTGGGCGCTCTCTACTATTATGACTCGACCCGCGTAAACCTCGGCCTCTTCCAACATGACGTAAACGTTGTGTGGGACCTCGCACCCCACGATTTGTCCGTCATGGATTACCTCATTCAAGAAAAACCGGAGGCAGTCGTCGCCACGGGTGGGAAGCATTTGAACGGTCTCGCGGACCTGGCTTTCATTACGGTCTATTTTCCGGGCAACGTTATCGCGCACATCAATGTGAACTGGCTTTCTCCCGTCAAGGTTCGCACGACTCTGATCGGCGGCGAGAAAAAGATGTTGGTCTGGAACGATCTCGAGGCCGATGAAAAAATCAAGGTCTACGACAAAGGCGTGCAGATGACCAACGGCCGGGGCGTCTATGATTTGCTGGTGAGTTACCGCTCTGGAGATATTTGGGCGCCGAAAATTGAACAGACAGAAGCCCTGAAGGCCGAGCTCGGATACTTCATCGACTGCATATTGAACGACCTCACACCATTCAATGACGGAGTAGCAGGGTTGCGGGTGGTCAAAATGCTTGACGCCGCCGACCAGTCATTGAAAGAACGAGGAAGAGCAATCCAACTATGAACAAGTACCACAGCATCGCCCCCGATGTGCGCCTGGGAAAAGGTGTCAAGCTCTCTAAATTCATCAATCTCTATGGTTGCGAAGTAGGGGACCGTACCAAAATAGGCGCGTTCGTCGAAATTCAAAAAAACGCCAGAATCGGCAAGAATTGCAAGATCTCTAGCCACAGCTTTGTTTGCGAAGGGGTGACCATTGAAGACAATGTTTTCGTGGGCCACGGCGTAACTTTCATCAATGACCTTTATCCGCGTGCCACCACTTCAGAAGGCAAACTCCAAAACGAAGAGGATTGGAAAGTGCAGGCAACGATGGTGAAAAGAGGGGCCTCCATCGGTTCCGGCGCGACGATACTCTCGAATGTCGTCGTTGGTGAGAACGCTCTCGTAGGCGCGGGGAGCGTTGTGACTCACGACGTGCCGGATAATGCGATTGTGGCTGGTAATCCGGCAAGGCTGATTCGCTTGATCACGCCAGGATGGAAAGTGGCGTCGTGAGCGGCAGCCGCAGGATTCCTTTCCTGGACCTGGTGACGCCCCACCAGGAACTAGAAGAGGAACTCGTTTCGGTATTCAGAAACGCCCTGAGGACGGCTGGATTCGTCGGCGGGCCGATAGTGGAACAGTTCGAGTGGGAGTTTGCAAACTTTTGCGATGCCGGGCATTGCGTGGGAGTGGGTAATGGAACAGACGCCCTGCGGTTTGCCCTGATTGCCGCTGGAGTGCAGCCAGGCAATATTGTCGTCACGGTTCCAAACACTTTTATCGCTACCACTGAAGCCATCTCCCAAGCCGGCGCGCGACCGGACTTCGTGGATGTCGATGAGCGCACCTACAGCATGGATGCGCGAAAACTCCAGGAATATATTGAAACGCAGTGTTGCCTCGACCGTGAGACCGGAAAGTTATTGAATCGGAGGACGGGAAGTCGCGTAACAGGAATCGTCCCCGTGCACCTGTACGGCCAAATGGCGGACATGGACCCGATCCTGGAGCTCGCGGAACGACACAATCTGTTAGTGATCGAGGATGCCTGCCAGGCTCACGGGGCCTCCTATTATTCCCGAAGGGAAAATCGCTGGAAGAAGGCAGGGTCGATGGGCGTGGCGGCTGCTTTCAGCTTCTATCCCGGAAAAAACCTGGGCGCTTGTGGGGAGGCTGGTGCAGTCACGACAAACGATCCAAAACTCGCAGGAAGAGTTCGCATGCTGCGCGACCACGGCCAGACGCAAAAGTATAGCCACGAAATAGAAGGATATAACGGAAGATTGGATGCGATCCAAGCCGGGTTTCTGCGGGTTAAGCTGCAGCAGTTAGCAGAGTGGAACAAAAAACGGCGCACACATGCGTGCCGGTACGGGGAACTGTTCGAGTCGCAGACCGACAGAATCATCCTGCCCTACGAATCTCCCCTAAACAAGGCTGTTTATCACCTCTACGTGGTCCGCGTAAAGAATCGGGATCAACTTCAGGCGCGTCTCGCTCAAGCTGACATCACAACGCAGATCCACTACCCGATACCTCTCCACCTTCAGGCACCGTATGCGCCTTTGGGACACAAAATCGGGGATTTTCCCGTATCAGAAAAGGCAGCGGCAGAAATATTGTCTCTGCCCATGTATCCGCAGCTCGAACAGTGGCAGCAGGAACGAATCGTCCAGGAAGTGACCAATTCGCTTGTCGTCGAGACTGCCGGGAGAGGAAAGCCGGAACTGAAGCCAGCTGCCTTGTCTCCAGAGCCGTGCTGACTAAGAAGTTTCGCATCCCCGGGAATTGATACTTGAGTTCCGATATGAATTTCGAAATTCCGGTCCAGGCCTTAGCCGCGGGCCCTACGACGGCAAAGACGGAAAGATCTCGAGGGGCGCGCTCGACACGAAAGATCTGGATCGATCTGGATAATTCACCCCACGTTCCGTTTTTTGCCCCAATCATCGAAGAGCTAAAGAAGCGCAATTATTCGATCGTGGTTACGGCGCGCGATTGTTTTCAAGTGCGTGAACTGGCTGACCTTTTTCATCTGAACTACAAGCTGGTCGGCCGCCACTCAGGGAAAAGCAAAATCCGCAAGGTTGCTGGGTTGTGCTTTCGTGCGTCGCAGTTGGTTCCCACAATACTGAGGGAAAAGCCGATCCTAGCCGTCTCTCACTGTTCGCGTTCTCAATTAATTGCGTCTGCGATTTGCAGGATTCCATCCCTGGTCCTGGGTGACTATGAGTTCGCAACGGGTTGGGCCTTCATTCGGCCAACGCTGCATATGTGCCCGGACGTAATTCCGGACAGGGCCCTTGAATTCACTCACCGTCCAACATTGAAATACCCTGGCATTAAGGAAGACGTTTATGTCCCTCGATTTGTCCCGAGACCCGGGATCAGGTCGCAACTCGGACTAGGGGAACAGGACATGGTGGTGACTGTGCGACCGCCAGCGAGTGAAGCCCACTATCACAATTCACAGAGCGATGAACTCTTCGAGGCAGCAGTCGAGTTTCTAACTAGAAAGGCCGAACCGAAACTTGTGGTGCTTCCTCGGAACGAGAAACAAGCAATTGGGTTAAGGAAGCGGTGGCCCGGCCTTTTTTTGAACGGCAAGATGCGCATCCCAGAGGGAATCGTAGACGGCCTCAACCTGATTTGGCACTCGGACTTAGTCATCAGCGGCGGCGGCACGATGAATAGAGAGGCCGCAGCCCTCGGCGTTCCTGTTTACAGTATTTTTCGCGGGAAAATTGGCGCGGTGGATCAATATCTGACCAGGAGAGGCCGGCTGGTCTTGCTCCAGAGCATCGAAGATCTGCATACGAAGATCATGTTGGTGCGGAGAGAGCTTCCTGCAAGGCCGCACATTGAGCCCAGCGCCGCGTTAACCTTCATCGTGGAACATATTGTGGCGATCGCGGAGTCCCAACATCCGTTTTCAGACCGAATAGAATTCAGTGCCGGGCCGAAATCTGATGGCGAGGTCAGGTCACAGGATGCAGCCGTCTGAGGATCGCGGAATGAAGATTCTTACCGTTGTTGGAGCGCGACCCAACTTCATGAAAGCGGCGCCGATCATCGCCGCGATCCGCGAGCATAACGGGCGGCCGCTAGCAGAGTCGGCCGACCAGCCGAAACGACCAGCCGAAACGATCCGGCATATCCTTGTCCACACTGGTCAACACTACGATGCGCTCATGTCCGGGTCCTTCTTCAGTGATCTTAATCTTCCAGAACCAGACATTCATCTCGGTGCAGGTTCCGGATCGCATGCAATTCAAACTGCGGAGATTATGAAGAAGTTCGAAGAAGTTTTGCTGGCGGAAAAGCCCGATGTCGTAGTGGTCGTTGGCGACGTGAATTCAACGCTCGCTTGTGCCCTGGTTACCTCCAAGATCAGCTTTGACTCAGGTGGTTCCAGACCGGTGATCGCCCACGTGGAAGCAGGATTACGCTCCTTCGACCGGTCGATGCCCGAAGAGGTTAACCGCATTGTTACCGATCATGTTTCTGATTTGCTCTTCGTGACGGAGGAGAGCGGACTTCTGAATCTCAGTAAGGAAGGAGTGTCGCCCGATAAGATCCACTTCGTGGGCAACACCATGATCGACTCCTTGCTCCATTTCAAGGAGAAAGCCGAAGAGTCAACCATTTTGGAGCGGTTAGCGCTTGTGCGCCAAGCACGGAAAAACGGAGGGGCCAAGTCTATCACCCGATATGCGCTTCTCACGTTGCATCGACCTTCCAACGTGGATAATCGTGACGTCTTTCTGAACATAATGGCAGGGTTGGAGGAACTTGCGACAAATTACCCCGTCATCTTTCCCGTGCATCCTCGAACCCAGCGGCGAATCAGGGAATTCGGATTCGAATTCGGTCTCGATGGGAATGCAGGGAAACATAATGGGAACGGACAGAGTTCCGGAAACTGGCGCGACGGCATAATCCTGACCGATCCGTTGGGCTACTTGGATTTCCTGTGTTTGATGAAACACGCCGCTCTCGTGGTGACCGACTCCGGCGGAATCCAGGAAGAGACTACGATTCTTGGAACTCCCTGCGTTACCGTCAGAGAAAACACGGAACGGCCCGTTACCGTCAAGAATGGAACCAATACGATAGCTGGAACAAAAACAGAAACGATAAAGGATGGGATCCGCCGACAGTTAGGCAGGAGGCATGAAAACGGCGTGCCAAAAAACTGGGACGGGCGGGCCGGTGCGCGCATCATAGACATCTTGGTCCTTGGGCACCACGGAAATGCGCCATCTTGCCCGGGCGCTGCCGCGCTTGAGGACCAATACTCCTGCCCGCAACACCATTGATCTCCGTGGACAATCTTTTGGAAGCAAAGATCCTTAAACTCTTGGCCTATTGTGAGGCCAATGATTGGGCGGGGTATGACCCATACGACGCGTTGAACACCCCAATATTTGCCGCCCTGCCTTCTCTCAACTCGAGACTTCCTCGCCTGGTTTTAACCCAGGCTTTGAAACGAAGTCCTATCAACATTCGCAGGTGGTTGCGTATCCCAAACACCCAGAATCCCAAAGCCATCGCCCTTTTTCTTTCGGCATTCCTCAAGCTCTCGGGAATCGGAATGGCCAGGACGGGAGAGCTTGCCGCACAGATGATCGAGCGATTGATCGCGCTTCGGTCAGAGGGGGTTCCTTACTGGTGCTGGGGATACAGTTTTCCCTGGCAGACACGGACGATTGTGGTGCCAAAAGGAGCACCCAACCTGGTATGCACAACCTTTGTTGGAAACGCCCTCCTGGATGCCTACGCTCAGCGCCAGGATGAGCGGTGTTTGAGCATGGCGGTGAGTACAGCCGAATACATTCTGAACGAGCTCTATTGGACTGATGGTAAGGCAATCGCCGGTTTCAGCTATCCGCTCCCTCAGCTCAGGCATCAGGTGCCCAACGCGAATTTCCTTGGTGCGGCTTTTTTGTGCAGGGTGTACAGGCATACAAACGAACGAAATTTCCTTGATCCAGCGGTTGCGGTTGCTCGCTGTGCCGCGGCCATGCAGCACCCAGACGGCTCTTGGGATTATGGGGATGGGCAGTCACAACGATGGATCGACAACTTCCACACCGGCTATAACCTGTGGGCGCTTCACTCGATTGGTCGAGATGCAGCAACTTTGGAGTTCGAATCCACCCTCCGGCGCGGGCTAGAGTTCTACCTAGCCCACTTTTTCCGCGCGGACGGCGCGCCCCGATATTTTCATAACCGCACCTATCCCGTGGACATTCATTGCGTGGCGCAAAGCATCATCACCCTCGTTGCACTGAAGGATCTGAACCCGAGCAATATGGAATTGGCTCGCTGGGTGTTCCAATGGGCCATGAATCACATGTGGGATGAGCAGGGCTTTTTTTACTATCGCGTGCTTCGCTCCTATACCAACCGAATCTCATACATGAGATGGTCCCAGGCCTGGATGCTCCTCGCAATGTCCGCGCTACTACCGGAATCGGCCACACCAATGGCATATCCAGAAACCCAAGATGCAGCAGCTTTGGTTGGCGCATGCTGATGCATCCAAAGCACAACCATCGGTAGATCGGATCCCGGGCGATAGAGTAAACGAGAGGTATTTTGACGGTTTACACTTTAAATCCGCTTAAAGATTCGCGCTGGGCGGATTTTGTCGACTGGCATCCGCGGGCTTCCATTTTTCACACTCGTGGCTGGCTGGAAGCACTACACCGCACCTATAAGTATGAACCGGTCGTCTACACAACTTCCGCGCCAGGAACGCCCCTGGCGAATGGACTCCCCTTGTGTCGCATCAAAAGCTGGCTGACCGGCGACAGAATCGTCTCTCTGCCGTTTAGCGACCACTGCGAACCTCTTGTAGAAAGCCTCGAGGAAGGCAAAGAAATCCTTGATGCCTTGCAACGCGAGCTCCAGAGAGAAAAATTCAAGTACATCGAGCTTCGCCCGCTGCATCTGAACTCGCTCACAGAAACCGGTATGCAGAGGAACGAGTCGTTCTACTTCCACGAGCTGGACCTCCGCCCACCTCTCGATGAGCTTTTTGTGAGGCTTCAGAAGGATTCGATTCAGAGAAAGATTCGTCGCGCTGAACGCGAAGCTTTGTCCTACGAAGAAGGAAGATCGGAAAAACTTCTGAGTCAGTTTTATGCCCTCTTCGTTTTGACACGCAGGCGGCACGGAGCACCTCCACAACCCATTGATTGGTTCCGAAACCTTGTTACGTGCCTCGGCGGCCGACTCAAAATTCGTGTCGCCTCGAAAGCTGGCCGTCCCATCGCCGGCATTGTGACTTTGGGACACGGCGATTCCATGGTGTACAAATATGGCGGCTCCGATGCGAGCGCTCATAATATGGGCGCCATGCCGTTATTGTTCTGGAAGGCAATTCAGGATGCAAAGAATGCAGGAGTACAGAAACTAGACTTCGGCCGCACAGATTGCGACAACGAGGGGCTGATTACTTTCAAGGACCGCTGGGGCTCGCATCGAACCGAGTTGACGTATTGGCGGCTCTCGCCTCAGAGCGCACCCATACCCGGCCAGTGGAAACGAAAGCTTAGATTTGCCGGACCGATTTTCGCTTGCATACCCGATCGCCTGCTCGAAGCAGGTGGGAGAGTCTTCTACCGCCATATTGGCTAGCTTAGGAGAGCAAGCAAGATTCCGAAGGACAATGGGTAAAGCTATGGCAGTGGATACGCAGATGAAGACGGCTTCGGCGACCCCGCAATCGGCATTTCCGAAAGGGCGTTGCCGTGGGGCGCTGGTTATGGACGGAGATTATCGCGGGCTCGCTGTCGTTCGCAGCCTCGGGCGCCACGGAATTCCGGTGTGGGTTTTGCATCACGGTGATCAATTGCTCGCTGCTTTGTCCCGCTATAACCGTCGAACGCTAGAATGGCCCAGTCAAGACGAGAAAGAAAATGTCAACTTCCTTGTCCAATTGGCTGAGCATGAGAATATCCGCGACTGGCTGCTGTTTCCTACGGGTGACGAAGGTGCGGCCATGGTTGCGCGGCACCATCAGAAGCTCGGCGACTACTTTCAACTTACGACCGCTCCGTGGGACGTTCTGCAATGGTTGTATGACAAGCGTCTCACCTACCGGCTCGCTGAAATGGTTGGTGTAGACCACCCCTGGACTGTGTACCCCGCAAACCGCGGCCAAGTAGCCGCGATCGATTGTTCGTACCCCGTCATTCTTAAGCCTGCTTATCGCACCAGCTTCAATCGATTCACAGCTTCGAAGGCCTGGCGTGTAGATACTCCAGAGAAACTCCTCGCACGATACGACGAGGCCAAGACGCTCGTCGAGCCGGGCGCCTTGATGATTCAAGAGATCATTCCAGGGGGAGGAGAATCGCAGTTTTCTTACACGGCATTGTGCCGCGACGGCCAACCGCTTGCCGCACTTGCAGCCAAGCGGGTTAGGCAAATTCCGATGGATTTTGGGCGCGCCAGCACTTTCGTTGAGACGGTTGACGACGCTGCGGTCTCGGCCAGCGCCGCTCAACTCCTTCGGGTCCTGCGATACACAGGCATCGTGGAAGTCGAATTTAAACGCGATCCCCGAGACGGCAGGCTTAAGCTGCTCGATGTCAATCCGCGTGTTTGGGGCTGGCATAGTCTGTGTGCTTCGGCAGGTGTGGACTATCCCTACCTGCTGTGGCTCATGACGGTCGGAGAATCCATACCGGGAACGAAGGCGGCGGTTGGCGCACGTTGGGTGCGCATGAGCACGGATGCGCCCACGGCGATCCGCGAAATCCTCAGCGGCCGCTTGTCACTGCGTGACTACCTGCGCTCCATTCGGTCGCCACTTTCCACGGCGATCTATGCTTCCGATGACCCCTTGCCCGGGGTTCTTGAAATTCCTCTTCTTGCATATTTACTCGGCAAAAGAGTTGTCAGCGGCGGCAGGATGGCCTGAGCAAATTCCCCGGCTATTTGAACGTGTAGGGCACCAACCTGACTTTCAAGAATACTCAGCATCACGGAGGTTCAAAATTGAATGCAAAATCTGACGTGGTAGTTATTGGCGCTGGCCCGTATGGGTTGTCCGCGGCCGCGCATTTGAACGCCGGTGGAATAAATGTCCGGGTTTTCGGAGAGACCATGTCATTTTGGGATCGCAACATGCCCCTGGGCATGTGCTTGCGATCACCCTGGGAAGCATCCCAATTGACTGATCCCGCGAGATCACTGACGATCGATGCGTTCCAAAACGCTACTGGCGTGCCCGTAAGCCGTCCCGTTCCCTTAGCGCGCTTTGTGGACTACGGCCGCTGGTTTCAATCCCACGCTGTTCCCAACCTGGAGCAACGCAAGGTCGCCGAAATCGAAAAGGACGCTGGGAACTTCCGCGTCGTACTGAGGGATGGGGAAGTTGTGCGTTCGGGACGCGTCATCATCGCTGGGGGGATTGGACCTTTCGCTACGCGACCTCCTCAGTTTACGGGCGTTCCTCGCGACCTGGCGTCCCACTCGTCAGAACAGAGGGACTTAGGCCGCTTTCGTGGCCAGCGCGTCGTGGTAATCGGTGGCGGGCAGAGCGCTCTCGAGTCGGCGGCACTCCTGCACGAGGCCCAGGCAGAAGTTGAACTGCTGGTTCGCGACACGAGCGTTCAGTGGACTTGGCAACGCCCGTGGCTGCACACCTTTAGGCCTGTTGGTGCGGTCCTTTACGCTTGGCCGGACGTCGGACCGGCGGTCGTCAGCCATGCCGTTGCGCGGCCGGATCTCTATCGCATGTTGCCCCGCTGGCTTCAGGACTCCTGGCGCGCCAAGTCCATCCGCCCGAACGGCGTGGGTTGGTTGAAACCCCGGTTGCGCGACGTGAAAGTCTCGACCGGGCTCGCCGTGCTTTCAGCGGTCGAACGCGGAAACCAGGTGGAGCTTAAGCTGAGTGACGGCTCAGCGCGAACGGTGAATCACGTGTTGTTGGCCACTGGTTATCGAATCGATGTGAGGAAATATGAGTTTCTTTCCGGGTCCTTAATATCTGGGCTTCGCCTGATGGGCGGGTGTCCAGTGCTCGGGCGGGGTTTTGAATCCTCCGTTCCGGGTCTGCACTTTCTTGGTGCTCCAGGGGTATATAGCTACGGCCCGCTTATGCGTTTCGTCGCTGGAGCGGATTTTGCTGCGCGCGCGGTGTCTCAGTCGGTCCTGTGTGTTCGCAGCGCCGGCGCTGGTAGGCAGATTGCCGAAGCGCTCCAGGCACGCCAGAAGGTCGCGGTTCCCCGAGCCCCGGAGGGATCATAGGGAACTCCCGCGCTGCGGCTGGTAGTCCGTAACGGCAGCTCCTAACTAGCTTCTCAAGCCCTCCCAATGAACCAGACATTTGTAGATTATTATCGCTGTCCCGAGGAGTTCGCCCGCTGCTTTCTAGATGGCGAACCGTCAGAGCATGTAGGTCATTTCCGGTTTGGACCCGAAACGATTTGTTATGGCTCTATCAGCAAGGGAGCAGTACAGGAGAGTCCCGACGGCGAGCTCCACGACGCTTTGAACGATGCGGCAGCGGAACGCGGCTCTGTACGCTTGTCGTTCGACCCAGGCCAGATCGTCAACAATCTCCGTTTTGAGCGATATTATGGCGGCTCAGAGCGGCGATCATTCCTTTCTGGAGGGCTCGCTAACAAGCTGTACTACCTGGCGCGGCCGGTTCTAGGCGTAAGCGTCCGCCGGCATCTACAGAAGCTTAGGCTTAGGGGCTGGCGGTCGATTGCGTTTCCTCGTTGGCCAGTCGATCGAACCGTCGAGCAAATCCACGAGACGCTGCTCCGGCTCTGCCTGGAGGCGCAAAATGGAGGAAGCGTACCGTTTATCTGGTTTTGGCCTGAAGGGCTTCCGAGTTGCGTGGCGGTTACTCACGATGTGGAAGCCGTCAAGGGGCGTGATTTCTGTCCGGCCCTGATGGACGTCGACGAGAGCTTTGGCATTAAGAGTTCCTTCCAGCTAGTTCCCGAGAAACGGTATGCGCTCAGCCGGCCGTTTATTGAGAGCATCCGTGCAAGGGGTTTCGAAGTAAATGTACATGATCTGAACCACGACGGGCGGTTGTTTGCCAACGAGACAGAGTTCCTTGATCGGGCCCGCCGCATTAACAAATATGGCCGGGCGTTTGGTGCATACGGGTTTCGTTCGGGTGCGCTTTATCGCAATCTTGCCTGGTACGGAGCGCTTGAATTTGCCTACGACATGTCGGTTCCCAATGCCGCACAGCTTGATCCACAACGCGGCGGCTGCTGTACCGTGATGCCGTATTTCGTCGGGAAGATTTTGGAGCTGCCCGTCACCACGACCCAGGATTATTCTCTATTCTTTATCCTTAATGAATATTCGATCGATCATTGGAAGCGCCAAATTGCCCAAATCACAGAGAAGCATGGACTGGCCAGCTTTATCATTCACCCAGACTACATTCTAGAACCGCGGACGCGCGATACCTACAAATCGTTGCTGGCTTATCTGGCTGACTTGCGAACGCGAGGAAAGATTTGGAGTGCTCTTCCAAGGGAGATCAATCAGTGGTGGCGAGCGCGCAGCCAGATGAAATTGGTACGTCAGAAGAGTAGCTGGGTGATCGAAGGGCCTGCCAAGGATAAGGCACGAGTTGCGTATGCTTTTCTTGACGGTGGTCGCTTGGCGTATCAGCTGGCATGAAATATAGAGAACGACGGGCGCTTCCGGAAGCGGGTATTTCCTCGATGCGCTCTTGGTGTTTTATACCGTATGGGATTCCTCTTTTTACCCTATTCCTTTCCGCGGGGCGCGGTGCTAAATCCATCTTATGGAAATGGGCATATGTGACCCGAATGGCGGAGCTTTGGGTAGCTGCTCGGGTTCTTGGGATTCGACTCCGGGTCTTCGGACAATACCTTGCCCTTGTCAGCAAGCCATTTAGACGCCCCCGCGACACTAGAGGCAGTTACGAAGCAGCTCCAATGAAGTCTTGATCCCAGCGCAAATGAAGAGCGCCCTGGAGATAGTCGCGTAGTTCCTGAGACGCCTTCCGGGTTAAGGCGAATACCAATGAGCAAGCAATTTGAATTGATGAACCATGATTCGCGCGACTCCGCGGTGGCGCAGTCTCCCACGCGAAGCGCGTCAAGGTTTAAGTCAAATCCCTCAAACCGCTATCCCCAATGGGTGGGTAGTGCGTCGGAGGAAATGCTCTTAGCCGGTCTCTGGCGAATCATCCAACACCGCAAACGGACAATCGCCGTGTTCATACTGCTTGTTGTCGCGATTGTCCTGGTGGCATCGCTCCTGATGAAGCCGAAATATGAGGCTGTCGGGCAGGTCGTGTTTCATAGCGACGATGACAGTCGTGTGCTGGGATTCAAGGGTGTGGATACCTCTCTACTGGAAGATCCAGAAGATCGGGCGGCCATTGACACTCAGATCGGCATCCTCGAGACCGATGCGTTGGCCATGCAAGTGATCAGCGACCTCCACCTCGACAAAAACCCGAAGTTTACGGGCCATGCGGGTCAATCCGGCAACGAGGATCGACTCGTGGAATTGTTTCGTAAGAGCTTAAAGATCTCGAAAGTGAAGGGTACACGGCTTATTGAGATTCGGTTCCGAAGCACAGATCCAAAGCTGGCCGCCGATGCCGTGAACCAATTATCCAACGCGTATGTCGATAAATTCTATAAGAGCCAGTTTCAAGCCAGCACGCAGATTTCCGACTTCCTCGCGAGTCAGCTGAAGGAACTCCAGGCCAAAGTTCAAGAGTCGCAGCAAAAGCTGATCGACTACCAGCGAGAAAATGGAATCTTTGGCTTGGACGATAAGCAGAACATAGTGACCGCAAAGCTGGACGACCTGAACAAGGAACTTACGGCGGAGGAGATGGAAAGAGTCCAGAAAGAGGTCAACTACCGACTAGCACGCTCAGGGCAGCCGGAACTGATTGCGAAACTGGGGCCCGACAACCTGGTTACAAAGCTTCGTTCACAGCTGGCCGATCTGCAGAGCCAGATGGCGCAAGCGTCGGTTCAGCTGGGCTCGGCACATCCCAAGATAATCGAGCTGTCAAAGCAAATTGCTCAGGTTCGGCAGTCAATAGATGCAGAAGTTAAGAGGACCGATGAGCAGATAACCTACGACTACAAAAGCGCGGTGGAACGGGAACGCATGCTGCGAGCTTCTCTTGAGGACCAGAAACAAGCGGCGGACAAGCTGAACGCAAATGTGATCCAGTCCGACATCCTGAAGCACGAATTTGAGACAAACCGGAAACTCTACGAGGATTTGCTCCAGAAACAGAAAGAAGTGAGCATTTCCTCCAACTTGAAATCGAGCAATATCTGGATTGTAGATCCAGCAAGACCGCCGAGACTACCTGTCGAACCGAATATTCTGCGGAACTTTGCACTGTCTGTTCTGTTCGGGCTTTTCGGCGGCGTGATGCTGGCATTCGGCTTGGCGAAGGTGAACGAAAAGATTGTTACCCTGGAACAGGCTGTTATTGCATCGCCCCTACCCTCGCTCGGCGTCGTGCCACGGCTGGGTGCAAAGAGCAAAATTGCGGCGTCTCCCCAGCTGAAAGACGCAAACGGGGACGTGAAGCCTGAGTTGGTAAGCTCTCTTCGCCCGATGTCGATAGCTGCCGAGTCTTACAAGTCCATGGTGACGTCGATCTTACTTTCGCACCGGGTTCATCCGGCGGTGATCCTGGTTACGAGCGCCCTTCCAGGGGAGGGCAAGACCACAGTTAGCACCAACTTGGCGGTCGTGCTCGCGCGGTTGCGAAGGCGTGTACTGCTTGTGGACACCGACCTTCGGCGTCCCAGCGTCCACCGCGCCATGCAATTGAGCGCTAATACCGGTTTGGGCGCGCTACTGAGGAAGTCTGCCCCATTCGATGAGCTTGTGGTCGGCTGCCCCGATGTGCCCAATCTTTACGTGCTGCCTGCCGGACCAATTAACCTGGCGGAGGATACCGAGCTGCTGGTCTCTGGCTTCAGGGATTTGGTAAACGGCTGGCGGAAGCAGTTCGACCACATCATCATTGACACCCCACCCGTACTGGCGATGACCGATGCGGTTCGCATGTCGGTCGAGGCTGATTCAGTGATTCTGGTCATTCGCGCTGGTCAGATCGCAAAGAAGGAGTTCTTGCGCGCTCAGGATTTACTCCTCAAGGTAAACGCGCGCCTTACGGGCTTTGTTTTGAATGGTACAGAGCTGGACTCTTCAGAATTCCAGTATTACTACGGCTACCACGGTCAAGATCCGTCCGAACACCTCGCCAAAGGCGCTTGAGGAAGCTGTTATGCCTGCGCATGGGGATAGACACATGGGAAGAACTAAGGAGGTTATCATGAGGTTCAAATCTGCCTCTCTCGTTGCACTTGTATTCTTCGTCTTGCCATCAAGCTATGGCTTCGCCCAGGATCGGGTTGGTTCACCAGATGTTCGTGTAGAAGCGTCTCCGTCTGCACCTCAGACCAAGCCTGTTGCAGAGAACAGCAATGGCTCCTCGCCGAAACTTCTGATTGGTTCTGGCGATCTGCTCGAGGTCAGCCTGTACGGCATGCCTGATTTCAAGACCGACGTGCGCGTTAGTTCTGGCGGCGAGATTTCCTTGCCGATGCTCGGTACTGTAGAGATTGCCGGCCTCTCCGTGGAACAAGCCGAAACGTTGATCGAGCGCAAGCTAACTCAGAAGGGCCTCTTCAACGACCCACAAATTACGCTTTTCGAAAAGGAATACGCCACGCAAGGAATCTCCGTGTTGGGCGAGGTGCAGAAGCCCGGCATTTATCCGTTGCTCGGTGAGAAGACGCTGTACGACGCCATATCCGCCGCCGGTGGCACCAGCCCTAAAGCCGGTCGATACGTGCTGATTACGCGCCGCAACGATCCGCAACATCCCATGCAGGTACCGCTTTTGACGGGCGCCGCCGACTCGATGAAGAATAACGTCACTGTCGAACCCGGCGACACCATTGTCGTAAGCAAAGCGGGTGTCGTTTATGTCATCGGCGACGTCCACCAGCCGGGTGGTTTTGTCATGGAAAATGGCAACGACATTACCGTGTTGAAGGCCATCGCCCTAGCTCAAGGTACCAACCCGAACGCGAAACTCGATGCCACAAGGCTCATACGCAAGACTCCGGAAGGTCCGCAAGATGTTCCGCTCTCGCTCAATAAAATCATGGCCGCTAAGGCTCAAGATGTACAACTTCAGGCAGACGATGTTGTCTTTGTTCCGACCAGCGCCGGAAAGAGCGCGGCGAAAAAGGGCGCTGAGGCCATCCTGCAAATGGCGACCGGCATAGCGATCTGGCGCATACCGTAGGACAAGCGTTATTCCAACTTGACTGGCTAAACTAGGCTGGGGCAACTCGTCGTCCAAGGCTCTTTGGCAAAGACGATTCCCGCCTCGCACGCTACAAATTTGCATTCGCCATACGTAAACCAGAGGAACCAATGCGAGCACTGTTGACGGACAGGAAATCAGGGGAGGTGGCCACCTACGAAGTTCCGCCACCGGAGTTGCGTCCCGGTGGACTCCTGGTGCGCACCCATTACTCCGCAATCAGCGCCGGCACCGAGCGCGCCACGCTCGAGCTCAGTTCGAAGTCGCTTCTCGCAAAAGTTAAAGCACGCCCTGATCTCGTTAAACAGGTCCTTGACTACGCCCGCCAGAATGGGGTCAAAGCCGCGTACCAGAAGGTACACGCAAAACTGGATACACTGACGACTCTCGGATACAGCTGCGCGGGCGAAGTAATTTCGGTGGGTGAAGGGGTACACGAATTCCGCGCCGGTGATCGCGTCGCTTGCGGCGGCGGCACCTACGCCAACCATGCTGAAATCAACTTTGTTCCCCGCAACCTCGCGGTGCACATCCCGTCAGAGGTAACGATGGCCGCGGCTTCTCTCACTACGATTGGCGCCATCGCCATGCAAGGCTTTCGACAAGCCGAGGTGGGTATTGGCGAAGCTGTCGCGGTGATTGGCGCTGGGCTCGTTGGGGTGTTGACGATCCAAATTGCTCGCGCCGCCGGATGCCGCGTTGTGGCCATCGACCTTTCGCCCGAGCGTGTCCAGCGAGCGGCGCAGTTCGGCGCGCAGCTCGCGGTTGCTGCCAATGATCCGACGCTCGCATCGAGCATCACGGAGTTCTCCAGATACGGCGTCGATGCCGCTATCTTGACCGCTGCCACCGACTCCGCCGAGCCCGCTGAGATGGCCGCCAAAATTCTGCGCGATCGAGGCCGCATTATTGTCGTCGGTGCAGTCGGCATGGGAGTGTCGCGCAACAACATGTACATGAAAGAGCTTTCGCTAACTCTCTCTCGTTCTTACGGGCCGGGGAGGTACGACCCTCGGTATGAGGAAGGAGGAGTCGATTACCCGATTGGCTATGTCCGCTGGACCGAGCGCCGCAACATGGAAGCCTTTCTCGACCTGTTGGCAACTGGACAGATTGACGTCGCGCCCCTGATCGAGCATCAGTACGCCATCGACGAGGGTGCAAAAGCTTACGCCGACTTGAAGAGCGGTTTGTATACAGCGATTTTGAAGTACAACAGCGCGCCGGCGGCGCATCACGGTGCCCTTCCGACCGTGGCGGCAGCGCGGCCTCGCATCGGCGACGAAGTAAGGGTGGGCTGTATCGGCGCGGGCAGTTTCGCGTCGAGCGTAATCTTTCCGAACTTGCGGGCCATCAAAGGCGTACGCCTGCAATCCGTCGCCACCATCTCGGGCGCGGGAGCTGCTTCGGCGCAACGCGCCTTCAAGTTCGAGGCTAGCGAGCAACCCTCGGCACTCCTCAGTGATCCCAATGTTGATTCGGTATTTATCCTGACACGCCACGACACGCATTCGATCCAAGCAACCCAGGCATTGCGCGCAGGTAAGCCTGTGTTCGTCGAAAAGCCTCTGGCGATCGATCGAGAACAATTGGATCAATTACAAAAGGTGTATGCCGAGCAACTCCAGGCTGGCCGCGCGCCGTTTGTGATGGTGGGGTTCAACCGCCGGTTTGCACCTTTTACCGAAAAGATCCGTCAATTCTTCTCCGGCCGCCGTGAACCGATGTTGATGCACGCGCGTATTAACGCCGGCCACCTCCCGCACGAGCATTGGATTTACTCCCAGGGAGGCCGAATCGTTGGCGAGTTCTGTCATTTCGTGGATTTGGCGCGCTGCGTTATCGGCTCTCCTATTCATAGCGTGGCCGCGACCGGCTTGCCGAACGGAACCGATTCTGCCGCGGATAACGTTGCAGTCGCTCTGAAGTTCGCTGACGGGTCTGTCGCCAATCTGCTCTACCTGGCAAACGGCGACCGCAGCATTCCAAAGGAATTTGTCGAAGTGTTCTGCCAGGGCGCAATCGCGCGGCTCCACGATTTTCGGACACTCGAATTAGCACGCGATGGAAAAATTCAGAAGTTCAAAAGTGCGCAAGACAAAGGTCACCGCCGTGAGCTCCAGTTAACCATCGAAGCGATCCGTTCCGGTGAGCCGTCGCCCATCTCATTCGAAGAACTGTCGGAGGTTACCAAGGCTACCCTTCTGGTTCACGAGGCGCTCGCCACGGGTGAAACCCTTCGGCTTGGGCCGCTTTTGCCGAACGCTGCGCCCGAGGCGTCGTCTCCCCAATATTCGACCGTGTTCAGCGAAACTCTGGCACCGGCCGAGACTGCCCAAGCGCATGACTAGGCCTTCGCACGTAGTTGTCCCTTGGAATTCGATCCCTTCGAGTCTTGTTAAGACGGGCCGCACTATTCTGACTTCTATCCTCGGTGGAATATCCATAACACCGGAGCAACGTCCTAGCCTGTGGGAAGCCGCACTCGTCATACTAGGTGCGATTGCGGTTGCCGGTTTCATCCTGCTACCCGCGGCGAGTTTGGTGTTGGTTATCGCCTGCTTGGCTCTGTGGTTCCTCAGTTTGGTTAGTGAGGTATTTCGAGGCAGAATCGAGGGTATGTTGGTCTGTTGGGCAGCGGTTCTTCCCCTGGGCGGCTACTTCTTAGCGTTTCCTCGCGAACATGCCATCGTGACTCTCGACCGCGTGGTCATCTGCCTGGTGTTCTTGGGAATGTATTTCCTCAAGCCCAGTGCCCTCACCGCGGTACCCAAGCAACTATGCTACGCCGGACTTGCTTCGCTGGTATTTTTTGCAGTTGCGTGCACCACTCTTAGAAACTCGCCAAACGCTCTTAACGCCGCAAGGATTTTGTTGGACGGTTTCGTGCTTCCGGTCTTACTCGGCTGGTGCGTCATCGTCAGGTTCGATGTCCGGGCCCACCTTCCCTCAATTCACACTGCCGTTTGCATCTCCTCAATCATCAGCGCGACCGTAGCTGCTGCCGAGATTGTCACGGGGCAGGACCTGCTTCCTTTTGGGACTGCGGCAATAGCGTACGGAGGCATCGTTCGCCCCAATGGGCCGTTTGAGAGCAATGACACGCTTGCACTGATGGGTGCTGTCAGTTTCTTCTTCCTTCTCTTTTTGGGCCAGACGCTTGGTCCGGCTCTCGGCGTCGGCCGGAGAATACTTCACTTCATTGGGCTGGCCGCCTCGCTTGGCATGGCGCTAATGCCGATGTTCCGTTCCGTGGCGATCACGCTCTTGCTCGTACTGATCATCGACACCTTCTGGCAACATAAGATGAGCCGCCGTGCCTGGCGCGTCGCGCTCATGGGCGCTTCTGCTGGTGTGATTTTTATCGCCCCCCTATTTGCACCCCAAGTGTTCGAAGATCGCAGCAATGGACAAAACGCCTACGCCCGCATTGCCGAATACGAGCAAAGCTTTCGTGTATTTGCAGAACATCCTCTTTTGGGAGTCGGATTTCAGAACTTTAACCGCTATGTATCGGGAGAGCTCCGTTATGTTACGTCCTATCAGGGCGTGACCTCAGTGGATTGGCCGCACAGCAACCTGTCGCAGATACTCACAGAAACTGGCCTCCTAGGCTTTGTTCCGTACATGATGGCCACTGTTTTCCTGTTTCGGCACATGTGGCGGTTGCGCCTGTCCTCGGGTTCCGGGAGCCTAGTGTGGAAATATTTCGTTTATATGTTTTTGTCGTATTGGATCACCGGGATCACTGAGGGCTCGGGCTACAGCCCTCTCAATCTGTGGTACGTGTTTGCCATCGCTGTGGCTTGTAAGTATGTCTTGACGCAGCCCGAACCATTGCAGCCGGGGGAAGCCGGGCTTTCCGGCCTGGCATTCAGCTTGCGCTCCGAAGCCTTCTAGCTCGTGTTTCTCCCATGAGCCGACAATCCAAAGTTTTCGTACTCGTGCTTGCGGGGCAGCAACAAGATGCGCTCGCCTTTGCCCGGCGGCGCTATCCGGCGTGCCACGCGGTAATTCTGCCGAAGACCGAGCTACGTGAGAGTGGCTGGAAGCGCAAGCTGCGTGTTTTGCGCCATCTCAAAGGGGAAGCGCTCCTGATATTTACCGATTCGCTTGCATCGCTGCAGGAGCCGATCCTGCTCAAATCGACAGTGCTTGTGCATCGATGCCGTGAAACCGTCCTCGTCGACTCCTCCGGATCATTCGAGGCGACCAATAGAGTCAGACTCTTGGGTTTACTTCCTCGAACTCTCATCGCGGCCCTGGCCGATGTCTTCGCGTTTGCTTGCGCCTGGATTTGCCTTGAGCTATTTCAGGTGTGGCTTAAGCTTGGGCGTGAACCTCAAGCTCGCGCCGGACTGCTGGACCTCGCTTTCCTATATCCCTCTCCAGGGGGTCTCGACGCCCCCGGCGGTGCACTGACTCACATTACTGGTTTTCTTTCAGGACTTGTGCAGGAAGGGGCGCGCGCGGCAGTGTTTTCCGGCCGGCCCTTCGAGACTGCGTGCGAAATGCACAACATCTCCGGCTCTCGTCGTCTCTACCTTTTCCGCGAAGCTGCGGCTTTGTCCTATAACTTCCGGTTCAGTGCTACAGCGCGCAAATATCTGGCGCACAAAAAGCCCCGGCTGCTGTATCAAAGGCACGGAAAATTTATCTTCGCTGGTGCGCTTCTTTCGCGCTTGCTGGGAATTCCTTTGGTGCTCGAATACAACGGCTCTGAAGATTGGATTGCGAAGCACTGGGACCCTACACGCTTCTCGCCGTGGCTCAGGCTGTGCGAGAAAGCTTCGATCAAGTCGGCGTCCTTGATCGTTGTCGTTTCGAACCCGCTGAAACAACAGTTGATGGAAATAGGTGTGCCGCAAGAGCGAATCCTGGTAAATCCTAACGCCGTCGATCCCGACTGGTTCCATCCTCGCTGCGACGGTGAGAAGCTGCGGCAGGACTTAGGGTTTCAACCAGAGGACGTAGTCGTCTGCTTTGTCGGCACATTCAGTTATTGGCACGGAGTTGGCGTCCTCGAGCAGGCGATTCGTTCGTTGCTGGACAATCATCAACACACAAACCGTTCTCTGAAATTCCTTCTCGTTGGAGAGGGACCACTCGCTTCGCAGCTGCGGAACGCGCTCGAGCCTTATGTGCGCGATCGTTTGGTTACCTTTACAGGCGCGATTCCACACAAGTCCGTCCGCACGTATCTGGACGCTGCGGACATTCTTGTTTCCCCGCACGTTCCCATGCCCGGCGGGCGTCCTTTTTTTGGCTCGCCCACGAAGTTGTTCGAATATATGGCGATGGGGAAGGCGATTGCTGCGAGCGCTCTGGATCAAATCGCTGATGTTCTGGAGCACGGGAGAACAGCGTTGCTGGTCAAGCCTGGTGACGCCATCGAGCTGGCCGAGGCCATTCAGCGACTTGCCGGTGATGCGCAACTACGCATTGAGCTCGGGCTCCATGCTCGTGAGACCGCTCTGGCGCGCCACACCTGGCGCCAAAATGCCCGCCGTGTCCTCGCTTATTACTCGGACCCTCAGCTCGCTCCACGCGAGTCCGGGTTGCAAAGTGCTGTTGCTGCTGGCTCGACGCCATCTCGCAGTACAAACCTGGCAAGGCAACCGCTCCGATGAAGACCGCCATATCAGCCGCCTCAGCTCAACTATGGCGCATGGCAGCGGGATCGGAGCTGCGCCGCAACGTCTTAGAGACCTATGGCACCCGCGTACTTATTATTCTCGTGACGTTTGCAACGGCTGTTGTGATCGCGCGAGAACTCGGTCCTACCGGTCGCGGGCTCTATGCCGTGGCCGTGACTTTGGGCGCGATCGGCGCGCAGTTCGGCAATCTTGGCCTGCATGCCTCCAACACCTTCTACGTCGCAAAAGACCGAGGGCTCCTGCCTGCTCTCATTGGCAACACCCTGGCTGTCGTCCTTGTCTCTTGCGTCATCGCCGCCCTATGTGGGATTGGCTTTGCTTTCTCGCCAAACGTAGCGCCTGTCCACGGGACACTTCTGCTGCTCGCGTTGGCTTCGGTTCCTTTCACTCTCGCCTACCTCCTCGCTCAGGGATTGCTCCTCGGCGTTAATGAGGTTCGGGCATACAACCAGATTGAATCTGGCGGCAAACTCCTCGCGATGGCGCTGATCTGTATCCTCGTACTGGCTCGGCGTAGCACCGTGGAACTGTTCTTCGCCGCGACCTTGTTGTCGATAATAGCGGCCTTTCTTTGGGCCCTTCTGCGCCTCAGACGAGTTTCGGCGAAACCGCCCAAACCATCTTTCGCCGTCTTTCGCCAGTGTCTTGGCATCGGGGTCAAAGCGTATACGATCGCCTTCTTCGGTTTTCTTCTGCTCAGAATCGATTTGCTCATGGTCAAGTACATGCTCGGCGCGACGGAAGCGGGCTACTACTCGATAAGCCAGGTTCTCGCCGAGAACACCATGATGTTTCCGGCGGTCATAGGACTGCTCTTGTTTCCCAAACTGTCAGCTCTAAGTCAGAGAGAAGAAAAACTGCAGTTGGCGAACAAAGCTGTTTTGGTAACGGCGGCACTCATGTTGCCGGTAGTCGCGATTGCTGCGTTGGCAGCGGCTCCCGTCATCTCGGTTGCCTTCGGACGGAACTTCCTCCCGGCAGTCCCTCCCTTTGCCTGGCTGATGCCGGGAACCTATTTCCTCGGAATTGAAACGGTGATGGTGCAGCTCCTAAACAGCGAAGGTTTTCCTCCAATCATCGTGGTGGCCTGGATCGTGGACACAGTGATCAACGTCGCCCTGAATTTCTGGGCTATCCCCCGCTTTGGCATAGCTGGCGCGTCGATGGTCTCCTCTGTTTGCTATTTCCTGATGTTCCTCGTCGTTTCCGCCGTTGTCTGGAAGCGCAATTACGCGCGGCGGCCGGCAGCGGAATGCGCGCCAAATCTGCCAGCCGAAACATAAATGCGAATCATCAGGATACTCAAACGGGAATCGCCACTCTTGGTTGCTCGCGAGGTCTTGTGGAGAGCACGAAGAGAGTGGAACAAGCGGCAAATGATCAGCCGGCTCGAGCACCCCGGCAATCTTAAATTCCGCTGTATGCCTTACCACAAACCGGACCTCGAATCCTTGAGTGACCATAGCCGAGAGCTGGTGGTGGCCTTCGCGGACGAGATTCTGGCTGGGCGATATCCTTTCTTAGGCTATGGCACAGCGGAACTCGGAAGACGCCCGAAATGGAATCTTGATTTTACATCTGGCGCCGAGTGGCCCTATGTGCGCAGCGAGTGCCGCGACTGCATCCGCCACGACGGCTCCGACGTCAAGGTGCCGCTCGAACTTTCGCGTCTACAATTCCTCCCGGTCCTGGGCAAGGCGCACGTTCTTACGGGCGATGACTCGTATCGGCAAGCGGCGAAAGAGCTCCTCTCGCATTGGATTCAATCAAATCCCGCTCCCCTGGGGGTGAACTGGACGATTCCGATGGAGGCGGCTCTGCGCGCCATGAGCATCTGCTTCCTGCTGAATTTGCTTTCGACTTTCGGTCCCCGGGAACAGCCTTGGCTTCTGACCGTGACGCGCTCTCTCGCCGAGCATTTGCTCTACATCGAAGCGAACATTGAGTTCTCCCATTTGTTGACCAGCAATCACTATCTAAGTGATGTTGTGGGGCTTTACTGCCTCTCGGTCTTCTTCGACGGCGAGGGCATGCCAGCCAGGCGCAGAAAATACCGCCGGCTAATCGAAGCCGAAATGGCAAAGCAGGTATACCAAGACGGTGGGGATTACGAGGCCTCCACCGGATACCAGGTCTTGGTCACACAGCTTTTTACAACCGCCCTGCTGCTGATGCAAAGCGATGGCTCGGCTCCAGTTGCGCCGGCGTTCGCCGAGCGCCTTAAGAGGATGTTCCAATTCCTCAACACCATAGCTAGCATCTCCGGCGAATTGCCACCTGTTGGTGACTGCGACGACGGTCGCACCGAGCTACTGCTCGACGACCTCCAGCAGATGATTCATTGCCCGGTTGCCGAGAGGAATTCGCTGAGGGTCTCTGGCTTGCTAGGTCTCGGACAACGGCTGTTCGGCATAGGTGCCGGCGCCGGTGACGATGCCGCGTGGTACGGTCTCACCGACGCCGTACACCCTCCCTATTCTGAACCTCGGCAGAACCCTCGCTTGCCATACCCAATCCAGGTTGTTCCAAAGTCTGGAATCGGCGTTCTGAAACAAGCGTCTGCGGATCTTCTCTTTTTTGCCATTCCAAATGGAATCCATGGCAAAGGGAGCCACACTCACAACGACAAGCTGAGTTTTGTTCTGCGCATCGGTGGCCGCGAAGTTCTCTGCGACTCCGGCACCGGCTGCTACACGAAAGACATAGCGACTCGGAACCGGTTCCGCAGCACGGCCGCGCACAACACCTTGATGATCGATGGCACAGAACAGAATCATATCGACGCGAGCCCCTCCGGGCTTTTCCTCCTTGGAAACGAGGCGGCTGTTAGTCCAATACAACAAGGTCAGGATGCGCTGGGCTACTTTCTGCGCGCCTCACATACCGGATACTGCTCGCTTGGCGTGAAGCACACGCGGACCATTCGCGCTGTTTACGACGAACCGGCCTTTGTCATTGAAGATGAACTTGATGGCGATGGCGTTCACGATTTCGAGCTCAACTTTCAGCTTGCTGCCCATCGAAGCGCGGAAATCGTTTGGCTTGAAAATGGAATTATGTGCCGTGTACTGGGCGATCCTGAAGTTCAGCTCGTTGTCACCGCGTCCATAGTTCTTCAGGTGGAAATTCACCCCGCGCTTGTCAGCCGGACGTACGGAGCAACGGTCCCTTCGTCGAGAGTGCGCGTTACGGGCAGAACCACGGTTCCCGCACGCATCTCGACGCAACTCTGGTGGGTGGAAGCGGCCGGCCCTGCGAGCGCTCAACTGGAATCTACAAGAGACTCTCAATCTCGTGACGTTGTGGCTGAGGGGGTTTATCAGGAATGAGCCCCGCTCGCTCCGTTCCCACTTCCGTTCCGGTTGAAGCCGATTTCGCGGCAACAGCTGCGTTGTCTGACGACTACCCGCTCTCCGGCGAGTCGATTGTGTGTTTCGCGGGTGAGGACTGGTGGTACCACCATCCCCATTCGAAGAACCACATTCTGAAGCGGCTGGCCAAACATAATCGCGTGCTGTTCGTGAACTCCATCACCATGGGCCTGCCTTCGATCGGCAATCCGGACTTCTTTCATAAAATCCGGAGAAAACTTCGCAGCTACATGCGCTGGCTGCGCAAAGCACCCGAGGGACTGTGGGTAATGACGCCGATCAACGTGCCGCTGTACGGTTCCGCCGTGGCACGCGCGTTGAATCGCGTGCTGCTTGCACTGCAGCTCCGCTTCGTGATGTTCCTGCTCAATTTGCGCCGTCCCATCGTTTGGGTGGCCATCCCCACAGCCGCCGACGTGGCGAGCTCGCTCAGCGCCAAGCTGCTGGTCTATCAGGTTTCCGACAAATACGATGTCAACGAAGACAGCGCGCTCTCACGTGCCGTAATTCGCGACATGGATTCCCGCCTTAAGGAACAGGCCGCGGTAGTGATGTATTCCGGGCGTAAGCTCTATGAGGAAGCCGAAAGCCGCCACCGCTATTTTCTTGAGCAAGCGGTGGATTATGAACGGTTTGCCAACTTGCGTCCGGGAACTCCCGAGGACATGGCTGCATTGCCTCGTCCCGTCCTCGGATACGTCGGCGCCGCCGATTTTTACACCATGGATGTGCCTTTAATCGAACACGTGGCCCGGGTGCGGCCTGATTGGCATTGGGTTTTCATCGGCTCCAAATCCAATGTTGTCAAGCTCTCAGCGCCGAACATTCATTTCCTCGGCCCCAAACCCTATGCGGAGCTTCCTCGTTACTACAATCACATCGATGTCTGCGTGCTGCCGTGGGTGCAGAACAATGCGTTTACCAACTACGGAAGCGCCATCAAGGTCCGTGAATATCTCGCCACTGGAAAACCTGTGGTCATTTCTCCGCTGTACGAATACCTCCTGACGCCGGGCGTAAAAATCTACCGCTCGCCCGATGAGTTTATCTCGCTTGTTGAGAAAGCGCTTGCCAGCGACACGCCCTGGGAGCGCCAGGTTCGCCAAGACGTAGTGCGCAACTGTACCTGGGACGTGCGCGCGAAAGAGGTAGCTGAGCTGTTTCATCGGCTGCTCGATGCGCGGGGGAGCTACTAATGTGCGGCATTAACGGAGTGCTTTCGTTCAGGAACAGTGCGTTCCGGGTATCGGAGCACTATCTGACGCGGATGAGGGATGTGATGTCGCACCGCGGACCGGACGGGGCGGGGAACTTTATTTCACCGGACCGGCGGCTAGGCTTGGGACACCGGCGGCTGGCGATTATTGATCTGTCGGAAAAGGCCGCGCAGCCGATGAGCAACGAGGACAGCTCGTTATGGGTGGTCTTCAATGGCGAGATTTACAATCATGCCGAAATCCGTGCGGAATTGGAACGGCTGGGAGGACACCGCTGGAAGACGGACCATTCCGATACCGAAGTGATCCTGCATGCGTTCGAGCAGTGGGGAATTGACTGCGTTCAGAAATTCCGCGGCATGTTTGCCATCGCGCTGTGGGACACGAAACAGCGCCAACTCTGGCTGGTCCGCGATCGGGTCGGCGTCAAGCCGCTCTACTACAGCGTTCACCATGGGCGCATCACTTTTGCTTCCGAGATCAAGGCGCTGCTGGAGGATGAGGAGCAGCGACGCGAGGTAAATGAAGAAGCGCTTTATTACTATTTGTCGTTCAATGCCACGCCGGCTCCGTTCACCCTCTTTGCGGGAATCCGGAAGCTCGCGCCTGGGACATGGTTAAGAGTCAGCGAGGACGGCCATGTCCAGGAATCCCGGTATTGGGATGTCTTGGATCACACGCAGGCACTGACCAATGCTTCCGAAGAGGAGATTGCCGAACGCCTCTTATCCGAACTCCGTACCGCAGTAAAGCTCCGCAAAATCAGCGACGTGCCAGTCGGCGTGTTTCTTTCTGGCGGCATTGACTCGAGCACGAACGCGGCGCTGTTTTCCGAGGGCGACGGGAAGCCCGTCAACACTTTCTCGATTGGCTACGACAAAGAATACGAGAGCTATCCAAGCGAACTTCCCTATGCGAGGAAGATTGCGCGCGTGGTCGGCGCCGAGCACCATGAACTGCTGCTGCGCGAGAGCGACCTTCTCGACTCGCTGTCGCTGATCGTTCGACATCAGGATGAGCCGTTGGCCGATCCCGTCTGCATGCCCGTGTACTTCGTATCAAAATTGGCTCGCGACAACGGCGTCATTGTTTGCCAGGTGGGGGAAGGTTCGGACGAATTGTTCTGGGGCTACAAATATTGGAGAGACTCGCTGCGCCTGCAGAATTTCGCCAACTCGCTGCCGGTTCCAAAGCTGCTGAGAGGCGCGGGACTGGCGGCTCTAAGTTGCATCGAGAAGTGGCCGGGGGCTTCTTATACGCGCGAGTTTTCATGTGAAGTAGTGCGGCGGGCGCTGTCCAACCGTCCTGTTTTCTGGGGCGGGGCAGAGGTGTTCAGCGACTCGCAGAAGCGGCAGTTCCTCTCCCCAGGCTTGCGGAAGAAATTCGCTGATTTTAGTTCCTGGGAAGCAATTCGGCCGATCCACGAACGCTTCGCGCAGAAAGCGTGGGAACCTTCGCCCCTGAATTGGATGAGCTACCTCGACCTGAATCTCCGATTGCCGGAACTTTTGCTCATGCGCGTCGACAAGATGAGCATGGCGGTGAGTCTAGAAGCGCGGGTTCCGTTTCTCGACCACAAGTTTGTCGAGTTGGCGATGAGTATTCCGGAATCGGTAAAAACCAAAAACGGCGTACTAAAATCCATTCTGAAAAAAGCGGTCAGGGGCGTAATACCAGACGAGCTTATTGACCGGAGAAAGCAAGGGTTCGGGGTGCCTGTGTACGAGTGGTATCACACCAAATTCGGAGAGTACCTTGCGAAGGAGATGCGGGAATTTTGCGTCAACAGTGAACTCTTTCAGTTTGAGCGTGTTTTGCCTTTCCTCAAAAAGAGGGGATGGGCATTGCTGAACGTCGCGCTATGGTGGAAACAATATATTGGTTCGGGGTCGGCCGTACGTGGCCCACTCCACGCATCAGCTCCATTAAGAAGTGAGCCGCCCCATCGTCAAACCATAGCATTGTCTGTTGAGCCTCGCGTGTGACGCATTGCCAGATTCTGCAGCATGTTGACGGAAGTATGATGGACGCGGTGCGCGTCGAGCCCACTCAGAGCGAGAATGGCCATTCAAGTCAGGCCCTGGCCCTTCGAGATTTTCCTCTATCTTGAGCTAAGGCCCATTGCATGACCTAGCTAAGTAATTAATCCTGTAGGGCGGAAAACGCGTTGTGCAACAGCTTCTAATGATTCTGGCGAGAGGGAGGGCGGTGGCGCTTCTAACGGCTTCGAGGCGAATGCGGCCGTGGCTTCTCTTGCTACTCTGCTCCGTCGTTTCCGCCGGCTGCAATTGGATTTACGAGAGCAGTGCACGACAGGACGTCCTCTATCTGAAGAGAGATCTTTCTGCTGCCGATCTCTCGCAATGGACGCACCGGGATTTCGGCTTGGGCACGGACAGAGGCTCGGACGCGAGCGGGGCCGGATTTCTGTTGTATCACGCAAACGTCGCGGGACGCAGAGCCGCGGGGATGACTGTCACTCCCACTGCGCACGCATCGCCTGCGGCCAGCAGCGACAGCGTCTACTTATGGGACCGGAGCCAGTATTGGAATTACCAACCCTACGAAATCTGGCTCAGGACCTCCGTCATGTTTCCATCCGCGGCGACGATCGAAGCTGCCGGGGCCCCAGGGGAAGCGGCTTTTGCTCCTACTACCGGCGAATGGAATTGGTTCCTGGAATTCCACAACGACAGCAGCCCTTTGCCTGATTGCGCGAACGAGTTCGCAAACTTATCTCTCGACGTGAAGACGGACGATCCGGTCGCGAGCGGCGTGGTCGGGACGAAGAATCCGCGCATGGCCATGCGCATCATCGGAGGCAACGATTGCGCACCGGGCATCGTGTGGGTCGATGGCCCTCCTCTCCAATGGGATCATTGGTACGAATTGCTTCTACATATCAAGTGGGATCCCAAACGTGGGATTGCGGAGTGGTATCTCGACAATTCCGACGTCCCGTACTACTCGAACCAGGAGATTCCGACGTTGTTTACAAGGCCGAAGGGATATTTAAGTCCCAGCTACACAAACCTGACGATACCTAACTATCGTTTGCACGCGCCTTGGAGCTCGACCATCTATATTGGACCGCTCGCGGTCGGCTCGACCAAGAGTTCCGTGCTGAATGTCTTCTGAACGCCACATGAAACTTGTGATTTAGCTGGGTTGTGGTCGGCCTTCAGAAGTGTGCCTAACATTCAGCTACGAAGCCATTGAGTCGGGTAGTCGACGACCGTGCCGATGCTCTCGGTCACGGTCGTCTTATCTGCAACTCCGGCGAGCGATAAGTTAGGGCAGGGGAGGGGCGCAGACGCCCAAGGTGAGGTTGCTGGTGAGGAGATTGAAAATATCCCCTAAGCCGAGGTCACCTGTGCCGTTGGCGCTAATAGCCTCCCCGAGATCCGAGTTGCTCTTGAAGGTGTTGTTGTTGACGCAGGCGTTGGTGGCTTGGGTGTCGAGATAGATGCCCTGGGGTCCAGGGCCGCTGATGGTGGCGCCGGTGATGTAGGCGCCGTCTCCCTCGATGAGGATCACCGCTTCGGAGGAGTTGGAACCGGTGAAGGTTCCGCCGCTGATGGTATTGTGGCTGTCCTGGGCCAGGCGGAGAGCGTCATAGGCGCTGACATAGAACTGCACGTTGCCGTTGCCGGAGACGGAGCAGTTACTGAAGGAATTGTACTGATTGAAGTTGCCGAAGGTGTTGATACCGGCGTTGCCGGTGCCGGTGCCGCCGTTGCTGCTGTTATTGGTCACGACGCAGCTGTTGAAGGTATTGTGGGAGGAATAGTACTCCAGGCTGAGGCCGTTAAAGTTGCCGGTGCCGTTCTCGACAGTCAGTGAGTTGTAGGTGCTCCAGCGAGCAGCGGTGATCTTCATGGGCCGGCCTCCGCCGGTTCCGGCAGAGTTTACGGTGACATTGCTCGCGGTGCTGTTGTCGAGTTCGACTTCCTCAAGTCCAAAAGCGCCGTCGCTCAAACAAGGGCCCTGATTCGTCCCGGGGTTCAGATTCGATAAGGACATGGTCTTGATGGTCAAGTTGGAGTTGCCATAGCCTTGCACTGCGGCGCCGCAACCCTCGCTGCCAGCGCCAGTGACGGTAATGTTGGAGAATGTATCGCCGTAATTAAGGCTGTGCAGGAGAGCCGCGCCCAAGGCATTCTGGAAGGTGACTCCGGTGATGGTGCAGTTAGCGCAGTCATTGAATTCGACGCCCCAATAGTTTCCGGCGGTTTGCGCAGTGGAGGAGCCGCCATCGAGGGTGATGTTCTGGAGGGTCAAGCCGGAGATCATTCCGGGGACAGGACAAGCGATGGCGCTGTTGGAAGGGCTATAGGTGTCGTGGAGCATGGTGGCTACGGTATAGGAGCTGCCATCGACGGCGGAGATGTTGACCAGTTCTCCGCGGCACCCGGACGTGTCGCAGGTGGTATTGCCGGAGCCGCCGGAGGAATCTTGGCCGCCTTGAAGGAGAAGGACATAGCTGCCAGGGGATACACCGCTCAAGGGAGAATCGGTACTGAAGGTGGAGGACTGCTCGTTGGCAGTAGTGCTTAAGGACGAGCCGGAGGCAGCGCCGGGCCAGCCGCTGCAGGTGACGTTGCCGGTCTGGCCAAGGCCGCCGTGCCCAACGGTAAAGAAGGGTCCTCCCTGGGTAGTTTTGCTGATGATTTTTGCGGTGTTGCTAGAACCGTCGATGGTGACGCCGCTGACGGTGATGGGATTTAAGGAGGTGACCAGGTAGGTTCCCTCAGGAAACTCGAGGGTGTCGCCGGGCGCGAGGGCGGCGATGGCGGAGTTGATGGCAGCAGTGTCATTCGTTGAGCCGTTGCCGGTCGCACCGTAGTTCACGACGTTGACAGTCGAGCGGGCGTTGGAAACTCCGACCGACACGGTAGTGGTGGAGGTAAGGCCGGAGGTATCGGTAGCCATGGCCGTAAGGGTGTGAGTGGCGTTGGAGAGCGAGCTGGTGTTGAGGGAGAAGGTCCAATTAGTGGTTCCCGAGGCCGTCGAGAAGGAGCCGCTGTCAATCTTCACTTGAACGGAGCTAAGTGCCAGGGCATCGGAGGCCGTACCGGAGAGGGTGATCGTCCCGGAAACGGAAGCTCCATTAGCGGGTGAAGTGAAGGTTACGGAGGGAGGAGTGGGGACGACGCCCGTGCCAGAGAGGGTGAGGGTAGTAGGGGAGCTGGCGGCGTTGCTAACCAATGAGATGCTGCCGGAAACGGTGCCAGCGGAAGCTGGAGCAAAGGCCACGGTGAAACTGGTGCTTTGGCCCGCGGAGAGAGTCAAGGGGAGAGAAAGACCAGTGGCAGAGAAGCCGCTACCGGAGGCGGGATCCTGAGAAACGGTTAAGTTGGCGGTGCCGGAGTTGGTCAGTTTAATAGTTTGTGTCTTCTTCGAGGCGACGCCTACGTCTCCGAAACTCACGCTCGATGGCGATACCGCAAGCTGAGGCGAACTAGAACCGGCAGAGTTCGCGACAAAGACTTGCTGTGAAGCCCCGGAGCAGTTGTCTTGCTCAAGATTTGCGCCTGATGCGGTAGATGCGCTGACGACTTCCACGCACCCGCTGGTCAAGTTCGCCGAGAGGACCTCGTAGCCACCAGAAACCGCTTTGAGCTGGAAGTATTCGGGCGAGACAGCGGTGCAGGTGTACTGCTGGATGAGGGCGCCAGCGGAACGCGAGCCGCCCGAGATGTCCCAGCACAGACTAGAAGCGGGATTTGACAGATAGTACCAACCGCTGGTGGGTGCTGCCACGAGCGTGAACTGTTGTGACTTGCTGGCAGAGCAGGCGGATTGGATAAGATAGGCGAACCCTGTGGAATTCCCGGTGTCGATACAGAGTTTGCTGTTGGCGTTCTGCAAGGTAACTGTGGAGCCTGCCGTTGGAGTTGCCGCGGACGCGGCCCGCGGAATTGCGGCCACTGCCAACAAAAGCAGCACTGCGGTAAAGAAAAAAGAGACACGTGTGATTTTCAACAAACACCCCCCTTAGAGTTATTGCGGGCCCGGCAAGGTCGTCGTCCCTTTGGGGCTGGGGGGTTGGGGAACTGGGTAACCTGGTGACGATTGGAAGGACAGGTCTCAGGGTTCTGAGGATTTCTGAGCAGTTTGAATCGGCGTGCCCGCGCCGAGATTCCTATACGCTTCTTGAACCTGTGCCCACGAACGGAAGACTAAAACAGAAGCGTTTCTGAGTCTGTCGGCAGCCAAATGATTTTTGTGTCAGACCTTTTGTTCTGAGGGTGTCTCCCGTGGGCTTACAGAAGTACAGCTGTACTTCGTCCGAAAACGAAAAAGCAGAAGCATACTCAAAAGGGAACGTCCACAGTTGATCGGAGGGACTAGATTCACAAGGGGCGCCGGTACGCCCGAGTGCTCAGTCACGCAAATCCGCTTGAGAGGAGTGCCATGAGAACTCCCAGGTTTGCTGGGCCGAGAGCCCGGGGTGCAAATCCCGCGGCAAACATACCAAAGAAAACAATCCTTGCTCTCTATCCCGAGATTCTAACGGGACTTCCTGTGGGCGTAGTCCTCTTGCGCTTGGAAAACCCTTCCGACGCCAAGACATTCCGGATCGTTGACGTTAACCCCGCGGCCGCAGAAATCACGCGGTCCTCACCGGAACTGCTTCTCGGCAAGACTCTGGCTGATTTTCCCGCGATCCTCGAGACACGAATGCCGGACCAATGCCTTGCTGCCATCCGCTCAGGGGAGCCGAGGAATTTGGGCGAGATTTCCTATGGCGACAGATCACGGGAGGGAATCTATTCCGTGCGAATCTTCCCTCTTTCCCGCAATTTCCTGGGAGTTGCCTTTGAAGATATTACGAATCGTAAGCTTGCCGAGCGAACGCTACAAGAAAGTGAGGAACGCTTCCGCTTGCTTGTCCAGGGCGTTCAGGAGTACGCCATCTTCCAGCTGGATCCGGGGGGCTACGTAGTCAGTTGGAATGCGGGAGCCGAGCGTCTAAAGGGCTACGCTTCGGAGGAAATCATCGGAAAACACTTTTCTATCTTCTATCCGCAGGAAGACGTGATGAGAGATAAGCCCCAACGTGTTCTGGTGAGAGCGGAGCAGGACGGGCAGAGCGAAGATGAAGGCTGGCGAATACGCAAAGGCGGGTCTCGCTTTTGGGCCAATGTCGTGGTCACGGCCCTTCGCGACTCCAAAGGAAGTCTGCTTGGATTCGCCAAACTCACCCGCGACATGACCGAAAGGCGCCAAAAAGAGGAGACACTCTCCAAAGCCAAAGAAGAATTGGAACTCCGCGTGGAACAACGGGCAGCCGTCCTCACCCGAGTAAACCAGGAGCTGCGAACAGAGATCGCGGAGCGTGAACGCGCCGAGGCGCAACTCCGGACGTCGCTCGATCAATTGCGCGCCCTGGCGGCCCGTCTGCAGACCGTGCGAGAAGAGGAGCGCACCTCGATCGCGCGCGAGTTCCACGATGAACTCGGACAAGCATGCACTGCAATCAAGATGGATCTTGCGCTGATCCGCCGCAGGCTGATTAAGAAACAGTCCCAACTCCGGGCAAAAGTGGACTCGTCCGTGCAATTGGTGGATGACATGATCGCTACCTTGCGCAGGATTGCGTCGGAGCTCCGGCCACGAACATTGGATGATCTCGGTTTACCTGCGGCACTTGAATCGCAGGCTCAGGAATTCGAGAGCCGAAGCGGCATTCCTTGCAGCGTTACGTTGCCGCGTGAGCCGCTGACCCTCGACCCAGATAGTTCCACTGCCGTCTTCCGCATTTTTCAGGAGTCGCTGACCAACGTGGCGCGGCACGCTCATGCCACGCGGGTGGAGGCGCGCTTGGAAAGGGAACAGGATCGCCTGGTTTTTCAGGTTTCCGACAACGGGCGAGGCTTTGATCCCCAGAAAATTAGCGCGCGGGAGTCTCTCGGCCTTTTGGGAATGCAGGAGCGCGCTCTCATGCTGAACGGAGACCTCAAGATTGAAGGCGTGCCCGGCGCCGGAACAACTATGACACTGACGATTCCCCTCCCGCCCTCTGTCATGGGAGGAGGAGCCCGCAATGAGGGTTCTGATCGCTGACGATCATGCCGTCTTTCGCCGGGGACTGCGAGAGACTCTGGCCGAAGCGTTTTCCAGAGTGACCTTTGGAGAGGCAAAAACGGCACAGGAAACGCTTGAGCACGTGCGCCGGCTGGAGTGGGATGTGGTCATCCTGGACATTAGCATGCCTGGAAAAAGCGGCCTGGACATCCTCGATGAGCTCAAGCGTTCGCGACCAAAGTTACCCATTCTTCTTCTAAGCATGCACCCCGAAGAGCAATTCGCTCGGCGGGCGCTGAAAGCTGGAGCGGCGGGTTACTTGACGAAAGAGAGTGTGCCGGAAGAGCTCAAAGAGGCTGTCAAGAAAGTAGCCGCTGGCGGCCGCTACGTTAGTGCGACTTTGGCCGAGAAGTTGGCTCTGGATCTCAGGGCGGGAGCCGATACACCGATCCATGAACTCTTGTCAGCTCGAGAGTTTCAAGTACTGCGGATGATCGCTTCGGGAAAGACCGTTAAGGACATCGCGGAGGAAATCGCTCTCAGCGTGAAGACCGTGAGCACATATCGTGCGCGGATCCTGGATAAGACCGGGATGAAAACAAACGCGGAATTGATTCGGTACGCTCTTCAAACTCAATTGGTGGATTAGTACTGATCGGAGCTCGGCCTTAGGGCCACAGGGCGTTCCCGTCTTCGGTGGCCGTGAGCCGATCATATACTCGCGTGGGACGAGCACTCTCAAGAATAGTTCCTTTTGTCCTACAAGAGATTGCTGTTTCGACCCGATATTCATCCGCATCGTTCTGTGGTTCTCTGTATTGGGCCCAAAGATTTTGAGGTGAAGCAAGATGAAAGTCTTTATCGCCGACGATTCCAGGGCGGTCATGGAACGTCTTACGGACCTGCTGGAGGATGTGCCCGGAGCACAGCTTGTGGGACAAGCTTGGGATGCGCCGGAAGCGGTTCGCGGCATCCAGACATTGAAGCCTGACGCCCTCATTCTCGATCTGCAAATGCCCGGAGGCAGCGGTCTCGACGTTCTCCGGGCTATCCGCCAGGACCACCCGCACCTTTATGTTCTGATTTGCACGAACTACCCGTATTCCCAGTATCGCGAGGAATGCCTAAGTGCCGGGGCGAATTCTTTCCTTGATAAATCTGCAGAATTTGAAAAGATCCCTGAGCTCCTCCGCGAATTGATTGAGAAAGAAAGTAAGATTTCTCCCGCCACTCGCTGAGGGCAATCCTTCGGGGTTGTCTTAGTCCCGCTGGGATAACCAGTTCATTTTCCTCGCTCCCGAGGAATATCCTTTATACATACCAGCCTATTGCTTGAACCCTTCCAGATCTGCACTGCCCATTCTTCTAGAGGCGGTTCGCTGTTGCTCTCCCTCTTATACATGCGGTTTTTCGGGTGCGGGGCGATAGCAACTCCGCGCGAGCCAGAAGCCGAAGGAGGGGCAATTGGGATGATAAGTTAGGGCAGGGGAGGGGCGCAGACGCCCAAGGTGAGGTTGCTGGTGAGGAGATTGAAAATATCCCCTAAGCCGAGGTCACCTGTGCCGTTGGCGCTAATAGCCTCCCCGAGATCCGAGTTGCTCTTGAAGGTGTTGTTGTTGACGCAGGCGTTGGTGGCTTGGGTGTCGAGATAGATGCCCTGGGGTCCAGGGCCGCTGATGGTGGCGCCGGTGATGTAGGCGCCGTCTCCCTCGATGAGGATCACCGCTTCGGAGGAGTTGGAACCGGTGAAGGTTCCGCCGCTGATGGTATTGTGGCTGTCCTGGGCCAGGCGGAGAGCGTCATAGGCGCTGACATAGAACTGCACGTTGCCGTTGCCGGAGACGGAGCAGTTACTGAAGGAATTGTACTGATTGAAGTTGCCGAAGGTGTTGATACCGGCGTTGCCGGTGCCGGTGCCGCCGTTGCTGCTGTTATTGGTCACGACGCAGCTGTTGAAGGTATTGTGGGAGGAATAGTACTCCAGGCTGAGGCCGTTAAAGTTGCCGGTGCCGTTCTCGACAGTCAGTGAGTTGTAGGTGCTCCAGCGAGCAGCGGTGATCTTCATGGGCCGGCCTCCGCCGGTTCCGGCAGAGTTTACGGTGACATTGCTCGCGGTGCTGTTGTCGAGTTCGACTTCCTCAAGTCCAAAAGCGCCGTCGCTCAAACAAGGGCCCTGATTCGTCCCGGGGTTCAGATTCGATAAGGACATGGTCTTGATGGTCAAGTTGGAGTTGCCATAGCCTTGCACTGCGGCGCCGCAACCCTCGCTGCCAGCGCCAGTGACGGTAATGTTGGAGAATGTATCGCCGTAATTAAGGCTGTGCAGGAGAGCCGCGCCCAAGGCATTCTGGAAGGTGACTCCGGTGATGGTGCAGTTAGCGCAGTCATTGAATTCGACGCCCCAATAGTTTCCGGCGGTTTGCGCAGTGGAGGAGCCGCCATCGAGGGTGATGTTCTGGAGGGTCAAGCCGGAGATCATTCCGGGGACAGGACAAGCGATGGCGCTGTTGGAAGGGCTATAGGTGTCGTGGAGCATGGTGGCTACGGTATAGGAGCTGCCATCGACGGCGGAGATGTTGACCAGTTCTCCGCGGCACCCGGACGTGTCGCAGGTGGTATTGCCGGAGCCGCCGGAGGAATCTTGGCCGCCTTGAAGGAGAAGGACATAGCTGCCAGGGGATACACCGCTCAAGGGAGAATCGGTACTGAAGGTGGAGGACTGCTCGTTGGCAGTAGTGCTTAAGGACGAGCCGGAGGCAGCGCCGGGCCAGCCGCTGCAGGTGACGTTGCCGGTCTGGCCAAGGCCGCCGTGCCCAACGGTAAAGAAGGGTCCTCCCTGGGTAGTTTTGCTGATGATTTTTGCGGTGTTGCTAGAACCGTCGATGGTGACGCCGCTGACGGTGATGGGATTTAAGGAGGTGACCAGGTAGGTTCCCTCAGGAAACTCGAGGGTGTCGCCGGGCGCGAGGGCGGCGATGGCGGAGTTGATGGCAGCAGTGTCATTCGTTGAGCCGTTGCCGGTCGCACCGTAGTTCACGACGTTAATGATGTTGCCGCCGCCGGAAACGTTGACGGTAAGAGTGGCCGAATTGCTCGTGACACTCCCGGCGGGGTTGCTGATCAAGACAGTGAAACGCGCCCCATTATCGGAGCTGGTCGTGGCTGGAGTGGTGTAGCCCGAGGAAGTGGCTCCGGAGATAGCTGTTCCGTTTTTGCTCCACTGATAGTTGAGCGGGGCCGTACCAGTAGCAGCGACGCTGAAGGAGGCGGTCTGGCCTGCCGTGACCGTTTGACTGGCTGGCTGAGTGGTGATCGAAGGCGCCACCGAAGCAGCACTCACGGTGAGAGTAGCCGCGCTGCTCGTGACACTTCCGGCGGCGTTGCTGACCAAGACAGTGAAACGCGCCCCATTATCGGAGCTGGTCGTGGCTGGAGTGGTGTAGCTGGAGGAAGTGGCTCCGGAGATAGCTGTTCCGTTTTTGCTCCACTGATAGCTGAGCGGGGCGGTGCCCGTGGCGGCGACGCTGAAGGAGGCGGTCTGGCCTGCCGTGACCGTTTGACTGGCTGGCTGAGTGGTGATCGAAGGAGCAACCGAAGCAGCACTCACGGTGAGAGTAGCCGCGCTGCTCGTGACACTTCCGGCGGCGTTGCTGACCAAGACAGTGAAACGCGCCCCATTATCGGAGCTGGTCGTGGCTGGAGTGGTGTAGCTGGAGGAAGTGGCTCCGGAGATAGCTGTTCCGTTTTTGCTCCACTGATAGTTGAGCGGGGCGGTGCCCGTGGC
>Ga0210393_10000310_pt1 | contig 44428 bp, 42 predicted proteins | sample IncBWC27OmetaG_FD_160068 | JGI IMG/M metagenome (GOLD analysis project Ga0210393, IMG submission 160068) | Forest soil microbial communities from Barre Woods Harvard Forest LTER site, Petersham, Massachusetts, United States - Inc-BW-C-27-O ... | reverse complement strand
GGTTCAAACCGCAAGAACGCCCTATGGATATTGAGACGGTTAGCGGGTTGGTCCACCCCGATGACCGCGAGGCACTCTACAGCACAGTAGACGAGGAGGTTGCTGTTGGCGTACATCCGGTTCACCAACATCGGATCGTCCGTCCAAGTGGAGAAGTGCGTACCGTTCAGTCCATTACCTCGAAGCTCTGGAAGACAACGGATGTGGGACCGGTGGATGGGATTTCCAGAGAGCACAACAGACTTTTCGGCACGGTTCAAGACATAACGGACTTGAAACAGGCGGAAGAAGCGAGTCACGCTTTGTCTCGCGATCTGCAGGAGAGCAAGGATTGGCTCGAAGAAGCCCAGCGTGTTGCTCACCTGGGCTACTGGGTATGGGATCTAGAGACGAATCAGGTGATTTTGTCTGAGGAGACCTATCGCATTTTCGGGCTAGTTCCGAAGGATGGTTCCTCTGACGTTGCGCTTGTGCGCGAAATGATGCATCCCGATGATAGGGAAGCTGTATTTATGACGGCTAAAAAGGCAATCGATACCGCGACACGCGCCGACTGTGAGCATCGTCTTTTTCGTCCCGATGGGGAGATGCGGGTAGTTCATAGCTTGGGTGATGTGAGAAAAAATTCACACGGCCGAATTCAAATGTTCGGTACAACCCAGGACATCACCGACCGGAAACGTGTGGAGGAAGATCGCCAGGCGCTATCAAACGCTTTACAGCAAAGTAACGCGAGGCTTGAACAAGCTCAGAGATTGGCGCACATCGGGCACTACGAGTGGGATCTCATCGAGAATCGCGTTACGTATTCTGAAGAGCTTTGCCGTATCTGGGGAATACCGCCGGTCAAAGATTCTTTTGACGCGAGTGCGATTTTTGAAAGAATTCATCCGGAGGATAGGGAAGAGGTCTCCCGCGAAGCGGCCGAAGCCATTAGCAACGGGATTCATGCCAAGTCGGAACATCGAATTGTGCTTCCCAGTGGTGAAGTGCGCTTCATCCTGGGTCTTGGAACTGTAAAGAGAGATGCATCTGGGAAAGCCTATGAGATGTTCGGGACCGGTCAGGACATCACCGAGCGAAAACTGGCAGAACAGGCTCTGCGACAAAGCCAGTTTTATCTGAGCGAAGGGGAACGCCTTGCCCACATGGGGAGTTGGGCGTCAACAGATTTGGGCATTCGTTGGTCAGAAGATTTGAATATCTACTGGTCTGACGAGGTTTACAAGATTTTCGGGTTCGATCCCAAGAATGGAACTCCGAGTCTTCGGGAGTTCTTGAGTGCGGTTCATCCCCAGGACCAAGCCTCGTTGACAGCAACAATGAAGAAGCTGCATGAGGAGCACTGCGGCTGCGACGTGACGAACCGGATAGTTCGTCCCGATGGCGAGATTCGATACGTCAGGTGCGTCGGCATTCCAGTCGTAGAAGATGGAGTGTTTAAGGGATACCAGGGCACCACGATGGACGTCACCGAGCAGGAGTTACTGACCCAAGAATTGCGACGCGAAAAAGCGTATCTCGCCGAAGCGCAAAGCCTCACTCACATCGGTAGTTGGGCGACCAATTTCCACACAAAGCAAATGTTCCACTTGTCGGACGAAGTTTATCGTCTGCATGGTTTTGAGCCAGACCAGGGCCATCTAGTACTCGACCGTTTTTGGGACACCGTTCACCCGGAAGATGCGCCGTTCGTAAAGGCAACGCTTGAGGATGCGATGCGCAAGAGAGCGGACTACGACATTCCCGAGTTCCGGGTTTGTCATCCCGACGGAAGCGTGCGATTTCTGCGCACCATCGGACATCACACTTCTGGAGAAATGGGCTACTACGTCGGTATCACGATGGACGTAACAGACCGAAAGCGCGCCGAGGAGGAGCGAGAAAGATTGCGCCAGTTAGAGGCCGATCTCTCGCATATCAATCGTGTGAATATGATGGGAGAGTTGGCCGCGGCGCTGGCGCACGAAATCAAACAGCCCATCGCCGCGGCGGTGGCCAATGCCGGCGCTTGCCTGGGATTTCTGGAGGGAGAACGTCCCGATATTTTAGAAGCCCGGGAAGCCGCCTCTGGAACCATTGGATGCGCAAAGCGTGCGGCGGAAATCATCGACCACGTTCGCTCCCTCTTCAAGAAGGGTTTCCCGCAGCGTGAACGTGTTGATGTAAACGAACTCATTCGTGAGATCTCTCTTCTGTTGGAGAGCGACGTCAGGCGCAACTCTGTGACAGTCCGGCTCGAACTGGCAGAAAACCTTCCAAAAATCGCGGGAGATCGAGTGCAATTGGAACAAGTGTTGATGAACCTTATGCTGAATGCCATTGAGGCCATGCACGATGCCAAGGGAGATCTGACGATAACCTCGCAATCCACCGATGATGGAAACCTGTCAATTTCCGTGAGCGATACTGGAGTCGGCATCCCAGCTGACAAAATTGACCAGATTTTCGATACCTTCTTTACCACTAAGCCCCAGGGGACCGGCATGGGTCTGGCAATCAGCCGTTCTATTGTCGAATCACATGGGGGGCGCCTATGGGCGACTTCCCACTCTGGACGTGGTTCTACCTTCCAATTCACATTGCCGCACAAAATGTAGGTAGAAACATGACTACTTCATCTTCTCCAATTGTCTTCATCGTGGATGACGAAGAGGACATGCGCCTAGCGATGCAGCGCATTCTGAAGACCGTCAACTTGCGAGCAGAACTGTTCGCCACGGCGCAGGATTTTCTTCAGAGGCATATTCCAGATGTTCCGAGTTGCCTAGTATTGGATGTGCGCCTTCCTGGCATGGGTGGACTAGAGGTCCAGCAAAAACTGATTGAAGCGGGGATCAATATCCCCATCATCTTCATCACTGCGCACGGGGATATTCCCATGACCGTAAAGGCCATGAAGTCGGGTGCCTTTGAGTTCCTGACGAAACCATTCCGTCATCAGGCGTTTCTGGACGCGATCCAGCAGGCATTGCAGCGCGACCAGCTATCGCGCCGACAACGGAACGCGATGGCCGAATTGCAGGAAAGGTACCAAGGCCTGACTGTGCGCGAGCGTAAAGTGATGGACCTCGTAGTTTCTGGTATGCAGACTAAGCAGATCGCCTCGGTGCTCGGGACTAGCGAAATTACCGCCGCCGTCCATCGGGGACGCGTAATGCATAAGATGCAGGCAGGTTCTCCCGCCGAATTGGGCAGCATGGCGGAAAGACTGAAACCTTCCGCAAATAGATAAGGCTTGTACCTCCGCGGTAGCCCCAACTCCTCTAGGCACGAAATCCTGCTCCTCGCGGCTATACGTATCCCCATATATAACCGGACTATATGAAATCATAATTGCGTTTTTTGAACGCGGAGATAAGATTTCGTGTCAGATATGAGCAGCGTCAAGAGGACGAACTTGGTTGCCGTCGTCGACGACGATGACTTGCTCCGGGATGCACTACGGCGCCTGCTCAAAGCCTCCGGGTTGGGGGCAATCTCATTCGAATCGGCGGAAGACTTACTGAACTCCGGCCGACTTTCGGAGATTGCTTGCCTGATCGCAGACGTTCGCATGCCGGGCATATCCGGTCTTGAGCTGCAAGCGAGGCTCAAAACTGAGCGGTGCGAGATCCCGATCATTTTCATTACGGCCCATGGCGATGCCAAGATGCGGATTCAGGCGATGCGCGACGGGGCAGTGGAGTTCTTGACTAAACCTTTTGACAACGCAGTCCTAATAGAGATGGTCCGATCCGCGCTGGAGGATTAGCTCGCGAAGGCTTTGGGAGTCGAACGAATGAAAGTGGTTGATCAAGACCGTCGGGGCCGCCGATTTGAACAGATCATTGGCAGTAGTTCGGCCTTAAAAGTCGTCTTGGAGCAAGTGGAGCGCGTAGCAGCGGCGGATACCACGGTGCTCGTTCACGGAGAAACCGGAACTGGCAAAGAGCTCATCGCTCACGCAATCCACAAAGCCAGCTCCCGCAGCGGCCAACCTCTGATAAAGCTGAATTGCGCTGCCATTCCTTTTGACTTGCTCGAAAGTGAGCTGTTTGGCCATGAGCGCGGGGCTTTCACGGGCGCTATTGCACAAAAAATTGGCCGATTTGAATTGGCCGATAAAGGGACGCTATTCCTTGATGAGGTCGGAGACATACCACTCGCGTTACAGCCCAAGCTCCTGCGTGTTCTACAGGAGCAGGAATTTGAGCGCTTAGGGAGCGGTCGCACTCATTGTGTTGATGTACGGCTCGTGGCGGCAACTCACCGTGACCTTGAGCTGATGGTGAAGCGTGACCAATTTCGCAGCGATCTGTACTATCGCCTGAACGTATTTCCCATCACAGTGCCGCCCCTGCGGGAGCGGCTCGAAGACATCGGTGCTCTAGTGGAACACTACGTTGAAATCTTTTCCCGACGACTGGCGAGACCCATAGATACTATTCCAGACGACTTCGTTCGCGCCTTTAGGTCGTATTCGTGGCCGGGAAACATTCGAGAACTGCAGAACGTGATCGAACGTGCAGTAATACTTTCAAATAACGGCGTGATTCCCAATCTTTTACCAACTCGCAGTGCCTCGATTATTGGGTTTCCTGTGACCACAACGCTGAGCGACTCCGAGCGCACACTGATCTTGAGCGCATTGGAGGCATCGGGATGGGTGGTCGGAGGACCCTATGGCGCAGCTGCGAGGTTGGGTTTGAAGCGCACTACGCTAGTCGCCCGCATGAAAAAGCACGGGATCCTCCGACTGCCCGACGAGTGTGATGTCGAACACGCACTCAACAATAAGCGGTCCAGCAACCGAGTCTGTTAGGCACGTTTTGAGTTCTTCGGTCACCATCCACGGGTCGATGAGTTGCGCCACTCCACGAAAGGTGCAACGATCCGCACTGGCACAGTTTCCCTCCGCCTCATCATCTCTCTCCGTTTCGGTTACCCCGTTTGAGTCAAGCGCGGCCTGATTTGGCGAATGTATAAAAAGCAAGTGCACTGCCCAGGGGCACAAACACTCGGTCCTCTTCTGCGCCCCATAAGCACAGCCGTTCTTCAACTGACAGAAAACCTTAAGTGTCAGGATCCTGCCACTGTTCACGCTTGGTCACAGCTAGGTGTGGGGTGTGGACCACTTGCGTAGGAACGACCGTGGCTTAAAGCCTCAATTGTCTGGCAGAGGAATTGCATAAGTACGGTGCAACGGAGTTTTGGGAAGGATTGACGTGGCAAACAAAATCCTGGCGGAGTTAACGAAGTTGCAGAGCGGGCGACTAAATGGGGCGGGGATTCTACGCCATCATTGCCCACCGGCCGTTCGTGGTCTTCGTTTGAGCCCTACGTCTCGCGTCGTTCTGATTCTCCTCGTAGCAACGGTGTCTCTAGCTACCGGTTGTGGGAGAACGAACGCTGCACCCGCAGTTCCGAGTCCTGAGGTGGAAGTCGCCAAGGTTGTGCAGGAGGACGTCCCTATTGTCAGCGAATGGGTGGCGACGCTCGACGGCTACGTCAACGCACAGATTCAAGCTCAAGTAGCGGGATACGTCGTCGCGCAAAACTACAAAGAAGGTTCTTTTGTGCGCAAGGGGCAAATTCTTTTTCAAATTGATCCGCGCCCTTTTCAAGCCCTACTCGACCAGGCAAATGCCCAGTTGGCACAGGCTCAGGCACAGCTTGGCAAAACCGAAATGGATGTTGGCCGAGATACGCCGCTGGCCAGAGAACGCGCGGTCGCGCAGAGCCAGTTGGATAACGATATACAAGCGAACCACGCGGCCAAGGCGGCGGTCAAGGCCGCCGAAGCGCAAGTGGAAGAGGCCCGGCTGAACCTGGATTTCACCGCCGTTAAATCGCTGGTAGACGGCATCGCGGGAATCGCTCAGGTGCAGATCGGAAATCTCGTTAACCCGACGACAGTTCTGACGTCGGTTTCGCAGATGGACCCCATCAAAGTGTATTTCTCAATCAGCGAACAGGAATACCTGCACTTTGCCGAGAGAATTAATGCCCAGACGCAAAATGAGATTCCTACCGGCGGGCCTTCGTTTGATTTGATTCTGGCTGACGGATCGACTTACCCGTACAAGGGTATCGGCCTGCTCACCAACCGCCAGGTGGATACAACCACCGGCAGTATCCAGCTCGTCTGCTCCTTTCCCAATCCCCATAACATCCTTCGTCCCGGACAGTTTGGGCGACTGCGGGCTGCGGCGGAAGTGAGGCACGGCGCGCTGCTTGTGCCCCAGAAAGCTCTGAGCGAATTGCAAGGAGCCTATCAATTAGCGGTGGTAGGAAGTGACCACAAGGTGAGCATCCGTCCCGTGACCGTCGGTGAGCGCGTCGGCGAGGACTGGATCATCGAAAGCGGAGTCAAGCCAAGCGAACTCGTGATTGTGGAAGGATTGCAGAAAGTGCAAGCCGGCTCGACCGTGAAAATCAAACAGCTCGAGTCGGCGAAAGGCGAGTGAGCCGTGTCCAAGTTTTTCATCAACCGACCCATCGTTGCCATGGTCATCGCAATCCTGATGGTAATCGTGGGAGCGGTCACGATCGCCATCCTTCCAGTCGCCCAGTTTCCCAATATTGTCCCGCCTGAGATTCAAGTGCTCGCCAGCTACATAGGCGCGGATGCTCAGACCATTGAGCAGTCTGTCTCGACACCCATTGAGCAGCAAATGAGCGGCGTGGACAACATGAATTACATGTACTCGCTGAACTCGACGGCCGATGGACTCTCACGCCTTATCGTGAACTACGCCGTGAAAACCGATCCGAATACCGATCTCGTGTTGACACAAATGCGTCAGACGCAGGCGGCGTCTCAGCTTCCGGCTGATGTCACCAATTACGGCGTGACGGTCCAGAAAACGGTAACTGCTCCGCTAATGCTGATCACTCTCTACTCGCCGCACGGGACCTACGACGCGCGCTTCCTTGCCAACTACGCCTACATTAATCTGGCCGATCAAATCAACCGCTCTTACGGCGTCGGAAGTGTCCAGGTTTTCGGCGCAGGTCAATACGCGATGCGGCTATGGGTGAAGCCGGACCGGCTCGCGAAGCTGGCGATCACAGTTCCGGAAATAGTTTCAGCCATCCAAGCGCAAAACGCCGTGAACCCAGCGGGACAGGTGGGCAGCGAACCGGTCCCAAAGGGGCAACAGTTCACCTATTCAGTACGGGCGCAAGGCCGCCTGACCTCGCCGGAAGAGTTCGGGGAGATCATTGTCCGCGAATCGCCCGGCGGGGCGATAGTTCGGGTGAAGGATGTCGCGCGCGTAGAGTTGGGGGCACAGAGCTACAACATGGTGAGCCGCTTGGATGGAAAAGCGGCAGCGATCGTTGCAGCCTATCAACTCCCCGGTTCAAACGCAGTACAGACGGCGAATGGCATCAAGAAGCTGATGGCTGAGCTGAAGGGTCGGCTCCCGCAGGATGTGGATTACGTTGTCTCGCTGGACACGACAGAAGCCGTCAACCAAGGGATGAAAGAGATCGTCCTGACGCTGGTGATTGCCATCGTTCTGGTTCTCATTGTTGTTTTCATCTTTCTCCAAGGCTGGCGCGCCACGCTGATTCCATTGCTTGCCGTGCCCGTATCGCTTGTGGGCACATTCATGTTCTTTCCCCTGTTCGGCTTCTCGATCAACACGCTCTCCTTGTTCGGCCTGGTGCTCGCCATCGGACTCGTTGTCGATGACGCCATCGTCGTGGTGGAAGCGGTGGAGCGGCATATCGAAGAGGGCCTGGCACCGAAAGCGGCGGCCCTTAAAGCGATGAAAGAAATTTCCGGCCCCGTGATTGGAATTGCTCTCGTCCTAGCGGCCGTCTTTATTCCGACGGCATTCATTCCCGGAATCACCGGACGGCTTTACCAGCAATTTGCCGTTACCATCGCCGTGTCAGTCGTATTGTCGGCATTCAATGCATTGACGCTGAGCCCGGCCCTGGCTGCACTCTTGTTGCGTCCGAAGACATCCGCTGGCGGGCCGCTCAAACGGTTTTTCGACTGGTTCAACCGCATCTTTGCCCATGCCACAGAGGCATACGTGCGAGTCTGCGGTGTTCTGATTCGAAAGACCGCCGTCGCATTGATTTTGCTGGCGGCCTTTGCCGTCGCGGCTGGCTTCTTTGGGAGCAAAGTCCCTTCGAGCTTTCTTCCTGATGAAGATCAGGGTTATCTCTATATCAACCTTCAACTTCCGACCGCTGCGTCTCTTCAGCGAACCGACGAGGTGGCCGCGAAAATCGAGAACGTCCTGGCCAAAACGCCGGGAATTGAGCACACGAACAGTGTCGTCGGCTACAGCTTGTTGAGCTCGGTGCGCACCAGCTATAACGCGTTCTTTTTCGTAACGTTGAAACCTTGGGACGACCGCCCATCACGTTCCGTACAACTTCAGGCCATTAAGGAACGCCTCAACGAAGAACTGTCGTCACTGCCGGAAGCTGTGGCCTTTTCTTTCTCGCCTCCAGCCATTCCAGGAGTCGGGACCTCTGGCGGATTCACTTTCGTGCTTGAAGATCGCGCTGGTATGGATCTCAATTTTCTTTCCTCGAATCTCCAGACTTTTCTTACCGAGGCCAGGAAGCGTCCCGAACTGGTGGGTCTGAGCACCACGTCTCTGGCCAGCGTGCCCCAGCTATACGCGGATGTGGATCGCGAGAAAGTCCTGAAGCAGGGAGTGTCGCTTCGGGACGTATACCAAACCCTGCAGGTATTCATGGGCGGGCTGTTCGTCAACTATTTCAACCGCTTTGGGCGGCAATGGCAGGTTTATGTCGAGGCCGAAGGCGACTATCGAGCCAGAGCGGAAAATGCCGGCCAGTTTTACGTGCGAAACAATCGTGGCGAAATGGTGCCGCTGGCGTCCATCACACGCTTTGAGCCACGTCCCGGTCCGGAATTCACAATGCGTTTCAACGAATACCGAGCTGCGCAAATCAATGGCGCCGCAGCTCCCGGCTATAGCGCGGGGCAAGCAATGGCTGCCCTGGAAGATGTCTTCCGGAAAACAATGCCACCTCAAATGGGCTTCGACTACCTCGGCATGTCTTTTCAGGAAAAGAAAGCCCAGGAGGGAGTTCCGGCATCTGCAATTTTCGGGTTCTCGCTCCTCTTTGTCTTCCTGATTCTCGCTGCGTTGTATGAGAGCTGGTCACTTCCCTTTAGCGTGCTTCTTAGTACGCCGGTTGCAGTCTTCGGAGCTTTCTTCGTTTTGTGGTTGCGCCGGACGCTTCTGGGCACCTTCCTTCCGGGGTACATGGTACAGATCGAAAGCGACGTGTATTCGCAAATCGGTCTGGTGATGTTGATCGGCTTGGCAGCCAAGAACGCGATCCTGATCGTCGAGTTCGCGAAGGAACAATATGAGCAAGGCAAACACCTGCAGGAAGCTGCTCTAGAGGGCGCGCGTCTTCGCCTCCGCCCGATTTTGATGACTTCATTTGCCTTCATTCTGGGTACGGTCCCACTCTGGACGGCGTCCGGAGCCGGAGCTGTGGCTCGGCAGATCATGGGTACAACCGTCATCGGTGGCATGTTGGCTGCGAGCCTCATCGGCATTTTCTTCATTCCTGCGGTCTTTTGTCTCGTCGAGAAGTGGTCCGGTGCGGGTGAGCAGCGCCAAGCGTTCGCCGCACCCAAAGCCGCACCGGCCGAGGGCGACTAACATGAAACGTTGCGTTGTGTTATTCACCGCTGCTGCCCTTCTGAACGTCGGTTGTACCGTGGGTCCGAGATACAAGAGACCTACGGTCGCGGTGCCTGTCACTTTTCGGGGAGCGGATAGCGAACAGACGCCGCATCCGCTAAACGCCTCTCTTGGGGACCAGAAGTGGTGGGAAGTATTTCAGGACGAGCAACTGCGCACGCTAATCCACACCGCACTTCAGCAGAATTACGACTTGCGCATAGCGGCATCCCACGTGCTCGAAGCTCAGGCGCAGCTAGGGATCACGCGTGCCGATCAATTTCCAACCCTGAGTGCGGGCGCAGCCATCGCCGATGTTCGCACGGCTCAATCGAAATTCCTTCCGGAATTTGAAACGAGTACAGGCCAGCTGAATACGTCTGCCGTTTGGGTACTCGATTTCTGGGGCCAATATCGACGCGCAACGGAAGCCGCGCGAGCCAATCTTCTTGCGAATCAATGGGCTCAACAGGAGGTTGTTTCGACTCTCGTCGCCGATGTGGCCTCCGCCTACTTCCAACTGCGAGCGTTGGATCTACAGCTGGAAATTTCGAGACGTACGCTCAATTCCCGCCAGGAATCATTGCGGCTGACGCGAATTCTGGCGGACGGCGGTTCGACCTCTCTACTGGACGTGCGCCAGGCCGAGCAGTTGGTTTTTACGGCAAGCGCTGAAGTGCCGGCTTTAGAACAGCAGATCGAGCAACAAGAGAACTTGCTCAACGTTCTTCTCGGCCAGAACCCCGGTGACGTACCGCGTGGCCAAACTCTGACCCAACAACTCCAGCCGCCGGAAATTCCAGCGGGGCTTCCTTCGGCATTGCTGGAGCGCCGACCGGACATTCGCGAAGCAGAAGAGCAGTTGATTGCCGCGAACGCCGAAATCGGCGTTGCGCGTGCAGCATATTTTCCTCAGATATCCCTCAGTGGGGCGGGTGGGTTTCAGAGTTCCGCTCTGAGCAACTTATTCAGCGGCCCTGCGGGGGCCTGGAGTTTTGGTGCTTCACTGACGCAGCCGATCTTTACGGCGGGCAGGCTCCGCTCGGGAGTGCGTCTCGCCGAGGCGCGTCGACAAACGGCGCTGCTGGTTTACGAACAATCGATTCAAACGGCGTTTCGCAGCGTCTCCGACGCCCTGGTCGCGTACCGCAAGACGCGCGAATTCCGCACCCAGGAGGAATTTCTATTCCAGTCGGCACAGGATGCTGCGCGTCTCTCCCACATGCGTTATACCGGCGGCGTCACGGGCTATTTGGAAGTCTTGACGAACGAGACCAACGCCTTCTCAGCGGAGCTTGCCGTCGTACAGGCACGCCAGAACGAATTACTGGCACTGGTTCAGGTGTATGACGCATTGGGAGGAGGTTGGCACCAATAAGGCTTGCGGTCTTAGATTGCCAATGCACCCTTCGTAAATGAAGTCGAAAGAATGGAATCGCTGGACCGCATGAACATGCTGAGGATCTTGCGCTAGGACGCGCAGAACAGTGGGAGAGGCCAACGTTTGAAAAGTCCTGAAAGCACTTCGACCAGCCACCTGGCAATCGCAGTGGATGACGTTGGCATGGAGGCGATCGTCCGATTGAATGGACGCATCGATGTCGATTCGTCGCCCGATGTTCGGAATTGCCTTCTGGCTATTCTAGCGGGCGACAAATTAGTTCATGTGGTCATCGTCGACCTGGGTGACGTCACCCATATTGAGGCATCAGGAATCGCGACGCTGGTTGAGGCTCTTAAGATCGCCGGCCATCGCCAGATACGACTCCACTTGCAAGGACTGCACGGTTCTGTGCTACGGCTGTTTGAGGTTACCGGGCTGCTTCCGCTATTCGGGACGAATGGTGGGAAGGGGGTGGCGTGATGGCAAATGTTCTCGAAAATGTCGGCGAAAAGACAATCGAACATCTCGACTACGTCGGCAGTCTGAACATGCAGTGGTGGGCCACACTGCGAGCGATGCTGCAATCGCTTCCTTTTGTGGGGAACCGTTATCGATGGCGGGCTGCGGTGAGCCAGATGCTGGAAATCGGCGTCGATGCAATGCCCATGGTTTCTTTGATGTCCATATGCACCGGATTCATTTTCGCCATGCAAGGGGCGTCAGAACTTCGGCGCTTTGGCGCCCTGCGCTACGTCGTTGACCTCGTCGCAGTCGGCTTTACGCGCGAACTCGGCCCGCTGATGACGGCAATTGCCGTAAGCGGACGGTCCGGCTCCGCTTTCGCGGCTGAGATTGGCACTATGAAAGTGACCGAGGAACTCGACTCCCTCCGCGTCATGGCGCTCGATCCTATAGAGTTTGTGCTCGCACCCAAATATCTGGCTGCTTTAATTGCTGTTCCTTGCCTCAGCGTTGTTGCGAATGTCTGCGGCATTTTGGCCGGAGCCTTGTTCATGTTCTTCAGCATTCGCCTGACGCCCGTGTTGTACCTCCACTATGTGTTCGAGGCGATCGATTTACGCGACGTAGTTATGGGGCTGATCAAGAGCGTTGTCTTCGGGACCATTATTGCCCAGGTTGGATGCCTGGAGGTATTTCGTGTTCATGGAGGCCCGGACTCCGTTGGTCGCTCCACTACGAGTGCCGTTGTGAAGTCGACGTTCCTTGTCATAGTTGCGGATGCGATTTTCACGGCCATTTTTTACTTCACGGGGAAACACTGATGCCAATCATTTCCGTTCGCGATCTTGTGGTCGAGTACGACGGTCGCAGAGTGCTGAATGGATTGAATCTCGACATCGAGCGCGGGGAAACGATGGTGTTGCTGGGCGGCAGCGGCTGCGGAAAGAGCACATTGTTACGCCAGATCATCGGGCTGGAGCGACCCAAGTCGGGCAGCATCCACGTGAACGGAACAGATATTACTTGTTGCTCAAAGTCCGACTTGAAGAAGATGCATCGCTCGATCGGAGTGGCCTTCCAAAGCGCGGCTTTGTTCAACTCGTTGAATATCGAAGATAACGTCGCGCTGCCTCTGCGTGAACATACGCGGCTTGCACCTTCAATCATAGAACTGGTGGTTTGGATAAAGTTGGCGGCGGTTGGACTTGCGGACCACGGCAAACGGCTTCCCCAGGAGCTTTCCGGCGGCATGAAGAAGCGTGCGGCGGTCGCGCGGGCGCTCGCGCTCGGCCCTGAAATCCTTGTACTCGATGAACCATCGGCCGGGCTTGATCCCATCGTTGCTGCGGAACTCGACGAACTGATTTTGCTGCTCAAGGAGACCTTACAGATGACGGTGATTGTTGTGACCCACGAACTACCAAGCGCGTTCCGCATCGCCGACCGCATCGCCATGCTCTATCAGGGCTCATTCAGCTCGGTCGGTACCAAAGACCAAATCAAAGCGAGCCAGAATCCGCGTGTGCGGCAGTTTCTTGATCGGATACCCGAAGACATCGCGAAGTCGTCCGCAGTAGCCGCGCACTTCGAAAAATACCTGAACTCCGGGGAGGCACACCAATGACCACAGAAGCAAAAGTCGGAGCCTTTGTCGTTGCGTGCGCGTCGGTCTTGGCATTTACGATCGTCCACCTGGTCAACGCGCAGCTGAGTGGCCACACCGTTGCATATCGCACCTATCTTCGTTACGCGGGCGGGATGGAGCCGGGCGCACAAGTCCTCTTCGGGGGAATCAATGTGGGGAAAATAACAGCGGTTCGGCCCTGGACATCGGATCCAACCAGGATCGAGATTCTGCTGGACGTGAAGGACAACACTCCACTGAACGAAAAATCCGTGGCCAAGCTAGGGCTTGTCAGCGTGATGAGTGGCGCGGCACTGTCCATTTCAACAGGCAGCAACGATGCACGCCGCCTTCCTGCAGGCTCGATCATTGCTTCGCAAGAAGCCGCAAGTCTGGACGAGATCACCGACAAAATGGCAACTGCAGCAGACAATGCGAACGGCCTAATCACCGAGGTTCGGGGAGAACTTGGAGGAATCAGCGGAGATGCGCGGACGCTGCTGGCAAACCTTAATACGGTAGCCGGAAAAGCTAACCAGCAAAAGATTCAGGCCGTCCTGGATAACGTCAACGCAATGATAGCCACTGATCGCCCAAAGATCGATCGTCTGACTGATGAATTGAACGCGCTTAGCCACCATGCGGATGAAACCATTCAAAACGTGAATGGCACGGTATCCAATCTCCGTGAACCGATTCGCAACGACCTTGCTGACCTGCAGAGCACGTTGTCACAAGCGAAGCAATTGCTCGGAGATATGCAGGTATTGGTGCGAGCCAACGATTACAAGATCAATGACACGATCGAACATTTGCGGACAGCCACGGAGAACCTGGACGAGTTGACGGATTCGGTGAAACAGCGTCCCTGGAGTCTTATTCGAATCAAACAGCCTGAAGATCGCAAGGTGCCGAAATAGATCAGTTGAACCAAGGATGGATCTTCTCGCTACTTTCCAGCTTCATGGGAGATTAACAATGAAAAACAGTTCGGCTATGATCATCATTGCACTTTCAGCTGTCGTCTCCCTGGCCGGTTGCGCAGGCAAGCTCGGACGTGCGAACTACTACACTCTCAACCTCCCTGCTCCGCCTGATCCGCCAATCGCGGAAAATGCGCACACTACAGTGGCGATCCGCGAATTCCGCGCGCCCGCCTACCTGAGGCAGGGAACCATCGTGTACAAACCATCTCCAGAACAGATCGGCTTCTATGCGTATCACCGTTGGGCGGTTGACCCGTGCGACTTTGTGACCGACTCGATTATCGATCGCCTAGGTGCCACAGGAACCTTTTCCCACGTGAAGCGCTACGACGGTCAGCCCGATGCTGAGTACGTGGTCAGTGGACGATTGGAAAAGCTTGAGGAAATTGACTATGAGGGCGGCGTCAAGGTGGAGGTCGCAGTCTCCGCCCAGATGACCAGACTCGACACCGGCACGATTGTTTGGAGTAAGGCAGTTTCGGAGGTCGGAGAGGTCAATCAGCACGACGTTCCGACGGTCGTCTTAGAAATGAGCCACACGATGGAACGAGCGATTGAGAAACTGCTGACGCCAGTGCCCGGGGCTCTGTCCGCGGTCTCAAGGGCGGCAACTAACGAAAATTAGACTTTTGAGGTCCCAGTTTTCAATGTCGATCTTCCTTCGCTAAACGTTGTGCACTTTTCGATGGCCTCAACAGTGTCAGCGATCGACGCACAGCCTTCGGAATGCCGGCATTGCAGGCCTTGCACTGCAGCTGGGAAGGTTTGGCAACTGCCCTGCATGTGGGAGTTACGGAAAAACCCGGCTCTCTCAAGATGTGAACCAGGGTTTGAAACACGTTGAGTGATGAGCGAGCAAGAAAGTCCCGAGAGGTTGATAAATGGCTGGGCAGGCCCGCACTCGAATATCTGAGAACGCTGAAAATCAGTACGCGACTGCCGAGGAGTTTCTCCGGATTTTCGACGAGGACCTGAATCCTCTTTATCAGCTTTCATTTTTCCTTACGGGAGATCATCAGAAAGGAGAAACGTGTTTTGTAGCCGCTATTGAGCGCTGTGCCAATGAGACCCGCGTGTTCAGGCAATGGGCACGTGCATGGGCGAAGCGGGTTATCGTGGAGAGCGCAATTCGTGAACTCCAGCCGCGACTGAGTTCCAATTCGTCGTCGCCGCGACCAGTCTTCTCTCACAATCAGCAGTCGAGGAGTCCGTCCCGACATTTCGATGCCGACGCTGTATTAAGGCTTGCAGACTTCGAGCGCTTTGTTTTCGTAATGTGTGTTCTAGAGCGCTACCGGGAAAGCGAGTGCGCTCTCCTTCTCGGTTGCTCAGCTTTCCAAGTTCGCGAAGCCTGCACTCGCGCCATACAGGCACTGGCCAGTGTCGGTCAGGTGTCGTTTTCGGGAGATTCGGTCGGTCGCTAAAGCGATATGGCAAGCGTTCCGGGTTACTCAAAAAGAGATTCCCCTCACACATTGACCTCAGGCCGCAGAGCGGGTCGCCTTCGGAACAAATCATTGGGCCGAAAAAAACCACGCCGACACGGCCCAGGGACTCTCCCTACAGGCGCTACTCAATGCCGATCATAAGCACTGTCAGCAGGCTGACACTGGCAATTTTATGCCGCACCCAAGACATTTCCTGTTGCCCAAGTGCTTATCTAGCAATGATGTAGGGGGGTGAGGTCTTAGCTTTTGCGGAATTCGGCTTGCATTACAAGCAGTACGAACACCGTAAATATTCGTACCAGGAGAGGCGATGGCAACCATCACAGAGATAGACACGATTAAAACCGTAACGACACACTACATTGATGGGGCGTTCGTCGAATCCCACGGTCGCGAAGTTATGGACATTATCAAACCGACCAACGGCCAATTGATCGCCCGGGTCGCGCTGGGTGATGAGGAAGACACGCGGCGCGCTATAGCCGCTGCCAAACGTGCATTCGTCGAATTCAGCCGGACAACGAAAGAACAGCGTTCTCGTTACTTGCGCCAGTTACACGAGGCCGTGTCAGCCCGCATCGACGATCTAACGGCCATCATGATTGAGGAGTACGGCGGGGTCGCTCGCTTCGCCCGGCTTATTGTGGAGTCGGGCGTTAACGCCTTTGCAGCCGCCGAGAAGGGACTTCAAGAGCTTCCGTTGAAACAGAGCTGGGGCAAGACGACGGTTACGCTGGAACCTGTTGGCGTTGCCGGCCTCATCACCGCCTGGAACGCGAACGCACTATTCATTTGCCTCAAGTTGGCATCGGCCGTAGCAGCTGGTTGTACGGTCGTCATTAAGCCAAGCGAGATGAGCTCACTGCAGACTCGCGTAATGGTTGAAGCGCTCAATGCGGCTGGGTTGCCAAATGGCGTTTACAACGTGGTCACCGGCCTCGGGACTACGGTCGGCGCCGAGTTGGTACGCAATCCGGATGTCGCGAAGGTTTCGTTCACAGGCTCGGTTGCCGTGGGTGAAACCATCATGCGGGATGGTGCAGCCACCATGAAGAGAATCACGCTTGAGTTGGGCGGGAAGTCGCCCACAATCGTGCTGGATGACGCCGCGCTGGACAAGGCCATTCCATCGGCACTTATCTTGGCTTTTTTGAACAGCGGTCAAGCCTGCGCCGCCGGAACTCGGCTTCTCGTGCCTAAGAGCCGGCTCGACGAGGTAAAGCGGGCGATACAAGAAGGGATGCGCACCTATACGGTGGGTGATCCGGCGGATCCCAACATCATGGTCGGACCAATGGTGTCGCAAAAGCAGTATGAGCGAGTGGAATCCTACATTCGCAAAGGAATTGAAGAGGGTGCTGAAGTCCTGGTCGGCGGAGAAGGACGTCCGAAGGGTCTGGAAGCGGGTTACTTCGTGAAGCCCACGGTGTTTGTCAATGTGAAGAACGACATGACGATTGCGCAGGAAGAGATTTTTGGCCCCGTGCTCAGTGTGATCGCCTACAACTCCGAAGATGAAGCGATCCGCATTGCGAACGACTCCAAATACGGCCTTCACTCAGCCGTCATGGGAACCGACCTTGAGCGCGCACGTCGTGTTGCCTCTCAGCTGCGGGCCGGCCGCGTAGTGATCAACAACATGACGGACGATCCTCAGGCACCTTGGGGCGGATTCAAATATTCCGGCGTAGGCCGCGAATATGGCAAATACGGAATTGAAGCATTTCTTGAGCCAAAGGCCATCCTTGAGTGAGGCTTTGCCCGAACGTACCCTATAAATAAGGATGGATTTATGAGCAACCACGTCAGCATTTCTTCCAATGAAGCCGCGGCCCGACTCGCGATACGTGAACTGGTTGAGGCCTACGCACATTGTGCTGACCGCCGCGATGCGAAAGGTCAGATGGCGCTTTTTACCGCAGACACTCACTTCGTCGTGTACATGAATGCCAAGGACCCGAAGCCTTCACAGGAGCTGAACTCACATGAGGCTCTGGCTCCGGTCTTCGCGGATCTCAACAAGTACTCTGCGACGATGCACTTCCTTGGACAGACCACGATCCTGACGCTGACCAACGACCGAGGCACAGGGGAAACTTATTGCATGCCCCATCACCTCACCGTCGACGGTAACAAGCGACAGCTGATGATCGCGGCGCTCCGCTATTACGACACATTCGTGAAGCAGGAAGGTGCATGGCTGTTTGCGGAGCGCCTGCTGTACGTGGACTGGATCGAAGAGCGCATTCTGTCATGACAGCGACTAACAAGGTGACTTCAGACGCGTCGATGGGGGCTGCCATTGCTGGCCAAAAACGTCTCGTCATCATGGGCGCGAGCGGAATGGTCGGCGGACACGCTCTTCGCTACGCACTCGACGACTCCGCCGTCGAAAGCGTGACTTCGATTGGGCGCAAGAAGCTCGGAATCTCGCACCCCAAGCTGAAAGAGGTTCTGCATCAAAACTTCGCCGACTGTTCCGAGCTCGCGGATGCACTCTTGCGCCAGGACGCGGCGGTCTATTGCCTGGGGACGTACACCGGGTCAGTATCAGACGCAGAGCTTCGCGCCATAACCGCCGACTACACGATCGAGTTCGCGCGAGTTTTTCGCAACAGCAGTCCGAATGCCGCGTTCTCGTTCTTGAGCGGGAATGGTGCCGACCAAACGGGACGAAGCCGACTTGCCTTCGCGCGTTACAAGGGAATGGCCGAGAAGGCGTTGCTCGCGGCCGGTTTCCCGCGCGTTTACCTTTTCCGACCGGCGTACATCTACCCTGTGCAGCCCCGAGAGGAGCCGAACTTCAGTTACCGTCTGATACGCGCGGTCTATCCGGTGTTTCGATTGCTGTTTCCGAACCAGGTGATTCGAGCTGACGACTTGGCCATAACAATGGTGAATGTTGTGCTTCGAGAAACACAGGAGCGGCAAGGCTTGGTTTTCGAAAACCGAGACATCCGAGCCATGGTCAAGTCGCAAATGCCCGGGCGCGATGGCGCTCGGTGATTGATCACATTTCGACAAGGATTTGTGACCGAATCACAAAATGAGGAAATAAATGAAGAGAATCGTGATTATCGGTGCCGGTTTTGCGGGGCTGGCTGCGGCTAAGGCCCTTAGGCATGCAAACGCCGATGTCCTGGTGATTGATCGGGCGAATCACAATCTCTTTCAGCCCCTGCTGTATCAGGTGGCGACAACGGTGCTTTCGCCCGCACAAATCGCATCTCCGATCCGAGGACTGCTGAAAAATCAGCGAAACACGACCGTATTTCTTGGCGAAGTCAGCGGAATCAATAAAGACGCCAAGTTTGTCTACGCTAGCAATGAGGACCATAAAGACTCTGCGCTCGGTTACGACATCCTGGTAATCGCAACTGGAGTCGCGCATAGCTATTTTGGGCACGATGAGTTTGCAGAGTTTGCGCCCGGCCTGAAGGGACTGGCTGACGCGGTCCGCATTCGCAATAAGGTCTTAAAGGCGTTTGAGCAAGCAGAAGCGGAGGATGATCCGAGCCGGCGCCAGGAACTACTGACCTTTGTCTTAGTGGGGGCCGGCCCAACTGGTGTCGAACTTGCCTCATCACTCGCAGTGCTGGTTCGTACCAAGCTGAAAGCGGAGTTCCGCCGTATCAACCTCGCGGCGACACGTATTGTGCTCGTGGACATGGCGCCTCGGGTCTTGGGCACTTTCGCCTCGGAGCTCTCCGAGTCAGCTAAGCACCGGTTGGAAACTCTTGGCGTAGAGGTGCGCTTGGGGCGCAGCGTTGACCAAATCGACGCGGACGGTGTTGTCGTCGGCGGAGAGCGTATCGCAAGTAAAGTCGTTATCTGGACCGCAGGAGTAGCGCCTTCGCCAGCCGGTAAATGGCTGAACGTGGAGACGGACCGCGCCGGCCGCGTCCGCATTCAGAACAACCTCACAGTACCCGGATATCCAGACATATATGTAATCGGAGATACTGCTTCGTTGGATCAGGACGGAAAACCCATGCCCGGTGTCGCTCAAGTGGCGATTCAACAAGGTCGCTATGCAGGTCGGCGCATCGCCCAAAGCTTGAATGGTAAGCCCTCCCCAAAGCCGTTCCGATATTTCGATAAAGGAAATATGGCTGTTATCGGAGCGGGTTTCGCAATCCTTCAAGCAGGTAAAGTCCGGCTGAGCGGATTAGTAGCTTGGCTGGCGTGGGCAGGGGTTCATCTGCAGTTTCTCGCAACTAGCAGTTTGCGTCTTACCGTATTTTTGCAGTGGATCTGGAGTTTTATGACCGGTCAGACAGGGGTCCGGTTAATCGTGAACCACATTCCTCTTTCCGATCAGAAGAAGGATTTAGGACTGACTACTGCAAGCGCAGGAAAGAAGTGAGACGCAGTGTCGTGGCATTTGTTCAGTTTGTTGCGACTTTCTGACCGCTAATCACTGAGCTCCCAGCGTTCATCATGCAGAACCAACCGCTCCGCAACCCAGATCGTGACTTGCTTATCGGTCCTGCTGTCAGCGCCATATTTGGTCGTTCACGGGCGAGCGGGATCCCTTTCCGTATTTACCACCCTTTGACACTGATATGGCGATGACACTGATTTATTGATCAACGCCTCCCTTCGGCCTGTAACCCCCTTTCTTTACAGCAGACAATTTCCGGATGTGTTTGGCGCCCCACTTGCCTTCAGTGAAGTATTGCAAACAGCAAGACAAAAACAGTAGGAAAGGGGTTTTTGATGGCAAGTCCAGTAAAAGACAGAAAGCCTGCGGCGCTACCCGCACCCAATAGCGACTTCTACGAACTCCTCGAAACACTGCCGGCGGAAGAATTGGCGGTCCTGAAACAAGTGCGCACTTTCATGGAGATGAGGATCGCACCCATTATCACCAAGTACTGGGTCGAAGATGCTTTCCCATTCGAAATCTTGCCCGCACTGAAAGAACTCAATATCGGCGGCGTCGCCATGCAGGGGTACGGCTGCAGAGGCGGAAGTGCCCAGCTGTTTGGCCTGATCGCCATGGAGATGGCGCGCTTCGACTCATCGATCGCGACATTTTTCGGCGTGCACAACGGTTTGGCGATGGGCTCGATCTACTTGGGTGGCTCCGAAGAACAAAAGCAGAAATGGCTGCCGCCTATGGCACGATGGGAAAAAATCGGCTGCTTCGGACTAACAGAACCGCTAATTGGCTCCGGCGCTGCCGGTGGGCTGTTGACGACCGCGAGGCGACAAGGCGACACGTGGATCCTGAATGGTCAGAAGAAGTGGATCGGCAACTCCCCGTGGTGTGACCTATCCGTAATTTGGGCACGCGACGAAACGGACAATCAAGTCAAAGCGTTCATCGTTGAGAACAAAACTACACCCGGCTTCAAAGTCGAGAAAATTCAAAACAAGATTGCGCTCAAGGTGGTGCAAAACGGTCTGATCACGATGGAGAACTGCCAGATACCAGAGGAAAATCGCTTGCAGCAAGATCAGTCGTTCCGCGACACTGCCCGCGTCTTGAAAATGACACGGTTCTTGGTTGGATGGGAAGCAACTGGATGTGCGATGGGCGCTTACGAGAACGCCCTCAAATACTGTCAGGAACGCCAACAATTCGGAAAACCCATCGCCTCATTCCAAATGGTCCAGGACCTACTCGCCAGAATGCTCGCCAATATCACTGCTTCTCAGTGTCTTTTGGTTCGCATGGCGCAGCTACAAGCAGGGGGCAAGCTGACGGATGCGCATGCGGCGATTGCGAAGGCATTCACAACCTCCAAGTGTCGCGAGACAGTCGCTTGGGCGCGGGAGTTGTGCGGAGGCAACGGCATCGCCGCCGACTATAACGTCGGTCGCTTCTTCGCGGATGCGGAAGCGCTTTATTCCTACGAAGGGACCTTCCAGATGCAGAACCTGATCGTCGGCAAAGCCATCACCGGTTTCAGCGCCTTCGTCTAGCGAAATGGAAGTGTAGTCGTGATTTTCAGGTTCAGTCTGTGTTTCGCAGTTGATCAGACATATGGAGTGAAACAAAATAATGACTCTTCAACCCTCTAAGTCAAAAACCGGAAAGACGGCTGCGAACGGCACGACTGCCCGCTTGTTCTTTCTCAGTGCTAGCAGTGGCCAGGTATTTTCCGCCAACCCCGACGGTTCGGACCTCAGGACCATCGTGAGTGAGGGAAAGCGACTTCCAGACGGCATCGTTGTGGACGTCGCGGCCGGTCACATCTATTGGACCAATATGGGCGTACCCACCGCGAATGACGGCTCCATCGAGCGCGCGAATCTTGACGGTAGCGATGCTACCCACATTGTTCCTCCCGGCGGCACTTTCACTCCCAAGCAACTTCAACTCGATGAGAGGAGCCGGAAGCTTTATTGGTGCGATCGCGAAGGTATGCGGATTATGCGAGCGAACCTGGATGGCACCAAGATCGAAACGCTTATCGATACCAGCGAAGGCGACGCACGGCCTGGGAAGGACATAAAGAAATGGTGCGTAGGAATCGCGCTCGACGTCAAAGCCGGACAACTTTATTGGACTCAGAAGGGCCCGGACAATGCCGGCCAGGGACGAATCTTTCGCTCCGATCTCGAAATTCCCAAGGGCTTCAGTCCCGCAAATCGCAAAGACATTGAACTTCTCTACGACGGCCTGCCGGAACCGATTGACCTCGAACTCGATCTCGCCAACCGAACGATCTACTGGACGGACCGCGGCGATCCTCCGCGTGGCAACACCGTGAACCGTGCGCCCATGGATCCGGCCCGAGGAAATGGCAAACAACAACCGGCGATTATTTTCGACCATTTGATGGAGGGAATCGGTATCGCTCTGGACCTGAAAGGGGGCCGCATGTTTCTGACCGACTTGGGTGGATCGGTCTATAGCGCAAATCTCGACGGGTCGAACAAGAAGACAGTGCTTGCCGCGGAAGGGAACCTGACCGGTATCGCGTACGCCGAAATTCCTGCCGCGCAATAACGAACGCCCCATAGATCTTAGCGACTAATGATCTTAACGATCGAAAAGGAGAAGGGAATGAGCTTGCTAGCTTCTGCTCTAAAACTGGAAAACGTCGTCTACGACAAGAAAGGTCCGATTGGGTATGTGACGCTGAATCGGCCCAAGGTCATGAACGCGCTAAACAAGGCGACGATCAACGAGCTGCAGGGAGTGTTTGAAGACGCGCGTAACGACTCAGCCGTCCGTGGAGTCATCCTCACGGGCGCCGGTGAAAAAGCATTTGCCGCGGGGGCCGACATCGCTGAGATCGCTAACGACACAGCCGTGGAAGCAGAAGAGGCAACTCGTAGAGGACAGGCATTAACCGACCTCATCGAAAACCTTGGCAAGCCGGTCATCGCTGCAGTCAACGGCTTTGCCCTGGGTGGCGGATGCGAACTGGTGATGGCGTGCACCATCAGGATGGCCGCCGAGAGCGCAAAATTCGGCCAGCCTGAAGTAAAGCTAGGTGTTATGCCTGGTTATGGAGGCACGCAGCGCATGCCTCGTCTGATCGGAAGAGGCCGGGCACTGAAGCTGATCCTCTCCGGCGAAGTCATCGATGCAGCTGAGGCATATCGCATTGGCCTGGTCGACGAACTTGTGCCGGATGCGCACGTGATTGAGCGTGCCGAAACCGTGTTGAAGAAGATCATGGCGAATGCTCCCCTGAGCGTGAAGTATTCGCTTGAGGCGGTCAACAAAGGAATGGAGACCAGCGTGGCCGAGGGGTTGCTCCTCGAAGCTTCGCTCTTTGCCGTCTGCGCGTCGACCGACGACAAGAAAGAAGGTACGTCGGCGTTCATCGAGAAACGCTCACCAAACTTTCGGGGAAAGTAAAGCGTTGCGCGCCACTTCGTACTTTGAAACCACCGGCTGGCCTGAGTAGCAATCGTGACCAAGGAGATGAAAATGACAGAAGGCAACATATTTTCCGGATTGAAGGTCGTGGACTTGTCGAGCTTCATCGCCGGGCCGGGCGCTGCAACCATCTTGTCCGATTTTGGCGCCGATGTCGTCAAGGTTGAGCCTCCTGAGGGAGAGTTGTGGAGAATCGGGCAAAAGATCCCGCCACAGCCGAATTCGGAGGAGCCTTATCCCTTTCAACTATCGAATCGAAACAAGCGTGGCGTTGCGCTCAATCTGAAAGCTGCGAGCGCGCAGAAGGTCATCGAGCGGTTGGCCAAGTGGGCCGATGTGTTCATCGTTAACACACCGCACTCCGCGCGCAAAACATTGAAGCTCGAATATGAAGATGTCGCGCATTGGAATCCGCGTCTCATCTATGCCGATCTCACCGGCTTCGGCGAGAACGGTCCCGACGCGGCCCTTCCGGGATTCGATCTCACGGCCTTCTGGGCGCGAAGTGGGTTGTTGTTCATGATGCGCGACGCCGGGGAGCCTCCGACGTGGCCCGTAGCCGGAAGCGGAGACAATGCAACTGCGGTCTGCATTTATTCCGCGATTGTGACCGCGCTTTTTCGTCGGGAACGCACCGGCAAGGGATCTTATGTCACGACATCGCTGCTCGCTGCGGGTGTCTGGTCGGGCAGCGTCTTTGTGCAGGCCGCTCTATGTGGCGCGAGTTTCTATGGGCTGCACGATCGAACGCATCCCGCAAATGCGGCCTTGAACACCTATCGCTCTTCCGATGGCACATGGTTTGTTCTTGTCGCTACTCCGGACAAAGTACCGGCGGTCCTGAAAGCGATGGGTCGTGAGGACATTCTGACCGATCCGCGATTCTCGGATCCTGCCAAGCTGGCGCAGAACCGTCCGCAACTGACGGCAATACTCGATGAGATCTTCGGTTCGCAGCCAATGTCGCATTGGTATGAGGTGTTCAACGGCGTTCACGTCCCGTTCGGCGCTGTGCGAGAGCCGCAGGAAGTCGTTAACGATCCGCAATTGCGAGCGAATGACATCGTCGTTCCGCTCGAAGGAGCTGGCGGGAAACTGACCTCAACGGTCAACAGTCCTATTCAGGTGCACGGCGTGTCGAAAGTACCTGCCAAGCGCGCGCCGCGAATCGGCGAACACAATGACGAAGTCCTGAAAGAGCTTGGTTTTGAAGACAGCGAAATCGACGCCCTGCGTTCGAGCGGCGCGATCCCGGTTGCACAACCAGGCAAGAAACCGGAATAGGCACTCCGAGCCAGCTAAGAGTCTTGGAGCAGGGGTCTCGCAGAGACCAGAAATTGAATTGAAGTTCTTGGAGGATCAAATGGCAACAGCAAAGACCCGCGAAATTCGAAATGTAGCGATCGTTGGGACGGGAGTCATTGGCGCGAGTTGGGCTGCTCTATACCTGGCGCGTGGTCTTAACGTGGTGGCCACAGACCCAGCGCCAAACGCCGAAGCGAATCTGCGGCGATATATCGATGCGGCATGGAACGACCTAACGGCGCTTGGCATTTCACCCAACGGCTCGCGCGATCATTTGCGGTTTACCCCCGACATGAAGGAAGCCGTCGCCGGCGCTGATCTTGTTCAGGAAAACGGACCTGAGCGCAAGGACTTCAAAATCAAATTGTTTGCTGACATGGACTCCGCCACGCCGAAGGATTCGATCATTGCTTCAAGTTCATCCGGATTGACGATGAGCGTGATGCAATCCGCGTGCAAATATCCCGAACGCTGCGTGATTGGCCACCCGTTTAATCCTCCCCACATGGTCCCGCTGGTTGAGGTCGTCGCTGGCGCAAAAACGTCGCTGGAGACTGTTGAACGGGCGCTCTCGTTCTACACCTCGATCGGCAAACGGCCGATCCACGTGAGGAAGGAAGTTGTTGGCCACGTTGCGAACCGGCTTCAGGCTGCTCTTTACCGCGAAGTGGTCTACCTGATCGAACAAGGCGTTTTGGATGTCGCTGATTCCGATGCTGCGGTGTGCTGGGGACCGGGATTACGTTGGGGGCTAATGGGTCCTAATCTGTTGTTCCATCTCGGTGGCGGCGAAGGCGGGATTCAACACTTCATGGACCACCTGTCTGGCCCAGTCGCCACATGGTGGAAAGATCTCGGCACGATCACTGAGTTCAGTCAGGAGGTGAAGCAAACCATCGTCAACGGCGTATTGAAGGAAGTTAATGGCCGTTCGATCGCAGAACTCGAACGCCAGCGTGACTCCATGCTGCTCGAATTTCTTACGACCCGTTCAAAAGCGGAAAAAGCCTTACACGCTGGGTCAGACGCTGCGGCTGACTAGATCTGTTTCCCTCAGTTGTGACGCAGAGGGCAGAGAAATGAGAACAGAAGATGATCTATGTTCACTCTCTCGGTCGGGCATTGCGATTCTATCCCGGCCGATCCGCACTTGCTCGTGACGGCCAATTGTTGAGCTTTCGCGAACTCCACAGTCGCGTCGAAGGCATCGCTGCGACGCTCACAAGCCGCGGTTTTGGCGTGGGGGATCGGTTGGCTTTATTGCTGCCTAATGGGCCGGACTACATTGAACTTGTGTATGCGTGCAGCATGCTGGGCGTGATCGCCGTTCCGCTGAACACACGGCTGTCGACCAAAGAGATCGACCGAGTGCTCGAAGATGCGAGTCCGCGTGGGATCGTGCGTCATTCATCCCTCGCAGTCCCAGGAGTGCAGCTGAACTGGCAACAGGTGATCGACGAGGAATCCCTTCCGATTCGCAGCAACTCTGCTCTGAAAATCTTTTACGACCCCGAAGCCGTTTTGGGACTTATTTACACGAGCGGTACAACGGGGCAGCCAAAAGGCGTCATGGTGACGCATGGGAATGTTCTTGCTGACATCCACAACTTCAACTACTGGATGCGCTACACCGAAGGCGGAACCTACCTGCATGCCGCCCCGATCTTCCACATCGCAGATTTCCCCACCATGTTCGCTGCCTCGGCATTCGGCGCCAGCCAAACCACAATTCCGAAATTCAGCGCACAGACTTTCTGCGAGACGGTAGAACGAGAGCACGTAACTCACGCCGTGCTCGTGCCGACGATGATCAATCTGCTCACACAATTCCAGGACGCTGGGACCTATGACTTGAGCAGCCTCCAGGTGCTGGCCTATGGCGGTTCACCCATGGCACCAGAACTCGTCCATCGGACGCGGGAACTCCTCCCAAAGGTCAAGTTGATTCAAGTGTATGGTCTAAGTGAAACGGGCTTTCTTACGGGCTTGCAGGACCAGGAGCACACCGAAGACAAGTTGATATCGTGCGGACGCCCTTGTCCCGGTGTCGATCTTCTGGTGGCAGACACTTCGGGGAAACAAGTCGATCCGGGACAGGCAGGCGAGCTGATCGCACGAGGCGCCAACGTCATGCGGGGCTACTGGAACAATCCTCAAGAAACGACTGAAGCGTTTCGCTACGGATTCTTGCGTACGGGAGATATCGGCTATCAGGACACTGCCGGATACTTTTACATCCTCGACCGCCTAAAAGACATGATTGTTACCGGAGGGGAAAACGTCTATTCGGGAGAGGTCGAAGCAGTGATCTACGAACATCCCGCCGTTCGTGAAGTGGCCGTGTTCGGCGTACCCGATTCACAATGGGGCGAACTCGTGATGGCTTGCGTAACCCTCAAGCCAGACGCAACTCTTACTGCCGATGAGTTGGTTGCGTTCTGCCGGCGAAGCCTAGCGAGTTATAAGGTCCCCAGGCGCGTCGAGTTCTTAGAAGCGGATCTGCCCAAGAGCAGTTCCGGCAAGGTGCTGAAGAAGAGCCTGCGCGAGAGTTTCTGGAAGCATCAGCAACGAGCTGTGAGTTGAGTCCGTACTGCCGTCAGAAGGATCACCGCCACCGCGGCGTTGTGGCTCGGTTTGCGATGGTAAGTAGAAGAAGGTAAGGTCTGGCGATGGCGCGCAATTCGGGAGTGAAGAACGGAAGAAAAGAAATGTCCGCGCGAAGAACGAAATCGGTTTTGTCTCGGTGTTGGCAAATTGTACTTCTCCCGCTTTGGTCTACCAGCGCACTTTGGGCGGTTGGGACAGACGGTACACCCAATAATGGTACGAACATCTTCTCTCCCGCCTCGACACCAGCCAAGTCAATTGCGGACTTGTCAATTTTTGTGCTTGTCATCACGGGAATCATTTTTGTCGTTGTTTTTGCATTACTGTTCTATTCCGTAGTCAAGTTCCGTATGCGCGCGATCGATGCCGGCCGCGAGCCGGCTCAAGTATATGGAAGCACGCAGATTGAGCTGGCCTGGACGATCATTCCGACCCTGATTGTGGTAGTCCTCTTCTTGGCCACAGCCCGAGTCATCCATGCCGTCCAGGATGCTCCAGAACCCTCAGACGCTGTAGAAGTCACCGTCATCGGACATCAATACTGGTGGGAATTTCGTTATCCAAAGCTGGGGATCGTCACGGCAAACGAACTACATATTCCCGTGAGCAATCCCAGTCATCCCACCCCCACGTTTGTGCAATTGCTCTCAGCCGATACCGACCACAGCTTTTGGGTGCCGGAGCTTGCAGGCAAGACCGACCTCATTCCAAACCATCCCAACCGAATGTGGGTAGATCCGCAGCGCACTGGCGTCTTTCTGGGCCAGTGTGCGCAGTACTGCGGAACGCAGCACGCCAAGATGCTGCTCCGCATTTCTGTCGATGGACCGGAAGATTTTGCCAGCTGGGTGCGCTCCCAGCAGAAACCCGGAGTCGAAGACGCTGGTGCAATCGCGGGCAGGCGAGTGTTTGAACGGAATGCCTGCATGAATTGCCATGCAGTGGCCGGAACTCCGGCAGACGGGCGCTTTGGCCCCGACCTGACGCATTTGATGAGCCGCACTACTCTTGCAGCGGGTGCAGCTGAAAACACCCACGACAACCTCCGACTTTGGATCCAAAACCCCAGTGTAATCAAGCCCAGTTCGCTGATGCCATCCATGAAGCTAAGCGATGCCGATTTGGATGCCGTTGTGAGCTACATGGAGACGCTGCACTAGAACGCTTTTGAAAGCTGATTATGTCATCCAATGTGATCACCGTTTCCGTTGGTCAAACAGACGCCAAGCCTTGGGTTGACGAACTTCATCAGTGGCTGGCCACTGTCGATCACAAAAGGCTTGGCATCCTCTACATCGTCTCGGCCCTGATGTTTCTCCTGATCGGTGGAGTCGAGGCCCTCATCATCCGCATTCAGTTGATGCATTCGCACAATAACTTCGTTTCTCCGGAAGTCTTCAACCGCATGTTCACCATGCATGGCACGACCATGATTTTCTTCGTGGCGATGCCAGTCTTGTTTGGATTTGCGAATTATCTGGTCCCGTTAATGATTGGTGCCCGGGATATGGCATTTCCGCGCCTGAATGCCTTCAGTTTTTGGCTGTCATTTCTCGGTGCACTTCTTCTCTATTTCAGCTTTCTCGGTGGGAGCGGGCTTTACGGCGCTGGAAACGCACCGGACGTAGGATGGTGGTCGTACGCACCTCTTGGTGCCCGAGCCTTCTCGCCGGGGCATAGTTCCGACTATTGGACTCTGTCGCTGCTAGTCTCCGGGTTTGGGAGCATCGGAACGGCGATCAATATCATTGCCACAATTTTGTGCCTTCGATGCCCAGGCATGAAGCTTAATCGCATGCCGCTATTTGCGTGGCTCAACCTTGTGATGGCGGGAATGGTTTTGATTGCAATCACACCCTTGTCGGCCGCTCAAATCATGTTGCTCATTGATCGCTATTTGGGCGGCCATTTCTTCGATACCCAGGCTGGCGGATCGGCAGTTCTGTGGATGCACTTCTTTTGGATCTTCGGACACCCGGAAGTCTACGTTCTCATCATTCCTTGTTTTGCTTTCATGTCGGAAATAATCCCCGTCTTCTCACGCAAACCAATCTTCGGATATCCGGTGATGGTTGCCGCGACCGTATGCATCGCATTCGTGAGCATGAGCGTTTGGGCGCACCACATGTTTACGATTGGCATGAACTCTTACGCCAACAGCTTTTTCACTCTGACCACGATGGCTGTTGGCGTTCCCACGGGAATCAAACTCTTCAACTGGATCGGCACCATGTGGGGCGGTAGGATTCAGTTCAAAACTCCCATGCTGTTCAGCATCGGATTTCTATTCCAATTTCTCATCGCCGGGTTGACGGGCATCATGATGGCTGCCTCGCCGTTCGATTGGCAGCTTAGCTTGTCGTATTTTGTCGTGGCGCACTTTCATTATGTGATTGTGGGCGGAATTCTATTCGCGCTCTTTGCCGCGTTTTATTACTGGTACCCAAAAATGACCGGCAGAATGCTGAGCGAAAGTCTTGGCAAATGGCATTTCTGGCTGTTTCTGATTGGTTTTCATCTGACGTTCGACGTGATGCATGTTCCAGGCATTCTGGGAATGCCGCGGCGGATCTACACGTACGAGCCCAGCCGTGGTTGGGATACGTTGAACTTCATCATTTCCGTCGGCGCGTTTATTCAGGCGCTTGCGATTCTGGTCTTCATTGCCAACCTCATCGTTTCTTATTTCAAGGGCAATAAAGCCGGTAACGATCCCTGGGACGCGTGGACGCTGGAATGGTCCATCAGTTCGCCGCCCGCTCCATATAACTTTGCGACGGTTCCGACAGTCGCGAGCCGCCGCCCGCTCTGGGACGAGAAGCATCCGGAAGATCCCGATAGTCGCTATGAGTGAAGGCGAAATCATATGAGCGCCGAAACAACTTCATTTCCGAATACAGTGCCCGCGTGGGATCTGCCATCTCGCGGGAAGATCGCGATGGCCGGTCTCATCGTCGCCGAGTCGGCAATCTTCACGATATTCGTGGTCGCCTATCTCTTCTATCTGGGGAAGAGCATCACGGGACCGACGCCGCGCGAAGTTCTTGAGACCCCCATCTTCTACACAATTTGTTTGCTGTCGAGCAGCTTGACCATTCACTTGGCGGCGAAGTTTCTGGCACGCGGCATTGCATTTGCTTTCCTTGCATTCTGGCTGCTGACGATCGCACTTGGTGGATTATTTTTCTACGGCACGGCCCAGGAATGGCACCGACTGATTTACGAACACGGACTGACGATCTCGACCAACCTGTTCGGAACGACTTATTACTCACTCGTCGGCTTGCACGGGTTTCACGTCACCGCGGGACTGATCATGCTCACGATCGTAGCGGTGTTCGGACTAGGTGGTCGTGTGGGCGTGGAGCAGTCTGGTCACATCGAGGTGCTCTCGATGTACTGGCATTTCGTCGATGCCGTATGGGTCGTGGTTTTCACAGTAGTTTACGTTCTCGGGCGGTGAGGGAAATATGTCAACACGACCGGCGACAGAGGAATTGAACGAGAGTCCTCGTGCTTCGCGCGAGATTGAAGTCCCCGCGCCGACAACGTGGCCTTTCATCGTGGCGCTGGGGGCGGGGCTGCTATTCGCGGGCCTGGTGACGAGCACGTCAGTCAGTTGTCTTGGCGCCCTGCTGTCGCTGGCAGGCTGTGTCGGCTGGTTCCGGGAGGTCTTTCCGCACGAGCATGAGGAAGTTGTACCGATCCTGCCTGAGGATATTCGCTTAGCGACGCTGCGACGAGTGGTGGATCGGCTGCCGATTCTGCCGGATCAAGTACGCGTCTGGTTACCAGTCCACACCTACCCTATTTCGGCAGGCGTGAAAGGCGGATTGGCGGGCAGCGTCGCAATGGCAATCTTGGCGTGTGGCTACGGCGTGCTGAAAGTTGGCAGCATCTGGTATCCCATCAATCTGCTCGCCGCAGTGGCCTATCGGGAGTCGCTGAGACTCGTACCCGCGCAGCTGAATTCGTTTCATGCCGATGCTTTCGCGATTGCCTTTGTTCTGCACGGTGTCGTATCCATCTTTGTTGGATTGCTCTACGGCGCGATGCTGCCCATGTTCCCGCGCCGTCCGATCTTGCTGGGAGGATTCATCGCCCCGGCGCTGTGGTCAGGGCTCCTCTACACAATGCTCGGGTTGCTGAATCCATTGCTTGCGAGTCACATCGATTGGTTTTGGTTCATGGCTTCGCAAGTGGCGTTCGGAATCGTCGCTGGACTTGTGGTCGTGCGCCAACTGAGCTTTCCTACCCGCGAGAATGTTTCGTTTGCTATACGGGCCGGAATCGAGGCCCCAGGAACCATAGCATCGCGCGAGAGCGGGGAGAACCGCAGATGATGAAGATGAAGCGGATCACAATTCCATCTGCGCTCGCGGCCCTCCTCGGTCTCGTGATGCTCGCTGCTTGCAGTACTACGCGTGATGAACCGCGAACCGATCCGGAACCAATTGCGCCGAACCAGGTTTTGGACTTCAACACTCTCTACGCGCAGAACTGTGCAGGCTGTCATGGCACGCGGGGCCGCGGAGGAGCATCGATCGCCTTGGCCAATCCTTTGTATCTGGCCATCGTCGATGAAACCGTGCTGCGCAACGTTGTTGCCAACGGCGTCCAGGGAACATCAATGCCCGCGTTCGCGCAGCGTGCTGGCGGAATGTTGACCGAGGAACAGATCAACGCGATTACGAGTGGAATCTTTTCCCACTGGGGACACAAACAAGTTCTCGACGGAGCCAATCCGCCTTCATACGCAGCCAAAGTCGCCGGAAACGTTGATCACGGCCAAGTCGCGTTTGGAACATATTGCGCATCCTGCCACGGATCTGAAGGCGGAGGAACGTCCAAGGGAAGCACCATCACGAATGATTCATTCCTGGCGCTGGTCAGCGATCAGGGACTGCGCACGATCGTGATCATCGGCCGACCGGAATTAGGCGCCCCCGACTGGCGCGACAATGTTCGTGGAAAGCCGATGACCGATCAGGAAGTCACAGACGTAGTTGCCTGGCTGGCATCGCGGCGTGCGCAGAATCCCGGACAGCCTTATTCCGCTTTAAATCACGCGCGACACCCGGAGAAATAAGATGTTAACGAACACTGCAACGACCCCGCCCGCTTCAGCCAGCCTTTCGCGGCGCGGATTCTTCATGAAGATCGGAATCCTGTTCAACGGATTCGCCGCGATCGTTTTGGCTCTGCCGCTGGCGCGTTTTCTTTTCTCCTCCATCACTCGTGGTCGCGGGAATGGCTATCTGTCGTGGGTGCCCCTGGGCAACGTCAGCAGCTTTCCTGAGGGAGAGACGAGGATCGCTACTTTTCGCAATCCCCTGGTCATGCCAACTGATGGAAAGACTGTCGACACTGCGTGCTGGGTGCGCCGCATCGCGGCCGACCAATTCCAGGTGTTTGCGATTAACTGCGCGCATCTCGGCTGCCCCGTCCGTTGGTTCCCGCAATCTGGTCTTTTTATGTGTCCCTGTCATGGTGGCGCGTACTACCGCGACGGTTCACGCGCGTCTGGGCCGCCGGAGCGTGGGCTCTTCGAATATCCATACAAAATCGAAAACGGTCTGCTCACGATCAACGCGGGTCAGCTGCCAACTCCTGGCGACCCGGTGGCAAGTCTGACTTCGGAGAAGCCGCCATGCGCGTGATCAAGAACATTGGCGAATGGTTCGATCACCGTCTGCAACTCGCTGCGCCGATTCGTGAAGCGGTCGAGCATCCCGTGCCGCGCAACACGGCGAGCTGGTTCTATGTATTCGGCAGCGCTGCGCTCACCGTGTTTCTCCTGCAACTGGTCACCGGAATTCTGCTGGCGCTTATTTATGTGCCCTCGGCCGGCGAAGCCTGGAGCAGCCTGCAGGCCCTGAATCATCAGATCGCACTTGGCTGGTTTATCCGCGCCATGCATGGATGGGGCTCCAACTTCATGGTCGCCATTGTCCTGATTCATATGGTGCAGGTGTTTCTCTTCGGAGCCCACAAATTTCCTCGCGAACTGACCTGGATCATCGGTGTATTTCTGCTGCTGATGACTCTGGGCATGGCATTTACTGGTCAAGTCTTGCGCTTCGATCAGGACGCTTACTGGGGGCTCGGAATCGGAGCATCGATTGCCAGCCGAGTTCCCATCCTCGGCCCTTTTGTCGTGAAGCTCATGCTTGGCGGGCCGATCATCGCAGGCGCAACCCTCTCCCGATTTTTCGCGCTGCACGTATTTGTGATTCCTGGGCTGCTGATCGGGTTCGTCGGCCTCCATGTCTTGATGGTGTTGAAGCTGGGCATCAACGAATGGCCAATGCCGGGTCGCGTTGTAAGGCGAGCGACCTACGAGGCTGAATATCAAGCTTTGACCAAGAAAGATGGCGCGCCATTCGTTCCGTACGCGATATGGAAAGACATGTTTTTTGCGGCGTTCATCATTCTTGCGGTTGCCGCATGTGCTTTCTATTTCGGCCCTTTTGGGCCCACAGGCCAGCCCGACCCAACAATCATCCAAACTGCGCCCAAACCCGACTATTTTTTCCTGTGGCTCTATGCGCTGCTATCTCTTCTTCCGCCATCACTGGAGACTCCGTTCCTTCTCATCGGCCCACCTTTGGCAATTCTTGGCTTGATTCTATTACCGTTTCTTTCGGGGGAAGGAGAAAAGAGCTGGAAGCGGCGCCCGATGGCGGTCGTTACTGTGCTAATGATTGCAATCACTCTCGGCACTTTTACTTGCATGGCGCAGTTCACGCCTTGGAGTCCGCATATGAACGCCTGGAGCGGCGATCCGGTGCCCGAACGCTACATTCTTGGCATGACTGCACTTGAGCGCCAAGGTGCGAATGTGTTTCAAGTCAAGCAGTGCCGCAACTGCCACTCTCTCAGCGACATCGGCGGACAGAGGGGCCCGGCGCTGGATAGTGTGGCCGCGCGGCTGACGCAGGACCAGCTTATTCGGCAGGTGATTCAGGGCGGCGGCAACATGCCTGCCTACGGGAACAACTTAAGTCCGGCAGAGACTACGGCGCTAGTAGCTTTTCTTGAGACCTTGCACCCCGCAACACAACGTCCCGCTGGCGATGCGTCAAGGGAACTGGTACTCGGCAACGGCCAACCGCAGACACTCGAGACTCAGCCATAGGCGGCCCATGATCTCACACACTCATCACGGCACGTCCGAGTCATTCTGGATCTCCGGTGCCTTGATCCTTGCGGCTTTTGTCTACTTGCGGGGCTGGCTCGGTGTTCGTCGCCGAGACTACGGCAGCGTTGACGGTTGGCGCGCTGGCAGTTTTCTCTTGGGCATCTTATTTACCTGGATTGCAACAGCTTCACCGCTGGCTGCACTCGATCACGACACGTTGACGGCGCACATGCTTCAACACCTTCTTCTTATGACACTTGCGCCTCCCCTGATCTTGCTTGGCACACGTCAAAAAACACCGGTGAATGGCTTGATGCAGCCGTGTTCGCAGGTGATCGGTCGTCCACTGCGATCAGAACCGATGCGGCAATTCCTAAACGTGGTAACTCATCCGGTACTTTGCTGGTTTGCGGCGGCAGGCGCGTTAGTTGTGTGGCATATTCCTTCGGTGTTTACGCTCGGCCTGCGATCGCAAGCGTGGCATGGCGCTGAGCAAGCATCTTTCCTTGTAACGGGCCTTCTATTCTGGTTGCCGGTCGTCCGGCCATGGCCGAATAGCTTCCAATGGCCAGAATCGTCCCTACTTTTGTATCTGTTTCTAGCCACCTTGCCGTGCGATATTCTTTCGGGTTTTCTAGTCTTCTGCGATCGGGTGGTCTACCCGGTGTTTCTGTCTTCTCCTCGCTTGTTTGGTTTCTCTGCCCTGGAAGACCAGCAATGCGCCGGGGCATTGATGTGGACCTGCGTTACTGTCGTCTACTTGATCGCCGCAGGGATCTTCACCGCGCGTCTACTCTCGCCCCATCGATCGGAAGAACTCGCGATTCCGCAATCCGAAGTGCGGCGCATTGCGATACGGCACACCGATCCTCAGAGTGTGGAGGTGGCCTAAAATGTAACACGATTCCGAACTTACCGAGTCTCCTTCCGCTGAGGTGCGAGACCACCATTTGGGGAGATCCAGGCTTCTCTCAGACTACTGGACATTCACGAAGCCAGAAGTGAACTTCCTTATCTTGATCACAACTGTTGTTGGGTTTTATGTGTCGTCGGCAAAGGATGGGAGGCCGTTTTCGTTCGCAGGGCTATTCAACACTTTGCTCGGAACGTTGCTTGTGGCAAGTGGGACCGGAGTGCTAAACCAATACCTCGAACGCACGTTCGACGCGCAGATGCGCCGACCAACTCGACGTCCTGCCGCCGCCGTCTATCTCGCAGCAGCAGTCAACCTGGTTGCGAGCGCGCTCGCAACTTTGACGTTGCTGACGTATCTGTTCGTGTACACACCGCTGAAACGAAAAACACCGTTGTGCGTTCTCGTCGGAGCTTTTCCGGGCGCCATGCCGCCGCTCATCGGTTGGGCCGCATCCTCCGGTCGATTGAATCTCGAAGCGGGGATTCTGTACGCCATGTTCTTTCTATGGCAATTTTGACGGACGATCCGCAGGCGCCGTGGGCGGATTCAAATACTCAGGCGTCGGTCGCGAATATGGCAAATATGGGATTGAGGCCTTCCTTGAGCCAAAGGCGATCCTTGAGTAATCCCAAACGCACAGCAACTGAGAGGACAAGTTCATGAGCAAGGACGTCAGTATCTCTACCAACGAAGCCGCCGATCGACTCGCCATACGCGAACTCGTCGAGGCCCATGTACATTGCGCCGATCGCCGCGATGCGAAGGGCCAGATGGCACTATTTACCGCCAACACTCATTTCGTGGTGTACATGAACGCAAAAGACCCGAAACCTTCACAGGAACTGAACTCCCGTGAGGCATTGGCTCCAGTCTTTGCAGATCTGAACAAGTACGCCGCGACCATGCACTTCGTTGGGCAGACCACAATCCTTACGCTGGCCAACGACGGAGGCACAGAGGAAACCTACTGCATGCCCCATCACTTCACTGTCGACGGTAACAAACGACAGTTGATGATCGCGGCGCTCCGCTATTACGACACCTTCGTGAAGCAAGACGGCGCATTGCTGTTCGCGGAGCGCCAACTCTACGTGGACTGGATCGAGGAGCGCATTCTGTCATGACGGAGACCAACAAGGCGGGTTCGAGCACATCTATGAGCGCTCCTACCTTCGGCCAAAAGCGTCTCGTGATTGTGGGGGCGACTGGAATGGTCGGCGGATACGCCGTCCGCTACGCGCTCGATAGCTCCGCTGTCAAAAGCGTGACTTCGGTTGGCCGCAAGAAACTGGGCATCTTGCACCCTAAGCTGAAAGAGGTTTTTCATCAAAACTTCGCGGACTGTTCAGCGCTCACGGATGCAGTTTCGGGCCAAGACGCGGCGGTGTATTGCCTGGGAACGTACACTGGTTAGGTGTCAGACGCGGAACTTCGCACCATAACCGCCGGCTACACGATCGAGTTCGCGCGAGTTCTCCGTAGCAACAGTCCGAACGCTACTTTTTCGTTCTTGAGCGGAAATGGTGCCGACCCGACAGGACGAAGCCGGCTTGCCTTCGCACGCTACAAAGGAGAGGCCGAGAAGGCATTACTCGCGGCCGGGTTCCCGCGCGTTTATCTTTTCCGCCCGGCATACATCTACCCTGTGCAGCCCCGAAAGGGAGATATCCGAGCCATGGTCAAGTCGCAAATGCCATACGGGATCGCGCCGCGTGATTGATCACATTTCGCCAAGGATCTGCGACTGAATCACAGAATGAGAAGATGAATGAAGCGAAAGCGCTGTTGTCGCCACCTGATAGAGCAGAGGCTGAAAGAGGTTATGATTAGATCGATCAATCATCAGGACATCGGCGTTTGCATTCCTAAGGGCTTTAGCGGCAGCGAGCCCTGCAAAACCGGCGCCGATAATCAAGATTCTCTGCGTGCGGCCCTCCCACGCCGAAATCTGGATGTAATCTGCCCGATTTTGGGAAACTGAGGCGGCCTCACGAGAGGCCGCCTCCACTCAAAACGGGCTGACTAGAAGACGAACTTTGCTTGCAGTTCGATTACCCTTGGTGACGCGTCGGCACCCAGACCGGAGCCATAAATGGTTGTCGGTTGACTAACAGTCTGTGTGATTTGTCCGAACTGACCGCTATCCACGTTTGTGTTCGGGAACGCGAAGTTCGGGTGATTGAAGAGGTTAAAGAATCTTGCGCCAACGGAGAACTGAGCGCTCTCCCATTTGGGGACCCCAAACGTCTTCTCCACGCTGAAGTCAGTGTCGAAATAACCTGGCCCGCGGAATTGGTTGCGAATCTGACTTGCAAAAGTGGTCGTCGGGTCGGAAAAACTGGCCGCGCTGTAGCACGGGTTCGGAAGTCCACCCACCAACTGCGCGGCCGAACTGCCACAATTAATGTTCGGATTTCCCACCACGTTTGCTAGTGCTGTGGAGAAGGTTGCTAACGAGCTACTCCCGAAGAGTCCTTGTTGCAAAGCCGCGGTCGCATTGCTGCTGAAGATGGAATATGGGAAACCAGTGTGCTTAAAGATAGTCCCGGAAAACGTCCAGCCCTTCATCAACGCATCCGGACCCCAGTGTGTGAGATGGCGGAGCGAGTCGCTCCACACATAATTCATGACGAACGACTGCCGAATATCGTAGTCAGCATTGCCGTAGTTCAAGCTTGCAATATTGAACGGATTCAGAGGCGTGATGACATCAACGTTGGCGGTCGTGTTTACGCCAAAGGAGTTCAACGAGCTGTTGGAAATCTCATCCAGAGCGTGGCTGTAAGTGTAGGATGCCTCGAACTGAAATCCCCCTTTCATACTGTGCGACGCCGTCAGCGTAAGTCCGGTGTAGTTTGAGTTGGCGACGTTCTGAGTTTGCCCGACCACGCCAAATTCTCCGTTTGGAACGGTGGCAGGCAGACCTCCGAAACCCGTAGGGCTGAATGCGTTCAACGCCGGGTTTGTGATCTCCTCGTGCTCGCCATGGTTTCCTACATATTTGGCGCTGAGAATCGTATTCCAACCGACAGCTTGTTGTACTTCGACGTCCCACTCAGCATACCGCGGAACCTGGACATTCCCGGGGTTGAAGAAATTGAAGGGGACGACGGCTCCTCCATTTGCGAAATTTGTGCGAAAGCTGGTATTCGCAGCAGCGGCTTGTGAATTCAGACTATTTGCCGCCGCGGGCGCCAGGGCTCCATTAAAGATATTGAACGAAGGATCGTTCGGCGCATTGGTAAGGATGTTGTCAATGGCACCCGTAGGGATCGCGTCACTGAAATAGCCGAAGCCGCCACGGATCACCGTATTCTTTGCGCCGAACGGCGACCACGCGAATCCCACTTTCGGTTCGTAAACGACCGATGTCACCGATGGAAATGCGGTGTGCAGGCCGGTGAGCAGAGCCTGATTGACTGGCGCGGCGGGATTCAGGTTCTGAAATGGAGCGGACAGGCTCTGAAAGCAATCGGTTTGGCACACTGGATTGGAAATGTGGTCAAAGCGCATGCTCAGGGTCAGCTTCAGATTGGGAGTGACTTTAACCTCGTCCGAGACATACCAGCCCAATTGATAAAGAGCAATCGGCACGTTGGTATTCAGGGGAAACGCTTGCGAGATTACGCTTCCTAATCCAGTATTTCCCGTTGCGACTCCGCCGAACGCGAAGTCATTTAGCGAGATTTCCTCCACGGCGGGAGTCACGAACACAAAATTATGGTCACTGACATCGTCGCGGCGGAAGTTGATTCCCAGTCTGAAGTTGTGTTTGCCACGGGTCCAACTGAAGTCATCCACGATTCCGTACTGGGTTACGTTGCGTCCTTGGGGAAAGTTAAAACCAAGGTTGTTCAGATTGAAGAGTGAATTATCCGCAAATTCAATTGTTTCGGGAAGAGCCTGGGCCTCCGCAGCCGGATTCACCATGGTGAATAGGGCGCTATACCACTGCAGGGAAGCAACAAGGTTGTTTACCTTATTCGTCCCGAAAGTATGAGTTTCGCTCAGCTGACTCTGCCATTCGGGCTGCGCGCTATGAGCGTCAAAAGCGGGGTTTATCGGATCGGTATAAGTGGCCTGTTGCCCGCTCTCGTGCTGGACTCGGACGAAGAGTTTGTCGTTGTTTCCGAAGCTCTGATCATAACGACCGACGATCAGGTAATCGTTGGTCGGTTGCGATGTGGCACCCTGTAGCTGCAGCGAGCAAGGATTCCCCGCGCCGAAGGCGGTGCCGGCCAGGGTGGTGACGTTAGAGCAACCACCGTTCGGTAAAGTATTTTGGGCTCCCGCTGCTCCTGGTGCGGCGTTCCAAATGCCAAACAACTGGTTGTAAAAAGGAACAGAGGCTGGGCTAACCGCATTAAGGTTAGAGATCACCGATTTCTCAAACTGCTGAGTAGGAAGATTGACCGCAGTTGGCGATGGAATCAAAAGTCGGATGCCTTCGTAGTCAACGAAGAAGAATGCTTTATCTTTTTTAATTGGTCCGCCGACCGACGCTGCGTACTGATTGGCGTTCACGAAAAGGCGTGGGGCTACGTCGCTTCCCGCGATCCCGTTCGCCTGGTTGCGGAAGTAGTTGTTTGAATTCAGGGCTCGACCGTTCCACCAATATTCCGCGTTGCCATGGAAGGAGTTGGTGCCTGACTTTGAGACGTAGTTGATGTTTGCTCCCGCCAGACCACCAAATTGTCCGCTGTAGCCATTAGTCACTACGCTGGTTTCCTGCACATCGTTCAGTCCCAGGGTCAGGTTGGTCGCGCCGCTGTTATTGATGTTGAAGTAGGGATCGTTGGCATTGGCGCCGTCGTATGTGAACACGTTAGAGTTCGACGGCAAACCGAAGAACTCATAGTTACCGCCGCCAAACACGGAACCGCCGGTAGTGTTCATTACCACACCGGGCGCAGTCAGCGCGACTGCGCTTAGATCGTTGCCAGGATTCGGTAAGACGGCGATTTGCTGGGCACTAAAGTTCGTTGTAAGGTTGGCATCCTCGGTTTGAACGCCTGTCACTTGTTCCGTCACGTCAACGGTTTCGCTCTGCGACGAAATAGAAAGCTTCAAGTTTGCCGTGAGGCTGGCTCCGACAGCGACCGTCACCTTCTGGACAATGCCTTGAAATCCGGCAGCATTCGCTGAGAGAGAATAGTTTCCGGGAGCTAGTAGAGCGAAATTATATGACCCTTCCGCATTGCTTGTTTTCGAAGTGGAATTGCCGGTATCGAGGTTCCTCAACGTGACTGACGCCCCGGGCACTACTGCCCCTGTCGGGTCTGTAACAATACCAGCGATGTTCCCTGTTGTCGAAGTTTGCGCCTGGAGGCTTGAAATACCCATCAGCGAAAATACCAACACCAAGACTGTCAGCTTGTATGAATAAAGGGTGGACCATTGTTGATGAACACCGCGATCTGTCCCAAACGTCACTGCTCTGCCGATCATTGCTTATTCTCCAAATTGAAATTTGCTGATGTAAAACAACCGTTCCATGAAGTGCGCTTACACAGCCGACTTACGTGCAGACGAGGACGGCCGATAATAAACATCGCTATTTAAGAAGATCGTCCGAATACGCTCGCCGTGACTTGTCGTCCCGAGGCGCGGCGTCGAGTTCTATCGCGAGCTGAGACTTTATGCGGTGCGTCGCATTCTCGAGTTCAGCTTTAGCTCGGACCACGTGTCCGAGCATGGCTTGCAGCCGCTTCGGTCCCAAGACGACGAGTCCGAGCATAAGCATGAACAGGATTTCCGTTCCGAAAGCCACGATTCACCCCTTGGTTATGGCTTGGTCATTGGCAATTATGGTTGTCGTGTTGGCTGGTTTCTCTTCCTCGGCTTTTATGGCTGACTTGAAGCCACGGATGCCCTCTCCGATTCCTTTGCCCAGCTCGGGAAGCTTCTTCGGACCGAACACGAGCAGAGCAATTCCGAAAATCACTAGCAGATGCATCGGTTGAAACAGTCCTTCAAACATTGAGTCCTCCTTTATTTCTCGTCCGAAGACGCGGTCAAGTGATTTAGCGAAAAGGCAGGCGCCGCGACCCGTATCTCTGGGGACGGCGCCCCCACTGTGCGGTTACAGTTCAGTTACGCCTTGCGCACTGCGGAGTCGGCTTCCACCGCCATATTTGCCAGGATGTCGAGGAACTTCTGGCTTTGGCCGACAAAGAGCCCATCGGCGGTGAAGCTTTGGATGGTGGCCACGGCACCTCCGAATGTATCGGTCAGCGGACGAATGATCGAGACATGGGGGAGGCTGGGGCTGAATTCGCAAGGAACGGGGAAGATCAGGCTGGGCTGAATCTTCTTGTTGAGAGGTTTAAAAAAGTTGGGAAATGTTAGTCCGGATATGGAGTCCGTAAATGGTGCAATAGGAGCTTGCACCCCGTTGCCCGCGAAGTCCACCCATTCCAGGAAGTGAGCGATCTCGTCTCCGCCAATGCCAAGGGTGATCTTCAGCACTTCCGAGTCCGTCACTTTTTGACTCATGGCTGCGTAAAGGCTGGAGCCACCTTGCTCGATGTATCCGAAGTGAAAGGCGGCCACATTGGCGATCGCCTGAATGTGATCGTTGCCCTTAAAGTTTTTGTTGTGTTCGCCCTGGTAATCGGCATCGGTTCTGGGAATGGCGGTCACTCCGTTGAGAGTAAGCGCCTGCGGAAAGGTTGCGCCGAGGTCCGGATTGGTTGCGCTGCGGTAGCGAACGAACCAGCTGGTGTCGACATTGAGCTGCATCAGGTTGGTGAGGCGCAGCTTGCCGGACGAGCCTTTCGCGGTGCTTCCCTTCAGAGTTTCGAATTGCGTGAAGTTGACCGGCTCGGCTCCTCTGGACTCGAGATAGGCATTGAGGAAGGTGGCGTGGCTCAGTTCATCCAGCGTGTTGCTCTTTATATATTGCGGGCCATCGGAGTCGAGGTTCGATAATGCGATTTGATAGGGGTTGAGATGTTCGTGCGGGTCTACTTCAATCGGTGGCAGGTGGCCGAGACCGCCGAGTTCTGCATACTGAGTCCAGAGATCCGACTCGATCAATTCTGCTGCTGCCAGAAACCGGAGGATAGCGATATCGCCTTTATTGAGAGAACCGCGTTCTTGCGCACGAAGCAACGTTGCATTTGACAACAAACCGGCGCCCACTACTGCGCCTCCTGCCAGAAGACTGCCTTTCATGAAAGAACGGCGGCCGACTGAACCATTGGTGGACGGGACAACCTCTTCTTTCTTCATGTCTACGCCTTAATTCCTTTTGTTTGTGATTTTGTTGCAGCGGTACTGTGGGTTAGACGCCGCGACCAACACCGAGATTCGTAAACGATGTCATTTAATTGTCAACTCTTTGTCACACGTAATATTCACATCACTGTGACCTGCGGCACTGACGGTGAGTTGATAGCTGGCACGCAACATTTTCTATTTCCACATTTCTTTTTCGTCCCCCTGAGAATCCTTCGAAGGTCCATCATTGACCAGATCGAACGACGACTTCTCCTGTGTCGATGCGAATTCGTCAGCGTAGGCGAACCAGAACGCGATGAGCAGCATTGCAGTCAGCCAGATCAATCCGTAAATAGTTAATTCCAACATTCCTTGCCTTCCTTTGCAGCTTCGTCGTGCTCTTGACACTAACCCGAGCCGACATGTGGCGAAGATCACAGATGAGCCCGTACTACCGGAATGGCGCGACATACCATGCGCAGTACGTTGCCACGCCGCTGAGCAGAACAATCACCCAAAGCACGAGCTCCGTGCGCATCCACCGCTTCCAATGTTTGAACCGCAGCCACTGGGGAAGAACGTTTGTGCCGGCCACTAAGACGATATAGAGTCCCAGAACCTCAGCCGCTATCCCCAAAACCGCGTGTGTTGTCGCCACCTCGTAGTACCATTTGTGTAGCCCCTTAGACAGTGCTGGCTTCACCTGTTGCTGAAACGATGGCCACATCACCAGTCCGATCATCAACAAGTTCAAGAGAAGCACCGTCGCTTGGCAGATGCCGTGAGCCCTGTACCGCTTCTGTTTTGCGAGAATGGCTCCAATAGCGAGTGAAACTCCCATAATCAGCTGCACGACGAGGTTGAGATCTGCCCCGAAGTTGGCGCCGGTACCGAGAAAGCCCTTCATCGAAAAGAAGATCACCACAAATCGTTCGCTACAGCGACCGAGTCCTGATTCTCAACAGCCGGCAAACTCTTCCGTCCGAATATCATCTTCATCTACGCCCACCTCACTGAGCGTTCTGCGTGTCGCCGCGACCATCGTTGGCGGCCCAGCAATGTAATAGATCGGACCTGCCAAGCTTCCTACTCGTGCAACGAGCATTTCCGAGCTGATGTGTCCAGTCTTTCCCTTCCAACTGCCGTTGTTGTTGGCCATGCGCGTTAGAATCGGAACAAAGCGGAACCTTGGATTTGCACACTCCAAGTTCCAGAGCGAATGTATGAACGCGGCATCCTCTAAGTGTCGGTTCGCATAGAACAGAACCATAGAATGGCGAAGCTTCTCACCGGTCGCGTAAGAGAGCATGCTGAGGAATGGCGCGATCCCAATCCCGCCAGCGAGGAAGACAGCCGGCTTTGCGGTGTTGTTATGGAGGCTGAAAGAGCCCATCGGACCTTCAATCCTCGCCGGGCTGCCGATCGGCAGGACGGATAAGGTCCGTTTGAAAACTGTATTTCGCATTCGGGTTGTGACTAGAAGCCTTTCGTCGCACGGGGAGCTTGCAATGGAGAAGGTATGAGTCAGTCCGTTTTGCAGACCACGCTGCGAACCGAACAAAGTCAGGTCAATGTACTGCCCAGCTTTGAATACAAAGTCGTTTGGCTTTTCAAACTGAAATGCAATTGTGCCTTCAGCAACTTCTGCTCGACCTATTAGCGTACTTTGATAAGCGCTCATCATCATCCTTGCAGTGGCTTCTGTTCCGTCAGCCTCGAGTCTCTAACCGTCGGACTTCATAGAGTCCGCAACCTGTCTTCTATAACTGGGGCCATTGAGGTTTATTCCACCGTCGCGCTAAAACGAGTAGAAGATA
>Ga0210393_10000308_pt1 | contig 44495 bp, 43 predicted proteins | sample IncBWC27OmetaG_FD_160068 | JGI IMG/M metagenome (GOLD analysis project Ga0210393, IMG submission 160068) | Forest soil microbial communities from Barre Woods Harvard Forest LTER site, Petersham, Massachusetts, United States - Inc-BW-C-27-O ... | reverse complement strand
CGTCCATTGCCAGGTCATAACCAGGCGCTTGGAATCCACCACCTCGAGGCACTCACCACTCGCCTCATGCTCGGTCCCGTCCAGCATGCGAAACCGCACCCGGAAGCGGCCCCCCACCCGTGCATCGATGTCGGCGAACAGAACGGGACCCTCGTCAGGCCCCCACCAGTGGGCAACCCCTTCTGGAGTACTCAAGGCCGCGAATACGATCTCTGGTCGCGCCCCGATTCGGCGCACCAGCGTGACGCTGATCATCGGCCCTTCCTGCGCGCTTTGAACTCTTCACTTTCGGCATACCTGGCAAGACGATCGAGGCGACCGGTCCAGAAGCGTTCGTAGCGACGCAGCCAGTCCAGCGGGCTTCTCATGGGGTCAGGTCGCAGCCGCACCGTGACGGTACGCCCCTGCTTCCAGCGGGTGATCAGACCGGCATCCTCGAGAACATCCAGGTGCTTCATTACCCCTGGCAGCGTTATGGAGAAGGGCCTGGCAAGCTCGCTGATGGAGACGCCGTCTTCGCGTTCGAGCCGGTCGAGTATTGCGCGGCGGGTCTGATCGGCCAAAGCCCCGAAGGTGCGATCGAGCTGGAGTTCGTTATACTTCACCATGCAGCGAAGAGTCTGGTGCACCATCCTCCGTATGTCAAACCTGGAGCAACCCGCATGCGCCAGGCGATCCCAAGCGTCCCACAGGCACCTGCCAGCGCGTCGGCAGGGCTTTGAGGGTATACCAAAGAGTGAAGTATAATACCCGCAAGAGCCGGGGCAGCCGACGTCCCGCGTGACTGGCGAACTCATAATGATGAATCAGACAATGATGAATCAGAAAAAGGCCGTGACTGTTCTCGCCGCAACTGTCCTTGCTGCATTGAGCTGGAGTGGGCCGGCCCGATCGCAAGCCGTCAAGACAACTCCCCCGGTCGAGATGGCCCCGATCGAGCAGTACCGCATCGCAGCTCGCGCGGACGAGATCGCACTGGCACGCAGTGCTGCGCCGCCGTCAATCTCCGCGGACGCCGAAGTACTGGTACTCGGTAATCACGGCTATGAGACGGCGGTAAAGGGCAAGAACGGCTTCGTCTGCTTCGTCGAACGCTCCTGGGCGGCCGGCTTGGACGATCCGGAGTTCTGGAATCCCAGGATACGCTCGCCAAACTGCTTCAACCCGCCAGCCGCGCGGACCGAGCTGCCGCAGTACCTGCAGCGCACGGAGTGGGTCCTCGCAGGCGCCACGAGGCAGCAGATCATCGCCAGAACCACGGCCGCAGTCGCCAGCCACAGTTTCAAAGCCCTTGAGGGGGGCGCTTTTTCCTTCATGCTGTCGAAGGACGGCTACCTTAACGATGCCGAAGCGGGCCCCTGGCTCCCCCATGTTATGTTTTTCATCCCCCACGGCCAGGCCGACAATTGGGGCGCGAACCAGCAAGGCTCACCCATCATCGGGCAAGATGGCAGTCCGATGGAATCGACGGTCCTGTTCGTTCCGGTGCGTAGCTGGTCTGACGGCTCACCTGCGCCACCGTCGCCCAAGAAACACGTGATGTGATTATCCAGTGAGTTACCGCAGGCAGGAAAAAGCCTGCACGGAACTGAAGGTTCCGTGCAGGCGTTGCCTGGCTTAGCTCTGGCGAACGGCGCTTACCACCAGAAGTGGTACCACGGCTTGCGCGTGTTCTGCTGATCCGTCGCCTTCTTGTTGTTCTCGGCCGTATTGCTGGCGAGGGTTGAAGCGGTCAGCGAGGTGCCCACACGCTGCTGGGTGGTAGCGCCATTTGTGCGGACCGAAGCATTGCTGCCCGCAGTCGCGTTGCTCGCATAGTAGCCATCGCGGCGCAGGTCCTGATGGTCCGCGCGCAGGTCCTGCCGGTCGGCGCGGATGTTGTTGGCATCCGTGCCGATGGCACCGCGGTCCTGGGCGATATCGCGACGATCCGTGCGGATGTCGCTGCGGTCAGCGCGGATGTTGCTGGCATCCGTACCGATGGCACCGCGGTCCTGGGCGATATCGCGACGATCCGTGCGGATGTCGCTGCGGTCCGTGCGGATGTTGTTGGCATCCGTGTGGATCGCACTGCGGTCCTGCGCAATATCGCGACGGTCGGTCTGGATGTTGCGCTGGTCGGTGTGGATGTTGCCTGCATCCGTGCGGATGGCGCTGCGATCCTGGGCGATGTCCTGGCGGTCGGTGCTCATGGCAGTGCGCGCCTGATTGATCGCGCTCTGCTCATTCACCCCGGCACGCTGCTCTGCGTAGTCATGTCGCAGATCGCTCCGCTCGGTCCGCATGTTCGCCCGATCCTGGGCGATGTCCTGGCGGTCCGTGCGGATATCAGCCCGGTTCTGGGCGATGCTGCCCTGGTTGGCACGCACGTTCGCCTGATCCTGGGCAATGTCCCGGCGGTCGGTGCGGATATCAGCCCGGTTCTGGGCGATGCTGCCCTGGTTGGCACGCACGTTCGCCTGGTCCTGGGCAATGTCCTGGCGGTCCGTGCGGATGTCGGCACGGTTCTGGGCCATGTTGCGTTGGTCAGCGCGCATATCCGCCCGATCCTGACCGATGTCTTTTCGGTCCGTGCGGATATCAGCACGGTTCTGCGCCATGTTGCGCTCATCCGCGCGCATGTCATGACGGATGCCGTTCTCGTCACGATCCATCTTGTGCTGATCCGCACGCATGTTCGCGCGGTCCCGGTCCTGATCGGTGCCCTGGCGCGCGGTCTGGGTATAGCCTCGATCCCGGTCCTGGTCGTTTACGCCGTCGCGCTGCAGCTGATGGTCGTGACGCTGGTCGTGCCTGTCGGCACGAATGTCGCCATCGCCACCCTTCTGCGCGCGGTTGCGCTGGTCATCGGCAGGACTGGGGCCTGCCTGGCCCACGGCCGGTGCAGTGGTCTGCGGCGCACTCGGGGCCGCCTGACCGACCGCCGGTGCAGCAGTCTGCGGGGCGCTCGGGCCCGCCTGGCCCACCACCGGCGGATTCGCCTGCGGGGCGGACTGCGGGGGTTGTTGCGGATTACCGGGGCTGGCGACGCCGGCGTTTTGCGTCTGCGCATATGCGCCGGGCAGCGCGGCTCCGATGATGGATCCGACAGCAATTGCGATAAGCGTAGTTCGCTTCATGTAACCTCCTTCGTCACCTGACACTCGTCCGGAAATGGGGGTGGCCGAGAGCAAGCCCGGCCGTGCGGCGCAACTCGAGCGCCTACTGATTCGGACCGCCTACTGGCTGTGCAGCCGGCGGTGGCGCGCTCACCGGACGCTGGTCCGGCGGGGGTGCGCTCTGCACCATCCGCTCGCTCGGTACCGACGATTCAACAGCGGGCGCGGAGCCCGCGCTGTCAGTCGCCGGTCGTGAGCGCTGTGCGATGCGCTCCTGCTCGGCGAACTCCTTTACCAGCGAGAAGAACTGATTGTAGAAAATCGGATCGGTGATGGTGACGCGTCGTACCGTCCCCAGCACTTCCGCCGAGCCGGACGGCATGGTCAGGGTCGCCGGTCCCACACCCATGCTGGTCGACTGCTTCATCTTCTGCAGCCGACTGTCTTCGCGCGTCGCCGTCACGAACACGATGCTCGTGCCGTTACGATTATCGGCGCAGCTCGTCTGCAGCCGGAGCGTCACGTTCAGCTTCGGCTCCGGTTGCTCATCACGCGAGCCGGTCAGCACGCCCGCGTCGTTCGGCCGGTCGAGCATGTAACCCTGACTCAGCAGCGCCCGCTTCACGCTCCAGCACACCGTATCCCCGGAGCCGGAGAAAGTACGACTGAAGGGCGCGTCCGCCGTGAACTGCTGCGGCGGAGGCCGATGCGAGGCGCAGCCCGCGAGCAGCGCGACCGCGGCAGCGGCGAACGCGCAGTCGGCAGCCGTCGATTTGCGGTTGTCCATTAGCAATCTCCACCCTTGGCCGTTACCCCTTTGGTGTCGCCAGTATGACTCTGCGTACCTGGGCGGCGGTTCCCCCACGGCCGCGCATTGGCCGGTCGGGCATTGTCCTAATCGACTGTGAGGCTAGGCTGACGTCGCCGATTGCTTACACCGGCGGGCGGCGCAGGCTTCGCATACGGGGCTCAAAGCACCCGAGCAGCGCTATTTGCTCAGCCCGCGAATGCGCTAACTGCTCAGACAACGTTGCGGCGGGCGAGGCGTCGGCGTGGATCCTCGAACAGACGTGCGCTAACCGCCCCAAAGATGATGCCGCCGATGTGCGCCAGATAAGCCACGCCTCCTGACTGCACGTTCGCTACCGCACCAAAACTCAGCAGCTGCACGACAAACCAGAAGCCGATCAGCAGTGCAGCGGGGATGAAGGTGATCCGGATGAACCAGCCGATCACGAGCAGAGTGCGAATCCTGTCGCGCGGGTAGGTGATCAGAAACGCACCCATCACCGCGGCAATCGCGCCGCTGGCCCCCAGACACGGAACGGTGGAGCCGGGAGCGGCCGCGACCTGTGCCAGCATCGCGACCACGCCGCCGACGAGGTAGAACATGGCGTAACGCCACGGATTCATGATGTCTTCGATCTCCGGGCCGAATGCCCAGAGGAACACCATGTTCCCCAGGATGTGCGACCAGCTCGCGTGCATGAACATGGACGTGAGAATGGTGCTCCAGTGATGGCCGGCGACAATATCGGCCGGCACCAGTGACCAGCGGGTCACGAATGCATCGCCACCCGTCAGCTCGAGAATGAATACCACAGCGTTGATCGCGATGATGAGCGCGGTGACGACGGAGAAACCTTCCGGCCGTCGCGATTCATCTCTCAGCGGAATCATGATATCGGTCCGAAAAGCGCGGGTTTCATGGTGTGGGGCCGTCGTCTAGCGCAAGTGCCAGGCGAGCAGCTGATAGCGTTCGCTTTCTATAACTTGTGTTGCGGCTGACAACGTTGCGACGCGATTGCGTCCCGCAGGCATGCAGGACACAGGCAGTCCCGCTCCGCATCCGGAGTCAGGGGCGGCAGCTCGTCGCACCAGCACCCGGTGCCGCTCCCCGCTCCGCAGTGAAAGGCGGTAGCACACTGGGAGCAGTTCTTCTGCGTGAGGTGAGCGGTACTCGCGGCGACTGTCATTGCCAAACCCTGACCATCGTTCTTAAGGCCGGTATCACGATACCACTCATGCAGCGGTCCCCGGTTGCGCACCGCTGCACCATCCCGGAACGCGCTGCTGCGCCGTCCGAACGGTCTTGACGATCGGGCGGGGCAGTTAAAGCAACCGCTGCTCGCGCAGCCACAGCACCGCGTCCTCGAACGCCTTGGTCCGGGCACGCCAGCGATAACCCAGCTCGCGCACTGCTTTGTCGCTCGAGAAGAACATACGTTTGCGCGCCATGCGTACCGCCTCTACCGTGACGCGAGTCGTGCGGCCGGTCAGCCGGGCGATTGCCTCGGCGGCATAAGCGAGCGGCAGCACCGCGGCGTTGGGCAAGCGGATGCGCGGCGGGCTGCGCCCGGCGATGCGGGCAATCTCCACGAGAATCTCGCGCAGCGTCATGTCATCCCCGCCGAGAATGTAGCGCTCGCCGTCCCGCCCGCGATGGAACGCCAGCAGATGACCCGCCGCGACGTCATCGACGTGCACGACGTTGAGTCCGGTGTCGAGATATGCGGGCATCCGGCCGGCGGCGGCGTCCAGCACCATCTGCCCCGTCGGTGTTGGCTTCACGTCTCCAGGGCCGATGGGCGTGGAAGGGTTGACGATGACCACCGAGGCGCCCGCGCGGGCGGCATCGCGCGCCACCTGTTCCGCCAAAAACTTCGAGCGCTTGTAGTGGCCGATCATGTCGGCAAGCGCGACCGGGGTTCCTCGCGCCCGGGCGATCCATCGGCGGGGATCCCGATCGTGGCGACGCTGCTCGTGTAGACGACGCGCCCGACGCCGGCGCTGCGCGACGCATCCAGGACATGGCGCGTCCCTTCGACGTTGGTTCGATACAGCTCCTCGGGCCTGCTGGCTCCCAGGCGGTAGTCTGCCGCTACGTGAAACACCGCCTCGCAACCGGCAACGGCGTGATCGAGGGAGCTGCGGTCGTTGAGATCGCCGGCGACGGTGTCTATCTCGAGACCTTGCAGGTTGCGGCGATTTGAATTCTGTCGGACGAGCGCTCTGACCTGCCAGCCCTCCCGCAACAGGGCCCTCGCCACCGCAGACCCCACGAAGCCCGTGGCTCCGGTGAGCAGCGCCCTCACGAGACACCGGCGCCCTGCGAGCTGCCCGTGTCTGGCCCGAGCGCAAACGTCTCGGGGGCCAGATGACCGGCACGCGCGACCGCCGCGAGAGAGCGGCTCGCCGCCGCGTAGCGCCGCGTCAGTCGAATCACGGGCATTACAGCCGCAGGCGCCAGGAGCATCTGGCCGAGCAGACGCCAAACGCGCAACTGCCGGCTGGCATCCGCCGCGTCCCTTACCGCAGCCGGCAAGTCATCGCCGGCGCCGTCAACGATCACGCGCACGGCGATGAACGGCAAACCGTGCGCCAGCGCCACCTGTGCGACGGATAGACTCTCCATGTCGACTGCTGCGGCACCGGTTTGCCGGAACAGCGCCGCCTTAGCCGCGACGGACGCGATCGCTCGGGAGCTCGTCAGGAGTTTTCCGCAGGTGAGCGGCTGGTGGGCCGCCAGCGCCGCGCTCAGCTGCTCGCGCCAACGCTGCGCGGTGGCGACACTCGGCCCGTCGATTGCGGCAACCTCGCTCGGAAGGAAAATCCTGCCTGCGGCGAGTGCCGGATCAAGGCCCCCCGCCATTCCCCAGCTGACGAGAGCAGCTGCGCCGGCATCGACGAGGTTGCTCGCCCCGAGAGCCGCGGCCGCGCCGCCCATTCCGGCAATCGTCAGGAGCGTTCCGTCGGCGCGAGCGGCGACTGAGGCGTGTCGTGGCAGCGTTGTTCGACCAGCCAGATGTCGCGCCTCGCCTTGCAGGGCACAGACGACGCCGACGACCTGCGTCGTCAATGAGTGCCTCCGGAGCGCGCGAGACTGCGATACGCCGCGAGTGCCCACAGCGGGAAATAGGCGCTGTAGCCGTGGTACTTGAGATAGAACACCCGCGGGAAGCCGGGCGCCGTGAAACCCGGGTCATTCCACAACCCGTGCGCGTTCCGGGTTCGCAGCAGGTAGTCGATACCGTGTCGCACGACATCGGAGTGGACCTGCCCGGCCGCAATGAGTCCGAGAAGTGCCCAGGCACTCTGGAACGAAGTACTCGCCGCGGGTCGCCGCTCTGCGGGTGCTTGCGCGTAGCTATCGTTGCTCTCGCCCCAACCGCCGTCGGAATTCTGTCGTTCACACAGCCAGCGCACCGCGCGTCCCACCGCTTCATCGCTGGCCCTGACACGCGCTTGTGCGAGCGCTGTGAGCACCGACCACGTTCCGTAGATGTAGTTCGTGCCCCAGCGGCCGAACCACGAGCCGTCCGCCTCCTGCTCCCGGCGCAAGAACGCGACAGCCCGCTCAAGAGGCTGCTTGTCCTGCGGACGTCCGACGGTGGCGAGCGCGGTCACCACGCGGGCGGTGACGTCACTCGTGGGCGGGTCCAGCAGCGCGCCGTGATCGGCGAAGGGAATGTGGTTTAGCCGGTAGTGGACATTGTCGACATCGAACGAGGCAAAGCCGCCGTTGCGGCTCTGCATGCCGACCAGCCAGTCCAACGCCCGGTCCACCGGTTGCGAGTATCGCTCGGCATCACTCGCCCGCCGCATGGCCCAGACGATCGCCGCGGTGTCGTCGAGATCGGGGTAGAAGCTGTTCGAGAACTGGAATGCCCAGCCGCCCCCGGGAAGCGCCGGGCGATTGACTTGCCAATCGCCGGGCTGCTCGAGGAGCTGCTGCGCCTGCAGCCACCGCAACGCACGATCGGACGCTGCCGTCGCGGCGGGAGAGCCCTCGTCCTGCAGCGCCAGTGTCGCCAGGGCGGTGTCCCATATCGGTGAAACGCACGGCTGGCAGTAGGCGCTCTCGGCTCCGATGACGAGCAGCTTGTGCAACGCTCGTTTGGCGGCAACCAGCCGCGGGTCCTCGCTCGCATAGCTGAGTACCGTCAGAGCCTCGACCGCATTGACCATTGCGGGGAAAATGGCCCCGAGGCCGTCCTCGCCGTTCAGTCGTTCGAGTATCCAGGCCTCAGCGCGGCGCGTCGCGCGCCTGCGCATCGCCCCGGGAATCAGCGGGTCGATCCTGCGGGCGCAGCGATCGAGGACGAGAAACGCGCGCGCCAGCAGGACCGAGCGGCCACCAGGGGTTCGAAAGTAGTGCCGCTCCTCCTCCGGCGGCGTCGTAAACAGCTCGGTGATGTCCACGTTGCGCGGATTCTTCGCACGCGGCCTGCGGGTGCACAGAATCAATAGCGGCACCATGACGGTGCGCGACCAGTACGACACCTTGTCCAGATGAAACGGAAACCAGCGCGGCAGGAGCATGATCTCGACGGGGATGTAGGGCACCGCCCGCCACGGAACCTGGCCGAACAGCGCCAGCGTGATGCGCGTGAACACGTTGGCGCGGGCGGCACCGCCGCGCTCGAGCAGCGCGGCCCGCGCGCGCAGCATGTGAGGCGCCTGCGCGCTGTCGCCCGCGAGTTTGAGAGCGAAGTAGGCCTTGACGGTGCAGCTGATGTCGAGCTCACCGCCCTGGTACAGCGGCCAGCCGCCGTGCTGCGCCTGGCGCGCGCGCAGGTACGCCGCGATCTTCGTCTCGAGCGGCCGGTCTATTTCCCCGAGAAAATGCTGCATCAGGATGTATTCCGCGGAAATCGTGCAGTCTGCCTCGAGCTCGAACAACCAGTAGCCGCGCTCGTTCTGCACGCCGCTGAGCGCCTCGCGGGCAGCATCGATTGCCCGATCGAGGTAGGAGCGCTGCACGAACCCGCCGGCGGGCTGCGGCGCGCGTGCCTGCGCGGGTGCGCGTGTCTCAGCGGGATCTGAGTCGGGAACGGGAGAAGTACGATTCAACTGCCCGGACTCCCTTCATAGCGGCGCACGTCCAACGGCACAGCAGCGGCGCTGTGGTCGTAGTCGGTCGCCGGCTGCACCAGCGGCAGTGCGGAGCGCTCGGGTGCCCGTGGCGCGGACAGCGATGCGCACGGCAGCCCGGCCGTGGCACGGGCGAACAGCCGCCGCAGCAGCCAGTCATTGCGCACTGCGAGGTTGCTCAACAGCTGAGTCATTGCCACCGCCGAGTGGGATATCTTCACCTGCGTGCCCGAGGTGAATCCCGGCGTGCCCTGGATCTTGCGCAGCGTCAGCGCCGCCATCCCGACGGCCCACAGACAGAAGCGGCGGATGCCGGTCTCCCCGGGCGGTATCAGCAGCGTGTACGACAGCGCATTACGCAGGTGAGCGTGGGCCACCGCGACCAACTCACGCATGCCGCCGGCGAAGCCTGCGCCCTGCCGCTCTGCGCTCACAAGGCCCAGCTCGACGCCATACCGGCCGAATACCTCCTGCGGCAGCCAACACGCGCCGCGCTCGCGATCTTCCCAGACATCCTTGAGAATATTGGTCATCTGCAGACCCTGCGCGAACGACACCGCCAGTGCCTCCAGCCCCTCGCGCCGCAGGTTGATGTCCGCGGAGTAACCGCAGAACAGCTCGGTCAGCATCTGGCCCACCACACCGGCAACGTAATAGCAGTACTCATCGAGCTCGCGCATGCCTGGCAGCCCACGCAGGCTCGCGGTGCGCTGAAACTGATGCATGCCGTCGCACATCAGCTGGATGCATCGCTGGATGGCGGCCCGCTGAGACTCATGCAGCCGCGCAGTGACCCGGACGATGCGCTGCATGTTGAGGGCGAGATCCCGCTCAGCGGCCAGTGTCTGCTCGGACAGCCGCGGCAGCAGGTCCTTCGTCAGCAGCTCCGCCTGTTCCTGGCCGCGCAACACCGCGACGAATCGCTGCAGCAGGCCGAGCCTGGCGGCGGCCGAAGACGTGGTTCCGTCCTCGATCGTGTCGGCGATCCGACACAACAGATAGGCGTTGGTTACCGCAACGCGCAACCCCGCCGGCAATTGAGGAATCGTCAGCGCGAACGTCCGCGACACATGCGGCAACATCCGCTCCTGATACAGCTCATCAGACACGACGGCATCCATTGGAACAGTCTCTCGCATGGCCTCGAGCATCGCAATCTTGGGCTGACGCCGGCCGCTGGCGGCTAAGCGTTGTGGGTATAATACGGGCGGTGATCAGCTCGCCCAATGAGCCTGCGTTGCTGAGCGGCGTCAATTCCCCGGCCGACCTGCGGCGCCTTGCAATCGAGACACTGCCCGACCTGGCCGAGGAGCTGCGGCGGTTTCTCATCGACGTCGTGAGTATTCGGGGGGCACACCTCGCCGCCGGCCTGGGCGCGGTCGAGCTGGCGATTGCGTTGCACTACACCTACCAGACCCCGCGCGATCGACTGATCTGGGACGGCGGGCACCAGGCGTATCCACACAAGATACTCACCGGCCGGCGCGGCGGACTATATACGGTCAAGCAGCCCGGCGGCCTGGCGCCGTTTCCCTGCCGGACCGAAAACAGCCACGACCCTTTTGGTGTAGGTCACTCGGGTACCTCGATAAGCGCCGCGCTGGGGATGGCTATAGCAGCCGCCATGAAGGGCGAGAGCCGCCACGTCGTCGCCGTGATCGGCGACGACGGCCTGACCGCCGGCATGGCATTCGAGGCGCTGAACCATGCCGGTTCGCTGACCACCGACCTGCTGGTGATACTGAACGACAACGATGCGCCCATATCCGAGAACGTGGGTGCGTTGTCGAATCACATTGCCCGCGCGCTCTCAGGGCCTTTGTATGCGCGCCTGCGCGAGGGCGGCAGGAAGACGCTGCGCCAGATGCCCACCATGAGGGAATTGGCGCGACGCTCAGAGAAGCACCTGAAAGGCATGGTGTTACCCGGTACGCTGTTCGAGGAGCTCGGGTTCAACTACATCGGTCCGGTGGATGGTCACAACGTCCAGCAGCTCGTCAGGACACTGCGCAACCTGCAGAAACTTCGCGGACCGCAGTTTCTGCACGTCGTGACCCGCAAGGGCAAGGGGTACGTCCCCGCCGAGGCGGACCCCGTCACCTGGCGCGACCCGGAGCCGTTCGATGCGCAAACCGGCAGCTTCCTCGAGCCCAAACGCCGCCCCGGCACCTGCTTCGCGGATGTCTTCGGTCAGTGGGCATGCGACATGGCCTGCATCGATCCGCAGATCGTCTGCATCACGCCGGCGATGCGCGAGGGTTGCGGCTTGAGCGAGTTCTCGCGACGTTTCCCGGACCGCTATTTCGACGTAGCCATTGCCGAGCAGCACGCAGTTACCTTTGCGGCAGGACTTGCAACGCAGGGGTTCAAGCCGGTCGTTGCCATCCACTCGACATTCCTGCAGCGTGCGTACGATCAGTTGATCCATGATGTCGCCCTGCAGAAGCTCCCGGTGGTGTTCGCGGTGGACCGCGCTGGCATGGTCGGCGGCGATGGGGCGACACATCAGGGCAGCTACGACCTGAGCTACCTGCGCTGCATTCCGGGACTGGTGATCATGGCGCCGGCGGATGAGAACGAATGCCGCCAGATGCTCTACACCGCGAGCACGCTGCATGCCCCGGCGATCGTGCGCTACCCTCGCAGCCCCGGACCGGGCGTGCCGCTGGCCGCCGGCATGACCGTGCTGCCGGTCGGGCGTGCCGAGATTCGTCGCGCGGGGCAAAGCGGCCTGGCGCTGCTCGTATTCGGAACACTTCTCGATACGTCGCGCAGGGTTGCCGAGCAGCTGGACGCCACCCTCGTCAACATGCGGTTCGTGAAGCCGCTCGACCGGGACCTCGTCACTGCGATCTGCGCCCGCCATGAGGCGCTGGTCACCATCGAGGAGAATGCCGTTGCCGGAGGCGCGGGTTCCGCGGTGGGCGAGCTGCTGAAGTCCGCCGGCTTGCAAATACCGCTGTTGCAGATCGGGATTCCGGACCGCTTCATCGAGCACGGCTCGCGCGAGACGTGTCTGGCCGCTGCCGGGCTCGATCTGAGCGGATTGAGCGCGAGCATCGAGCGCTGGTGGGGCGCGCGGCGAACGCGGCCGCTGCGTCTGGCCGGCGGTGCCTAGCTAAGGGGCCGCGGGCTAAGAACGCGGGTACGGCCGATCAGTAGCTGCGCGCGAGGAGCCAGGCCGCCAGAGCGCGCAGCGGCGTCGCGCGCGCTCCAAAGGGCTCCAGGGCCTCAAGAGCCTGTGCGTGCAGCAACCGGACCCGCTGCTGGGATGCCTCAACGCCGATGACGGCCGGATGCGTCGGCTTGCCGCGCTGGCCGTCGGCGCCGGTGGCCTTGCCGAGCGTAGCCGCGTCACCCAGAACGTCCAGAAGATCGTCCTGAATCTGGAATGCCAGACCAATCGGGCTGACAAACGCGGCCAGCGCATCGTACCAGCGGCTCTCCAGCGTGGGCAGACAGCTCGCAGCCATCAGCACGCTGGCGCGAATCAACGCGCCGGTCTTGCGGGCGTGCATTTCCTCCACCTGGGCGATATCGAGCTGCTTGCCCTGCGCGGCAAGATCGATCGCCTGTCCCCCGGCCATGCCGAAGGTGCCACTCGCCTCTTCGAGCAACTTGATCAGGCGCAAGCGGATGGCGGGTGATGCGGGTAGCGCCGGATCGCGGGCTAACACGTGGAAGGCCAGCGACTGCAGGGCGTCCCCCACCAGCACGGCGGTCGCCTCGTCGTATGCCTTGTGACAGGTGGGTCGACCGCGGCGCAGATCATCATCATCCATCGACGGCAGGTCATCGTGCACGAGCGAGTACACGTGCACGAACTCGACTGCACAGGCGACCGGCTCGACTTCCTCGTCCGCGACTCCGACGGTGCGTGCCGTAGCAAATACCAGCGCCGGCCTGATCCGCTTGCCGCCGCCCAGGACGCTGTAGCGCATCGCCTGATGCAAACGCGTCGGCACCGCATCCGGGTCAGGCAGCCGTGCCGCCAGCGCCAGCTCCATACGCGCCTGCCAGGATTTGAGTAACGCGGCAAATGCCTCGCGTTGAGCGGATTCGTCCGGCATCGCTCGCACCGCCGCGAGTACGCCGTTCACCTGCGCGCCCGCAGGACCGCCGTGCGAACTCATCATTGCAGGTCGGTAGGCTGCCGCAGCCCGGACTCGCGTCTGGTTCGCGTCACGTCGGGCACGGCTACCGCGGTCACACTGTGTCGCACGCGCTCGCGGTACGTGATGGGCAGCTCGGGTGCCATCGGTCCCGCGACACGCGGTCCGTGAATTGCGGTTTTCAGAGCCTTGAGCGGGTGAGCGAACGCGTCATCGACGGCGGTACCCTCGAAGCCGCAGTGCGCCATGCAGTTATCACAGGCCGGGTTGCGGCCGACTCCATAGCGCTCCCAGTCCGTGTCCTCCATCAGCGAGCGGAAGCTGCTCGCGTAGCCTTCATCGGTGAGCAGATAGCACGGGCGCTGCCAGCCAAAAAGATTGTACGTGGGAGTGCTCCAGGGTGTGCACTGATACGCCTGGTTACCCGCCAGGAAGTCGAGGAACAGTCCCGAATGGTTGAAGGACCAGCGGCGGGCGGCGCCCCTGGAAGCGGACCGCCTGGTGCGCCCGCGCTTGAAGATTTCGCGGAACAGTTGCTTGCTCTGGCTGCGGGCCAGGAAGACATCCTGACGTGGCGCATGGTGGTAACTATAGCCGGGAGAGACGGTGATGGCTTCGATCCCCAGCGCCATCGCCTCATCGAAGAACTCAGCCACGTGGTCCGGGTCCTCGCCGCTGAACAGCGTGCAGTTGACCGTGACCCGAAACCCCTTGCTGCGCGCCAGCCGGATCGCAGCGACGGCCTTGTCGAACACGCCCTCCTGGCACACGGATTCATCGTGACGCTGCCGGTTCCCGTCGAGGTGAATCGAAAACGTCAGATACGGCGAAGGCCGATACTCGTCGATATGCTTCGACAACAGGATGGCGTTGGTGCACAGGTACACGAACTTCCGCCGCGCCACGATTGCCGCGACGAGCTGCGCCATGTCCTTGTGGATCAAGGGTTCGCCGCCGGGAATGGACACCATCGGTGCGCCACATTCGTCCACCGCGCGCAAGGCGTCGACGACGCTCATGCGCTTCTGCAGTATCTCCTTCGGGTGGTCGATCTTGCCGCAACCCGCGCAGGCAAGGTTGCACTGAAACAGCGGTTCAAGCATCAGAACCAGCGGATAGCGCTTCACGCCGCGCAATTTGCGGCCGGCGATATACCGTCCGACCCGGTATGCCTGCATCAGGGGTACGCCCAATGTTGACTCCTATCTCAGCGAGCGCAGTTCCGCGCGATGATCGCTCCAGATCCGCTCCCACTCCAACTTGAACCACGGGGTGAATTGTTCGCCGCCAGCTTCGGCCAGCTCCGTCTGCAACGCCTCGGGGCTGATCCAGCGCCACGCCAGAACCTCATCCCGGTTGATCCTGACCGGGCCGTTGCAGCGTCCAATGTATACCGAGCACAGCTCGTGTTCGGCGCCAGCCTCACTGAATTGAGCCTGGTAGCGGAATCTGAACAGGAATTGCAATGGGCAGCTCAGTCCCAGTTCCTCATGCAGGCGACGGTGGATCGCCGTCGCCAGAGTCTCAAAACGGCGCGGATGACTACAGCAACTGTTCGACCAATAAAGTGGCCACAAGCGCTTCGAGGCCGCGCGTTGCTGCAACAGCAGCTCGCCCTTGTCGTTGAAGATCAGCAGGGAGAAGGCGCGATGCAGAACACCAGCGCCCTGATGGCATGCCGTCTTGTTCAGGTAGCCGAGCTCGCGGTCGGCTTCATCCACCAGGATGAGGAATTCGGAGTCGGCTGAGACTTCCCTCACGCCGGCGTGACTGGCTGGAAACTGATCCATCATGTTTATCCCGCAATCGTAATCGGGCCGCAGGCATCTGCCACGGCAACTCGCTACAACAGTCTGCGATGCGCCCGCGACTCTCTATTGGGCGCATAAAATATACCCTGCATCAATACCTTGCACAAAATCTCACGTTTGATCAAGGATGTCTCGCCTTTGATCAAGGATGTGCCGACAAGGCCTTGACCAGGACACGCCGATGAAGGACTCAGGCAACATTCCGACGGCTCAGAATCCATAACGCCGCCGGCAAGGCGGTGAAATCCGCCAGCAACGCCAGCACGAAGGCCGATGCGGCAGCGATGCCGAACTGGCGCATCGGCGGCAGGTCGGAAAGTGCCAGCGCGAGAAAGCCGCTGACGTTGATGAGTGTCGCCACTACGATCGGGCGGCCAGCGGTCAGGAACGCGTGCCGCAGAGCGCCTGCCATCGTGCCGCTCGAGCGACCTTCCTGGAAATGATAGAAGAAGTGAATCTGGTCGTTCTCGGTCGCACCCAGGATCGTCGAGCCGATGAGGATCGTCGCGATATTGAGCGGGATGCCCGTCAGGCGCAGTAGCAGAAACGCGCACAGGATCGCGAACAGCGACGGGATCATCGTCATCAGCCGGGCGCTGGGACTGCGAAACAACACCAGGAAGGCGAGAAAGATGACGCTGGCGGTGAGCGCGAAACTCTGTACCAGTGTGGGCAGCAGGCGCTGCGTGATTTCCGTAGCGAGGACCGCCTGCCCCACGACGCTGCCATGCACCGCGCGCAGCGCAGGCTCCGCAGCCTGCGCCGCCGCCCATGTCTGCTCCACGAAGGTGCGCATGGCGCCGATCGGGCCGAACAGCTTGGCGCGTCCGCGGATGGTGAGACGCACATTGGCGAGCTGCGTCAGGTCGACGTACGCGCGTGCGCCGGGCTCGCTGAGCATGATCTGCTCGAGATCGGCTGCGAGCTTCGGCCACGCGGCGGGAGAGGTCGGCAGCCGATCGGAGCCGCTCGCGGCATAGCGCGCCCAGCGCAGTACCGACGTCGGACCATCGACGGCGGTGATGCGCGGATCGCTCTCGAGGCGCCGGGTGAGTTGCTCGAGCGCGCGCAGCAACTGCGGGTCGAGCGCCTGGCCGGGCGGCGTCTGCAGCCACAGCTCGACCGTGTCGAGGGCGTTGGATTCTTCGAAGTAGCGGGTATCCTGCGCCACGCGCGCGCTGGGATTGACATAGGTCAGCGCGTCAGTCTCGAGAGCCGGCGGGTCGAGCACGCCAGGAATGCCGAACAGCGCCGCCGCTCCGCACAGCATCAACACCAGGGTGCCGCCGACCAGCGACCAGCGGTAGTGCTTGCTCGCCGGGAGCAGCGCGTCGACGAAGCCGGCAAACCGCCCGGCGAGCGCAGCGCTCGGCGCGCGCATGGGTGTGCGCAACAGCGACTGCAGGGCCGGGAACAGCGTGAAGCATCCGCTCCACGCCACCAGCAGTCCGCACGCCGTCCACAGGCCCATGTCGTGCACCGGACGAATATCCGAGATCGCCAGCGCCCCGAAACCCACCGCGGTCGCGAACATCGAGGCACTGCACGGCAGGAACTTGTTCGCCAGCGCACGCGCGTGGTGCTCGAGCAGCGTCGGGGAATCGTCCGGCTCGATATAGCGCGAGTGCACGTACACGAGCGTCGCGGTCGTCGTGACGAGCACCGTCAGCGGCACCAGGGTGGAGATCACCGTGTGCGTCCAGCCGAAGAGATCGGCCAGGCCCATGGCGAGCGCGACCACGGCGCCGAGGGTGAGCACGAAGGCTGCGAGCGTACGCCAGGAGCGGTAGATGACCAGCACCAGCGTCATCAGGAAAATGCCAAACAGCGGCATGAACCGCACCGTCGCGGCGCCCGTTTGTCGCTCCAGCCAGGCGTTGAGCCACGGTGATCCGACGCGCCGGACTCTGGTGAAGGTTCCGCCGGGAGTCTCGAGCGGCAGAACCAGTGCATCGATCGCCTGCAGTGCCTGGTCGCGCACGGCGGGCGATTTCACGCGCAGCTCGAGTGCCACGCCTAAATAGTGATCGCCGAGAAGGCCGGCGCGCCGAAACAGCGGTGTGCCGCTCGCAAATGCGCGCACACGCCCGGCGTCGAGTTGGGTGAGGTCCCCGGTGGCGACGGCATGACGGTAGATGTCGAGGAAGCTATGCGCCTCGACCTGCGGAATCCTCGCCAGCTCGTGCTCGAGGCGGTCGGCGGCAGAGAGCGCGGCAGGACCCAGGGGATCCGCCGTCTCGAGCATGAGGAGCGCCTGCTCGCCCTCGGGAAAGATGCGGTCGAAAGCGCGCGTGGCGCGTGCCACCGGGTCACCGGCAACGACCAGCCGCTCGATCGATGGATCGTTGGGTACCTGCAGGGTGCCGTATATGCCGGCCGCCGTGAGCAGCACGAATGCGGCAGCGATCCAGCGCCGCGCGCGCAGCACCCGCAAGAACATCTGCACCACCCTGGGCGCGGCGGGAACACGCATGGCTTGAAGAGCACACTCCGGTCGGCGGGGCAGGCCCGCAGCGGCGGAGAATGATAGCCTGAAGGCATGAGTACACTGTTAGCAGCGCTTGCGACTTTGGTGTTCTGTGCTCCGGGATATCCCGGAGGCGCCGGGGATGCGCAGGCGCTCATCGATCAGTTCACCAGCGCCGCCGTGGCGATCTCCGGCTGGCCGCCGGGAAGCCTCGTGTCCGTCTACGACCCGACGGAGGAGGGTGGGCTGGCGAAACTCAGGAGCGCCGCTGCGGTGCTCGCCTTCGTGCCGTATCCGTTCTTCGTCGAGCACGCGGGCGAGCTGCGGCTGACGCCGCTCGTGCAGGCGGACGTGACGGACATCGGTCCGCAGCAGCGCTGGACGCTGGTGGCAAAATCCGGTCGCGTCACCGGACCCGCATCGCTGCAGGGGTTTACCATCCTCAGCGTTGCGGGCTACGCCCCGAACTTCGTGCGGCACGTCGCGCTCGAGGGCTGGGCACTGCCGCCGGACGTCAGGATCGAGTCGACCGGACAGATACTGAGCGCCTTGCGTCGGGTTGCCGCCGGCGAGCGGGTCGCCGCACTACTTGATCAGAGCCAGGCGGCGGCGCTGGCCAGCCTGCCGTTCGCCGGCGATATCAAGATCGTGACGCAGTCTGCCGAGCTGCCCGTCGCCCTGGTTGCGGTGGTCGACTCGCGCCTGCCGGCGGCCCGTGCGCAAGCACTGAAGGCGGGGCTGCTCAGGATGGGGCAGGCACCCCAGAGCGCTGACTCGCTGGCGCCGCTGCGGCTGCGCGGTTTCGTGCAGCCGAGGCTGCCCGCCCACGCGGCAACATCGTGACCCGGCGTCTGTGGGGCGGACTGCTGCTGCTCGCAGTCTGCGCCTGCGCGACGCGTCCACCGGCCCCGCCGGCGCAGCGCGCGACGCCGTCTTCGGTCGTCGCGCTGGCGGCCGCCGTCGAGCAGGACGCACGGCGCAGCGAACACGAGCCTGACGCGCAGGTGCGCGGCGAGCTGGCGGCCGACGCCGGCCGCAACGCAGACAGCTGCCTCGCGCTCGAGCCGCAGGGGGCGGCCTGTCTCTACGGTCGCGCCATCGCGCTCGCATTGAATGCCCGGGCGCATCCGGTGCACGCCGGCGAGCTGCTCACCGACACGCTGGCGACACTGACGCGCGCCGAATCCGCGGATCCTGATTACGACGAGGCGGGGCCCGCGCGCGTGCGGGCGCTGGTGCTGCTGCGGGCGCCCGGATGGCCGTTGGGGCCCGGCGACCCCGAGGCGGGGCTGGCCGCGGCGCGGCGCGCCGTAGAGCTGCGACCGCGCTATCCGCCGAATCTGCTGGCGCTGGCGGAGGCGCTGGCGAAGTCGGGCGACCTGAGCGCTGCCCGGGACACCTATGCGCGTGCGCGCGATGCGGCGCTGGCGCAGCCGGCCACGGAGGATCGGGAGGAATGGCTGCGCGAAGCCGACCAGGGGCTGCAACGCAGCGGATCGGGCCAGCCCTGACCAGCTGCCGCGCCGATCCGCACGTCCGCTGCAACATTCCCGTCCCGCGGTGGGTCTACTGCAACAGCGGAGAACCCTCGTGGCACCGGCATCCATCCCTGCTCGTCCCTCACCCGCTCGCTGGCGGGAATGCTGGAGGGCCAGCCTCGCGGCGCTGTGCCTGGGGGCGCTGCCGGTGCTGGCGTCCGCCGCGGCGCCTCCCCCGCAGCCGGCTGCGAGCCAATGGCTGAGACTGCAGCACGCCGGCTGGGTCATGCAGGGTGCATCCCGCCCCGAGCACCTGATCTACGTGATTGCGGATGCCAACTGTTCGTTCTGTCATGACCTGTGGCTATCGCTGCAGCCGCTGTACCCACGCGGGCTGCAGGTGCGCTATGTGCTCGTCGGCATCATTGCCGATGACAGTCCCGGCAAGGCCGCTGCCATCATGGAGGCTCGCAATCCAGCGGCCGCTCTCGAGCGCAACGAGCGACAGTGGGCCCGGTTGCCGGATGACCTCGGAGGAGGAATCCCGCCCCTCAAGGCACCGCAACCCGCCACGCTGGCGGCGATCCATGCGAACGAGGAGCTCATGCATTCGCTGGGCGTGTCCGGCACGCCGGCGATCATCTATCGCAGCGCCGATCACGCGCTGCACGTCGTACACAGTGCTTCCGATCCCGGGAAACTCGCGGCACTGGTGAGCGCCGCTACCCCTGATTGAACTGCGGCCTCGCCGGGGCCGACGCGGCTACTGCGCCTGCCGTGCCTGGAATCTGCGCGCCTTCATGCGGTTGCCGCACACTTTCATGTCGCACCAGCGGCGCGTGTGATTCTTGCTGGTGTCGAGGAACAGCCAGCGGCACGTGGCCGCTCCGCAGGCGCGCACCCGCTCCATCGCCTGCGACAGTACGAGCTCGGACGCCGACTGCGCCAGCGTCCACAGCGGCAGATCCGCCTGCCTGGCGAAGCGGCCCCACTGCCATGACACGAGCACAGGCCGCGTATTCGCGACGGTGCGTTGCCAGCACAGCTCCCGGTGCCGGCTCGCATCCTGGAAGCGCCGCTCGAGGAGCAGCACGTCGGCTGAGGCAGGCGGGCGCCCCGCCACGCCCGCATAGAGCACCGCGGCCAGGGCCTCGCGAAACTCCCGGGCCGCGCGCAACGCGCGCACGGCGCCGGCGGGACTTACCGACCTCGCCAGCGCAGCCGCCTGCCGGGCGTCGACGAGCTGCGACTGCGCGGCGAATCGCAGCAGGTCGCCGTAGTCGCCCAGCCGTTCCACCGGCCCGTCGGCAGCGAAACGGTCATCGAGCGTATTGACGAAGTCGAGCGCCGGATGGCCTCCGCACAGGTTGAAGGCGGGCGTCGTGGCTGCCTCAGGGTCTGCTGTCATAACCATTTAATCTTATTTTACAGGTTACACGTGGATTGTCCACGGTTATAGTAACCCTCTATGAACGTTTCACGGGTTATGCAGGGCGCCAGCGACTGCGCCGCCCCCGCTCCGGCCGTCGGGCTGCGCGTCGTGCTGGCCTTCGCGGCCATCTATTTCCTGTGGGGCGCGACCTTTCTGGCCATCCGCATCGCGGTGCTCGAGGTGCCGCCGCTGTTCGCCAGCGGCGTGCGCTTTCTCATCGCGGGCGCGCTGCTCTATGTGTTCATGCGCCTGCGCGGACAGCCGGGCCCGTCGGCTGCCGAATGGCGCAGCAGCGGACTCATCGCCCTGTGCATGTTTGTAGCCACCTACGGCGCGCTCTTCTGGGCGGAGCAATATGTGTCCTCTGGCATCACCGCAGTGATCGAGGCGACCCTGCCGATCACCACCGCGACGTTCGAGGTATTCGTATTTCGACAGCAGGCGTTTCGCTGGCGCGTGGCGGCGGCGGTGGCGCTGGGATTCGCTGGTGTCGCGGCGCTGCTGATCAGGAGCGACCCTCAAACGCTGCCACTGTTGCCGTGCCTGGCGATTCTGGCCGGCGGTGTCGCCTGGTCGCTCGGCGCGGTGCTCACTCGCTCCATGCCGCGCCCGCAGTCAGTGCCGCTCGCGGCCGGCGCGCAGATGATGCTCGGCGGCACGGTGCTGCTCGGCCTGTCCCAGCTCAGCGGCGAGCTGCAATCTCTTCCGCATGTCTCACTGCGTGCGGGGCTCGCGCTGTCGTACCTCGTCATCGCCGGCTCGCTGCTGGGCTTCACCGCTTACGTGTGGCTCCTGGCGCGGATGCCCGCGACGCGCGTGGCGAGCCACGCCTACGTGAATCCGCTGGTCGCGGTGGCGCTCGGTTACTTCCTGGCCGGCGAGGTGCTTACCGTGCGCATGATTCTGGCTGCGGCGCTTATTGTTGCCAGTGTCTTGCTGTTACTGACGGCACCGGCTGCGTACGGGCGCCGCGTGACCTCATGACCTCAAGGAGATCGAACCATGGCAGTGCTGCGAGAATGGCGGGCCGAAATACGTCGCGCCCTGAAGGACGAGTACGTTCGCTACGTGACGGCGACCGGGCTTGCGGCCTACCGGGGCACGCCGGGCAACCTCGGTGCCGCGGTGGCGGTGCGTGACCTCGACGCTGAGCGCGCCGAGGTCGTGACGCTCAGCTGGTGGACCGACACCGAGGCCATCAAGGCGTTCGCAGGTCCTGACATCGGCCAGGCGCGCTACTTCCCTGAGGACGACCGATTTCTCCTGACGCGACCCGCACACGTGTACCACTACCAGGCCATCCTGGCCGGCCCGGCGGACGAGGCTCGCTGAGCCGCTGCGCGCGAGGTGCACGCATGAACTTCTATCAAAGCAGTGTCGCCCTGCTGTGGACGACGGCGCTGCGCGCCTCCGGGCTGCCCCCCTCGTGCGGCTGCCGCTCGCTGCCAGTGCACCGGGCAGCCTGGCCAGCGTCGTTCGCGGATGACGCCCGGCTGGCAGGCGCGGGCAGGTTCGTGGCACGGCACCGTGTGGCTCACGTTTCGGCCGCGGACGGATCGCGCTGTCCTGAGCGCTCAATTCCGGCAGCTGACTGAGATAATTTCCCGTCCGGAGACAGTTAGCAGGTAGCTGTGGCTGGTCGATGGGTGTTGGGTAAGGTGAACGGACTGGTTGGCGAGCTGCCGGGCTTGGGTGATGGACCTCTAAGGTACCGCGATGACGACGACCCAAGGCCAGCGTCACGGGGTGCCGTGAGCGCCCGGTACACCGACCGGCACCTCATGCTGCTTCCCCAGGGCGCGGGATCTGCTGCCCGCGCGACCTTGCGCAATCTCGCTGACATCCGGCTGGCCGCCGCGTCGGACTGGGATGGGACGGCGCCGGGGATTGCGGCAGGCGAGGGTGTGCTGTTCGAGCGGCTCGGCGCTGCGCTGGTCCGCGGCGATCCGGACCAGGTGAAGGCACTGACCGAGCCCGGCCGCCGACATGCCCTGTGGATGCAAACGGAGCGCGAGTGGCGCGATTGCCGGCAACCGGCACGGCCATGCGATGCCGCTTGCCTGCCCGGCGCCCCTTGGTCGGATACGGCTGAGGCAACCTGGGGGCTGCAGGCGACCGGCGTCCTCACATCCCGATACTCGGGCAACGCAGTTCGCGTCGCCCTGCTCGATACCGGCCTGCACCTCGAGCATCCGGACTTCATCGGCCGCCGCGTCGTTACGCGCTCATTCGTGACGGGACTTTCCGCCGCCGACGTCAATGGCCACGGAACCTTCTGTGCAGGAGTCGCCTGCGGCCCGCGGCAACCGCGCGAAGGGCCGCGCTATGGAGTCGCGTTTGGCGCGGAGCTGTACGTCGCGCGGGTCCTGGATGACGACGCCGCGGGTACCGACGGCGCTGTGCTCGCCGGCATCGAGTGGGCGGTGCGCAGCGGTTGCGCCGTCATCTCGATGTCGCTCGGCTCGCCGGTGGCGGTCGAAGACTCGCATGCGCAGCTCTACGAAACGGTTGCGGCGCGCGCACTCGCGGCGGGCAGCCTGTTGCTGGCGCCGGCAGGAAACGAGAGCCAGCGCCCCGACCTCATCGCCCCCGTGCAGCAGCCTGCCAATTGTCCTTCGATACTTGCGGTCGGCGCCGTCGATCGCGACCTGGCCGTCGCGCCCTTCTCCAACGGCAACCGGTTCGGCGCGGGCGGCAGCGTCGCTCTGGTGGCGCCGGGTATCGCGATTCATTCAGCATCGTCCGGCACAGGTCGTTATCAGACCGGCAGCGGCACCAGCATGGCGACACCATTCGTCGCCGGCATCGCCGCGCTGCTGGCCGAGGCATGCCCGGCTGCCCGCGGAGTTGTACTGAAGGATCTGCTGCTGCGCGGTTGCCTGGCGCTCGGTGCTGCCGCGCGCGACGTCGGCGCCGGTGTGGTGCGGGCTCCCCGCTGAGCTCGCCGCAGGGCTGATTGTTCTTGCGAATAGGGAAGTGGAGGAGAAGTCACTTGGTGTTACGCGCCAACGTTGCGATTGCCGTCGCCGATGAGGATCGCGATCGCATTTTCGAGGTCGCAGCCACGTGCCGTGCATTGGGACTCGACCACAAGTCGACGCTCACGGACATCGGGGTGCTGTTGGGGTCGCTCGAGCTCGACAATCTGCTGAGAGTCCGGGCCGTCCCGGGTGTCGTGGCGGTCGAGATCGAACGGGACTCGCGCATCAAGGACGCGTTCGAGGAACGCTACCGGCGTTCCGAGGCGCTGATCAAGGCGCGGTAGCTGTCGCGGTACGCAGGTTGAAGCGGAACGTCTCCGCGGGGCCGGCCGCGCCGTTGCGCGGCTCGACACTCAGGACGTAACTGCCGGCGGTGAGGCGCGCGGCGTCGGCATAGCCGTAGAGATAGCCGTCCGCGCGCGGTGCAAGCCCGTCGAGCATGCCGATCGGCTGCGCTGCCGCGGCCGCCAGCAGCGTGAGGCGGTATTTCCGCTCCGCCGCATGGCCCGGCGGCGCCGCGCGAAACTCGATCATGCCGCGGGCGGGCAGTTCGAGGTCGATGGTCGAGCCGCCGCGCACGGCGACGAACGTGAAGTGAGCCACGATCTGTCCCGCAACGGCGCCTCCACGCGTATCGGCCGCTGCAGTGAGCAGGGGTGCGTCGGCCGTGCGTGTCTGCACCCATAGAAACAGCGCGAGCCCTGCGATCAGCGCCGCGGCGAGCGCGGGCAGCAGTAGTCGCCGGCGGCTCGGATGGGAGCTACGCCCGGCAAAATAGCCGTGCGCACGCAGCTCCTGCATCCCGGCGCGCAGCCGCAGCGACTGCTCGAACTCGCGCACCAGCTCCGGATCGCGCACCAGGCGATCCTCGAAGGCGCGAACCTCATCGTCGGGCAATCGCCCGACAATGTAGGCGCGCATGCGCTCGAAGTCGCGGGCGACGTCGATCACAGGGCGGCTCCGCGCAGCAGCGCATCAACCGCCCGGGCGGCCGGTGCGGCGAACCCGAACCCGCCGGCCCACAGGGTGAGACTCACGACGAGGATCGTCAGCAGGTCGGCCTTCCAGAAGCCGCGCTGCTCGAGCAGCTCGCGAAAGCGAATGCGCGCACGAAAGATCACGCGGTTGAAATGCTGATCCGTCAGCTGCAGCTCGCGGCAGATGCGCTCCTTCCCCTCGTCATTGAGGTAGAAGCGGATCAGGATCTCGCGATCGCGCGCGACGGGCATCTCTTCCAGCATGCGGCGCGCCGCTTCCGACCATTGCGGACGCCAGACTTGCTGCCAGTCCGGGTCGTCATCCACACAGGCGAGCTCGCCTAAGCCCTCGGGACTGGACTGCGCAGTACGGTCCCGGCGCCGGTGATTGCGCAGGTGATTGAGGGCCACGCGGTACAGGTAGCCGCCGACGTTCTCGGGGTTGGCGATCTCGCCGTTGCGCAGTTTCTGCAGCGTCGTCACCGCCGCGTCCTGCAGGATGTCGGCCGCGAGCTCCGGGTCGCGCACGCGCCGCAGGATCAGCGCGCGCAGTCCCGGAAAGTCGCGATAGACTGCCACCAGGTGAGCAACAGGGTCCGATACCGGAGCAGGGACGTCCGCTTTCGGAGGCAGTACGGCGATAGGTGCTGCCTGGTCATCAACACCACTCATGAGGGGAGTATAAGCCCCGTCAACCCATGCCGCAGCCGTCCCGCAACTGCCAGCCGATTCTGCGACATGCCGTTGCCGCGACATTGCTGATTCCCTGGGCGATGCGGGCGGTCGCGACGAGCGCTTCGTGCAGCGCAGTACTCGGGGCGGCGACCTTTACCCAGGGACCCGTGAGCACGCACGGTACGGATTCCGTGAGCGTGCATTTCGACGTCGTGCCCGGACATCCCTACCTGGTGGCGGTCGAAGAGCGCGGCAACGACGCGCTGGTCGAGGTTCTCGACCCCGCCGGCGACGTCGTGGCCCGCGCCGACCACCCCGAGCGCCGCACCGGAACACGCCGCGTCCTCGTCGCCGGCGCTGGGTCTGCGTCTGTCACCGTGCGCGTGACCGGCAAGGAGCTCGCAACGACCACCGGCACGGCGACGGTGCGCGCGTTCGACCTGGCGTCTGCGGCGGATCAGAGCCCCGCTTGCATCGGGCTCATGAAGACCCTGGCGGCGGGCGATGCCGATTATGCGCGCGGCGAGGAGATACTGAGCGGTCGCGCGGCGCCTGCCAGCAGCTCTGCGCACGATGCTTTCGTACAGGCAGTGGATGCCTATGCAGCCGCCGAGCATGCGCTGCTGGCGCCCGCGGATGCGCAGCTGCGGGGTGAGGCGGCACTCGCGCTGGCCGGAGTCGAATACTTCGACCTGCAGAACTGGGCCGGGGCGGCGGATTGGGCGCGCGAGGCGGCGCAGCTGCTGGGAGAGAGCGATCCCTACCGTCGGGCCCGAGCCGAGGCGCTGATGGCCGCCGCCTGGATCCAGATCGGCTCGGCGGCCTCCAGCGGTCAGGCCGTGCCCGGGCTTGCAGTCCCCCCGACCGATCTGCTCGCTCGCGCACGTGCCGTGGTGCAACGACTCGGCCGCTTCCACCTCGAGCGCGGCGAGGTGTACGACGCCGCCCTGCAGTTCACGAACATCGTTCTGATTGATCAGAATGAGAATCGCTATCCGGAGTGTGTGGCGGACTCCAGCACCCCGAGTCGCCTGTTTGGATCGATCGGCGAGACTGTGCGCCGGGCGCAGGCCTGGCAGAACGAAGCCCTGTGTCTGTGGGGGCTCGGCCGTCTGCCGGAAGCGCAGCGCCTGTTCGAGCGCGCGCTTGCCGATATCCCTCAGCAAACGTACCCGCACATCTTTCTCGCGTCGATCACCAACACGGCACTCGCCGACTACGCGCTGGGGCGCTTCGACGAGTCGCTGCGCCTCTACGATCGCGCACTGGCCTTCGCGCGGCAGCAACAGGCAGCTCGCGACGAGGCGTACTGCCTCTACGGGATCGGCGTGAACTACTACGCGCTGGGCGATCCAGCGAGTGCGCAGTTGTGGCTCGAGCGCGCGCTCGCGATTCAATCCGTGGCTCTGGACGGGCGCGGGCGCATGGTCACTCTGCGGGCGCTGGCGACCGTCGAGGCTGAGCAGGGACAGCTGGATCGCGCCATCGCCTACGACCGCGAGGCCCTCGCTCTGGCGATCGCGCCGACTTCCCTGGCGCTCATCCGGATCCAACTGGCGGCGCACACCGGCGCTGCCGGTCATCTTCCCGAGGCGCGAGCGCAGCTCGATGAGATTCTCTCAGCCCGCAGGCGCGATCCCATGGTCTGGGGCAATGCGCTGTTGCAACGCGCGGTGCTGCTGCGCGAGACCGGTGAGCCACGCGCGGCGTTGGTGGATCTCGCGGCCGCGCGTCCTGCGCTGCACAGGCTGGGAAGCGTTGCCGATGAGTTTGCGGCGAATCTGGAGCTCGCCCGAACGCTGCGGACCTTCGGCCGGCCACATGCGGCGCTGGCCGCCGTCGCCACGGCGTTGCGACAATCCGACGCGCTGCGCCTGCAGACCATCAACCCCGAGCTTCGCTCGCAACTGCAGGCGCCGCTGCGTGCCGCGTACGACCTGAAGATCGAATTGCTGCGTGCCCGCTACGAGGCCGCGGCGGCTGCCGGTCACGAGTCCGAGGCGCAGGCTATCGCGACAGACGCGTTCGCAGCGGCAGATGCCTCGCGGGCACATTCGCTGGCCGACATCGCGGCACAGCAGTACACCCCCGAGGTCCGGCGTGCGCTGGCCCCGGATCTTCGCCGGCGCGAGCAGCTTTATCGTGAGCTCGCCGCTCGCAGCGCGGCGCTCGATGCGCGACTCGATTACTCCGGTTCGAAGGATCCGCGTGCCAGGCAACTGCTGGCGGACATCGCTGAGCTCGAGCGCCAGGTGGATACGCTGAACACGCGCATCGCGGTACGCGCCGCGCCCGCGAGCTCGTCGGCCCGCGTGGGCAGCTCACAGGTCAGTCTGCCGCTCATTCCTGCTGACACGGCACTGGTGGCGTACTGGCTCGGATCTGACTCCGCATACGCCTGGGTTCTCCTGCCCCACGAGATCCACTGGGTCCGCCTGCCATCGCCGCAGGTCATCGCGGCGCAGGCCACCGCCTTCCACCACTCACTCGTGCGCCTGGTCGATGTGCTTCTCGAGCAGCGCCTGCAAGGCGGGCGCGCTCTTTACGAGATGGTCGTCCGGCCGATTGCGGCCTGGCTGGCCGGCGTGCGCCAGTGGGTCATCATCCCCGACGGAGCTCTCGACTACGTGCCCTTCGCCGCGCTGCGGGAGCAGGACGCGGGGCCAGGCGCCTTTGTCGTGTCGCATCACGACATCGCGCTGGCACCGGCCGCCTGGATGCTGGATGCCAACGGGGCACACTCAGCCTTGCCGGGAAGCGGCCGGCTGCTTCTGGTTGCCGACCCGGTATACCAGCCCGACGATCCGCGCCTGAAGAGCCGGCCGCCAGCTGTCGATCCAGGAACTGCGGCCATTGATGCAGCACCGCAGGACTATCAGCGGCTGCAGTTCGCCGCCGAGGAGGCGGCCGGCGTCCTGGCGCAATTCCCACCCACGGAGGTCGATCAGCTAGTGGGTCTCCAGGCGACACGTGCGCAGCTGCTGGCCCTCGACTGGTCCAGGTACCGCTTCATTCACATTGCCACTCACGGGCGCGTGGACGCGCGCGTCCCGCAATTATCGGCCCTGATGCTGGGGTCTTATGATGCCGACGGGCATTTCGTGGACGGTGCGGTCCGCGTGGCAGACCTGGCGCAGCAGCGGCTGAACGCCGACGTGGCGGTATTCAGTGCCTGCGAGACCGCGCTCGGCCGTGAGGTGCCGAGCGAGGGGCTGGTCGGCATCAGCTCCACCGTGCTCGCCCGGGGCGCGCGGGCGGTGGTTGCATCCCTTTGGCCGGTTGCAGATGAGATAGGTGCCCGGCTCATGACAGATTTCTATCGACACCTGCTGCGTGAGTCGATGAGCGCGCCGGCAGCACTCGGTGCGGCCATGAGATCGGTGGTGTCCCGCGACGGATCCGCGGACCCGTCGCTGTGGGCTGCGTTTCAGGTTTACGCGGTTGCGCTCGGTCCAGGCCTCCCGAGCGGCAACGCCGCGACCGGGGAGGTTGCAACGCGACAAAGGCCCTAGGAGACCGCGTGAACTATTGGCTAAATGCGAGAGTCAGGCTAAACGACAGCTGGGGGCCGGGAGCCGCCCATACACTGAAAACCCCGCTCGGGCAGCAACCGGAGTTCTGGTTGCGTCCGCGCTATCTGCGTGACCCGCAGGGAAACGCGCAACTGTCACATTTTACGGTGGACTTTCCCTCCGGCTTCCTCGCCGACGGGTGGCAGGGTACGAGCTTCGTGCCCATGGGTACCGACGCCGTCACGGGAATCTCCGGCCTGCCGCCGTGGGACCCGTCACAGCGAGATACCTATAGAAAGATGATCGACGCTGCCACATCGCTCAGCAGCTCGAAGACGCTGCGCCTCGAGGGGGTTGTATCCCACCTGGAGTCTGCAGGCGTCGGGTGCAACCAGGTGCGGCTGTACTACGTCGCCAATGCGGTGCAGGGCCGTGTGCCGGATCTTGTCGTCGTAAAAACTGCCACCCAGCGCTCGGTCGTGGGAACCGTCCACGCCCGTCAGGACGGCAGTGGTCACGGACCCCCAGGCTGAGCGCCGCTCTGCGCGAGCCCTCAGGAATGGCGCAAAGGAAAGGCGACTGTCATGGAAACCGTACGCTTGCGCAGATTCCAGCAGCCCTCGCAGGTGGAGAGGCTGCTGGATCTCCTGGTGTCACGCAGCAATTACCTGCCGCTGGACAGCTTTCAGATCCGTAACGCCGCCGAACTCCCCTCGCAGCTCCAGGTGATCGTCATCCGGGCGAAGCAGGAGGGGCGGGTGTGGGCCTGCTGGGCCAGCAGTCTCGAGATGATCCTCCTCACCTGCGAGATGTCGCTGGCCCGCTCGCGCGAGCGCGGCACACCGGTGCTGCTGGTGAATCGCTACAACGAAATCGGGGAGCTCAAGGACTCCGGATCGTGGATTACCGGGCCGGACGGGAACTGGCAACGCTGCGCTGACTGAACCGGCTACTTGCTCGCCTGGACCTCGAACCGGTCCGGCTCGGTCCATGGGTTGTCGCCGCGCTCCTCGGCATCGAAGCGCACCATGGTTACGCGCAGCGTGTCGCCCTGCAGAACGAAGCGGATGTAGTGGAAGTTCACTGCCGTCCTGAGCTTCGACAGCTCGCCGAACAGGCGAATGGCCGGCACGGGCTTCGCGCCTCCGCCGCCGCTGACGAGGTAGGTAACGCCTTTCTTCCGGTAGCGCTCGTAGTTGTGCAGATGGCTGCCGATGACCACGAACTTCGCGCGAAACGATGCTGCCGTCTTCGACAGGTAGCGCGCCACTTGTTTCTCATCCAGCACCGCAGGATAGAAAGGGTCCCGGACCGGAGGATAGTGCAGTACGACCAGTATGAATTTGACCCGCGGTCCGGCGCCCTCGATCTGCCGCTCGAACCAGGTCCGTTGTTCGCTGCCGGGCATGAGCGGCGCATTGGAATCCAGGATCACCGCCAGGATGTCAGGACCTAAGGTCACGGAGTACCAGCGGAACGGGCTCAGCCCCGCCGGCGCAGCGTCTCTCCACCAGTTTCCGAGACACCGATCCACCTCATCCTCGCAGCCCCTGAACTCATGATTGCCGAGTGCGACGAACACCGGGATGTGCCTGTCCCTCCATTCCCGGGTCTCATTCTTGTAGGTCTCGTAGTCGTCCTCGTTGGTGCCCGTGTAAACCAGGTCGCCGCCGATGAGGATCGCCGCGGGGCTCTCGCTCGCTATCCGGGCGACCAGCGCGCGTCGCGCTGCCGCGTTGACGACGTCGCTGCGCTGGGTGAAGCGTGTGTCGCCGTAGACGATGAAAGTCAGCGGCGCTCCCGCCGCGGGTCCCGCGACCTCGAACCTCGGAGGCTGATCGGCGGAGGCCGAGGCCTGCCGCGACGGCACGAGCAGGCCGAGCGCAACGAGCGGGGCGAGGGCGAACACCACGCGAAGTAACTTCATCGAGGCCGATGGTAAGCGCGATACATGACGGGCGGCCAGATGCCATTCAGTGCCAGTAAAATCAACCAATTGCGCAACCCAGCCGCTGCGCGGCGCGGGCGGATTCGCGAAAACCGCGACTCAACATCGCCCCCCGGCTGAACGCTTCATAAACGGGGAGATCCGTCGACGGCGACACGTTGACAGTCAACTCGGGCCGACTAAACTTCGCGGCGCGGACGAGGCTGCCGCCCATGACCGACCGCGGCACCCGCTGCGGGTGATCATCCACATCCAAGGAGTCAACATGCGGAAAGCTGTGCTTGCTGTCGCCACCGCCCTGTCATTCGCAGGTGGCCTGGCCTGTGCCGACCCGGTGCACGACTGGCACGATCTCGAGAAGGTTCACCACCACGTGCAGGAAGCGATTCACGAGATGGAGCACGCCCGGGCTGCGAATCACTACGACATGGCCGGCCACGGAGCGAAGGCCGAGGAGCTGCTGCGCCAGGCCGAGCGCGAGCTGCACGAGGCGATCGAGGCCGCCAGGGCAGCCCACTAGCGCCAATCCCGGGAGCCGGGCGGCGGCGGCGCGGTGCGCAGCGCCGCCCGGAAAAATGCACGCGCGCGGTGCGAGCGCGCACCTGCCAGGCGCGCTGAGCGCTCATGGGCGCGTTACGCTGACGTCCTTGAGCTCCACCCAGGTTGGGGCGTGATCGCTGGCCTTGTCCCAGCCGCGCACCGCGCGATCCACGCCCGCGCCGCTCAGGCGCTGTACCGCTGAGGGACTGAGCAGCAGGTGATCGATGCGCAGGCCCGCATCACGCTGGTAGGCGTTGCGAAAGTAATCCCAGAACGTATAGATCTGCTCGTGCGGATGGAGCTTACGCAGCGCGTCCGTCCATCCCTGGCTCATGAGGCGCTCGAACGCCGCGCGCGTCTCCACCCGGAAGAGCGCATCGTTCACCCAGCGCTCGGGCTTGTACACGTCGCGCTCGGTCGGAATCACGTTGTAATCCCCGGCGAGCACCACCGGCCTGCCGCCGGCGATGAGCGCCGCGGCGTGCGTGATGAGCCGCTCGAGCCATTTCAGCTTGTAGTCGAACTTCGGCCCCGGCGCCGGGTTGCCGTTCGGCAGGTACAGGCAGCCGATGGTGAGTCCGCCCACCGTCGCCTCGATGTAGCGGCTGTGCACGTCCTGCTGATCCCCCGGCAGCGTGCGGCGGATCTCGGTCGGGTCGGCTCCGCGCGCCAGGATGGCCACCCCGTTCCAGCTCTTCTGCCCGTGCCAGATCACGCCGTAGCCCGCCTGGCGGATCGCCCCTTCCGGGAATCGCTCGGTGGGTATCTTCAATTCCTGCAGGCACACGACGTCGGGGGCGCTCTCGCCGAGCCAGCGCAGCAGGGCGTTGAGGCGCGCGCTGATGCCGTTGACGTTGTAAGTGACGATTCTCATGAGGGTGCGCCGCGCGCCGTCTCAGGCAGCGCGCAGCGGTCGGTGCGCTGCGCGAGTCATTCTAAGCCGCCGGCACGGTGCTGGCGATGCTCATGCGGCCGCAGTGTCTGCCTGCGGGCCGCTCTCCTCGAGCACCACCAGCGAGCGTGCCTGTAGCGCGTAGGCCGCGTCGGCCGGCAGCGGCGCGGACGCGAACGCATCGCCCTCGAGTGCGGTATCGAGCAGCGTGCGCCAGGACTTGCCAGCGAGCATTTCCGCCAGGCGGAACGCGATCGTCTCGTGGTGCGCATTGAAGAGCAGCAGGAAATTGCTGTCGCGGATGGCCTCGCCGCGCCGCCCGCGCCGCTCGATCGCACCGCCCGCCAGGTACACCCCCAGGCAGCGCGTGAAGTCCTGCTGCCAGTCGTGGTCGCTCATCTCGCGCGCATCGGGGGCGCGCCAGATGATCTCCTTCAGGCCCTCGGGCGTGCTGGTGTCGGCCCGCACGTAGCGGCGGCGGCTGAACACCGGGTGCGCGCGGCGCAGGTGCACCATGCGGCGCGCGAATTCGAGGAACTCGCCGCGGCGCTCATCAAGGCTCCAGTCGAGCCAGGAGATCTCGTTGTCCTGGCAGTAGGCGTTGTTGTTGCCGCGCTGCGTGCGGCTGAGCTCATCGCCGCCGAGCAGCATCGGCGCGCCCTGCGACAGCAGCAACGCGGCGAGCAGGTTGCGCTTCTGGCGGCGACGCAGCGCCAGCACACCGGCAGCGTCGCTCGGGCCCTCGGCACCGCAATTCCACGAGCGGTTGTCGTCGTTGCCGTCGCGGTTGCCCTCGCCGTTGGCCTCGTTGTGCTTGTCGTTGTAGCTCACCAGGTCCTCGAGCGTGAAGCCGTCGTGCGCGGTGATGAAGTTGATGCTGGCGTTGGGCTTGCGGCCGCTCGCCTCGTAGAGATCCGGCGAGCCGGTGATGCGGCGCGCGAAGTCGCCCAGCAGGCCGGCGTCGCCCTTCCAGTAGCCGCGCAGCGTGTCGCGGTACTTATCGTTCCACTCGTTCCAGCCGGAAGGGAAGTTGCCGACCTGGTAGCCGCCGCTGCCGATATCCCAGGGCTCGGCGATGAGCTTGACCTGTGAGAGCACCGGGTCCTGGCCGATGGTGTCGAAGAACGAGCCGAGGCGGTCGACGTCGTGCAGCTCGCGCGCCAGCGCGGAGGCCAGGTCGAAGCGGAAGCCGTCCACGTGCATCTCCAGCACCCAGTAGCGCAGGCTGTCCATCAGCATCTGCAGCACGCGCGGCTGCTGCAGGTTGAGCGTGTTGCCGGTACCGGTGAAGTCGAGGTAGTAGCGCGGCTGGTCCGCCGACAGACGATAGTAGGATGCGTTGTCGATGCCGCGGAAGGATAGCGTCGGTCCGAGCTGGTTGCCCTCGGCGGTGTGGTTGTAGACCACGTCGAGCAACACCTCAATGCCCGCCGAGTGCAGCACCTTCACCATGGTCTTGAACTCGCTCATGCGTCCGGTAGCCGAGTAGCGCATTTCCGGGGCGAAGAAGCCGAGCGTGTTGTAGCCCCAGTAGTTGCGCAGCCCTCTCTCGAGCAGCAGCCGGTCGTCCACGAAAGCATGCACCGGCATCAGCTCGATGGCCGTGACCCCTAAGCGCACCAGGTGATCGATGATCGGCGCGGTGGCAAGCCCGGCGTAGGTGCCGCGCAGGTGCGGCGGCACGGCGGGGTGGCGCATCGTCAGTCCGCGCACGTGTGCCTCGTAGATGACGGTGTCGTGCCAGGGAATGCGCGGCGGACGGTCGTCACCCCAGGTGAACGCCGGATCCACCACGCGGCACTTGGGCGTGCCGGGCGCGCTGTCGCGGCGATCGAAGGACAGGTCAGCCCGGGCGTGGCCGGCGCGATAGCCGAAGTGCGCATCGCTCCAGATCAGCGGCCCCTGCAGGTGCTTGGCATACGGCTCGATCAGGAGCTTGTGCGCGTTGAAGCGCTGGCCGCGCTCGGGATCGTACGGTCCGTGCACGCGAAAGCCGTACAGCAGCCCGGGACGCGCCTCCGGCAGGTAGGCGTGCCAGCTCTCGTCGGTGCGCTCGCGCAGCTCGATACGCTGGATCTCGTGCCGGCCGGAAGGGTCGAACAGGCACAGCTCCACGCTGGTGGCATTGGCAGAGAACAACGAGAAATTGACGCCTGCACCGTCCCAGGTGGCGCCGCGCGGGTAGGACTGCCCCGGCCACACGGCGCTGATCTGTTCTTCTGCCTTCACGAGCCGCGCACCTCCTCCTCGGCGCAGCATCGATACTAGGGTGAGGGAAGCTCGCTCTTCAACATCCAACACGAACAAGCTTGGCAGTGTTGGATCGGCGCACGGTGCTGCTACGGATACAGGGCTCTCTCCACGGTGTGCGCGACACCGGCAGGCTCGAACACCGGCGTCGAGCAGGTGCTGCCGGTACAGGCGAATGCCGCGGCGCGCGCCAGACGCGGGTAGTGCACCGTGGGGTTCGGCAGCGGCCCTTCGGCGGCATCCCACCAGTCGATCTGCAGGTAAGTCGCCGGGAAACGCAGCGCTGCCACGTGCAGCGCCTGCGCGGCCGGGTCCTGCTTGCCGCCCACCACCGTGATGTGGATCGGCGCCGCGCTGAGCTCGCGGTCCGCGAGCAGGACGTCGGTCGCGAGCCGCTCCGCCTCACCCGCCGCGGCCAGGAAGCTCAGCGCCGCGTGTGCGGTGGCCGCGGCATCCGGCTCGCCGGTGTAGTGGTGCAGCAGGTTCGCCAGGCGCGCGAGCGCGGCATTTTGCGCGATGGTGCGGGTGGGGTCCTGGAACACGCCGCTCGCGCCCGCCGGCGCCGGTGCGCTCATGAAGCCGCCGCGGGGATCGCTGAACTCGTGCCCGATGTAGTGCAGCGCCGCCTGGGCGTGCGCGAGCCACGGCCGCTCGCCCGTGGAGCGATACAGCGCGAGGAACGCTTCGCCCATGGCGAGCGTGTCGTCGAGATACGGACCGCCGCTGTCGTGGCGATCGTGGCTGAAACCCCCGCCCGGCAGCGCGCGATGCGTCAACACCCAGCGCGCCGCACGCGCGGCGCTGTCGAGCGCCGCGCTTTGCCCGGTGACTTCGTACAGCCGGCACAGCGCGCGCACCATCCAGCCGTTCTCGCGCGCGTATGCGTGGCTGTCGATCCGCGGCATGCCGAGCCTGCGCCGACCGGCATCATCGAGCGCGTAGTAGTCGTGGCCGGTCACAGCGGCGGAGAGGTCGGCATCCTGGCTGACGTAGAAGGCGCCCTCGGGCGAGCGGAGCAAGGTCGTGGCGTAGCGCTCGAGCGCCAACGCCGCATCGAGGTAACGCCGGTCCTGCCAGCGCGCGTAGCCTTCCGCATAGAGGCGCAGGTCGTCGGCCTGGAACGACAGCAGCTTCTCGTAGTGCGGCGAGCTCCAGTCGCGCGTCGCTGAGTACTGCCATACGCCACCCCACACCGGGTCGATCAGCCTGAGGTTGGCGTTCAGCGTCGCCCGCGCGCGCTGCGCGGCGAGTGGATCGCGATCCTCGCTGACCAGCGCGAGCGTGTATTCGAGCGTGGCTGCGTCGAGGAACTTCTGCCCGCTGCCCCAGCCGCCGTAGCGCTGGTCGTACGCCGCGACGTAGCTGCTCGCGAAGCGGGCGCGCTGCGCGGCACTCAGGCCGCCGCTGCGCACCGCCGCCACGCGCGCGGCCGGCTGCACCGAGGGTCCCGGTGTCGGATCGTCGATGATCGCCTGCAGCAGATCGGCCATCGGCCCGGGTGCGAGAAACCCGCGGCGCTTGACGATCTCACTGCCGTCGGCAGCGAGCACGATGGTCGCAGGCCACCCCCAGTCCCCGTAGCGGTCCGCCAGGTCCGGGTCGGAGTCCGCGTCGATGCTCACCGCGAGGTAGCGCTTGCCGATGAGCGCGATCACCTTCGGATCCGCGTAAGTCTCCTCGTCCATAACGTGACACCAGTGACACCAGACAGCGTGCAGGTCGAGCAGCACGAAGCGCTGCTCGCGTGCAGCCTCGGCAAACAGCGACTGGCTCCACTGCCGCTGCCAGTGAATCGCCGTGGTGCCCGGCGGCGGCGCAGGCGCGCGCGCCGTGGCGAGCGCGCCGAGGAGCAGTGCGGCGCCGCAGGCAAGCAATCTCAGCAGTCTCGGCATGACTCACGCTCGGCTGGTCGTTCCTGTCTATACGCTGTAGCGCAGCGTCTGGATGCGCTGCAGCGGCCGACCGACGCCTAAAGGGCGTGGCGGCGGCTCAGGCGCGCGTGCCTGCGGGCATTGTTGCCGGCTGGAGGCGCGCCAGGACGAAGCTGGCGACGGAGGCGAGCAGCGAGCCGACCAGCACCGCGAACTTCGCCGCGGCCAGCGGTCCGGCATCCTCGAACGCGAGGTTCGCGATGAAGATGGACATGGTGAAGCCGATGCCGCCGAGAGCGCCCAGCATCACAACGTGTCCCAGGCTCACGCCCTCGGGAAGCGTGCCGAGTTTCAGCTTCACTGCGAGGAGCGAGGCCAGCACGATGCCGAGCGGCTTGCCCAGCACCAGCCCCAGGACGATTCCCGAGCCGACCGCGAGCGACGCGCCGCCGCTCAGGTCGAGTCCCTCGAGGCTCACCCCCGCGTTGGCGAGCGCAAACAGCGGCATGATGCCGAAGGCGACGTACGGATGCAGCGCCGTTTCGACGCGTACCACTGGGGATTCGCCACGCGGGCCGCTGCCCGGCGCGCGACCTGCGCGTCCGAAGCGCGCCGTGGCCGGTGTCAGCAGTCCGAGCAGCACCCCGGCGAGCGTCGGATGCATGCCGGCGCGCAGCATGCCGAACCACACCACCGCTCCCGGAAGCAGGTAAGCGCGCGCCGGCTGCACGCTCAGGGTCTGCAGCAGCAGGATCAGCAGCACGCCTGCACCCACGATGGCGAGGCCGGCGAGCGCGATGCCGTTCGAGTAGAAGCAGGCGATCACCAGGATCGCCGCGATGTCATCGATGATCGCGAGCGTCAGCAGCAGCATGCGCAACGCGGGCGGCAGGCCTTTGCCGACGAGCGACAGCACCCCGACCGCGAAGGCGATGTCGGTGGCCGTCGGGATCGCCCAGCCGCGCCGCGTCGGCTCGCCGTTGACCAGCAGGTAAAGGGCTGCCGGCACCACGACGCCGCCCAGCGCGGCGATGACCGGCAGCGCCGCGACCTTGTAGTCCGCCAGCGCCCCGTCGTGCATCTCGCGACGGATCTCGAGGCCGACGACCAGAAAGAACACGGTCATCAGTCCGTCATTGACCCAGAAGTGCAGGTCGTGCACCGGCAGCAGCGGCGCCAGATCCAGGCCGAGTTGCAGGTGCCACAATGCCTGGTACGCGCCAGCCCAGGGAGAATTCGCCCAGCCGAGCGCCACCGCGGCCGCGAGCAGCAGCAAACTTCCGCTCGCGGCCTCGACGCTGATGAAGCGCAGCGGCCACAGCAGTGGGTGCGGGGCATGCACGGCATGCGGGGCACGCGGGGCGCTCATGGACCTCCTGCCGGGACGCAGCGATGAAAATATCACGCCGCGGCTGTCGATTCTGCACCGTGCCGAACGTCGTGCTTTCAGTAAAGCGAATATCGCCACCCCAGATACGAACGAGGAGCTGAATCATGCGCGTGATGGTGATCGTGAAGGCCACACGGGAGTCGGAATCCGGCGTGCTGCCGAGCCGCGAGATCCTGACCGAGATGGGCAAGTTCAATGAGGAACTGCTGAAGGCGGGGGTGATGCTCTCAGGGGAAGGCCTGCACGCCAGCTCCAGGGGCGTGCGCGTCAGGTTCGGCGGCGGCAAGAGCACCGTGACCGACGGGCCTTTCACCGAGACCAAGGAGCTGATCGCGGGCTTCTGGCTCTGGCAGGTGAGATCGCTGGAGGAGGCGGTCGAGTGGATCCGCCGCTCGCCCTTCAGGAAGAGCAGCGAGGAGATCGAGATCCGCCGCGTGTTCGAGGCCGAGGACTTCGGCGCGAACCTGACGCCGGAGCTCAAGGCGCAGGAAGCCCGCCAGCGCGAGCACCTCGCGGCGAAGAAGTGAAACCCTGCACCCACCACGGAGATACCACCATGGCAACTCAGACCGGACCTCACCTGCACTTCCAGGGCAACTGCCGCGAAGCCTTCGATTTCTACGCGCGAACGCTCGGCGGCAAGATCGTGTTTGCGATGACTTTCGGGGAATCCCCGGCGCGCGAGCAGACCCCGCCGGAAGTGCGTAACCAGATCATCCACGCACGGCTCGAGATCGGCAGCCAGTATCTGCTCGGCTGCGACGCCCCCGGCGATCGCTACCAGGCTCCCCAGGGCTTCAACGTGATGGCGGCCGTGGAGCAGCCGGATGAGGCCGAGCGCATCTTCAGCACGCTCGCGCAGAACGGCAGCGTGTGCATGCCCTTGCAGGAGACTTTCTGGGCGCAGCGCTTCGGCATGTGCACCGATCGCTTCGGCATCCCGTGGATGGTCAACTGCGCCAAGCCGCCGGAAGTCGCGGCGGCCGCAGCGGCTGCGGGCGGATGAAAGTGTTGCCGTCGCGGCACATACACGCTTAGGCGCTCTTGGCTTGCGCCGCGCAACTCGCGATGGTGTCATCCGTGGCCATGACGGCCACGGATGTCCATCGCACCATCGACGCCGTATGGCGCATCGAGTCCGCGCGGCTCATCGCCGGGCTCACGCGCCTGGTGCGCGACGTCGGCCGGGCCGAGGAGCTGGCGCAGGATGCGCTGGTCATCGCGCTCGAGCAGTGGCCGCACAGCGGCATTCCCGACAACCCTGCCGCCTGGCTGATGGCCACGGCCAAGCACCGCGCCATCGATCACCTGCGGCATGCCCGCCTGCGCGCACGCAAGCACGAGACGCTCGGGCACGAGCTTGAGATGGAGCAGGAGAACCATGGCAGCACGCTCGAGGCGAGCGCCGACGATGCGATCGGCGATGATCTGCTGCGGCTGATGTTCATCGCCTGCCATCCGCTGCTGTCCACCGAGGCGCGCACCGCGCTCACGCTGAAGCTGCTCGCCGGGCTCAGCACCGCCGAGATCGCCCGCGCCTTCCTGGTGCCTGAGGCCACCATCGCGCAGCGCATCGTGCGCGCCAAACGCACGCTGGCCGATGCGCATGTGCCGTTCGAGATTCCGCGGCATGAGGAGCTCAGCGATCGCCTGACCTCGGTGCTGGAAGTGATCTATCTGGTGTTCAACGAAGGCTATTCGGCCACCGCCGGCGAGGACTGGATGCGTCCGGCCCTGTGCGAGGAGGCGCTGCGGCTCGGGCGGATACTCGCCGAGCTCGCCCCGCACGAGAGTGAGGTCCACGGGCTGGTGGCGCTCATGGAGATCCAGGCCTCGCGCCTGCGGGCGCGGCTGGGAACCAGTGGCGAGCCGCTACGCCTCATGGACCAGGACCGTGTGCGCTGGGATCACCTGCTGATCCAGCGGGGCCTGATCGCGCTGGCGCGCGGCGAGACGCTCGGTGAGAGCCGCGGGCCCTATCTGCTGCAGGCGGCGATCGCGGCCTGCCACGCGCGCGCCGCGACGGCCGCCGACACCGACTGGGTGTACATCACCGCGCTCTACGATGAGCTCGCACGCGTCAGTCCCACTCCGGTGGTACAGCTTAACCGTGCGGTCGCCGTGGCGATGGCGTATGGACCTGCGGCCGGCCTGGCGCTCGCTGACCAGCTGGCGGCCCAGGGTGCGCTGCGCAGCTATCACCTGCTGCCGAGCGTGCGCGGCGATCTGCTCGCGCGGCTCGGCCGCTTCGCCGAGGCACGCAGCGAGTTCGAGCGTGCCGCCGACCTTACCCGCAATGGGCCCGAGAGCCGCCTGTTGCGCGATCGTGCCGCTGCCTGCCAACGTGGGGAGATCTGATGTCGTGGATGCTGTTGATCGTGGAGCCTCGTGGACAGCGCGCGCTGCGCTCGGAGGAGCAAGGCCGCGGCCTCTACCAGCGGATGCTCGACTACGGTGAGCATTTGCAGCAGCAAGGCCTGCTGCTGGCGAGCAACTCGCTGCGCGAGGCGGCGACCCGCGTGCAGCGGCGCGGCGGCAGGCCGCAGCTCGTCGACGGCCCGTTCACCGAGTCGAAGGAGCTCGTCGGCGGTTTTTATCTCATCGATTGCGAGAGCCGCGAGCAGGCCCTGCAGATCGCCGCCGCGTGCCCGGCCGCCGAATGGGCGAGTGTCGAGGTGCGCGAGGTCGCGCCCTGCTACGAATAAAACTACATCTGCGGCGCCCAGGAACTGCACCACCCGGCAGCCTTGACGTCCTTGCCGGCAAAGAGCTGGCAGGGACCCTGCGAGCTGCCGGCGGCGCCCTGGTAGAGAGCGCAGCTGGCGCAGCTGCTGCCAGGCGAGGCGCCTTTGGCGTTCTTGGCATCTTCCACGTAGTGCACCGTCTTCGCCTCCGGAGCGCTCATCGCCAACAGCGGCGCGGCGGCGGCGAGCGCGCTGCGCGCAGCGCCCGCGGCGACGGGAGCAAACACGGCACCGAGCGCCAGGCGCTGCAACAACCGCCGGCGCGACACACAGATTTCCTGGCTCATAGGTCTTTAACCCTCAGCATCCGCACCAGGGCGTCATCTTAAGCCGAGAAACTCGGACAGTGTCGTGCGCGATGATCCTAGCCGGTGGCACCGGCGCAGCGCGTCAGCTCGAGGACTGGGCGAAGGTCTCCATCATGAGTCCGGTGCCGCCGCGCGAGACGTGCGCGACCACGGCCGTGCGACGGTGGAGCTTGGTGATGGTGCCGAGGTTGATGGCGAACGACAGCACCACGTGCTGTCCCTTGCGCAGCCCGAGGTTGGTCGTCTCGATGAAGACGCCGGTGGCGCTCAAGTTCACCGCCTTGCACAGCTTGCGGCGGCCGCCCGGCACCGTGATGTATACAATGGTGCGGGCGCGATGCCGTGTGTGCAGTCGGCGTTCCATGGAGCCTTCAGGGCTGTATTGTTCTCGTTGTGCCAAGCGTGACCATTATGCCTGTCCCGGCAGCGGCTGCTGCACGCACTGAACTTAATGCGCACATCCTAAGGCAGCTTCAGCCCTGGCGCAGGAACGCGCCGATCTCCGCGCCGAACGTGGCGAGGTCCACGAGGAATGCGTCGTGGCCCTCGATACAGGAGAGCGGCGCGAAGCGCGTGGCAACTCCGGCGCCGGCGAGCAAGCCTGCGACGGCCTGCTGCTCGGACACCGAGAACAGCAGATCGGTCTGCACACCGATCACCAGCGCCTGCTCGAGGTTGGCACGGCGGAACAGTGCGACCGGGTCGCCGTGCAGCGCAAGATCGAAGCGATCCATGGCGCGCGAGATGTACAGATAGCAGTTGGCGTCGAACACGGTTACGAAGCGCTGCGCCAGGCTCTCGAGGTAGCCCTGCACCGCGAACTCCGAGGCGAATGGAACGCGTTGCTGCATGTCGGCACGGATCGGCTCGCGGCCGAAGCGCTGCTGCCACTCGGCCGCCGAGCGATATGTCACGGTGCCGAGCTTGCGCGCCAGGCGTTGCCCGATCACCGGCGGACGCTCGGGGGGGTAGGCGCCAGCCGCCCAGGCGGGATCGCAGACGATGATCTCGCGCTGGATGGAACGCAGTGCGATCGCAAAGGCGGCCGCCGCCGCGGTGCCCGAGATGCACACCAGGCGCCGCGCGGCTCCCGGAAAGAGTGCGGCGTATGCCAGCACTACCATGCCTCCGAGCGAGGGCCCCATGACGGTGTCGAGGCGCGTGACGCCTAAGCTGCGCGCGGTCTCAAATCCGGCGCGCGCGATGTCCTCGATGGAAAGATCCGGGAAGCTCAGGCGATAGGGGCGCTCGGTGGCCGGATCTATCGAGGCGGGACCGGTCGAGCCGAAACAGCTGCCGAGCGAATTGACGCAGATGACGAAGAAGCGCTCGCTGTCGATGGCGAGCTTCGGTCCCACCATCCCTTCCCACCAGCCGGGCCCGGGATCCTGCGCGGATGAGGCGGCATGCGCCGGCGGGGAGAGGCCGGTGAACAGCAGCAGCGCGTTGTCGCGCGCCGCGTTCAGCGTTCCCCAGGTCTCGTAGGCGATGCGCGCACCGTGCAGCGCACCACCGCGCCACATGGGAAAGGGGTCAGGCAACGCTGCGTATTGGCGCGCATCCATGGATCGGCGAAAGCGGCGGCCTGCGAAGGTTTATGCCGGGCGGGCGCGAAGACTCGTCCGGCTCGCCGCGCGGGCTCAAGGCTCCGGATCGCTGCCTTCGGCGATGCCCTCGAAGAGCACGGTCGACAGGTAGCGCTCGGCGGTGTCGGGAAGCATCGCGAGGATCACCGCTCCCTGCTGCGCCTCGAGCGCCACCTTCAGGGCGGCGGCGAAGGTCGCGCCGGAGGAGATGCCGCAGAAGATGCCCTCGCTGCGCGCCAGACTGCGCGCGCTCTCGACCGCCTCCGTGTCGGCCACCGGCACGATGCGATGCACGACCTCGCGATTCAGCACCTTCGGCACGAAGTCCGGTGTCCACCCCTGGATCTTGTGCGGCGCCCACGGCTTGCCCGAGAGCATGGCGGCACCGGCGGGCTCGGAGGCGATGATCTGCACCTCGGGGCGCGCCAGCCGGATCACTTCGCCTGCGCCGGTGAGCGTACCGCCGGTCCCCCAGCCGGTGACGAAGTAATCGAGCCGCCGCCCGACGAAGTCCTGCACGATCTCCGGGCCGGTCGTGCTGCGGTGGTAGGCGGGGTTGGCCTCGTTGTCGAACTGCCGGGCGAGGAACCAGCCGTGCTTCTGCGCGAGCTCCGCGGCCTTCCTCACCATCCCGCTACCGCGCTCGGCGGCCGGAGTGAGGATCACCTTCGCGCCCAGCATGCGCATCACCTTGCGCCGCTCGACCGAGAAGGTCTCCGTCATGATGGCGACGAACGGGTAACCCTTGGCGGCGCACACCATGGCGAGCGCGATGCCGGTGTTGCCCGAGGTGGCTTCCACCACCGTCTGGCCGGGTTTAAGAGTCCCGCGCCGCTCGGCGTCCTCGATGATGCCGATGGCGAGGCGATCCTTGACCGAGGCGAGCGGGTTGAAGAACTCGCACTTCACGTACATGGTGACGTGCTTGGGTGCGAGTCGCTGAATGCGTACGACGGGGGTCTTGCCGATCGTGCCCAGAATGCTGTCGTAGATCATGATGTCCTTTCTAGCTCCGCGGGCGAGCGTCGACAAGCGCTGCGCCGCGGTCTCTTAGACTTTATCGTTATGGTCGCATGATCAGACTTCAGAAGCTCCTGGCCGGCGCGGGACTGGGGTCGCGGCGCACGATCGAGGGGTGGATCCGTGAGGGTCGCGTCAGCGTCGCCGGGCATACGGCGGAACTTGGCGATCGCGCCAGTCCGGGCGACGACGTGCGGCTGGACGGCAGGAAGCTCGACCTTGGGCGTGCCGCGCCGCGCGGTCGGGAGCTACTCCTTTATAACAAGCCCCTTGGCGAGGTGACCACGCGCAGCGACCCGCAGGGGCGCCCCACGGTGTTCGAGCGGCTGCCGCCGCCCGGGCACGGACGCTGGATCGCCGTCGGCCGTCTCGACGTGAATACCTCGGGGCTGCTGCTGCTCACCACCGATGGCGAGCTGGCGCACCGCCTCATGCACCCCTCGAGCGAGATCGAGCGCGAATACCTGGTGCGGGTGCGCGGACGGCCCGATCCCGCGACGCTGCGGCGGCTGCTCACCGGGGTGGAGCTCGAGGACGGGCTGGCGCGCTTCGATCGGATTGTCCCCGAGAGCCCGGGCGCGTTCCGCGTGGTGCTGCACGAGGGACGCAATCGCGAAGTGCGGCGGCTATGGGGCGCGGTCGGCCACGAGGTGAGCCGGCTGCGGCGCATCCGCTACGGGCCGATCGAGCTGCCGCGCGACCTGCGTCCGGGCACGAGCCGCAAGGCAGACGCTGCGCTTGGCGCGCGCCTCGCGCAGGAGGTACCTGCGCCAGCCGATCCACAGCCGCGGCGCTGACCTGCTGCTCGCGGCTTTGGCTGCCTGAAGGTGGACGGGGCGCCGACCGGGGCCTCCCGCCGCCAGGGTCTAACGGGAGCTTAAGATCCGTGCCGGAGGGGCCACCCGGGCGCCTCACCGGCCCATCCGGGGGCACCCCCAAGCAAATAACGGGCCAAGGGTGCATTGACACCCCGCGGGGGCGAAATCAGAATACGCGGCTCGGTTTTGCGGAGGGGTACCCAAGCGGCCAACGGGAGCAGACTGTAAATCTGCCGGCTTACGCCTTCGAAGGTTCGAATCCTTCCCCCTCCACCGCCCGGATGGGGATGAGTCGGATCGGCGCAGCGCGGCCGGCAGATCGCCATCAGCGGCGCGGGTGTAGTTCAATGGTAGAACCTCAGCCTTCCAAGCTGATGACGTGGGTTCGATTCCCACTACCCGCTCCATGTCTGTCCGGGAAGCCCATGTAGCTCAGTTGGTAGAGCACGTCCTTGGTAAGGACGAGGTCACCGGTTCAATCCCGGTCGTGGGCTCCAGTCGAGCCCGGAAAGTTGAGTTGACTTGAGTTGGTTGTCGGAAATTCGGCGCCGCCGCGCAGCGCGCGGCGCCTTTCGAGGAAACTTCCATGTCCAAAGAGAAATTCGAGCGCAACAAGCCGCACGTGAACGTGGGGACGATTGGTCATGTTGACCACGGCAAGACGACGTTGACGGCGGCGCTGACGAAGGTGATGGCCGAGACGTACGGCGG
>Ga0210393_10000303_pt1 | contig 44754 bp, 45 predicted proteins | sample IncBWC27OmetaG_FD_160068 | JGI IMG/M metagenome (GOLD analysis project Ga0210393, IMG submission 160068) | Forest soil microbial communities from Barre Woods Harvard Forest LTER site, Petersham, Massachusetts, United States - Inc-BW-C-27-O ... | reverse complement strand
GCCCCAAAGAATCGTTGATGTGCTTGAAGCCATCTAAATCTAAAAACAGTACGCCAACTTTCTTTGTGTGTCGCGACGCCAGGATAATCGCTTGGTTAATCCGGTCGTTCAGGAGCGCTCGATTGGGTAGGCCAGTCAAAACGTCGTGCTCAGCTGAATGAGCCAACCGCAACGCCATGGCTCGGGCCGCGCTCACGTCCCGAAATACAATCACAGCTCCGGTGGCCTGTCCTTCACGGTCGTGGATGGGTGCGACAGAATCTTCGATCGGTATTTCTAATCCATCTTGCCGCACAAGAATATTGTTCGACGGCGCATGGACGGTTAGGTTCTTGTCAACCGCCAACCGCGTCGAGCTGGAATTAACTTTGCGACTTGTAGCATCCAGGATTTCGACAACGTCGGCTACTGGCCGGCCCGATGCTTCACTATGCGACCACCCTGTCATTTTTTCGGCGACGAGATTAAGGAAAGTGACATTCCCGGAACTGTCGGTACAAGCAACCGCATCCCCGATGGAATTCAAAGTGACCTGGGCTCGTTCCTTCTCCACGAATAAAGCGTCTTTTGCGACAGCGAGTTCCTGCGTGCGCCCAGTCACTTTTTCTTCGAGCTCTGCATTCATCCTTCCGATTTGCTCCTCGGCCTGCTCCCGGCGGCCAATTTCCTTTGTCATTCTGCGAGTTACATCGAACCCGACAGCGATGCAGAGGCATCCCGCCAGGATTAGAAGGCTCAGGACCATCCTATGGGCCTTCGCATAACGACTCCTCGATTCCGCCGCGGCTTGATCCATCTGTTCTCCCTGAAACTCCACAAAGCGGTTCCAAGAGTCGTGATATCGGATCAGCAGAGGTAGCGTCTGATCCAGCATGGCCGCTCTCGCCTGCGCGTATTTGTGATCGTCAATAAGCAGATGAAGCGCTTGGAGGTAGCTGGCGATGTACGGTTTTCTGGCCGCCACGATCGCATCGAGAAGTTCGCGTTCTTTTCCTGGTTCGACACCGAGTTCTTCGATCCGGCGCACAAGGGCAGAGATTGTATCGGTGTTCTCGGCTCGACTCTTGAGCAATGACGGGACTTGGTCGGTGTTGTCCAGTAAAAATAGCTCCATGGTGATCCGGTTGTTCAAGTTCGAGTAGCCCAAAGCCTCTCGGCAGAATTGAACCTTGGCCCATCGTTTCGTAACGAGATCCTGTAAATCTGCGTTTATATGGCCCATTCGGCTAAGGCCTAGCCACCCCAGTCCTAGCAAAACGCAGAAGAGGAAGCTGAACGAAATCGTCAGTGTCAAGCTGATTGACTGTTTCTTCATGGCTACGATCCTCGATTCTGTTGATTGCTACAATGCTGCCTCTCGGCATAGACTCCCTCGCGCCTCAGATTGGCCAAGCCTTCGACTCCGTCGGTAGCCACGTTCAAGTTGATGGCGAGTTTGGACTCTCGCAGAGTTTCGCGAGTGAGACGGACATCACCTTCGCCGTCATCGATTAAAAGAACTTCTGTCGACACGAAATCTACTCCCTTTGACTTAGGCGGACAGGTGCCTGCTACGAGAAAAATACGGAAGGAAAGGGGAAGTCTAGTTTGATGTATTCGTCAGCAAAGTCAAGCACGGCACTCGAAATTTCGACAATCTAGTTAACCAAAACGCAGTTCGCGGGGTAAGTCCTGATTTTCAACTTGTCCGGTAAGCGCTGCCGGTTCAAACGGTCGATGCAACACTTTTTAAGGTCGTGATCGAAGAGCGCTTACTGTGGAGAACCAACGATGTCCGGCTGTGAGCGATCGGGCCTAGCCAGGATGGTGTTCCGGTCGAATCAGCTCTCGTTGAACGATCCTTAGCTGTTTAGCTCCTAGGCGTGGCTTCGCGTATTACCGATAAAATCCCTCGTTCCTGTGCAATTCCGAACAGATTTCCTTCGTTTCCGCGCGTATGTTCACCTTGGCACTGATGACGGGTCGTTTCTCCTATGAACGATTGGGCGAAAGTTCTTCAACACACCAAACGTCGTGTCAATCCACACAACTTCGCAACCTGGTTCCGTCCAACTCGGTTGAAGGGAACCGACAATAGGCGTTTGCTGATTCGAGTTCCCACAGCCCTGTATAAAAAAAAGCTCACGGAAACCTACGGCGAACTCCTCCAGGCGGTCCTGCAAGAAGTAGGGTTGTCGGGTACACAGTTGGAGTTTCTGTGCTCAGAGCCGGAATTTCCGGCACCGCCCCCTATTCTAGACCTGACGAACGTACGCAACGGGTTTAAGAACTTCATCCAGCGTCAAAACAAGCAGGTGACTATTGAGATGATCCAGAAACGCGTGGGGTGGTACTTCGGCGTGTTTCCTCCTGACCTGAAGCTGAGGGGTGGCTCCAAGGCCATCGTCTTGCCCCGCCAAGTGGCAATGTATCTAGTTAAACAGCTCACGTCAGCATCTCTTCCCAAGATCGGCCGGGAGTTCGGTGGCAAACATCACACTACGGTTTTGAGCGCAATCAAAAAGATCGAGGCCCGACGCCGCACCGACATAGATCTGGACCGGACAATTATTAAGTTGGCTGATTCATTGACATAGCATTTTTCTCAAAACTTTGAGCTCCCGCCGCAAGTAATCCTGGTCAAAATAAAGTGGTTTCGTCCCGAAACACCATGAACTACGCAGCCTGGATCGCGTCAGTATTTCAGCCGACCGAAATGTGTCGTAACGATTATCACTGTTCAAAATTGAACAGATGCTTTCCGTGCCTCGATTCAAGCTACGAATTCCGGGGACGCCGCCTGTCCCGAAATAGGGTGGAAAGGTGACGAACAGACCAAATAGGGCTCTGTTGGTGTTTCGTCTCATTTTGCTTTGCTGCTGCCTTGCGTGGCCGCTGGGTGCGACTTTCGCACAAAAAAAAGTGGAATCTCCTGTCGCAAATCTGCCGCCAGATCTCAACTCAGTTGCCACTGATTTTGCGGGACCTGAGCTCTGCCGGGAGTGCCACAAAGACGAGACGGTGCGCAATGACAAGACTCGCCATTGGAGCGTTGCGCTTCCCGGCAAAGACTACATTCACGGCTGCGAGAGCTGCCACGGACCGGCGAAAGCGCACGCGGCAGCCGTCCAAGCTGCGCATGGGGACGACGCTGACACAGCGAAGGCGCTGGCGGAGCACCCGGTTTTCAACTTTAAAGATCATTCGACCAAAGAGATCAACGAGCGCTGCTTGACTTGCCATGCCGGTGGCACGCAGCACATGAATGCAATCAACTCGGAACATTCTAAGAATGGCGTGAGTTGCGTCTCTTGCCACTCCCCACATCACGGCAGCGATGCGAATTTTTTGCTCACCAAGGCCCAGCCCGACCTTTGCTATTCGTGCCATCTCGGGCAGAAACCTCAATTTGAAATGCCGTTCCACCATCGGGTGAACGAAAGTCTGATTCAGTGCAGCGACTGTCACAACGTCCACGGCACGGTGAAACCGAAACAAGTCCGCACTTCTTCCACGCAGGATTTTGTCTGCTTCCAATGCCATACCGACAAGCAAGGGCCTTATGTGTTCGAGCACGAGGCGGTAAAGATCGAGGGATGCCAATCGTGCCACGTCACCCACGGGGGCCCGAATCCGCACATGCTGAAGGTGAGCAACGTAAATCTGCTCTGCCTGCAATGCCACACACAGTCGAGTTTCAGCGGAGCTCCCGGGACGCCGAGCTTTCACAACCAAAATACTTTCTTCCAGGCATGCACGCTTTGCCACAGTCAGATTCATGGATCGAATTTCGATCAGTTCTTTTTCAAGTAGAAGCGATGCAGGTTTCCCGATAGCAGCAAAGACGTGATGTGGGCGCTGACGATCGCAAGCCCGAAGCGTCGGAGTGAACAGCCATGAAATGTTGTCTCAGTGCGCGGTTCCTGGGCGGCGGCGTTTTGCTTGCGGCCTTTCTCCTGTCGCCCGCGGCGAAGGCGCAGGATGATGCGGAGCAGGTCGAAGGCATGGATTCAGGCGGCTACAACATCCACCAAACGATTGATTTTGGTTATCGCGCGAACTGGGTCAACGGCAACATGGATACCTTCGATACTTTTATCAATCTGGGTCAGGGGCTTCGCCTGTTCGACTATTCCCTGGACGTGCGCTCGATAGATCACAACGGGCCTTTGTTCGACACTTTGAACTTCAGCAATTTTGGTTATGGCGGCGATCCCAACGATGTGACGCGGCTGCGCATCGTGAAAAACAAGTTGTACGACTTTCGAATGATGTTCCGCCGTGACAAGAATTTCTGGGATTGGAATCTGTTCGCGAATCCTCTGAACCCTATTTCCACAAACCCCGCCCTCAGCCCTACCACGCCGGTAGCCACCTCACCGCACGCTCTGGATTTAGTGCGCCGCATGCAGGATTACAATCTGACGCTTCTTCCGCAGTCGAGGGTGCGCTTCCGATTGGGATATTCGCGCAACCGCGATGAAGGCCCCGGGTTCTTTACCACCGATGGCGGCACCATTTCACCTTTCAATGAGAATTACAGTTACACCACGAACTCCTACCACGCTGGAGTCGATTTCAAAATTCTGCCTCGTACAACTCTCTCGTACGACCAGACATTGACTTTTTTCAAGCAGGATAATGTCGTCTCCGACCAGAATTTTCCTTTTCAGGTAATCAACGGAGGTATTACCACGCCAGTGGACCTGGGAAATATTTGGGCTTCCTCCGGCGGCGAGATTTTACCCTGCGCCGTCAGCACGACTCCTCCTACTGCTCCGATCGAAAACGGAGCAACGACTCCGCCAACGGTGAACCCGAATTGCAACGGTTTCGTCTTCTATAGCCAGGTAGGCCGTCCACGGAATTTTATGCCTGCGGAGGTCTTTAGATTTCAATCCAACTATTTCAGTAAGTTTGAAACTTCCGGCTCGTTTGCCTATAGCACGGCGAACAATAAAATACCCGATTTCAACGAGACCGTAATTGGATGGACGCAACGATCAGCCTCCCCTGGAGGTACCACCTCCGGGCCGGCGCGCGCAAAGCGTTACACGGTAAACGCTGATTGGTCCGGCGTTTATTCCGTGACCGACAAGCTGAGCATCCGCGATCAGTTCCGCTTTGACAATTGGCGCATCCCCACGGTATGGGATAGCGTCCTCGGAACTTTTTTTACCACCGGCGGCTCTGGCCTGGGCGCTCCTGTCGGCGCATTTAATTCGAATTGTAATGCGGGCAATTCGTTCAGTGGCCCTACGTGTCCGTTCCATGCCATCACCGATGGGGCCGATGTGACGAACGGCGTCAGCGAGAATTACTTCGCACAAAACCTGAAAACCAATACGATTGAACTGGAGTACGATTTTTCCAGGCGATACAGCGCGCACATCGGCTATCTTTATTCCAATCGTAAAATCACCGACAACAGCAACAGTTTCAATACCCTCGAGATCTACTATCCGGGCGGCGTCGGAGCCAACGCCGGAAATTTCTATTTGGCCGCTCGTGGAGACTGCACTCAAGTTGCCGGTGCGCTGCCTCCTGGTTGCACGCCCAATCCCACTGGCGATGGATCGCTCATTTTCAACCCCGGCCCGCCCACGGGACTTTCGCCGGATACCACTCACGTCATCAACGGGAACTCTCTCTTATTGGGTGCGGTGGCGAGGCCAATCGATACCTTGCGTATCACCGGCGATTTTGAGTTTGGCTACAACGACTTCGCATTTACCCGCACTTCACCGCGCCAAATCCAAACCTATAAGATCAGCGTGAATTACAAACCTAAGCCGTGGGCCATTCTTACCGGGGCCGTGGACATTCACGAGAATCGGGACAACGTTTTCACAGTGGACAATCTGGAACACGACCGCATGTACAGCTTCACAACGATTCTGATGCCCAACCCGCGGCTCTCCGTAAATTTCGGCTACAACTACTGGGACGTTTATTCGCAAGCAATCGTTTGCTATTCGGAGGGATTTGGGCCTCCGCCGGTGGGTACCACGCCTTGTCCCGCGGCAGGCTCTCCTGTGCCCCTCGGGGCGGTTTCCGTGTATACCAGCACAGACCACTTCGCCTACGCCGGACTGATATGGAAGGTGACTCCTCGCGTAACTGCGACCTTGGGGTTCGACGGGAGTTTCGTCCGGGGCCGTTCTCCTTATTTCAACGAGCCACAGTTCGCAACGCCGCCGGTGCCTGCTTTGCAGCAAGTCTCGCTCAACCAGCTTCAGCCTGCCGGGACATTGAATTTCAATTACTTGAAGCCGAACGCGTCCATTTCCGTCAAGCTTTACAAGGGCTTCAGTTACAAGATGGCCTGGAACTACTATGGTTTTGACGTCGTCGGCAGCCAATTCCCTGCTGGGCTTGCGCTGGCTCCCACCAATCCGTTGCTGCCGTCTTTGCAACTGGAAAATTTCAATGGCAGCACAGCAACATTTTCGTTCCGGTATTCTTTTTAATTGGCGAAGGATGTGAGGACAAAATGAACGGATGGAGAAAAGAAATTCAGTTCGCAGTGCTCATCGCGGTAGCTACCCTGGTGTTCTTGCTCTTCGCGACGCGCGACAAAGCTTCTTCATCGCCGTCCGCGCAGGCCAGCGCGCAAGACGTTTATCTAGACAAGTGCTCGGTCTGCCACGCGAAGGATGGCTCGGGCAACACGGCGAAGGGTCGTAAGTTGAAAGTGAAGGATGTCCGCTCGCCTGATGTTCAAAAAATGACGGAAGCGGAGATGATCGACATCGTGGCCAAAGGCAAAGGCCAGGACATGGACGGTTACGAGAAAACCCTGGGCAAGGACATGGTCAAGAATTTGGTCGATTACTATCGGTCTCTGGCTAAGTAATAGAGTCTGGTAGAGCGTCATTCACCAACTGCTCGCCGCGGTCGAGGCGATAGAGCCCCAAAGCGTCCTTTATTCCGGATGAACACGACAGTGACAATTCTGAGCCTCTTCACCGGCGTCGTCATAGTTCTCGCCGTCCTGACGGCATTTCACACGCAGTTGACGCGGGTCCCCGGCGGAAAGATTCTCGCCTTCGTCACGCTGTGCATTTTGCCGGCTCTGGCGGTCTGGACCGGATTGCACGAACAGCTGGAGCGCTCCACTTCCACTCGTTTTTGCCTTTCCTGTCACGTGATGGCGGATTTCGGACGCAGCCTGTACATTGACGATAAGAGTTTCATACCGGCCACCCATTTTCAGAACAATCGCGTCCCACGCGATCATGCCTGCTTCACTTGCCACACGGATTACACCATGTTCGGCGACTACCGCGCGAAATGGCGCGGCGTGCATCATGTCTGGGTGCAGTATTTTGGGACGGTCCCTAAACCGGAAGACATCAAGCTCTACGTGCCGTACAACAATCGCGAATGTCTGCACTGCCATCTCGGCGCGCGCTCGTTCGAGGAAACCATGTCACATCAGAAAGACCCGGGAATGCTCGCCAAGGTGAAAGCCAATGAGCTTTCCTGTATGTCAAGCAATTGCCATGACATCGTTCATGAAGTGGGAACCTTGAGCCAGGTAACCTTCTGGAAGCCGGTAGCGGAAAAGTGAGATGACTGCCGCTCGAATCGAAAACCGCATACGCTGGTCGGGCCTTCTGATCGGGCTTGGACTGGCGATACAGGTGCTCATGTTGCTGTGGACACACCCACTGTCCTTCATGATTTTTCTTCTTGTTGGGTGCCCACTGGTAGGCATCGGGATGCTCATTTATTTGTATTCGCTGGCTTCACACGCTGCAGGAGGGATCAAATAGAGCCGTTGCAAGGTTAAATCTCCAGGCGTGGAGACCAAGAGCGACTGGAGATACTGCGAGCGCAGGCTGGGATGAAACGCAAGGATTCTTATTCAGTCCCGGCTTTCGTTCGGATGAGTTCGAGAAACTGCTTCGCGAATGGAAATCAGAGTACAGATCGTTCGGTTGATCATCACACGTTATCAGAATTCGCCAGATTGTAGAACTCTAGCAATCGGCCGCCAAGAGCAAAAAACAGTCAGCCTCAGAATGGATTGAGAGCACGTTTGAATGACGCGCTCTAGGACCCGGCATGGCATTGTCCTTCCCTGTCACAGTCTGACGCCAGAGCAGTCCACCATCGGCCATTTTTTCAAAAATGTCGCACTCGCGTTTGCGTCGTCGTGGCATTGCAGCGACGATTCTGGAGTAGCACCAGCGTCGCCAACGGAGATTTGGCATGGAGCGCCAATATAAACAGGGAGCTGCGCCATTTGGTTTTCCTCATCGGTAGTCGCCTCCTGACGGCTGACCGTGAGATTCACGCAAATGGACTACGAGGCTGACGAAAGGTGGAAGGGACACTGTCAATGTCCGGTTTGCGCGTTAATCAGGAGTTGGCGCTGCGGGGAGCTGGCTGGTCGGATTAGCAGCATGAAACAACTAACAAACACTGAAGTTGCAGTGTCGGAGCTTGGCCATTGCAAAGCGGTCAAATGATCAGTAAACCGAAAGAGTAAGGCCAGACCAGATGACCAATTAGCCTCTGTGACCCCTGTCTCTGACAACTGTTCTAAACGATACATACAAGTGAATCGAATCGGGACTAGAGTTGTGACACTTCCGGCAAGACGGAGATGAAAAGTGCCAAACAAAAAAACTATGAAAGCGGCAGTCGTTGAAAAATTTGGCCAGCCGTTGGTCGTGCGAGAAATTCCGATCCCGACGCCTGGGCCGGGGCAGGCGCTGGTAGAAGTGTTTGCCACGGGAGTATGTCACACGGATCTGCACGCTGCCGACGGCGACTGGCCCATCAAGCCAACCGCGCCGTTCATCCCCGGCCACGAAGGAGCAGGGATCGTGGCGGCTCTGGGTTCAGGAGTCACACACTTGAAGGAAGGCGACCGGGTCGGAATCGCCTGGCTGCACAGCGCGTGCGGGCATTGTGACTACTGTCTTGCCGGATGGGAAACGCTGTGCCCGGAGCAGCAAAACTCCGGATATTCGGTGAACGGAACATTTGCGGAGTTCGCGCTGGGCCAAGCAGATTATTTGGGGCGAATTCCCAGGAATCTTTCTTTCGTGGATGCAGCTCCTATTCTTTGCGCCGGCGTCACCACCTACAAAGGGTTGAAAATGACCGAAGCCCGGCCCGGTGAATGGGTGGTGATTTCAGGAATAGGCGGCTTGGGCCACGTGGCTGTACAGTACGCGAAGGCCATGGGACTGCGCGTCGCCGCGGTAGACCTGGGACCAGAAAAGATAGCGCTGGCCAGGAAACTCGGAGCTGAAATTACCGTTGATGCCAAAACACAGGACCCTACCAAGGAAATCCAAAAACAAATCGGCGGCGCGCACGGAGTGCTGGTAACGGCGGTTTCACCGATCGCATTCAAGCAAGCTGTCGGCATGCTTCGTCGCGGTGGAACTTGCGTGCTCAACGGTCTGCCGCCAGGCGAGTTTCCCGTTTCGATTTTTGATGTAGTTCTGAACGGCTATACGATACGGGGCTCCATCGTTGGCACTCGCTTAGACCTCGAAGAATCACTTGCGTTTGCTGGTGCAGGCAAAGTGAAGGCGACCATTGAGACTCTGCCGCTGGAATCCATCAATGACGTGTTCAGCCGCCTCAAGAGGGGCCAAGTGAGTGGCCGCGTTGTCTTAGGCCTCAAAGAGGAAAAGTTTGCGAAGGTCGCGATGGGACGCCTCGCCAGCTAAACTAGCCTGCACCGCGCAGCTAACGGGCTGATTCGTCTAGTGCCTGAATTAGGTCGGATAAACTCACATTTGAAGTGACACTTAACTTGTCCGGTTTGCGCGTTAATCGGGAGTTGAGTTCGATTAACGGGTCGTCAGTAAATCACTGGCAGCGCAACACCATATGAGTGAAGTCGAAATCGATGCGTTTTGCATGTAAAGATGCGGCACCAAGAACGCCGTCCACTCCCGGAAGGTCGCTCTGACCGGGACCATCAATCAGAAACACAATCCTCACCTGGTCCGATCCACCGATTCGTACGCCAGGCAGTGTGACCTCGGTAGCTCGCACGCCACTCTCTACTACCTCTCTCGGTTCGCCTTCCGTGCGCATCTTCGGCAACTGTTTCCGAACGCGGTCTCGGTATAGCAGGATGCCTTGAAACCCTGTATCCACAAGGAGCTGTACAGGCGCTCCTTGTACGACTATTGGAATTTTAAAACCCCGCACCGGGGCACGCTCGTCAGGGCGTCCATCCGCCAACTGGAACAACAAGATCCTTCGATCGTAATCAATACCCAAGTGCTCGCTTCTGGTTAATAGGTCGAGGCCGACAACGCCGTCAACGCCCTTCCCATACCGTGAATATCTGGCAAGATCAATGACCATGACCCGGAGCGTTTTAGCAACAATCGGCCCCACCCTGAATTCCGGAATTTCCGCCCACTCGACGGGAATGCGTCGATCAAAGGTCATAACTTTCCCGGCGCTTCGCTGCAACCGTAACCTGTCAGCCACCTTCGCATCAATCACGCTAGTGGTGGCGCCGGTGTCTATGATGAACCTCATCACTCCTAGATTTCCGATCCGCCCGTTTACAACCACCAGAAATCCCGAAACCAACTCGAAAGGCATCGTCAGGCTAACGCTGGATCCGACTACGTCTTGGGCACGTGCCGGGGGGGTGGAAATCATTCCAAGGACTAGAATGGTCCTGCCTGCAATGCGCATCCAACGATGCATCCCGCACCCCTCGGCCGCAGCGGCTTGGGCCAAGGGTCGAGCGGAGGAGCTGGTACCTCAATGCACCCAGCTTCTCTTGCTTGTATTGACTTTGTTAACTCCCAATGATTTGATAACGCAGCCAGTTAGGTTTAGTTGTCTCCTCACGCAATTGCATCGAGGCGCCGAATCGTAAAGGGCGTAACTTGCGAGGTATTGAATGTCTCAGTCCGTTCGAGATTCCAAGATTCGATTCGGAGTCTTCGAGTTGGATATGCGATCAGGCGAGCTTCGCAAAGCGGGCACTCGGATTAGTCTGCAAGATCAACCCCTAAAAGTTCTGAACGCCCTTGTGGAACGTGCCGGCGAAGTGGTTACCCGCGAGGAACTGAAACGCCGAATCTGGCCGAATGACTCCTTTGGCGACTTTGATCACGCCGTAAACGTCGCGGTGGCCAAGCTCAGGGCGGCGCTGGGCGATTCCGCGGGTGTCCCGCGCTATGTTGAAACCCTGCCTCGCCGCGGCTATCGGTTCATCTTCCCCGTTGCCCTGCCAACGGCACTGGACTCAGGAGCCCGATCTGGTGAGCCGGAGGCTAAGGTAAAGCGCGCCAAGAGATACTCGCCGTTTCTGTGGGCGGCCGCCGGTGCAACAATTGTGATTGTCGGACTGATCGTGGGAGGCTGGTGGTTTTTCTCACGCAAGACATACGCGCCGATGCAGCTCAGCGCCGAACTGCCAGTTGGCGCAGCGATTGATCGGTTCTTTGGCGCTCAGCTGGCGCTATCACCGGACGGTACTCACATCGTTGTTTCCGAGGACGAGCCGGACCACAACTGGCGCCTGGCCATGCGCAGTCTGGATCAAAGTCAGTTTGTGCCGCTCTCTGGTGCTAACAACGCATCGCAGCCGTTCTTTTCGCCTGATGGTCAATGGATTGCGTTCTTTGACGATCACAAGCTCAAGAAGTTGCCAGTAGAGGGAGGCGCGCCTGTGACTTTAATTGACGCGCCCGGATACTCCCGCGGTGCAAGTTGGGGTGACGATGGCAACATCATAGCGGCATTCAACCAAGGCACTTCCGGGTTGGTGCGAGTTCCTTCAGGCGGAGGCGCACCCGTGCAGGTAACCCAGCTAAGCAACGACAAAGGCGAAACCGCGCACGCTTGGCCGCAGGTTCTGCCGGGCAGCCAGGCGGTTCTATTCACCGCCTACAGCAGTGGCGCTTATGACGACGGAGAAATTGTCGTCTTTACCTTCAAGACTGGCGAGCGGAAGACCCTTCATGCTGGCGCCTCCTTCGGCCGGTACCTGCCAAGCGGACATCTGGTCTACATGCATCGGAACACTCTGTGGGCCGCTCCGTTTGACCTCCGTCGGCTGGATGTGACCGCAGCCCCGCAGCCCGTGCTCGAAGCGGTCAATAGCAACGTTAGTGGGGGCGGCGATTTCGACTTTTCCCGAAACGGAACTTTCGCGTACGTCAGCTCGAGAATGCCGATTCCATTTCCCTATTCGATCTGGTGGCTAGAGAGCACGGGTCAGACCAAAGCGTTACAGATGCCCCCGGGATTGTATGAGAATCCGCGTTTTTCACCCGACGGTAAGCGCTTGGCATTTGAGTTGGCAACTACTTCGGTGCAAGCGGACATCTGGGTGAAAGACCTCGAGCGCGACACCGTGTCGCGTCTCACAAACCTGCCGGGCCGGAACAATTTTCCCGTGTGGACCCCGGACGGCAAAAACATCGTTTTCGAATCGTGGAACTGGACAGGTTCGGGCATATATTGGATCCGCGCTGACGGTGTGGGCGAGGCGCAACGGCTGACCGTGTCGGACTTAAAAACTTTTCAGGATCCGCTTTCGTTCTCGCCGGACGGCAAAAGGCTCGCTTACTCTTATTCTGAGCAGAGTTCCGGCTTCCGTGCGGAGATCTGGACCGCACCGATGGAAGGCGACCGGGACCATCCGCGGCTCGGAAAGGCGGAGGTATTTCTGCGCACATCATTTTCCGAGTGGGATCCGGCGTTCTCGCCGGATGGCCATTGGTTGGCGTATTCCTCGGATGAGTCGGGGAAAGAAGAGGTGTACGTGCGACCCTTCCCAGGACCGGGAGGCAAGTCACAGGTCTCAACCGGCGGCGGGTCGTACCCCCTCTGGTCGCGCGATGGGCGCAAGCTTTTTTTCCTTGGTCCGGATTGGCTCATCATGGTGACCAGCTGCGCCGCCAAAGGCGATTCCTTTGCCGCCGGAAAACCCCAGGTTTGGGCCCGGGAGATCTTGCTGTCGCTGGGCGGTAACTACCCTTACGACTTGGCGCCCGACGGGAAACGTTTCGCGGTGGTGCTGAATCCAGGTGGGACGCAAGTGAGGTCCACCGACAGTGTCACGGTCCTCCTGAACTTCTTCGACGAGCTCCGCCGCAAAGTGCCCGCAGGTAAAGATTAAGAGCGTCCTCGAATGTGAGCCTTGGCGTCGCGCGGTTTGAGCGAGAAATGATTAGGCATTCCGATCGTCCAACCTTGTAATGATTCGATTCGGCGCGGGTCAGCGAACATTTCAATTTCACAATCCTGATATTCGTGGTCGAAATTCAATAGATATCCGTTCGTGCGGCTGAGTATATCAATCGAATTCCACTTGCCTGGTTAGTCGGATTACCGGACAAGTTAAATCCTAGAACTTAACTTGTCCGGTTTGCGCGCTAATCAGGAGTGTCGAATCTCGTCATGGTCAGACTATAATTCCGCTGTGTCCCGATGGTTCTTAACGCGAAGTCTATCGGCGCTTGTTCACTGGGCGTTCAAAGCATGTTGAGAGGAGTCTCTCGTCACGTCTTGGTCGAAGCGGCTATTTTTTTAGTGCTGTGTCTCGTTGCCTTTGGCAGTCTAGGATATGCGATTTGGAAGTGGCGCACTGAGGCGAAGAAAGAAACACTGCCGGTGTGGCGTCAAATTGCAACAATGATTGCCTTCCTCGCTGTGATGACGCAGGTGAGTGTTTTCGCCGTATTCTGGATATGGCCGGAAATCGGACGCGACTACATCAAGTTCGGCCAATGGGCACGATGGGTAATCCCCCCGTTTCTAGTTGCCTTGCCTTGCGCTATCGCTGGGAAGGGAGCCGTGCGGTGGTCGCTGCTTTTGCCGTCCATAATCCTGTTTGTAATCTGCTTCCTTATCGTCCTTAGCGCTTAAACTTTGCCATGCTAACTCCCGATAAGTCGGATAACCGGAGAAGTCAAATCGTCCGAATTCTACATGGACGGTAAGCGCGTTAATCAGGCACTGCCTCTATTCCCGGAGATTTCGTCAGCATGAAGGCGAGAACACAGGAACTTATCATCAGCGCCCAAAAAAACAGCAGCAGTACAAGGTTCGCCAGATTCCCAACAAGAAAATCCTTCAATTGCGCCCTTACGGTCTCAATAGACGCCGGAATCCACGATAAAACGAGCAATGCGCCAGCTACAAGGGACAAAAGTCCATCGCTATTAACTGCGGAGCTGACCGACAAAACTCCCCAGCAAGTCAACATCTCGGCAATCGCAAAAATACAGTACGTCCATGACAAATAGTGAATGAACGTAAGCCAAGTAAGAAAGAGAATGCCGGCGCAAAGTGTAAGTAGAAAGATTTGCTTCAAATGAGGAAAAAGAATACGAACTCCACCGACCATCAGTAGGATTGGAGCACCGAACATTGCTAGAGGCCACCAGTAAAAACGCCCGAGATTTAAGGGTGTAAACATCACTCGTAATCCGAAAAATCCCATTACGAGTGCAGTGACAACGTTTAGCGCAACTGCAAGCATTCTCACGGGCACGTCCATTGTATCGCAACGTAACTCCCGATTAGTCGGATTACCGGACAAGTGAAGTGGTACTTTATTTGTCCGGTTTGCGCGTTACACAGGACTTGAGGGATATTTTGCTCGCATGTGTCATACTCGCCGACGACAATGACTCGCTTATCCCGATTGACCAATGAATTTCTAAACAAAATGGAGAATCACGCGACGACGGAGGGGAGCCGCTTGCACAAGCCGTTACCCGTTAAACTCCGACTCATAGCTTACGCCATTGGCATCGTCGTTGTGATTCTATTGGCGATTTGGATGGCGTATCACTAGTAGGCCCCATAATCTGAACCGCCGCCTAATGCTCTACTTGTCCGGTTTGCGCTGCCAGCTCAACCGGCCGATGCAACACCATCTAATCGGTTGATCCGCCAGTACTTCCCCTAAAGAACCGACCTGTTTGGCTGACGCAGCCAAAACCTAGCCAGGCCAACGTCTCGGCTGAACTAACGTAGCCAGCGCTTTTAGCTTTTGTTTTCAAATGAATGCGGGCCTGAGTCGAGTGTTGCGTCGACCCATTGAAACCACAGCGTTAATCAGGAGTTGAGAACACACACGGAGCAGTTGGATACGAGATATCCGTCCGTAACCGTAGGTTGCGGGTTAATGTGCCTGCATCTTCCATACCCGTTCCAGGACTGCCCGTACTCGATTATGGATAACATTTCTCTTGACCTCGATATATGTGCGGATGCAGACTCACGCCCTTCGCCGTAAAGGGTCAACCATAAAAGCGCGAGTAGGAGTGGCTGAAAATGCGAAAATCTCAGTGGATAATCCTCACCCTGCTGTTAGTAGCGATGGGAGCGCCAAACGTTCGGGCGGGCAGCATAACCTACTCGTTCACTGGGGCTGGGAAGTGGACCGGAACCCATTTCACTTACGTCTCCACAACGGGGTACTTATCGTACGGTGCGACTGTTACGCCCACAGACGGGCTTGCCGTCTTGTTTGGCATGAATCCCACCACGCTTACGAGTATCCAGTTCTACAGCTCGACGGCAATCTTTGGCAACCCGGGGGGCTACGATTTTCTTGCTGAGGAAACCCCTATGTACAATATTGGCGCCGTTGGTACCTACAAATTTTATAACTCCTACGGCGGCGACACTTACCAGGGAAAACTTGTAATTTCTTCTGTAGCTGCCACTCCGGAGCCTTCGTCGCTCCTTCTGTTTGGAACGAGCCTCTTGGGCTTGGTGCCCTTCCGGCGAAAACTGTTCGGGCGGTAGTTCGAGAATTAAATTGCCAGATTTGTAGCACGGGCGAGTCGGGTAACTGGCTCGCCTTTCTCATTTCTGCCCGAAGCCGTGGGTTCCCACCGTGGCAAATTTTCATTTTCCCCAATAAATTTAACTTGGACGGTTAGTCGGATAACCGGACATCTTCCGCGCTAGTACTCCACTTGTCCGGTTTGCGCGTTAATCAGGCACTGACAGGAGAGCAACTAGCTTCTGCAGAGATTCCCTGCAGCCTAGTTCGTTATCTTTGGGCCGAATTCCTATTGGTATGTCCTGACAGAGTATTGTAACGTCGGTTCCTCCATCGACGTCGGCGAGGCTAACGGTAAGTCTCATCTCGCCTGCAAATGCCGGGTCCTGCGACTCGAACTCAACGACTTCCACAATCTTCGAGTAGGGGAACAATTCGACAAATCTCCCTTGGAAAGTATCCGTGTCTTCGGGAGTTTTGCCGCCCAATGAATGCTGTGGGTCTAAGTACGTGAGCGACATTCAGAATATGCCACCTTCCCGCGCGTCGAAGGCATGCACCCGGCCTTTCATCTTTCATATTGTCCGGCGAAAGCCATAAGGCCACGGAGTCCGGGTCCAGGAAAGCCTGATAGATCGCCTTACGCGGCCGATGGAAGGCGACTTAAGGTCTTCGAGTAACAAACTGCGTGGCATATTGAATCCTATGGCATCACATGTACAAGTGGGAAAGCGCCTCTTTTCCGAAAACTCAGAACCTCTGCGCTCGCCGAGCCTCCTAAAATCTTCTCCTCCGGTGTTTGTACGCTAACGAGCAGACATCTATAGTTCGGTGCTGTACTTTCCAAGACTATCGAGCATGATGATGAAGCGCAAACAGCGCCGAGCGACTACGTCTCTCTATTTAATCGAAAGCCGCGACGCTGAGAGAAAGTTGGCTGAGGCGAGGAAACGAAAGAAGGCGCTTGCCACAAAACCTGCGAAGATCCGTTAGCACAACACCAGCACGAAATCAGATTTCGTTGGTATCTCGCCTTTGCAAGAGACTCACCACGGAGATGTGGACAAGGAACGCAGTTCAACACAACCACGAATTCAGATTTTTGCGGACCCCTTGCAACTCGGCTCCTCCACATCGCCACTCGCAGTTCAGTGTCTTGCAGCAGATACCAACCCGTTCGAAGACCTCTTTAATCGTAGTCGATGGAAGCTGAGGATTGTTCGAACACACATTGCAAGTTTGCTGCATGCGGCATTTGGGGCACTTGTAAACCAGGAAGTACAAATAATCTTGAGCCATTCTGAGTGTTCCAGCAACCCATGTTAGAGGGTTTAGGTTGGAGATTGCTGTGCATTTCTGCACACTCCTTGCGATTCGGGGGCGCTTCATTCGCCTGTATAGACTGACCCAGAAGGTGATCTTAGCCTGTCTATAATCGCGCGTGTCAGGCTTTGATGCCTGGTTTCGCGCGAAATGCTTCCTCCGGTAACCACCTAGTGTCAATTGTATGGCTATTTGACCTCAGAACTAGTACGGTCGAGGTGTCTTACTAGCATCCTGCCGCAAGCATTCCTTCTACTACGGCTCCCTGCGAAATCGGACAGCACTCGCCCGCTGTGCACAGGACCCACAGCCTTTCGGCAGTACCAAAAGTCTTGCATTGTGTCACTTAGAGGAAGGAAGAAAATCTACGGGGATTGATCTTAAACGGAGGTAAAGGAAATGACAGTAGATGTGAACGACCCGCGCGCTATCAATCTGGAGATGCGATCGGGAGAGAAGGAAACCGTGAAGAGTGACATCGTTGTGCCACAAACGGCCGAAGAGAAGCCGGAAGAATATGTGGCGCTGCAGTCCGGATCCGTCGAGATAAAAGAGAAGCCACTGTTGGCACTTGATGTAAACGCGGATGACCGGATTTCGACGCGTATAAAGATCGACGCGGAGGGTCATCTGATTATCAGCGAAGAAGAACACCTCGCTACGCTCTCCGGGATCGCCCGCGTGGCGTCCGGCAATAAACCTGTTCTCGAATCTAAAGTTTCTCAACGAGAGGGAGCGTTCCACTGGCAAGACAAACTGTAACCTTCGAGAATTCGGACCGAGGAGCCTACTAAACATGGCTGACAATCAATGGCGGACTTTGTACCAGGCTGCTGTTTTTGAGGTCGATCCAGAGAAAATTGAGGGTCGTGCCAAAGCAGCGGAACTTGCAATCAATGCGCACGTTTTCTCCGATCACCAGCATATTTCCGGAGCCGAGCGCGTGGATATGCAACACGCGCTATCGGCATTGGATGCTTTGAAACTTGAGCGGGAGCCTAGCGCGGTCGGTGAAATTAAGCGCGACGGAAGCGTTAGCAAGAAAGGCAAACTTTAGCCGTTGGCCTTGGCAGGTTCTCGTGTACAGCTGTCTAACCCCGCCTCTGTTTTTGCGAATGATTATAACTATTCTCTAGTCGAGAGAGGAAAACTGAACATGGAATACGGTAACCGCGACAAGCTGGAGTGTAAATCAGGGCGAGCGGGATTTGTCGATGCTCGACTCGAAGAGCTTCGGCGTCGGTGGGAAACTGCCACAGACGACCGAGAAAAGACCGAGGTGTCCGAACAGATTCGCGAGTGGCAGTCCTTTAGGCCAGAGCGACCCGCACCCTCCCGCGGTGGACGTTAAGAAGCAGCACCACAATCAGAGGTCAAACTACAGTTCACTGAACCTGTATACATCCGCGAACTACCTCTCAAGAAATTCATGTGGGCCTCGCGAGAATCGAATAGCTATGGTTTCTCTGACCAAAATCGTACACGGAAGTCCGACCATAGACGATATGCTTCCGGGCCACGGAATTGTGCGCTGTCCACGATGCGAGCAGACCTATCGATTCGGCTATTCCAAAGACGAATGGTACAAGGTGAGCGCCTGGCTGCGTAAAGCTGAGTTGGCGCTGGGAGAACATCACGAAACTGACCAGCACGAGCACGACACAGTTCAAATCATTTGGCGCACGGGAATCAATCGTTAAGTCACTCGCTTGAGCGTTGACCTCAATAGTTTCCCCGAAGTTATGTTCTTCGCATCGCTCGGTGAGAATTACGTTCGTGCGGCTAACTCGTGGTTAGTCGGATAACCGGACATGTCCTTTTCCAACACTCCACACTTCCGATTAAGCGTTAATCAGGCGCTTCCCGGTTAGCAAGCATGGTTACGCATGAAATCTGGAACAGGCATTCCAGAAGGAACAGATTCTAGCGGATGATTGGTGACATCATGAACCCATGCTGAAGACAAAGCGATCTCACATCAAAACTCTCATGCAGGTAAGGGCCGCAACGCGCGCGGACGTAAAGCGATTACTCGCCCACCCTCGCGTTGTGGCCGTCCGACACATCCGCTAGCAATACGAAGCTCGCGCAGTAATGGAGAAGACATGTTGGCACAACAGCACTACAATAGCCTCGATGGTAAAGGTAGACAGGAATTACTTCTGAAACTTGGCGAGACTCGCGAAGAAGCGCGTTTGTTAAGCCAGCGCGATTACGTGGCACTTGGCGGGTGGGTAAAAGCTCGGCTCAAGAGACACGTAAAGCATCCTAAAACCTAAGCTTGAACACTTGTGCTCCGAAGGCTTTCAGCGCGGCTCTCGAAAGTCTTGGAATGGGGCCGCCGATAATCGGAGGCTTTTGTGTTCTCGCATATGTCCGCTGACGGACCAATCCTTAAAAACACGCCGTATCCTCGACCGATCACATCGTAGTGGCGGCCTAACTCCTGATTAGTCGGATTACCGGACAAGTGCCTGGACATTGGGAAGCTAACCACTAATAGCTAACGCGTTGTGATCCGATACCTCGGCCAGCTTAGGAGTTGGGTCCGATCCCAATCCCGTCATTCACTGCTTCTCTGAGCCGCTGCTTACAACCGAGATATTTTTCCGTTGTCTGCACTGAAACATGTCCCTACAAGAACTGAATCTGCTCCAATTCACCACCTGCACCATGGCAGAGGCGCGCGCAGGACCGTCTGAGATCATGTGGAGCGAGTTTCGAGATTCCAAGTTGTTGCGCACGTGCCAGACGACTTTTTCTGTCATGTGAGTACCCCAGACCGTACCTTTTCGGCAAACGCACCGAAACATTTTGCCGTGCAACATTCCAGCTGCAATTAGCCAGTCATCTATGGTTTGCTTAACCCAATCGGGCATTGGAACTGTCCGGATGTGGCCAGCTTTCCCGATCAAATCAACGATTGCCCAATGGTCTTCGCGACGCTGGAGATGGTCCAGCTTGAGTTCAGTCAATTCACCTCTTCGAAGTCCACAGCCGAGCAAAACTGCCAAAATCGCTCGATCTCTCTTTCCTTTTAGCGTGCGCGCGTCGGGCAGTTGCCAGAGCGCACGAGCTTCATTGACGGTCAGCCAATTTCCCAGACGAATTCCCAGTTTTTTCGATCCCTTGACCCGACGGATGCCTGCCGCCAGTTCGGGACTTAGCAGTCCTGAATCCGCAGCCTCATACGCCAGCCTACGCACGGCTGCGAGCCTGACATTTATAGTTCCAGGAGCGAGCTGTCGGCTCTCAAGATGGATTCGGTATCGAGTGACAACGGTTTTATTGAAGGATAGGCGCGGTTCGGAGCAATACCAAAGGACAAATTCATCAATCGAATGTTGGTAGCTCCGCTGCGATTCTGCAGATCGCAGGCTGACGAGAACTTCGGTTTTTGCCTGCTCCAAATCGGGAAGTCCGAGCTTGAATTTAAGTCGCGCGCGCCATTTGGCTTTTCTCATCGCTAGCCGCCTCCGGACGGCTGGCCATGAGATTCCGACAGAAGGACACGAGGCTAGCGAAAGATGCAAGCGTAACTGTCAATGTCCGGTTATCCGACTTATCAGGAGTTACGGGCGTGAACGGTATACATTCACCGGTGATAAGAATTTGCCGACGGGGTCTAACTAGGAATTGAATGATACACTGCGCGCAAGCGGCACTTCAGCGAGAGGACCTAATCATTGGAATCTTCTGCTCTAGTCGAATCTTCGTCGGACCGCTATCAGCAAATCGCTAGCCCAATCCACACGATTTTAGTGCTCGCCGCGATGTGCGCTTGGTCGATCTGCCATAAGTTTTTTGTAGATCAACTGAGCGCGACGGCTAATCCGAGCCGCGTGAGTTTTTACATAGCCACCATCTTCTGTGAATGGCTATTGTTCGTCCTGGTGCTGGCGGGCGTGCGTCGTAGGGGCGCGTCTGCCCTCATCGTTCTGGGAGGTCATTGGCATTCTGTCCGCCAGATGCTGCGGGATATTGGAATTGCCGCTGGGTTCTGGATGGTTGCATGGGTCCTCCTCTGGGTACTCGGTTGGCTCCTACGCACCGCCGCGCTGGGTCGCAATGTTTCCATGCTCCCGCATCGAGGTATCGAACTGACATTATGGATAGTGCTCTCAATTACCGCCGGTATTTGCGAGGAGACGATCTTTCGAGGTTACCTTCAACGACAGTTTATGGGCCTGACTAAGAGTGCTCCCGCCGGCATTCTTCTTTCGGCCACAGCATTCGGCGCGGCTCACGCGTATCAGGGATTGCGGATGGTGGTTCTAATCGGCCTGTACGGAGCAATGTTCGGGATTCTGGCCTATTGGCGCGGAAGCGTTCGTCCTGGAATGATCGCCCATGCATGGCAGGATTCATTGAACGGAGTGCTCGCGGCTCTAATGACGCATTAGGGCTAGTTGCTTTCTGACAAACGCGGTTGCCAGGACTTGTCCGGTTATCCGACTTATCGGGAGTTGGCCGTACCGCCAGAGGTCCGTATCACTTCTTCTGCCATTTTATTGCATAAATCTGTGACGAGCCTTGATCGCGAGCAACGATCGGTGCGCCATCGAGTCCGATACTCAGAAACGAAAGCCCCTGTAGCGACAGTCCAAAGGCGTTCAAACTGCCTGGCATCTTCACTACAGATTCCAATCGCCCAGTTGCCGGACGGTAGCGCTGAAGTTCTCCCTGGCGAGTGACAAGATAAAGGGTGCTCGAATCGCGTGTCCACGCGGGCCGGTATCCAGTAGTTGAGCCTAGAATCTTCCACTTAGCGTTTTTGAAATCGTAGACCGACACTTGTTGGCCGGAAACGGTATGTAGTGCGGAAAGAAACTTGCCATCAGGTGACATTGAAGCGGTCAGCATCTCCTCTGAGCCCGGAATTTCCGAAAGCTTGTGTGTATGTAGATCGACTTTCTCCAGCCAGACGGGGAGATTTTTGCCGCTCTCCAACCACGGCAGCCTGGCAAATATCAGTGATTGACCGTCTCCTGACCACGCCGGGCTAGCCTGATTTCGAGCTTCGGGAAAAACGAGTTGGGGAGTTCCGCCATCGGACGGAACCACTTCGATCTGCAACGGTTCGCCGACCTGCATTCGAGTGAAAGCGATCTGTGTACCATCGGGAGACCATTGGGGTGCATCGGCTATTGTTGGTGAATATGTTAGTTGTAGGCGGTCGGAACCGTCCGCGTGGCTTCTCCACAAAATTCCGTCGGGATAAGTTACATATGCCAACCACTTGCCATCTCGAGAATAATCCAATGATTCCAGCGAAGGCAGGGAATTGAGCGACGTAATCTGGCCGGATGTTGGGTCCAGACGAATGGTTTCATGACGGTCTTCGTCGCCCACCACGTAAATCCATTTTCCGTCAACAGAGGGCGCCGGCGAAGTGTAGGTTAACGGCCCTGCGGTGACCTGAATTGGCTGTGACTTTCCAAACACGCCTTCCGTTACCAGCCAGATGTCAGAGTGAACTAAGCTGCCGGTCTGAAATACGTAGTACCGTCCGTCTCTGGCCCACTCGCCACAACACTCAATGGAAGGTTTTTTCCATCCCGGCAGAAAAACGTGCGCATCGTTCCCGTCTGCTTGTATTTCCCACAGCTCGCTGGAAGCTTTGGACGAGTCCTGCACGGTGAAGCGTAATCTCTTCCCGTCAGGCGACCAGCGGGGCCATTGCACGGTTCCACGAGCCGTGAATATCTTTCGTTTTCCATCATTGCTGTCCAGCAGATAGAGCCCGTCGCCTGTGGCGAATGCAAACGATTGTTTATCGGGAGACCACGCTACGTCGTGTGCGATTAGCTCATCTAATCGACGCGGCGAACCACCCGTGACCGGAACGATCCATTGGGGGATCTCCACCTCCGCCCCATTAAACCCTTGCACCAAAAGTTCCGAACCGTCCGGTGAAAGTCCCATCAGTTCGAATCCAGCATAGGGCAGCGGCAAATGAATTCCCGCAGTTTCTCCTCCATTCACTGAAACCTGCGCTAGGGTAGGACCCGTTCCCAGACTAGTTTCTTCCGTCAAATATATTCGCGCACCATCAGTGAACATCGGGGAATTGACTACCGGCGGCGGCCAACCGAAATTGCTCTTGGGATGGCTATCGTTCGTGAGCTGCACATACTCCACGATCACCATCCGCGCAGACTGCCTCAGCCATAGCACAGCCACAACGGTGCCGAGCAGAGCCCCCGCGACAACCGACCACAAAAGCCAGCTGTGCGCCCAAGGGGTCTCTTTCTTTTCTAGCTTTTCGGACGGCCCTAGCGCATCCGTCCTCGAACTACCCGAAAGACTCTCTAGGGAGAACGCTAGATCGCGCGCCGACTGAAAACGTTCCTCCGGCGCTTTCTCCAGGCATCGTCGCATCACCCGTTCCGCTCCGGGAGAAACCTTGCTATCGCCCCCAACGATTTCTGGTGGATCTTCTCTTAAAATGGCGTGCATCGTCTCCACCGACGAACCGGCTTTGAATGCACGTGTCCCGGTTAGCATTTCGTACAAGATCGCGCCAAAACTGAAAATATCGCTGCGCGAATCCGTCGCGTCGCCGCGTACCTGCTCCGGCGACATATATCCCGCCGTCCCCATCACCGTACCCGGTTCGGTCGCAGAATCTAGCGTCGCGGTCCGTTCCGAGTCGCCGGGAACCCTTTGTTTGGCCAGCCCAAAGTCGAGGATTTTTACGCGGCCGTCGACGGTTACAAAAATGTTCTCGGGTTTGAGGTCACGATGTACAACACCCTTTTGGTGTGCTGCGGCCAATCCCGTAGCGATTTGCGCCGCATAATCGAGCGCCTTGCGTGCCGAAATTTTTCCTTCCTGTATGCGGTGGCGCAGCGCTTGGCCATCAAGCAATTCGGACACCAAATAGTGAACACCGTTCTGCGAACCGACGTCATAGATGGTTAAAAGATTGGAGTGGTTGAGCGTGCTAAGAATCCGGGCTTCGCGCTTGAATCGCTCAAGCCCTTGGGCATCATCGGAGAAAAGGGTCGGCAAAATCTTTATTGCGACATCGCGGTTAAGCCGCGTGTCCCTAGCGCGAAATACTTCACCCATTCCGCCCGCGCCTAGCGGCGAAATGATCTCGTACGGGCCCAATTGGGTTCCAGGCGCGAGGGGCATAATGGACCGCGATTATAACCCTGAGAAACGTTGCCCGGTACCTTCAGACTTCAAGTGCCTGATTAACGCGCAAACCGGAGAAGTGGAATCGCGCCCCACCCTCCGTGAAGTGAAGGGTGGGGTTCCTTCCTAGAATTTCAACTCAACTACTTCGGCATGACCTCACGAGCCAAATGGCTTGCGACAACATCCCGGATTTCGCTTCGTTTGCGAGCCGCTTCAAACATCGCGTCACGCGATCCATAGTGCTTCACTGCGATTGGCGCCGCTTTGGCATCGAGTTGGTCCAGCGCCGCCCAATTCGGATAGAGGACGCCAATGGCAACATCCCAGTCGTTGGGATTATCTGTAACCGGATTGGTGAATGCCTTGTAATCTGAAATCAACCCCTGCTTTTTTTGTTCGTCCAGGATCGGCTTCGTGTGGGCGCGAAAGTCGCTCCAGAAAGCGTCTCCTTGTCCGGGTTTGAGGTGGAAGTAGGTGACGCGCCAGAGCGGGCCGCTATCGTAGTTGGGATTCTGTGCAAATGCGGGTGCTGCAAGCATCAAAGTAACAAACAAAACTAGCGTCGATAGAGTTTTTCTCATGGTACCTCCTGAGATATTTGAAATTGTCCTGGGGTAGGTTCGAGCACAAAAGAATCGACCGGAATGTATCACCTGCTGGGCCAAATTGCACCTCGACGCGGGCAACGGGGCCAAGATTCTCTCGGATTGTCTGTACCCGATTAATGCGCTTACCGGACTTATCCGGTTATCCGACTAATCGGGACTTATGAACACATCGACAACCAACACGTTCCATTGAAGAAGTTTAAGTGGAGTTTTTAGTCGGGCTTCGCGGGTTTCGTGGCAATAGCCTTCTTTTTCTCGCGCGCCTCTGCCAACTTCTGCTCGGCCTCGCGGCTCTCAATTAGGTATAGGGAGGTAGTGGCTCGGCGACGGCTGCCTCTCAGTGCCATATTGAAGTATCCCACGAATCGCAAACTTGCACGGTCAGCTCGCGTATCCGACTAATCAGTCTGTTAATCGTGCAGGACAACACTCAGAAGCGAGGTGTCTATGTGAAGTCCGCCGTTGTACTTGATGAATCCCAATTTTCTGAATTTGTTCATGAAGAAATTCACGCGGGAGCGCGTTGTACCGACCATTTCGGCCAACATCTCCTGCGATATTTTCGGAAGCAACTTTTGGGGTTTATCTTCCTTGCCGTAGCGTGCGAGCAGCAACAGGGTGCGAGCCAGACGTTTCTCGCTGGAGTTAAAGAGCTGATCGACCAAATCCTCTTCAACCCGGATGTTCCTCGAAAGCATGTAAGCGATGAAACGGTCGGAAAACGCATGCTCCGCGTGGAGGACGCGAATCATTTCCTGCTTTTCAATCACCAGCACAGTGGTCGCCGCAATCGCTGTGGCCGAACCAATCCGAATCGGCTGACCGGCGAGGCAACCCTCGCCGAAAAAATCACCGGGTCCCAAAATCGCAACGACGGCTTCTTTCCCCGTTTCATTGACCACCGAGAGTCTTACTCCGCCTTTTTGGATGTATAAAACATTCTTTGCGGGATCACCCTGCGAGAAGACGGCTTCCTTTTTCGTGAACTCCGTGACCCTTCGCGCCACACCTGCCGAATCAAGAAAATCCTGGGCGTTGAAAGCGAGCTTTTCCTTGAGTTTAACCTTCGATTTGATGCGGTTTGATCTCGGGATTGTTGCCATAAAATAACCAGCTTAATGCAATTTTAGCAGAATTACGATTCCCTGGGGAGCGCGTATTCCCGGTACGCAATCAACCAAACTCCCGATTAACGCACAAGCCCCGGGGAGTAAAGTTCTAGCGCGTTACTTGTCCGATTATCCGACTACCTCTTAGCAAAGCTTTTACAAGAGTGTGCAAAAGTATACAGAAATTGAGAAATGAAACACCTACCCTCTTTTCAAGCACCGAGAGGAGAAGAACATGCCCAACGCACGACCGAAATGGGAGGGACCTTATTTGAAAGCATTTCTGGAGACCAACCCTCTGAATCTTCCTGACCGAATTACTGCCGCTGAGAAGGCAATTGCATCGCGCACAATCGAACTGCGCACGAGTCCAGACGTAGAAATGGAATGGCAGGCAATCGAAGATGCTATGAACGGCTTAGCGATCCTCAAGAGAGAGATCAGAACTCCCAGGGGAATTCATCCGATAGGAAGACTTCCACTCAGCAATTCTTGAGAGTGCGCCAGAAATGGCTCAACTCCATTTTTACTTCCTGGTTTACAAATGCCCTAGGTGCTCCCAGCGCCATACTTGCAATATGTGTTCTAACAACTCTGAGCTACCCGGTTCTGTCATTAAAGAAATCGTGGACCGGGTTGGAATGTACTGCAAGACGTTCGATTGCGCATGGCGCTGTGGAGCTGCCGAGTTGCAAGTAATGGACAGAAGCTTAAACAGGTGGGTGTCTTGAACCGTGTTTCTCTCGCCAACGCAATTTTTTCAGCCTCGAATCCGAGACCGCCTAACCAAATGCCTGATTAACGCTGCCGGCTCAACCGGTCGACGCAACGCTATCTGATGAGTTAATCCGCCAATACTTCCCCTAAAGAATCGATCCGTTTGGTTGACGCGGCCGGAATTTCGCCAGGACAACGTTCTGGCCGATCTGACCTAGCCAGCGTTTTTGCTTTTGTTTTCAAATGAATGTGGGCCTGAACTGAGTGTTGCGTCGATCCATTGAGATCACCGCGCAAACCGGACAAGTGGAGTACTAGCCCGGAACTTGTCCGGTTATCCGACTAATCAGGACTTATGGCCCACAACCCCGTTTCTGGCCAAGTTCCGAGTAGCCGACCGTACGACCGTTGTCTCGTTTTTCGGTTTCCACGCAGTCGCTAAAGTATCGCGTGCCTTCTGCTATTAGGAGTACCGGATAGAACAATAAAGAAGGGAGTAAGCTTGAGTCAGGCGCAAAACGTTCTTACATGTGGCAGACTGGGCTTACATGTATGCCTGACCATCCACTGGCCGAAATTGCAGAAAAGCCCGATGAGAAGCAGTCGGCGAACGGGATATACAGAGTCCTTTACGACGGGCAGTGCGAAATTTGTCAGGCTTGTGTGTCGTGGCTGAAAGCGCTCGATCGCGAGAAACGTACCGTATGTCTGGCCATCAGCGCTGACGTTTTAGCGTCAGTGGATTCCCGGCTCAGGATGGAGGATTGCCTGCGGCAGTTGCATGTCGTGACTCCGGAAGGTGAAATTCATGTCGGCTGGGACGCTGTCGCGAATCTGGCTCGTTTATTCCGGTCCACCTGGCTCATTGGCACGCTCGGGATTCGTGTCCCGTTTCGAAATGTGGGACGGCTGCTCTACGGATTTGTCGCCAGAAACAGATATTCACTCAGCAAATGCCGAGGTGGCGCGTGTAGCGTTGCAAAACCAAATGAAGTCCGACGGCAGGCCCGACTGGGCGCGTTTTGGTCGTGTTACACACTCGGGTTCTTCATCCGATTGCCGCTGGTAATGTGGTCAGGAATCACATCTGCGGCACAGAGAATGAGGATATTCGTCCGGACGTACCACTACCGGCTCGATTTGCTGGACGGCAAGCTGACCATTCTGTTTCTGAACGGCATGTTGCCGAATACAGTCCCGCTGTTGTTCGGCGAATTGTTCACGACGGTGATCTACGACGGAGTGGCAGTGGATCCGGGCTCGCCGAAGATGCGAAGTTCGCTATCACGGCACCTTCGTCGATTGAAACCGAAGATAACGAAAATCGTCGCGACGCATGCGCACGAGGAACACGTCGGCAATCTCAACTGGCTGTCCGAGGTCTCTGGCGCTCCTGTGTACGTTACGGAGTTGACTGCGCGGTTCCTGACGCCATTCAAGAAACTGCCGTGGGTACGCGCGATGATCATCGGGCAGCCTCCTGACTTGAAGCAGCCGTACCAACTATTGGGCGAGCGCGTGGATACCCAATCCGGTCAGTTGCGGGTGATACCCACACCCGGGCACTGTGATGACCATATTGGGCTTTACGATCCGAAGGAGAAATTGTTGCTGGCGGGCGATGCCTTCATGGGCAGCTATTTTGCGACCCCGAACCCTGACGTGGACAGCCGGAAGTGGATCGAGAGTCTCGAACGGCTCATGGAACTCGACATCGAAATTCTGGTAGAAGGGCACGGGCATATTCATACGTTGCGAGCCGACATCTCCGATTTTCCGGGAGTCGTCGTGCGAGAGAATCCGAAAGTCGCTCTATCGCAGAAGCTCGACTATTTACGATGGCTGCGCGAGCAAATCGCAGCGGGGTTCCAGGAGCAACTTCCGGTGCGTGTCATAGAAGCTAGCTGTTTTCCCTGGGGTAACCGTACATCTTGGGAGAGTTGCGCCACCGATGAATGCATTCGGATGCTGAGTCTCGGCCACTTCTCCCGTACCGAGCTGGTGCGGAGCTTCGTGCGCACGAATTCCGAGGCGCTTCCCACCGTTTATGAAGTTCGCCTGTCCGGAAGAGAATGACATCCGCGTCGCAGAGCGAGCCGGAAGAAATCGAATCCGCTGTGCGGGTGCAAGGCTCCCAGTGGATTGGCTGGCTTCCGATCGCGGTGTTACCTTTGGCGGCAATTTCCTGCTGCAACCTGCTGCCACCTTGGGTGTGCATGTGGGCGCTGTCATTCGCAATCTTTTTCAGCCTCAAGTGGCTGACATGGTGGAGGGCGCGGACTCGAGTTTCTCATCCCGCTTGGCGTTCCATAGCCTATCTTCTCGCTTGGCCAGGGATGGATGCGGACGCTTTTTTGGATGCGAACCAGCGCGTTCCCCAGCCTCGGTCAGCGACGTGGCTTTGGGCAACGCTCGAAACGACGCTTGGCGCGGTACTTCTGTGGATTGTGGCGCGATCGTTTCCGGGGGGAGAACCGCTTCTGCGAGGGTGGACGGGTATGTTGGGATTAATCCTGCTGTTGCACTTCGGGTCGTTCCAGTTGATTGCTCTTGCGTGGGGGACGTTGGGTGTTAACGCGAAGCCCATCATGTCGGCTCCGCTCCGCGCGACGTCGCTGGCGGAGTTCTGGGGAAAAAGGTGGAATCTGGGTTTCCGCCAGCTTTCCTATGAGTTGATCTTCCGCCCGCTGCATAGAACTCTAGGCGCTGAGGCGGCTGGCTTGTTAGTGTTCCTCGCGTCTGGGCTGATACACGACTTGGTAATCTCACTGCCCGCTCGCGCAGGTTACGGGCTTCCAACGGCCTATTTTTTGCTGCAAGGCACGGGAATAACGATTGAGCACAGCGGATTTGGAAAGCGGCTCGGACTTGGACAGGGAGCACGGGGCTGGCTGTTCGTGGCAGTGGTCGTTACAGCGCCGGCCTTTTGGCTTTTTCATCCCTGGTTTGTGCTGCGTGTGATAATTCCGTTCATGCGAGCCATCCACGCGCTATGACCAACCCACTTGCAGAGCGATTCTTCGACTATGACCTGTGGCTGGTTGGCGCGGCGCATTTCGTAATTTTGTTTGCCAGCTTTCAGGTGCCATACCGGCTGAATTGGAAGATGGACCTACAGCAGCTAATGCCCTTCAATCGCAAACTGCTCTGGGTGCAGGGTGGATTCACGGTTTTGACCATCATGGCGTTTGGCACACTGACTTTGATGCTGCACGGAGAACTGCTCCGGGGTGATCGTGCGGCTATGGGGATTGCCTGTTTCATCGGACTTTACTGGACGACGCGGATTCTCGTGGACTTCCTTTATTTTTCGCATGCTGACTGGCCCAAGGGCACGGCGTTTGTCGTGGGGCATTCCCTCCTGACGTTCCTGTTTTTTGTGCTTGCGGCAAGCTATATCAGTTTATTCGTGTGGCGAGTATGGCTGGGTGCCCGTAGCTAGTCATAATGAGGCTCGCGTGTTGCGTGTCCTCCAGCGTGGGTGAGCTACAGTCGGAGTAAGTCCTGGTTAACGCGCTAACCGGACAAGTTCCGGGCTGGTACCCCTTGCTCGACGGCAACTTACTCATTTTTGATTACATCTTGTTTTTGGAACGCAAGCACTGCTTTCGCCCCGATAAATTAGCAGAGAGCAGCTTCAAACGCCGCTTACAGATTTGAAACGCCGTCCACACACTAGTCCCGTGAAGTTGTGCCAATTTCTGAAACGGCATGCCGTTTCTTCTGTCACGACGAAGCTCTTTAATCTCTTTCGCAGTAAACTTTCGCAACGCCGGACGGCCCAGTTGAATACCTCGTGCTTTAGCAGCCGCGAGTCCACTTCTAACACGTGCACGAATCAGTTCACGCTCAAACTCAGCGATGCTCGCAAAGATGCCGAAGACCAATCGTCCATTCGGAGTGCTCGTGTCTACGCCTTCGTGGATTGAGACAAATTCAATTCCCAGCGCTCGAAACTCCTCCAGCGCATTGACGAGATGCCGGAGACTGCGGGCAAATCGGTCATAGCGATAGACGACAACGGCGTCAAATCGGCGACGCTTGGCTTCGGACATCAATTTGTCGAGCGCTGGTCTCTTCTCTCTGCTGCCTGAGATTCCCTTGTCGATGTACTCTTCAGCGATCTGCCAACCGCGCCGTTGAACAAACTGGCGCACTTCCCGCATCTGCAAGTTCGTATCTTGAGCCGTGGTGCTAACGCGTCCATAGATTGCTGCCTTCATCGTTTCTCTCCTTCGGCTTGTTGAAGTCTGATTCGTGCAGCCGTGAGCGGAAGGTAACGGTCTTCCCGTCATAGTGAAAGGGCAAATCCGAGTCCCAGACTCGAAAAAGACTCGATTAGTCATGCATTCCTCACGGTTGGGAGCGTTTTTAAGCGGCTTTCATCTCGAAAGCGTAGAAACACGCACTACACGTGATTTCACTAGTGGCGTGCGTTAGCAATCTTCAGTTTGCTAAAGACTTCTGGCCCATTCACGGAACAGTGGAAAGCCTACGTTTTTCGCAAGACAATACTGCTGGAATTCGATGGGTTTTCTAATGTCACGTTTTCCGCACGACAGGACTTTACTTTTGCAAAAGTATATTCCTATAGGGCCATTACGGAACCTTCAAGCAATTTGTATTTTCGATGCCCCGTAGCGAAATGTCCGCGTGTGGAAGTAGTGGAGACGCAAGCATGAGCAAAAAAGCAAAATCCGAAAAGCGAGAGAGGAAGCAGCAATTAAGCCCAGTTCTGAGGCGCAAACTGCCCCGTCTTAAAAAGCGTCCACGAGGGAAATCATTCGAGTCAGGAAACACCGTCGGACTAGCTACACGTTTTAAGAAAGGCGACCGCGCCAATCCAGGCGGTCGCCCGAGCTACAAAAAATATTCTGAAGCACTCAGAGCTTTAGTCGCCGCTGACCCGGACGAGACTTTTGAAATCAATTCTAATGCCGCCGCTCTTGCTGCGCGGGTTGTGAAGATGGGCAAGAAAGGAAACATCTCTGCGATTCGTGAAATCGGCGACCGATGCGAAGGCCGACCCGCGATAACTGTTCATTCAGACGGCAGTCCTGACCAACTCACGTTGCTGATTGAAGCTATGACAGAGCGCAGCCGCGAAATCGGCCATCCAGAAGGTTGGCAACCACCGCTGCTCGAATCTGGTGAGGAATAGGAGGCAACGAAGGATGGGTAGCCGCGGAGAAAACCTGCGCATCTTCACACCAACTTTTCCAATAACAGAATAGCCGAGATGAAACTCTAGGCAAACCTGATTTACTCAGCTTACGCGAGAACCCGAGCGCGTATTGCCACCGACCGCTGCTTGAGGACTGATTTCCTAGTTGTCTTTTGTATATTTCCTTCACGACCGTGTGCTCTAGCTTTCATAGAGTACAGAGCAACATCGGCTGCGCCCATGAGCGTATCAATCTTTTCGCCGTCTTTAGGATAGATAGCAATACCAATGCTCACCGAAAGCTTCGGTTTTCTGCCATCACGCGTCAGGTTGTCGCTGATGCGACCGGCCACTAAGTTTGCCGGCACTTCACCCGTCTCGGGCAGTATCACCGCAAACTCATCTCCGCCGAAGCGCGCTGCGGTGTCCACAGTCCTGCAAGAGTTGCACAAAACATCGGCCAAGCGGCACAGGGCCTCACTGCCAACCACGTGGCCAAAATGATCGTTGATCTTCTTTAGCCCGTCCAGATCAAGGAACAGGAGTGCGAATTCACGTCCGGTACGTTCTGACCGCTTAATCTCGGTGTCAAGGACTTCTACTAGGTGTCGGTAATTGGCCAATCCCGTCAGAGGGTCCTGGGCCGCCTGCTGCCGCAAATGGTCCTCCAGCTTGCGCTGCTGAGTGATATCTTCAACGATAATCTCGTAACTCTCCTTCTCGCCCTCGGTGCTGGCTTGGCGTCCACTAAGCCTTACCTTTAGCGGTGTGCCATCCTTTCGTTTCCAGTCAATTTCCAGGCGAACGTCAGCATCTCCGCCATCTTTTTCGTGAGACAGCCCCAGCAAATGCTCTCGGTTGGAGGTATTGCAAAGAATCTCACTGACGTGGTGAGCCGCCATGACCTCCTTTCTCGATGTATAACCAAGCATGGTGACAAGGGCCTGATTCACATCCAGAAACTTGCCTTCCCCATCGCACCGACATATTCCGTATGTAAGATTCCCTACTAACGCGCGGTATCGTGCTTCTGAATGGCGCAGCTTCTTCTCCGATTGATTGCGCTCCTCGCGTAGGTTGTTTTCACTGAGCGCTCGGCGAATTGCTACTGGTAGGTGACCAATATGGTCCCTGTCAACACAATCGGCAGCGCCTTCCGTAACAAGCTGCGTCACCAACTCCAGTTTGATTCTGTCAGTTAGGAAGATGAGGGGGATGGGTCTCTCCCTCTCGCCTAACACTTCGAGTACCTGCTGCCCCTTCCACTTGCGCAGCGGGTATTTGGCTAGCACCACATCATAGGGTTTTGAGTCCAAATGTTTTATTAACTCTTCTCGCGTGGAAACTACACGTGCGCTGAATTTGCAGTGGGCTCTTTTGAGCTCTCGCAAGCATTGTTTCGCGTCCGCAGGATCGCTAGCTACGAATAGGATGCGAAAGGTGCGTTGTCTGCTCCCCGGTCCGCGCGGGACAGAGGGGAGGACAGGTTGGTTCACGTCCTTTCGCGAGGCTAACGGCATCGAAGCCCGCCGAGTGGAATCCCCCAAGGGATTGATTAAAGTTAACCTGAAAATCGTAATATAAGAGGGTGGAAGAAAGTGTTCGAAACAGCACACTTTAGGTCTCAGTACTAACCGTTGACATTCCATCATTCCGGACTCGCCCTACTCCGGCTTCTTGTTAAGAATTATAGGGGCGTCTCGGAGCAAATTTGTCTTACTTTTTCCTTGAACCTTCCTTTCTTTGAACGATTTTCTGTGCCATGAAAAGCAGAAGGCTTATATCCGCTTTGTCTGTTTGGCTGAAAAGTCTACGAAATTTGGCAAGCGTTCGCGCATCTCGACCGGTACTACCCCACTCCTGTGGTCGTTTCCCCGGGTTCGGAAGATCTGCCGGCGGCTCTTTTCCGTCGTAGAAGAGTGCGTAAGTCGGAACTTCCATTGCTCGCGCCATCTTTTCTAGAGTTTCAATCGCAGGAACGGTATGGCCGTTTTCCACGCGAGAGATGTAGCAGCGCAGCAGACCCGTGCGTCTTTCGATGTCAGCTTGGGACATATTTTTCTGTTCACGCAGGGCCTTCAACCTTTCAGCAATCACCATACGTCGTGCCTCCAATCATTATTTTCCTGGTTCCGGTCGTACCATGTCTGATCTTCAGAACCGTGCAATTCGGCGTTTAATCTTTTTGGGGAGCTGCATCATCGATAGCGACCGATTGAACCATCAGTAGCAATAGCGAGAACCATTAGTAAGGCGACGAGGACACCCATCGCAACTGCAAACGCCACCCATACCCTCATTGGAATTTTGGATGGAACGAGATGGCGATCTCGGGTGCGGTTGAGATTCATTGCGCTTCACTCTCTTTGACACTGCGAAAGCGGCAACCCCTCGGAATCGCTGCCGCTTTCGGTGGTTGGCGCTATTTGACGGCTGGTTCAAGGAGGAGGCCGTCAAGCGCGGACAGCTGACTGCAAACTTCTCTTATCCTCAAACCCCCTAGAAATCTATGCGTATTAACCGCATAGCTCAGTTCATCAAATACGGACGAAGTCTTCATTCGTTGAGAACGACGCTTAGAAGTGAACTATCGACGTGTAGCCCACCGTTGTAATGAATGAAGCCTAATTTTTTGAATTTGTTCATGAACAAATTAACCCGGGAGCGAGTGGTTCCAACCATTTCCGCAAGTATACTTTGCGATATTTTGGGGAGCAGCTTTTGAGGCTGGCCCTCCTTGCCATAATGAGCGAGCAACAAGAGAGTACGCGCCAGTCGTTTCTCCGTGGAGTTAAAGAGTTGATCCACCAAGCTCTCCTCAAGGCGGACGCTCCGCATCAGCATGTAAGAGATAAAGCTGTGAGAGAGGCCATGTACCACGCGGAGTGCGCGAATCATTTCTTTCTTCTCAATCAAAAGTACAGTCGAAAATGTGATTGCAGTGGCTGTAGCTGTGCGAAACGGCTGTCGCGCCAGGCATCCTTCACCGAAAAAATTACCGGGAGCCAGAATCTCTAGTACCGCCTCTTTGCCAGCTTTATTCAACACGGAGATTTTTACTCTGCCATTTTGGATGTACAGGATATCCGTTGAGGGATCGCCCTGACGAAAAATGGTTTCGCGTGGTCGAATCTCAGCAACCCTCTTGGTCACTCCGACTGAATCAAGAAACCCTTGGACATTCATAGTCGCTCTTGTAGACATTAGAGTCCTGTGCGAGCCGTTGCAGTATTTAGGGAGTTCCGCGACGTATTTCCGAAAATAGCAATGCGAAGAGTAGCGAGCGATATAGCGTCCCCCACTGAAGACTATGTGGCTCAGTCGCCTGCAATGCTTGCGCGCCGATCAATATCCCGTGAGATTCCTTGGTTATCCGAACAATCCGATACAAATCCGCCTTCACACTGGAGTCCACTCTGCAGTGACAAGCTGCTCGCACAGACACCACGGTCTCTTGCGCCAAACCTATATGCAACCGAAACTGGCAGCCTGACTCGCTCACGTCGCATGTTTCCGTGCGCTCCGTGAAGTAACGTGAAGAAGAATCAAACCCGCTAACTTCTATGATCATTTCGATAGGCATGCGTTTTTCGAATCGCCGTTCTTCTGTTATGACCGGCCCCAAGCCTGGCCAGTTCGTTCCTTTGTCCGCCATGGTCCATCCCCGTCGGCGCCAATCTGGCGTCAACCGTGGCGCGGGCGCTCGGTGAAACGCCAAAGTTCTGTTGGGCTTCACGCGAAGTGGGCACCCAGGAATGAATACTGCGTGGACCGAATGGCGTTGCGAACGTGCACGTCAACGAACCAAAACATGTAGAAGGGACCGAAACTCTCTATCTTTCCAAGGCTGCCTGTCGCAACTTGGGAGTTTGGGGGCAAGCGGCCCTGGAAAGAACTAGGAACATTCCGTACAATCCCGCCCTTCTCGGAGAATTCCGGAACGAACCCAACAAGAGATTCCCGACCTCTCCTTCCTTGAATACTAAATATAGGACGGCGATCAAAGGTGCAAGTCGCAACAGTACGGCATTCTATTTGCGGCAGTTACTTAGAGGTTATGTATCGGAGCTAGGTAACGCGATAAAATCATGGTCCCGGTTGTTTTCGTCTATTCGCGCAAGAGATTCAAGATCGACCCCGACGCCCGGAAAGATCGCGGACAGGATTCTTTGATTTTATGATGCTAGGAGCCAGGTCGCTCAGTAAGTCTCGGGCTATTTGCGCGTTCGTGGTCAACTGATCCAAGGAAAGTGATGCAGCATTTTTCTGTTCTTTTTTAGCTCGACGCTTGGTGCAACGTATTAGTCTTTGAACAAATCTGTTACAGCATCGCGTGCACATTCCATTGCCGTGGTACAGAACGCCCCTCCGCTCGCATTTCATGCACCCATATACGTCAAAGTAGTCACGCATTTTTGTTAGATAGTGAGGCGGAAGTAGCTTGATTACAGCATCCGCCGAAGCACGAGGTAGAAACCATGGCTGTAATATGACATCAACGCCCGCCAATCTTCGATTTGACACAGTTTATGCTCCGCGTGGATGATATTTCCTAAACGCTTTCTGTAGGGTTCGCTTACTCACATGCGTGTAGATCTGAGTGGTATCAATCCTCGAATGTCCTAAGAGTTCTTGGATAAACCTTGTGTCACATCCGTGATCGAGCAAGTGCGTCGCAAAACTATGGCGCAACACATGTGGGTTTACATTCCCTAAGCCGACGCGATTCCCCAAAAACTGAATACATTTTTGAAGTGTCTGGGGATTCATCGGCCGTTCGCGATTTGGACGAATTGCATGGGAGGCCCGCATCAATTTCTTGAGTTTGACCCTCGCTTGGATAGACGACATTCTTAATTGTGACCCGAGATATTTGTGAATTCGATGAACCTTTGTTCCGCCATCGGAATAATCAGTCCAGGTGCCGTACCAAGAGATGCCGGTCGTACTTACACTCCCTTTCTGATGGGGCCAATTGCATTGGAAAAGAAATCCCGTGCGCCGTTTTCCGATGTAGGCACGAAGGGCCTCGCCCGCCTTCCGACCAAAAAAGACAATTCGCATCTTAAGCCCTTTTCCAGAGACCGGAATTGTTCGTGCCTTAAAGTCGATGGATTCCAATCGAATCTTTACGATCTCTCCGATTCTGCATCCCGTTCCGTAAATTAGTTCGATAACTGCTCTATCACGAGGGGTTTGCGATGCTTTCAAGAGCTTACTAATAGAATCCTCACTGAGGACTTTGGGTATGAACTTAGGTAACCGCCGTAATTTGACGAAGCGTGGTGGCACCAAGCTTATAAGACCCCCTATCTGAAGAAAGTCATAAAAAACTCTCAGAGTGTGGAGTTGATGGTGTATTTCGCCGATCGAAAGACCGCTTGAAGACAGAGACGCAATGAAAGCACGGACGTCAAGGTGAGTCGCGTCTGTGATCGAGACCTGATCGAGGAATCTACAGAAATTTGCGAGGACCCGTCCATATTTTTTCTTCGTGCTGTCTGCATACTGCTGTGCCGTCATCCAAAGATCGTAACGCGCGACTAGCTCCTGATTAAACTGGGGATGGTCTAACATCAAAGGGTGGGTCGGAGTATACACAGGAAAAGAGTGGACCTACGATATGGGAAGTATATTCATAGTGCCGCACAGACGGTTACATCTATCAAGGATTGGCTATTCTCGGATTTCGAATGTGTTATCGATGTGGTCTCGTCTGCCGCAGATCGCGGACTGACTTGCCCGAAAGTACCTCTTGATCTGAGGGTGCCGGATCAGGCGTCTGGAAATGGAGTCCCTCAATAGCAGGCGATAGGAACCCTAGGGCATCATCAACTGGATTGTTTCTCATGGGGATGTCCGACCGCTGTCTCAGCGACCTGGCCCTCCAGTTCGGAGAAAATCTTCCGAGAATTTTCTTGGCCAGTTTTGCCCTCCGAATCATAAACAGGTCAAGTCGATTTTTCGGATGACTCTGGATTCGGCGCTTGACGCTCGTCCGAAGTCTTCTTATGACTGTCTGGTGACATCGGATGCACATCGCGTTGGCACTGTAGACCAAGTCCATTCCACCACAGACCATGCAGCCGTAATCGTCAAAATACCAGCGCATCTTGTTCCGATACCCGGGTGGGATAATAGAGTTTATGGCGAGCCGACTGTGTCTCGGTAAGAACCAGGGCTGAAATACGAGTTCCTCCGCAGTGAAACGATTTAATCTTTTCTTCTTTGGAGTGCGAGACTTCTTCATAGAGCGTCCGCCAAAGGGTGATTTTGATCAATCGCTCTAGCCATGTGAGTTCTACTTAGGCGCGTGTAGCCGAGAGTCGTACCGAGATAGACGTGCCCTAAAAGCTTTTGAATTATTTCAACATTCACGCCGTGATCGTACAAGTGCGTCGCAAAGCTACGTCGAATCATATGAATTCCGACATTTTTCAATCCGGCTCGCTGTCCAATGTTGGCGAGAATGTATACCAATAACGCAGTCGTTAAAGGGCGGTCCGGCTGCGGACGCGTGAGATTCGCACCCGCCAAAAGCTCAGTCAATTTTTCTCTTGCGGTCTGACGGGACACGGAATCGACCCTCCCGAGATTTAGGCGCCTTTGTTGGTATTTTCCGCAAGGAAACTTTTGGCCGTAGTCGATCCACCGTGCAACCCAGTATCCGTCATCTGCGGAAATGCCAGCATGCTGCTGTCGTCTGTCCTCTTGAAAGACGTAACCGCTCTTGCGATCTTGAATATAAGCTCGTAATGCGGCAGAAGCGCTTGGAGTCAGGAAAGCAATACGTGTTTTATTGAATTTTCCACGGACCCGAACCGAGCGGTCTTCGAAATCGATATTTTCCACTCTTAAATGCGTCATTTCTGACACCCGGCATCCCGTGCTGTAAGCGAATTCCAACAGTGCCCGCTCTCGCTTGGTCTTCGTCGCTGCTATGAGACGCTTAACCTCGGGTTCAGTCAGCATTGGGAGGTCTATTCTCTTTGTCCTTTTGATCCGTACCAGTCGCGGGGCAACATAGCTGACGACTCCACCAAGATTCAAGAAATCGTAGAAGCGACGAAGCACTCCCAAATAGCGATAGGTCGTCTCTAGCGTCGCGCCGTAATTGGAAACGTGCGTGAGAAACGCCCGGATTTCCAAGTGTGTGACGTTGGTAATCGATTTTTTCCCCATGAACAAATTAAATTTCACTAGAACCTTTCGATAATAAGTCTTGGTGGTTTGAACGTAGTGGAGCGCCGTCATCCAGTCCTCATACCGCCTCACGAGCTGTCGGTTGTGATGAGCACATGACCGCATGGATTCAAGTCCTCGGGTCTTAACGAATCGACGGCTTTCGCAGGCAGTCTATGAGGGACACATCCGCGCTGCAAGGAGACGAATGTCTCTATGTAAAAATTTCCTACCGACTCAGTGGGAAATTTTGGATGGTGAAGAAAAAGCGAAACTGGTATCCTCCGAGGATGGAAGTGAAATCGTGCCGCGTGACGATCTCGGATATGGAGGGTATCGCCCATACGGTCGAGGTAACGGCTGCGACTCTTTACGAAGCGGTTGCGTTGGGCCTCAAGCAGCTTCAAGGAAACGAATGGGTCGAGGGAATTGCGAGAGGATTAAACTCCGTAAGAGTTTCCGTGAAAAACGTACAGATCGAGCATACCGTAACGATTGGGGAGTTCACGAAGTGGCTTGAGCGGAGGACTGGTTCTCCTGCTGAAATGACTCGCAGAAAAAAAGTGCGCGAGATTTTAGATTTGCAGGAACCTTCCTGAGCGATGAGTACGGTTGGAATCCTAACCCGCTTTTCCTTCAGCGATTGAATCCATCCATTTTGGCTAGGCCGTCTTCTTTCGTCGTTTGCGGCAGCTTTCACACTTCAGATGCATTTCTTCACCGTAGAACTCGACGCCGCATTTGACGCAGCCCTTTAGGATTAGCAGCTTGCTGTTAAGAACGACAGATTTGGCGCGTTCGACTTTGAAAAACGGCATACTAGAATTTTACCTGAGGACGTGGGCAAAATAAACGGTCCCGGTAGGATTGCGTAAAAATTGCCGAGGAATTCAGTGTAAGTATGGCGGCCATTCCAGAATGTCCCACTTGGGACGTCGCATCTTAGGCTATTCCCTTCGGATACCGTTGCGATCCGCAAATTTCTGAGCTATCCAAACCAGCAGGCTGCGGTCAAAGTCGTCCATTTTAGATAATGCTGTTGCGAATCCTTTTAATTCGCTCCGTTCCTTTCCCGTCGATCCAAAATATGGCTCTGCCTTAACCGAGACTCGAATCACACTTGCAGGCACATCCCCATCATAAAAAAGCCGGTACAGCGGAATTTCGAGTGCCAAAGCATATTTTTCGAGAGTATCTACGCTCGGAGTGGTCAGAGCATTTTCTACGCGCGACGTGTAAGAACGCTTTAAGCCGGTACGCTTCTCAATATCGCCTTGGGTAAACTTTTTTTTCGTACGAAGTTCCCGAATCTTGCAACCAATTTTCATCAGCAGATTCGAAATCCTAACACAGGTTGTAATATTCTGATTTCACGGAGCGCGTAGTCATGAGCGGGACACTGGACGAAACTTTGCTTTCCGTTTGGCAGCAGGTGATGGTTCAGAATCATGCCGCTGTCGTACTAGACGGGCGCACTTGGCCGGTGAAGCAAACGGCAAGTCGGCGGCTTCGACAAATAGATTTCCAGTTCGATGGAAAAGATATTCGCGGTCTTGAACAGAATCCTGACACCAAATCACGGTGGGCACAGCAGGCACGGGCAGGAAAAAAAGTCATGCAGTTTCTCGGGGACGCCGGATACCTAGCCGTTGTCGAGGACGGCCACGTGCATCTTTACGGGAACCGGCGTGAACATCGACAGCAGTCACCTAACTAGGAAATCTGTCTAATCGTTCCGCCAGTCGGAAGCATCGGTTCGGGCGGGGTCGGGACAACCAGCGCGGGTGCTTCAACGTGCGGTTCCGGCTCATGCTGTTTCAGAATCGCTTCGGCCGTGATTGCAACGACCCACAAACTCGCCGTTGGAAGTATCAGCTTTTTGTCCATGCAGGATTTTACCGTGCGGTGAAAGGGAGTGGGAGGCCGGATACGTTACGCGTGGTGGTGGGTGGCCGAGTTCACTTCTACAGGAAGTCGAAACAACCACTACCGTAATCCCCATGCACGTCAAGGAATGACGGTGATACTCGTGACGGGATGAATTTCCATCCATTTGGCATGATTCGTATCTTGAACATACGTCCCTACAATGCGAACGTGTGAGCCGACAGGCGGTAATTGGACCTGATTGTGGTAGGTCTGCGGGCATGCAGCTTTGGCATCTGCTTGGGTGACGCGATATTTACAGACAATTTCGAAAACCATGTTGCCATCTTCATCGCTTAAATTTCCAGCGTTCAGCAAATTCGTGAAGTCAGCGTCGAGCTTGAGCCATCCGTGCGTGTCGCCATCCGCTTCGTGCCGAACCCCATCAGCATTCTTTCCGCTCGTCGCGTCCACAGTCGTTCCAGTAATTGCGATGCACTTCTGCTTTACGATTAGACGCTGCGGATTGTAGACGTGATCCCACAGCGTGTCGTCACACTGTGCGTTGGTGGAAGGCGCGGGCGATGGAATGGCGGAAACGGTTATGTTTTTTGACCACACCCAGCCTTCCTGACCGTCTTGGGTTTTCACATGGTAAAACCCGTCCTGCTGAGTCGGAGCCAACAGAGTTAATATGGTGCCGCTTTGCAATAGCTTGATCGGCGGATTTGCTGTGGATGGGTCAGCACGAAGATTTACATTGCGAAGCACGGTCGCTTCTTGGGCAAAGCTGGCGGATGCGAGAAAGAACAACAGGGTGAAACACATCACGATTTGACAAGAAATCCTGTGAATATTCATTATCGAAACCCGATTCCCGGACTTGCTCACTCCGACTTTTCCAGCTTCGCGGTTACGTTCAGTTCCGACCCATCCACTACTGTAATTTGCTGGGACCAATTCTTATAGTCCTGTTCGAACATCCGCACGTAGTGTTGTCCTGGCTTGAGGCTCAACGTGATCGGGGTTTTTCCCACTAAGGAGTTGTCAACGTAGACTTCGGCTCCGTTTGGGTCGGAGGCAAATGAGACAGCTTCTGTTTGTTGATTCGAATCTCCTGGCTTCGGTTTCCTAGTTTCGATCGCTCCGGCGGAAATCTCGTTGTTGCCCGGCTCCAATTCGGCGGAAATCTTTACTTTTCCGCTAGTGACTTTGATCTTTTTTTCCCAAAGTTTGTATCCATTCTTTTTGAGAGTGATGGTGTGGTCGCCTTGCGAAACACCAATCGTGGACGGAGTGTTTCCAACAAAGTTTCCATCCAACTCGACATCTGCCCCGGTTGGGGCCGAACTTACTTCGATGCCGGCATCGGATTGGCTAGCAGTATTAGACGGACTACCCGGTTGAGTTGTCTGAACCTGCTGGTACGAGTCGGCTTGTTGAAATTTCGCCAAGTTCAACGGTAGATTCCCATCCACAAACGTAGGAACTTCCGTGCCCTTCGTGATCGTAATGTCTTTGCCATGCATCAACAGAAATAACGGCGCACAGACAATACAAACTAGCGCGGTTGCCACGATTCCGGCTGTCATCGCTCCTGTATGTCCGCCGCCGTTTCCGCCTTTAGTTGCTCGCAGTGCCGCTTTTTCTCCATCGGTCAGTCGCACGGAATCCATCACGATTTCAAGTTTGCCTCCACGGGCCATTCTGCGCTTCGGCTGCGCTTCCGTGACCGTTCCTAACGCAATGCCACCCTTCGGAATAATTATCACGCCCTGAATTGTGACTTCTTCAAGAACTTCAAACTCCACTCGGTCATTGAGGTGCGCGTCCGCTGAAGAAACGGTTTGGGCAAATCGCAACTTGATCGGAGTGCCGTCTTCCAGGCACGGCTGCTTGCACACCGCAAGTGGGGCCTTATCTTCCGCAGCGGCAGAAGTATTCTTCTGGGCACTCGCAGGCACTTCCATCATCGGAAATGTCACGAACAGACAACAAAGTACGCTTACAAAGCGGCGCATTATACGGTTCCTTTCATACAGTTTTACAAGCTTACTTAGAGGTTATTTCCACCAGGAGGTAAAGGGACGATAGTCTCCAAGATGGTGGATTGTCAAGTTCGGGGAGCGATAGATGAACGCTTCAGTCTACAAGAATGATAAATGAGATCACGAGCCCGGTCGCAAATCTCACACAGCCGCAGCGCGACACTTTCTATGGCGCAAATTCTTGCAGCGCAGAATCGGGAGTAAGAACAAGGACGCTAATCAATCAGGCCGAACGCTAGGCTCGCAGCTTCGCTCGGCTCTTGAGTTGGATTAACCGCGGCCCCTCAAAGCGCTCAAATGAAGGGTCACTTTGGTCACGGGGCGCGTCGTGCATCTAACACTGACGCACCCCAATGTTGTCTCATGCTATTGGCTTCAGCTGGATGCGCTGGCGCTTGCCACTTCTTTTTTAATGCGGCCCAGCCTACGGCGCATGCTCTTGCCATCTGATGCGGCTTCCATTCCAGCTGCGATCTTGAGGGCGTCTTTCGGGTAGTTCTTTACGAGGAATGCTGCGACCTGAGCAGCGGCTGATGAGGGAGCGACAATCTTGGCTTCCCTCAACTGCTTTTCGACTTTCTCAATCTTCTTTTGCTTCTTGCTCATCGACGTTCTCCTTGGCCTGACCTCTTTTGAGGTTGCAGGCGGCGGCACGGTATGCCTGTAATTGGAGATATCCAAGGAGATTCCGGGCGGAGGTTCTTCGGCAGAAAGTAGTTTGATTGCGGGTGTAAAATAATTGCTAGAGGTGGACTATGAGACGCTGCGAGATTCAATCAGTTCAAAAGCAGGCCGTAGACTCGTGGGTGAAGTTGGGAGGCGCGTTGCTGGCAGTTGCCGTCTCGAATCCTCCGCAAGATATTGCGAACGAGCTATTAGACAAAACGGCAAAACCTGCGTTGGTGAACACGTTGGCGTTGGCAGTAGTTTCTATTCTGTGCGCTTGATCGTCACGCTGTTTTTCCATCCCGCTTAGACCGCGTTTTGTGAATCGTACCTCGAATTTGGAAGCTACAAGCTATTTGAAATCTTAGTCCGTCCTTCCGGCAAGACGCGTGCTTTTCGCGCCGTACCCACATCCAAAATCGCTTCAGCCCACGAATGACAGAAGGCGCTACTACGGCCAATCGGACCAACTCGTCTGCACGGTTCATAGGCGCCAATGTGCGCCAGACACATCTTGCCAATCAAGATGCTGGAAGGAGAAAAATCAGAGGCATTGGGCTACCATCAACAAAACAGGGGGCTTTGCGAGGAAAAATATTTCAAAAAAACTTTCCACAATGTCCAACAATCCAACCCCTGAAGTAGTTTCACGCTGCTTTTCCGAGCACTCCCTCGAACGGCACACTGAATTCCAGCATGGGCGATACTGAGCGAATCGTGCCCTCGGCACCACCGCTATTGCGTGGTCTGTTTCCGTCGCCCAACAAATCCCATTCCCCCTTGCTTCTCTTGCTTCAGGCGTGGGCGTGCCAATATCGTGCTTTCCATACCGGGGATTAGTAACCGTGTGGGTGTGTGAAAACCTGCTGATTAGTTATTTTTGTACAGTCTATCGTATGCGTTCGGCGCTTTTCTTTCGAGCGTACCAGGCGACAACGAGCAACACAGTGCCGAGTAGCAGAGTATCGGCCGGTTCCGGCGTGGTTGCGATGTTGTTGGCCTCGGCTGTCAATACGATATCGTCACCGCCAGCGCCGTTATAGGAGGAGATAACCCATTTCTGCGTACCACCATTGAACAAGGGATCGCTGATCGTGAACGCGCCGCTTTCGGAGCCGTAATCCAGGATAGTGAAGCTGGTTCCGTTACTGGGATCGAAACCACCCTCGAGGGCGATCGTGACTAAGGCACCCGTGTC
>Ga0210393_10000301_pt1 | contig 44917 bp, 48 predicted proteins | sample IncBWC27OmetaG_FD_160068 | JGI IMG/M metagenome (GOLD analysis project Ga0210393, IMG submission 160068) | Forest soil microbial communities from Barre Woods Harvard Forest LTER site, Petersham, Massachusetts, United States - Inc-BW-C-27-O ... | reverse complement strand
GTCCATACGCCAGCTTCGTCGCAGTCTCAATCAGCCGTGTTCGCTTGTCCGGTTGTGCCGTTCGCATATTCTCCGACTCGGAGGAGTTAGTTATTTAACTAACTCAGACCGTACACCCGACGCGCCAGTGCTGTCAATCCCCGCGACACACCAATTTTGGGCGCTGGTGGACGGTGGACCAATCCAAAAGGCGTGGGTTCGAATGGGAGTTACCTAGTTAGTTGGCAAACCGCCTATCAGGTTGCGGTTGAAAGGGATCATGGGCGGTTGACGGGCAACCCTTCCATAATTTCGATAAGGGGAGGTTTGCCGACTAACCGGGAGTTGGTAAAAGACAAGTTATCTTTCTTCAGAGCAACAATTGAATCTTGTCAAACTGCTGAGCCCAACCAATCTTCAACAGGGGGTACGCGATGAAGGGAATGCCTACTTCTGTAACAGTGACTCTGGCCTTCCCCTCAGATTCACTAAATTCAACGATAACGGTGATCTCGTTAGGCCACTGCCCAGGAACCGATACTTGTGAGCCAGGAATTGTTTTCCCGTTCTCGTTAGAGAAAGACATCGTTGACACGATTTTTTTGTTTGCGGCGACTTCCTTGTAGGTTCCGGTGTTCCAAAACATCCTTCCTTGCTCAGATTTCATCGCCCAAAGATAGCTGCCACCCTCTCGCACGTCGTTCCGGACGACGAGTGCGGTGTAGCCCTTGGGCCCCCACCACTTCTTAATAGAGTCCGCATCGTTCCAAACCCTCCATACGTCCGCTACGGAGGCGTCGATGGTACGTTCCATGCAGACGGTCGTGTGGAACTTCCATGCACCGAGGACCAACAGGGCCAACATCAATGTGATACTGCCCGATATTTTGTAAATCATGCTGAACCTCCCTATCTTCGGCTTTGACATTCCTCCCTAGCTGGCAAGGGCTAGACCATTCCTTCCAGCCGAACGTAGCTCGCTTCCATTCCACGTTCCATACCTGTTGCAAGCATCGCCGCGCGCGTCTTACCATCCGGCAGCGTCATTCGCATGGTCATCAACGTTCCTGTGCCGTCGGCATCAAATCGAGTTTCAATGTGGTTGTCTGGCGTGGGATCCGGCAGGTGCATGCGCTCGATATGTACGATCCTGCTATAAGGCTGCAGCTCCACGAATTCGCCAGTGATGTGGAATCCAGCGCCTTTGCCATTCGTCCATTCGTAACGGAACTTGCCGCCAGCCTTCGCCTCGTTGATGCAGACCGGCATCGTCCAACCCTCCGGGCCAAGCAACCACTTTTGGATCAGCTTCGGATCGGTGTGCGCCCGATACACCGCTTCCGGTGGCGCGGCGAAGCGCCGCGTCACAATCACGTGGGTATCTCCTTCGGTCTTCAGTGTCAGTTTGCTCATCGCGTTTTTCCTTTCTCCTGTCGTTCCATCGCTGCCAGAACGTGGTCCAGCCGGTCATAGTTCTTCTCGAGTGCTTTTCGCAGGATGGCGAGCCATTGGTCCATCGCTTCAATGCCCGCTTTTGCGAGCCGACGAGGGCGCTTCGTACCCTCGACTCGGCGAACGATTAGTCCCGCATCTTCGAGCACCTTCAGGTGCTGGGAGATTGCGGGTTGCGTCATCTCGAACGGCTCTGCCAATTCATTGACGGTGGCCTCCCCCTTCGCAAGGCGCGAAAGAATCGCCCGACGCGTCGGGTCGGCCAAAGCGGAGAAAGCAGCATCGAGATCATACATAACGTACAACTTATATAAGTACGTGTTTATAGTCAAGCAAAATTTCACCCCATCCACGGAAAATCATGGAAAGGTGCGCTAACTTCCAGTTTTGAAAGGTCTAGTCCGACAGCCGATTTCGTTGTTCGCCATCGGAGATCAGGTGATGGTCGGCAGGTGTCGCTGTCTAAAGGAAAACCTCGATGAGCTGAGGATCGAAGAGTTTGTTATGAGCGAGTGACGGGCAACCTGGAAGTTATGAGCTCGTCCGTCGGATTAGTACCGGCAAACGCGCTTGTAGTGACCGGTCTGGCTAGCCTTCGGACGCCAGATCCGTAAGACTCTCCGTAGTTGACGGTGGTGAAGGGCGTCGATTGGCAGGGTAAAGCGTTGAAATTCTGGTTGCACAATAGTTGCACAAATGCTCCCGAACAGGGGCTCTTTGCCCAACAATGAGGCAGCTCCTCCGAATGTAACCTATTGATTCCGAACAACAGCGTGTGGAATCGGGAATTTAAAAAACCGCCGTATTTGACGGTGTCTGTCGGCAACGGTCTAAGGAACCGTTGCGGATTCCGTGAGGTCTGCATGAGTTCCGTTTATCCCGCAACGGAGAGCAGTCGCGATCACTTCCCATATGCCGACTTCCCATTACTAATCACGGTAGGGCAGCGTCAGATCACTACCGTGTGGCCGGCGATTCGCCAAGAATGTTGTTCTTTGCTTCCTACAACCCCGTTTATGGCCAACTTCCGGTTGGCCGACGACACAGAAGTTCATCATCCTAAGCCCACCTCTCGGCGAACAGGCATCTCCGCAGTTGCCGGGCCGACTGCGCTAACACTAGTTGACTTCGTGCAATCGATTCCTATCCCAATTCCGTCACATCTGCTGGCACAGCCGACAAAAATTCCGAGCTACATGGGAGTACTAGCCGGCTACAATCGCTTCCAACTTGCTAGTTGAGGGAATTGGCGAAGAACTTGAATTCTGTTATATATGCGCTGCCGGCCAGAAACAACCGGGAAACTATGTCTATTCAGTGCAACGGTCACCGTCGAAATGCTTCTGCCTGCCGCCGAGCGGCGGCATACACCGATCCAAACAGTTGTCTGCTATTTCGTGTAAACTCGAAGTGCGATTTCTTTCCAAATTGAATCGTTTTAATATGCGGCGATAACATCATGATTATCGGTTCTGACTCACGGGTCTCGTCTCGCATTTGGTTGTGTGCCACGATTGCGGCGCTTGGACTGATCGCCGTGTCCAATCACATTCCTTTGCATGTTTATGCACAAACGGCTCAACCACAGGCGGCTCAACCACGACATGACCGACAGGAACTCCCAGCGGATTCGGTTGCCCCGGTGGGCACGCTTGATCCGGTTGCCAGGGTCCACGTTGATGTGACGCCGGCTCACGTACTGAATACGATCTATCCCGATACCGCGACTGGAGCGTGGATGGATGATCTCAGCAAGGCGCAGGTGGACAATTTGAGCAAGCCCGAGACGATTCAGGGGGTCAAGAACTTGGGTTGGGGCTCGATCACCATGCGCAACAACAGCGAGTTGCGTCTTTCGGCATGGCACTGGAACGAGAACGGTACATGGAGCGATCCAGCGACAAAGAGCGGCTACTACGTCGGAAGCGCCGATTTAGGCGAACCCATCCACTACGGCTATTCGTATTCGCTGCCTCATCGCGACTTTATGACCAGCGGCGATTCACCGTTGGTGGCTGGTTTTCAAAGCTACTGGAAGAGCAATCCTTACCTGACAAGCCATTTCACGGGCGAGAGCGATATGCTGCACCCGCAATGGGTGGTGATCGATATGGGCACGGCCCGCGCGGTCAATGCAATCCATATTCAGTGGGTAAATCCGTATGCCATCGTTTATGTGGTGCAGTACTGGGTCGGCGACAAGAACGCGATGGATTGGGACATGGGCCCGAACGGCATGTGGAAGGCTTTCACATCGGGCGCGGTGCTGAACGGTCGCGGCGGAGATGTCCATCTGAAACTTTCAGATGCGCCCGTCACGACGCGCTTCGTCCGCGTTTTGATGTCGAAGTCGTCCGGAACCTGCGACACTCACGGGTCGCAGGATATTCGCAACTGCGTCGGCTACGCACTACAGACGCTGTCTGCCGGTACGATCGATGCCGCCGGGAGCTACGCGGTAGTTTATCCGCCGAACGGCAAAGAGCCCGCACCTGGCCCGCCGCCAAAGTTGGAAGGCGCTGGAGAGCAGGAAGTGATCGCCGGTTCGGACGCGGACTTGGCCGGATCGTTTTTCGCCTCTTCCATCGATCCCTGGCACCAGGCCGACAACCTGATCTCCGGAGGCGGCGATCAATACAACGGCATGGACAACTTTTTTACGAGTGGATTGACAATGGGCCATCCGGCGCTGGTTGCCTGTGCGGCGATTTATAACACTCCCGAAGATTGCGCCAATGAGGTTTCCTACATTTACAAGCGCGGCTATCCGGTGGCGGGAATTGAAGTCGGGGAAGAATGCGACGGCAAGCACATGACGCCGGAAGATTATGGCGCCATCTATATTCAAGTAGCGGATGCAGTTCACAAGCTAACGCCCGGCGCCAAGTTGGGCGGTCCAATTTTCGAAGGCGTCGATAAAGACATCACCCTTTGGGCAGACGAGCAGGGACGCACTTCCTGGCTGGAAAGATTCGTCGATTACCTGAAAGCGAGGGGTCATTTAAAGGATCTCTCATTCATGTCGTTCGAACATTACCCATTCATGATCAATGGATTTACTCCGCCGAACGACTGGGCGACGCTTTACATGGAACCCGGAATTATGAAGCACGTGCTGCACATGTGGCGTCAGGACGGCGTCCCCGCGGATGTGCCGCTCATTATTTCCGAGAGTGGAATCGTCGCTGGACCAAGCGGACCAGGCTACCTGGGCGTGACTGGGCGGTCCATCTGGGAGTGCGATGCGTTTGGCACGTTCTTTGAACAAGGCGGCACAGCGTTTTATCGCCCGGCAATCAATGACGGCGCGGCTGGTCACGGAAGCCTCAGCCCCGAGGGTGGCGCGGACGGCGGCGGTGCGTACGGCACGCCGGCGTATACTCCCTATTCTTCCGCACACATCATTAATTTCGAATGGCTGCAGCACGAGGCGGGAGCGAACAAGATTTTCCCGGCATCGACGGACCTTAAGGACGCTGCCGGCCGGACCGTAGTTACCTCATACGCCGTCAAACGTCCGGACGGGAACTGGTCGTTAATGTTGCTTAACCACGATTTGAACGCCGCCCATCCGGTGCTTCTCGTCATCGACGATGCCAAGCACGTCAGCCATCCTTTCGTCGGCCCTGTAGCCCTTGTCCAGTATTCCAACAATCCTAGCGAGAATAAGAACATCAGGATGGCTGCCACACCGGATGGCATGTACACACTGCCAGCCGGCTCAATCACCGTGCTTCGCGGGAGGCTGCGGTAGTTCAGCCGACCCGTCGTTCCCCACCTAGCTTACATCGCTTAGAACAAATACTGTGGAAGACACCGGGGCACGTATAACGGGCAACCCGGAAGTTGAACCACCAAATGCAGGCGCTCTAGAAGTCCGGTTGTGGGAAGTCTACCTTTAGCACCTTCTTTGCAGTATCAAAGGGTGCGAGTCAGAGGCAGTCTATCTATTTGATTATTCGGTCTTCTGTCGCGCAGAAAAGAGCTGTATCAAACGAGGTGATTTGGGACAGATGCATCGAGCCGCCCTCCAGAGGGGCGGCTCGATGCATTCAAGCCTTTCATGCACATGCTGGATAAGCAGTTCGAATCCGTGCCCTCGTTATTTCAGCGGGAAGGTCCGAATCTGCTATGACGCCGGGAAGTGGTAGATCGAGTCTGTGATAGCTGTCCGGCCGTGGACAATTTGACGGGATTCGCGGACGATTGCAGGAGTTTGGTTGATGGAACAGCGGTGGCTGTGCCCTGTTCGACAGGCTCGTAGTCGCAGCCCTGGACGTCTGCATGATCGTCGTCGCAAGGGATGAGGATGACCGCGTGCACGTCACCATTGGGAAGGATGGCGCGGCCGGCGATTTCCCCCGCGTCATTGATGAAGTCACCTTCCCGCACCGTAAGGCCAGAGCCGGTTACAATCAGACTGTTCAGGTCGACCAGCGGACCTCCGTTCTCCCATAGAGATCCACGTGTAAATTCTCCGCCACAAGGTGACGTTACGCCAACAATCTGACCGTTCGCATTAATGGATACCGCGCGACTGCACGGATCGCTGAGAGTACCCAGGTCCGTCATCACACCATCCTTCCAGAGAAAGCCGTGGTGTATGCAGCTGAGGCCAGAGCAACCGGGAGGAGTGGGTGCCAGATCAGCATATCCCACGGCTTCCCCGGCATCATTGAGCATGAATGCGACGCCTGTGTAGCCTCCGAGGGTTCCCAGGTCATTCAGTTTGCCGCGATCCCAGAGGAATGGATGAAACGTTTGATCACCGGGCAGGTTGGATGCACCCACGACCTGTCCCCGGTTGTTGAGCCAGAAAGGGGCTCCGAACGTGCCGCCAAAGCTACCCAAGTCGGTCATCTTGGCGTCCTCCGGGCTCCAAAGGAAGGGATCCACGGTCGGCGTTCCGGTCGACGGATTTGCGATGAAACTGGTGTAGGACCAGCCCGTAACCTCTCCGCGATCATTGTTGGCTTCGGGAGCGCTGTCGGGACCACCGAGCGTACCTAAATCGCGCATGAAGCCCTCCTGCCAAACGAAGGCGTGCGTCTCGGTGGTAGTAGGGGAATATAGAGAATTGAACGCGAAGGCGGAACCAGAACATGGATTGTTGGTCGGCAATATCAGGCACGCACCTACGGGGACGTTTGCGAAGGGATCGAGAGTGGCATTTGTCGCAGATCCCAACACTTGGCCGCGATTATTGATCGAGATGGTGTTACTGGCATTACCACCAAGCGTGCCAAGATCGAGAGCCTGTCCCTTGCGCCAAAGAACACCACGCACCTCCGGGGCACCGGTTAGCGGATCGATCGATCCATTTTGTGACTGGCCAACAATCAGCCCGCGATCGTTGACCCAATATGCAAAGCTGCTCTGACCTCCTGGCAGTGTACCGAGATCGGTGATTACACCGTTCTTCCACACGAAAGCGTGATCAACCAAGCAATCAAAAAAGCAATTTGGATCAGGGGTGGATGTATCGGCCACCCCGGTGGCCGTACCGTGATTATTTATGACCCTGGAGTCGGGGTTGCTGAACAGGCTGCTTGGACCGCCAAACGTACCCATGTCAATCAGCTTGTAGTGATGGTGCTCGTTCTTCTCTTCCTTCTGTTCCTGCGCGGCCAGTCGAAACGGCAACGCCAGCGCAGCACAAAGACCTGCGGATACAACGAGTGCAGTCAAATTTTTTCTCATAATCTCTCCTGAAATCCCCCAGCTGGAGCAACCGCAGTTTTGAGATCCCCGCGTGCTCCTTGCTGTTCTTCCTACCAACACATGCGCGAACCGAAGCCGAAAACGAGCATGGTTGTCGACTTTATTTCGCCAGCCGCGAGGCGTCGAAGTGGAGGCGCGAATGTGGGACTGGTGTATACTCCGCGCACGACGGGAGTTGAGGGTTTTGGTCTCAGCGGTATGTCTGACACCCACGAAGTGACGTTGTTGCTTGCGGAATGGGCCAAGGGGAACCAGAAAGCCCTTGATGACCTTACGCCTTTGGTGTATCGCGAACTCCGCCAGCTTGCGGCGGGTTACCTGCGCAAAGAACGACCCGGGCACACACTACAACCTACGGCGCTTGTGCACGAGGCGTACGCGCGACTTGTCGATCAAACGAATCCCACCTGGCAGAGTCGATCCCATTTCTTTGGCGTGGCGGCGCGGCTGATGCGCCAGATACTGGTGGACCATGCCCGCCGCAAACACGCGGGCAAGCGTGCCGGAGTTCAAGTGCCTTTCAATGAGGCGGTAAGTTTTCGAGCGGAACGCAGCCGGGATCTTGTAGCGCTGGACAGCGGGCTGACCGAGCTCGAAAAAATCGATCCGCGAAAATGCAAAGCCGTGGAGTTGCGGTATTTCGGCGGACTTTCCATGGAAGAAATTGCTCACACGCTGGAAGTATCCGAGATTACGGTTCGGCGTGACTTACGAATGGCGGAAGCGTGGCTTCGCCAGGAAATGAAAAACGGATAGGTGCCTCTTGACTCCGGAACGCTGGGCACAGATCGAAGAGCTCTTTCATCGCGCCGCGGATTGTCCGCCGGGGCAGCGTGGAGCACTTCTCAACGACGCCTGCGGTGGCGATCCCGATTTGCGGCGAGAAGTAGAAGCGTTGCTTGCGTTCGATGCCAGTGCAGGCGATTCCGTACGGGAAGCCGTTCGTGGTGGACTCGAAGACGCCGGCTTTCCACTGACCGGCGAGACCATTTCGCATTACCATATTTTGGATGGACTCGGTGGCGGTGGCATGGGCTTGGTGTACCGCGCGGAAGACATCATGCTGGGCCGCAAAGTAGCGCTCAAGTTTCTGCCGGAAGAGTCCATCAAGGATCCCGCGGCGCTCGGACGATTCGAGCGCGAAGCGCGATCCGCCTCGGCGCTGGAACACCCGAGCATCTGCCCCATCTACGAATTTGGCGAGTACGAAGGCCGGCCGTTCCTGGTGATGCAGTTGCTGGAAGGGCAGACGTTACGGGAATTGATCTTTGGAGCGGATCCAGGAAGGCCGCCGCTCGAGCTGGACAAACTGCTTGATCTGGCGGTCCAGATTCTGGATGGCCTGGACGCAGCGCACCAGAAAGGCATCATCCATCGCGACATTAAGCCGGCCAACATTTTCATCACCCGGGAAGGCCAAGCCAAAATCCTGGATTTCGGTTTGGCGAAACTGGTCAGCCTTTTATTAGCAGAGGCCGATGACTTCTCTCCTAATCCTCACAACGACGCTGTGGGAATCGCGGTCACTCGCGGGAATTTGACCATCTCCACTCCCGATAGGTTTCTGAGTAGGACCGGAGTTGCGATGGGTACGGCAGGATACATGTCGCCGGAACAAGTACGCGGCGAAAAGTTGGATGCACGGACAGATTTGTTCTCGTTCGGTTTGGTGCTTTACGAACTGGCCACAGGCAAACGCGCATTCGAAGGCGACACTGGGCCAGAGCTTCAGGAAGCAATCCTCACCAAGGTTCCGCGTCCCGCGCGTGAAGTGAATCCTAAACTTCCCGCAAAGCTCGACCAGATTATACGCAGAGCGCTCGAAAAAGATCGCGAAGCGAGATACCAGTCCGCTTCGGAGATGCGCATTGATCTGGAAACTTTGCAACGGGAGATTGACCGGAGGCCTCGCGCGCGGTGGCGGTGGTTGGCGGAAGTAGGCGTCGTGGTTATATCCCTCGCCATTACGGCTTTCTGGTTCGCCAAACGCCAGCTACGGTTTCCTACGGCCTTGTCAGAGATCAAGTGGAAGCAGATCAGCAGCAGCGTGGGCGGCGGTGCCATCTCGCCCGATGGGAAATATCTGGCCTACTCAGATTCGCCTGGCTTCCACGTCAAGCAACTCGAAACAGGCGAGATGCAGACGATTCCTCCGCCCCCGGAGGTCAAGAGTAATACGCTCGCCTGGGTGGTCGGCCCCTGGTTTCCTGACGGCAGAAGGCTCCTCGTCAATGGCTTTCCGTTAGGGGGTGACACCACTTATCGGACTTCCCAGGGCAGCAGCATTTGGATTGTCTCCTTATCGGGTGGACCTGCGCAGAAACTTCGCGATGAGGCCTTCCTGGATTCCATTTCTCCGGATGGTTCTTTGATCTCTTTTGAAACAAACACGGGCAGGGTTAACGATCGCGAAATCTGGGTGATGCGTCCTGATGGGGGAGAGGCACGCAAGCTCTTTGACGTCGATGAGAACAGTACGATTTATGGTGTCGGATGGTCGCAGGATGGACAGCGCGTTATCTACATCAGGCAAGATGGGCCTGACATTGCTAGTACCTACTTCGTAAGCGGCGACCTGAAAGGGGGGCCTCTCACTAAGATCCTTCCTCCTTTTGACACGAAAGGACTGGGTAACTACATCTGGTTGCCCGATGGCCGACTGATTGTCAGACTGGATGAACGGGGCTTTAAAGTGAAGACCTGCAATCTCTGGCAGATTGGCATGAACCCACAACTCACTGAATTCATAGGCAAGCCCCAGCGCCTCACGAACTTCGCGGAAATATGCGTAAATCCTATGAACTCGACGGCGGATAGCAAGCGTGTCCTGGCCTCTCAATGGAGACCCCATAGCAGCGTGTATCTGGCGGACCTTCAAGCTGGTGGGACGCGCATCACCACTCCCACGAGGCTGACGATAGAGGACAGCTGGAATCATCCGTTGGCGTGGACGGCGGATAGCAGGACCATTCTTTTTAGTTCCAGCCGTACCGGGGTGGATGCAATTTTCAAACAAACTCTTGGCCGGGACACCGCAGAACCATTGATCGCTTTAAGCAAAAGCGAAGGCTTGACCGGCGCTTGCCTCAATCCGGAAGGTTCCTGGGTTTATTACGCGATGAGTTCAAACGAAGGAGGTCCGTTAGAATCAACCAAAATCATGCGCGACCCCGTGACGGACGTACGCCCTGCGGCAACCAACAAAATCATGCGCGTCCCGATAACGGGAGGATCTCCCCAATTTGTGTTGACGGCTAACATCGAAGAATGGCCACGATGCGCACGTTCTCCGTCATCTTTGTGTGCGATCGCCGAGCGCACTCAGGATCGCAAACAGCTTGTGTTTTCGGCCTTCGACGCAGTGAAAGGCCGCGGGCGCGAACTCGCCAGATCCAATACGGAGGCATCGACGAACTATCATTGGGATCTTTCTCCTGATGGCACCCACATCGCTCTCCTCAAGCACCGTGATGCAAGCGTACATATTCTTTCGCTGAACGGCGTCGCGCCGCGGCAGATCATTTCAAAAGAATGGAATACGTTATCGAGCGTGGTTTGGACGGCGGACGGGAAGGGATTGTTCGTCTCCAGCTACACGGCGCGAGGGGCCGACATGCTGCACATGGATCTCCAAGGCAATACACGACTTTTGTGGGAACACCCGGGTGGCGTGGAACTCTACGGAGTTCCGTCCCCCGACGGACGCCACTTGGCCATGCGTGGCTGGAATGTGGAAACTAATTTGTGGATGAAGGAAAACTTCTGAGCGCCGCTCCTTCGTACTCGGGGCGTTACGCGAACTCCTCCATCATCCACATTGGCCCCCACTGGCAGCGGAGTTAGTTGTTCGGCCCTGCTCCGAAGCGGCGGTTGCGACTCACCATCAAGGAACGGAATCGCGCCATCACTTCGGCTGGGGATGATAACCTGGCTTTGGTAGCTGCCGTTACGGAGACCTGGGTTGCTAGTGCCGGACGAATAACAGAGGCGGAGGTGGCGGCGTCCACAGGCTCGTAGTCGCAGCCGGCCACGTTCGGATGGGCGTCGTCGCAGGGGATGAGAAGGACGGCATGCTCGTCGCCACTGGGGACCACGCCTATACCAGCGATCTCTCCCCGTTCATTAATGTCAAACTCGCTTACGACTTCGATGTCGGATGCGGGAACGATGAGGGCATTCACGTCAACGATGGGACCACCGTTCTCCGAGAGGAAAGCAGGCCCGCCGCCGACGCCGCAAATCCCCGTTTCGCCCACCACCTGGCCAATTGAATTGACGCTGAGAGCTGTGCTGCACGGCCACGGCTGTAGAGTTCCGAGATCGGCCATAACACCGTTCCTCCAGCGATAAGCGTGGTGTGATTGGGAGCCGGGGAGATCCGCTCTGCCAACAACATAGCCAGAGTCACTCAACCAATCGCCCTCTGAATTGTCGCCGCCCAGGGTTCCCACGTCGGTCAGCTTCCCACCGTCCCAAACGAAGGAGTGGTGCGAGGCATCTCCCTGCAGGTTGGAAGTGCCGACGATTTGGCCCCGCTGATTGATCCAAAAGGCGGACCCGCATGTACCGCCGAGCGTGCCAAGGTCATGCATCTCGCCGTTCTCCCAGAGGAACGGGTCCGTCGTTAATGGCCAAGCACAATTCGTACTGGCGGTTGTGTTTGTGTAAGAAAAGCCAACAATTTGGCCCCGCTCGTTCATGGCGTTGGGAGTTGCGTCGGGACCACCCAACGTGCCCAAGTCTTTCATCACGCCGTTCTGCCAGAGAAAAGTTCTTGTTTGCGTGGGGAAGCCAACAATGGAGAAGGGGTCGGATACGTCGTTGTTGGAAAATCCCGCTACCTGGCCACGGCTATTGACATTGGTGGCGAGGCTCTCCGTTCCTCCTGGCAAGGTCCCAAGATCGATCGCCTTACGGCCCGCAAAAAGCACTCCAACAATTTCCTGCTGGCCTGTTAGCGGGTCGATAAGACCGTTCTCTGAAAACGCGGCGATGAGCCCGCTGGCGCTGATCGAGGTGGTCTGACTGTTCGCGCCGCCAGGAAGCACGCCCAGATCAAAGAGGGTGTTGTCGTCCCAAACAGCGGCGTGCTCGACAAAGCAGTCCGGTGCATTCAATTGGATGAAGCAGCCCGGATTGGGATTGGGCGTGGTTGTGTTGGCGATTATCGCGAACGTTCCGCGGTTGTTCAGGATTGGGAGTCCCGGGCCTGAAAAAAAACTGTTGGGACCGCCGAGGGTGCCAATGTCTATGAGTTTGTAATGATGGTGCTCTTTTTTTTCCTCCTGCGCGGACGATGCTAACGGCATCGCCATCGCAGCAAATAGGGACATCGCAATAATGTTTGTCATCAGGCTGAATTTGTTGGTGCCATGAGGTTTCATCTTCAATCTCCTGTTTGTGTCTGTTGTTGCCTTGCAGGGCGCACTCTGGCGCGGCGCGCAGAAACACTCAATGCAGTGGGAATCACATACTTCTAACAAAACTCTCACATAGATAAGTCGTTGAGCATGGCCTTGTTATCAGCGCCCCGGGTGCGCCAGCACCGACTGAACAATTGAGGAACTAGCTGGCGTAGTGGTAGAGTCTCCGCTGGATACACGCATGAATTCGCATCAGCCGCCTCTTCTCATTCGTTTTGCCGCCTTTGAACTCGATCTCCGTGCCAGGGAATTGCGGAAGGACGGCCGAAGCACTGGCCTGCCTGACCAGTCAATCACGGTGCTGGCCATGCTATTGGAGCAGCCCGGCGAGTTAGTTTTGCGTGAGGAAATCCGCACTAAACTCTGGCCCAATGACACGGTGGTTGAATTTGATCACAGCATCAATACTGCTATTGGCAGGCTGCGACAGGCCTTGGCCGACTCCGCAGAAAATCCTCAGTACATCGAAACTCTCCCACGCCGAGGCTATCGCTGGATTGGGCCGGGGGTGTCCCGCGAAGGTCGGGAGCAATTTGAAAACCCTCCGGCGGCCGCTGTTGAACCGGGTCCTCAGCGCATTCCTGACGGCAGCCTGATTGGCAAGAAAGTCTCCCACTACCGAGTCCTTGAAGTTCTGGGCGGGGGCGGGATGGGAGTGGTGTACAAAGCGGAGGACTTGAAGCTGGGCCGGCGGGTGGCGCTGAAATTTCTGCCCGGGGAATTGGCCAGCGATTTCGCGGCACGGCAGCGCTTTGAATCCGAGGCGCGTTCTGCTTCTGCACTGAACCATCCCAACATTTGCACGATTTACAGCGTGGAAGAATTCGAAGGGCAACCATTCCTGGCCATGGAACTTTTGCAGGGCCAGACACTGCGCGACTTGATCGTCCCGGCGTCACCCGGAAACTCTCAATTAGGGCTGACAAAGTTGCTGGATCTGGCAGTTCAGATCACGCAGGGGTTGGATGCGGCCCATCGCCGGGGCATCATCCATCGCGACATCAAACCGGCGAATATTTTCGTCACAGCCGAGGGCCAAGCTAAAATTCTGGATTTCGGTTTGGCCAAATTGTCGCCTGCCGGACCAACCGAGTCCGATTCCCCCAACGCGGAGCATCGAGACGGGGTTCCGCGCGATTCAAAGCACGAATCTGAGTCGCTCACTGCTTCGAGTCCTTTCCTAAGCCGAACCGGAGTAGCCATGGGCACAGCAGGCTACATGTCTCCTGAACAGATACGCGGCGAGAAATTGGACCTGCGGACGGATCTGTTTTCTTTTGGACTGGTGCTGTACGAAATGGCCACGGGTAAACGGGCATTCGCGGGTGACACCGCGGCTGACCTGCAGAACGCCATTCTGAGCAAGAAGCCGGGGCCAGCGCGTGAATTAAACCCGGAGCTACCGGCGGACTTCGAAAGGATTATCGGCAAGGCACTCGAAAAGCATCGCGAAGCTCGATACCAGACTGCGTTGGAGATGCACTCGGATCTGGAGAAGTTGCAAGAGGAGATCGAACCGCGACGTCACGCTCGGTGGTCGCAATTGACCGCGGCAGCGGTTGTCGTCATTCTCATGATAACGGGAGCTTTCTGGTATTCCAGACGGCGGCCCTCGCCTTCCTCGGCGCTGCCCCAAATCAAGATGCTGCAACTCACCAGTGTCTCCAGCGAAAATGGTCCGGCTGGCGGCAAGATCTCGCCAGACGGAAAATACCTGGCTTACGGCGATCGAACTGGTCTGCACCTGCAACTTGTAGAAAGCGGAAAAACACAGGCGATTCCACCGGCGGAGGGTGTCAACAGCAATATACTCAGCTTCGGGGTTGGCGCCTGGCTTCCCGACAACAAGGGTTTCCTGGCGAATGCCTGTTCGCGGGGGGGTGATAACACCTTTGGGACTTCCCGTGGCTGCAGCATTTGGATCGTCAATATCTCCGGCGGGCCTCCCCATAAGATTCGGGATGAAGCCGCTGGCGAGTCCTTTTCGCCCGACGGTTCCCTCCTCTCTTTTGAAACAAATGTGGGTAAGTATGGCGATCGCGAAATCTGGGTGATGCGGCCTGACGGGCAGGAAGCCCGGAAAGTATTCGAGGTAGGTGATAACGATACGATTGGCGGGCTTACCTGGTCGCCGGATGGACAACGCGTTATCTACGTAAGGCAAGATGGACCCGACACCGCTAACATTTATTTCGTTAGCGGCGATCTAAAGGGGGGACCCCTCACTAAAATCCTTCCACCCTTTGACCCGAAAATGGTCGGTGATCTTAATTGGTGGTCTGATGGCCGGTTGATGTACAGGCTGGATGAACCGGGTTCTAAAGTGAAAACCTGCAACCTCTGGCAAATAAACATGGACCCACGACTAACTGAATTCATTGGGAAGCCCCAGCGCCTCACCAACTTCGCCGAACTATGCGTGACTGCCACGAGCATGACGTTAGACGGCAAGCGGTTCGGCGTATTTGAATGGAGACCCCATAGCAGCGTCTATGTTGCAGACCTTCAGGCTGGCGGGGAACGATCCACCAATCCCTTTCGTCTCACGCTGGACGAAAGTTGGAATCATCCTTTGGCCTGGACGGCGGATAGCAAGACCATACTCTTTAATTCCAGCCGGACCGGGGTCGACGCAATTTTCGAACAGACTCTTGGCCAGGACACTGCCGAATCATTGATTAGCTTTAACAAAGGCGAGGGCTTGACTGGCGCTTGCCTGAGCCCGGAAGGCTCCTGGATTTATTACACGCTGACGTCCTACGAAGAAGGCCCGGCAGAATCAAGCAAGATCATGCGGGCCGGGCAGACGGCGATACTATCTCCGGCAACGACCAAGATCATGCGGGTTGCCATCACGGGTGGCGCTCCGCAGTTGGTCTTGACGGCCAGCATCGAAGAGTGGCCACGATGCGCGCGGTTGCCCTCGACTTTATGTGCGATCGCCGAGCGAACTCCAGATCGCAAACAGATCGTCTTTACGGCATTCGACCCAGTGAATGGCCGCGGGCGCGAACTCGCCAGATCCAATACGGAACCAGGGAAGGAGTATCATTGGGATCTTTCCCCCGATGGCTCCCGCATTGCCCTCCTCAAGCACCGGGCCGAGAGAGTGCAAATTCTTTCGCTGAACGGCGCCGCGCTGCTGGAGATCACCTCTAAAGGATGGAACACACTGTCCAGCGTGGTTTGGACAGCGGATGGGAAGGGGCTGTTCGTCTCCAGCTATACGGCGCGAGGGGCTGACATGCTGCACATGGATTCACATGGCAAAATGCGACTTTTGTGGGAACATCCCGGCGGCGTCGATGTCTACGGGGTGCCTTCCCCCGATGGCCGCTATTTGGCGATACGCGCCTGGAATGTGGAAGGGAACATGTGGATGATGGAAAATTTCTGAAAATGGGCGAGCTCTGACATCTGCAAAATCGGATCGCGGGAAGATTTTTTTTGAACTCTTAGAATTGGAGTTGGACCTTCAACTGGATCATGCGCCGGGCTACATTTGCCTGGAGTGTTGAGCCGAGGATGCTGGTGGGCGACTGCTCCAGGTAGCCAATCTGACCGAAGATGGAGTCTGAGCTGGAATTATCAGGACCGCCAAAATTGGCGTGATTAAAGAAGTTGAAAAATTGAGCACCAATGCTCAGCGATGCATTCTCCCAGTGAGGTATTTTCGTATTTTTCATGATCGCAAAATCCAGATTGACGAAGCCCGGTCCTCGAAAACGGTTGCGGCCTTGGGCCAGGGTCACTAACCGACCAGCGCACGCAGGGGCTGCGCCCAGATTTCCAGTGTTGAATCCCGTCTCGCACCCCGTTTGAAGAAAGAGTGCACCGGGAGCAGGCGAACCGTCGTTCAGAGTTTGAGGTGGCAGACACGGGACCGGTGAAGTTGGCTGAGCCGCGCCCTTTCCGCAGGGTCCCGCAGGGCCAAGAGGTGCTACCGGCACAGAATAGAGTGGGCCAAAGAGATTGTTCTTGGCCAAGCTGCCGGCTGTCAGAGTGTCCAATACCGTATACGGGTTGCCCGTATGCGCCAAGATTGTCCCTGCGATTTGCCAGCCATTCACCAGTGAATCCGGCCCGTGCCCCCGGAGAGCCTGTTTGAAGGGGATTTCCCATACGAAATTCCCCGTCAGGGAATGCCGAGTGTCGTACTCCGCTGGCCCGTAGCTCTGGCGAATATTTCTGGCATCCTGGGGATAGACCGGATCGGCGGTCGTAAATACAGATACTCCTCCGTTCGAGACTTCATCCAACGCATGTCCATACGTATAATTGACCTGGAACATGCCGCCGCCCCACTCGGTCAATCTTTGCTCGAAGGAAACGACCATGCCGTGGTAGTTGGAAATAGCATTCGTCTGATATTCCGTTACCCCGCCAAATCGCGGATCCGCGCAGGGAGCGACCACACGAGTTGTACACACTGCGGTGGGGTAGGATCCGAATCCAAATGCATTGGCGTTTGCATTTTGAACAAATTCATGGAGACCATGATTTCCAAAATAGCCGATGGTCAATGAACTTGAAGATCCGAATCTTTGCTGCGCCTGCAGACTCCATTTTTGATACTGCGGCGAATGCATCCAATTTGCCGGATTTGTAAAAGTTGGCGGAGTGAAGTTCGGGTCGTCTAACTTGATCCGAGCAATGCTTTGCCCGGTGTTGTAGGCATTCATGAATATAAGATTGGAGCTCTTTGCATTTTGCAAAAGGCTGTTCATGTCACCCGGCGTGAGATTGTAACCGCTAATGTCAAAAAAAGTGCTCGATGGCGGGTTGTAGGCCAAGTTTGCCGCCAGGCTTGCCGGAACTTGATCATAGAAGAAACCAAAGCCTCCGCGAATCACCAAATTGCGGGCAACGCCAAGAGGTTGCCAGGCAAAGCTGAAGCGTGGGGACCAGGCGATGCTGTCTGTGTTCGCAAATGCCTGTCTCTGATGAGTTAGTATCCCGGTGTCGTACGGCTGGCCCGGACCATGGTTGAGAGAATTGAACGGTCCGGAAAACCGGGAGAAGCAACTATTCGCACAAACCGGATTGGACTGATGATCTGCCCGCAACGTGAGTGTCAGCGTCAAGTTGGAGCGTGCCTTCCACTCCTCCTGTCCATAGAGACCGAGGGTGTAGAAGGCAAAACGATTCCAAGTGGTCATGGGAAATGCTTGTTCCAAAAATGTGAAATCCGTGGCGGGGTGGGCTTGATCCACGCGGCAGGGAGCAGCCGACGATATCTTGAGCGGATCTTGCGAAGGCGAGACTCCGCCGCAGAAAAAAGCGCTCATGGTGGCAGGAAGTAAAAACCCCGAGCCGTAACGATTGTAGCCACCGAGCGTCGCATCTGTTCGCAGGAAGCTGACTCCGAACGAAAACTTATGCCGGTCATGCGTTTTCCCCAAATCGTCAGCTATCTGGTAAGTGGTAGGTCGCGTAGCGATTGGCTGCAGATAGTGAAGGTTAAACCCTCCCAACAAACTCGCGCCCTCCCAGCCCACTTCCGTAGGAAAAGCAGCGATGGTTTGCGCGGGGCTCGCGACAGCGCACGTCCGGTTGAGGAAAGTTCCCGCGATCAGAAACTGGTTCGCCGCTGTTGGACCGATGGTGTGGGTTTCGCTCAATTGTCCTTGCCATGTCGATTGTTGGCAGTAGTCATTAAATAGCGAGCTGACTAAGTCGACGTGAACGGGAGTTTTCCCGTTCCCATACTGCAGCAGCAGAAACATGCGATCAGTGGATTTCACATTCCAGTCCACTCGGCCGGACAAGATGGAATCGTTGGAAGGGGCGTCCACGTTGTTAAAAAAATGCACTGCACAAGGAACATTTACACCCAGCCGGTTTGCAGCGCCTGGATCGGTGGGATCTTTCCAACCATGGCAACCCAAGGACGGAGCAAAGTCACCCGGGAGGGCAGCACTCGCACCGGGTGCAGCGTTCCACAATTTGAACATCTGCTGGTAAAACTTGTCGGAGACAGAGCCGAAACCAAAGATGTTTTCAATATTGGTCGAGGTTGCAAGTTCGAACTGGGGGCTCGGCAGCAATACCTGAAGACTGGTGGGAATGACGATTCGAATACCCTCGGTATCAAAAAAAAAGAACAGCTTGTCCTTTCTAATTGGGCCGCCAAGAGAGCCTGCCCATTGGTTTGCATTATTGAATGGGCGCGCAACGAGGAAGGCGTTGCTGAACCAATCGTTGGCATTCAGGGCGCTTCCATTCCAGTAGTACTGCGCGTTGCCGTGGAAGGTATTGCCGCCGGATTTGGTCAGAAAGTTGACGCTCGATCCCGCGGCCCCGCCGTATTGCCCGGAATAGCCATTGCTGACGACCGTGGCTTCTTGAATTTCGTTTTGGCCCAACATCATCCCCAAGACCCCACTGTTGTTGGTGTTGGATACGATGCTGTCTCCTGTTACATGGTGTTCGATTTGATTGTTATCATTCATTCCGTTCAGGGTGAACAAATTGGAAGAGCCCGGCATCCCCAGGATGGAAACATTTCCTGCTCCGGTGAAGCCAATCCCGTCCGTGTTCATGATCGCACCCGGGACGGTCTGGGCTATGTAGGTGAGATCATTTCCGGGGTTGGGCACTTCGGAAATCTGCTTCTGGCTGATGGTCGTGGAGAAGTCGCCGTTCTCCGTTTGTAGCAACGGGATCTCACCCTTCACATTTACGGTCGTGCTTGCTCCCGCAAGCTTTAGGGCGATATTGCGTGTCCCCGCTGGCCCCAGGAGCACATTGATCTTCTGGCTCTCCCCTCGGAAGCCCGGGTGAGAAACGGTAAGCGTGTAGCTTCCCGGCGTAACAAAGAAAAATCGATACGCGCCGTCACTGTCGGTTTTTGTTGCTTGCGTCGTTCCTTTTGTGCTGTCTTGGATTTCTACATAGGCATTGGGCACCGGGGCTTGGCTAGGGTCAGTGACAACACCCATCAATCCGCCGGAAGTGGTTGTTTGCGCACTTAGATTGTGTAAGCAAGGAAACAGAAAAGATACGGCCGAACATAAAAAAAGGAGAGGCCTGAAGAACATCGAAGCACTCCCAACTTTCCAATCGAGCCGTTAACCTTACCATCAATACAGGGTCGCACCTGATTTTTCGGTCAAAGCAGCTAAGCTAATCTCTCGAAGGCAATCGGGAACGTTACTCCGCCATATAAATCTGAAACGTGACAGATGGTGGATGGAAGCCTATGTCACGCCCATGGCTAAGTCAACGCATAGGAGAGGAACCATATTTTTCGCGCAATTCGGGTGGCCTGCCTTTGCGCACCCGGCGCTGCCGATCTGGTCACAATTGGAACAATCAGGCCAGAGCGTCGCTAACGCCAATCAAAGTGACAGTGGCCGTATCAAACCAAATCCTTTGGTACTCATCGAGCCCGCCCCGCCAAGCAATACAAACATTGAACTTATAGAACAGTGAGAAGGAACCCTTTGATACAGATTAGGGTGAGGGCCGTTCTCAATTACTGCCTGCCACTTTTGATACTCATTTTCCGCTTCAACTTGAGAGTGAGTTACGTTAACTTGCGCAGGGTAACAAAATCACATCGGCAGAGGTGAAATCCATGCCGGTCGAAATCATCGGAGAATTTGGTACTCCTGGCGCAGAGCGTGCGTGGATCGTTGCCGAGTGCGAGCTTGCGATCAAGCACTTGGTGAAAGTCTGTGGTGAACCCCCTCCTGAAATGGAGCTTGAGATCCAGTGGCAGGAGCACGAACTGGGCATCTACCCGGTCATCGCGCTAGTCTGGGACGACGACATGCGCGGGGCGCCCTCGAATTATCTCTCAAGATGCGAAGCAGCGCTGACGGCCTACGAGAATGGCGGCGAACTCCCTCGTGGCTGGACGATGCCGCCGGTTCTTTCAGAGGATGATGACCCCAATGAGCCATTCAACCCCGATGAGGAGCCGCCCGAACCGCCAGATACCCTCAACGTCTTAGAGCACCAGCGTTACATCAGCAAAAGCACACCCGCGAACCATAAAACTTCTGACGGAGAACTGCGAGGATAGCCGTACACACGTAAATGCTAGCAGGCCGCGACTCACGCGACGACCGCCTCGCGCAGCAACGACCGCGAGAGAGTCAACTCCTGGTTAGTCGGCTAACCGGACATGTGGGTACTATGAGCTACTTGCTTGTCCGGTTCCGCGTTTAACAGGTACTGAGTCGAAACGAAGAAGCGATTACTTGCCGTAGATGAGCAGGGTAAACGTGTCGGGAAGAATGGCCGGGCGCGGCCGGGGATTGTCCTTAGTTGGCTCGGGAGCAGGGCCGAATTCCGCTGTAACCAGATAGACGGTGTGGTTGGCGTAGTCGAGCGCCATGGTGCGGGCGCCGCGCTGTGTCTGGATCATTTCCACCAGGGAGAATTTTGTGGGGGAATCTTCGTGGGCAATCGTGAGGGTGCCGTCACCACAGGACGCGAAGGCATAGCCGGTGGCAGGGTCGAAGCGATTTGCGTCTACACCTTGGCCGATGGGAACCGTGCCTAGAACCTTGCCGGAGTTGCCGTCGACGAGGGCCATGAGCTTGTTATGGCAGCCGACGAAAAGGATCTCGTGAGCGGCGTCAATGGCGAGGCCAGAAGGAGATTCGCAGGGCGTGAGGGGCCAAGTGTTTTCGATCTTCAATGTTTTCGCGTCGAACTTGACCAGGGAACTCTTGTCCTCGAGATTGACGAAGATTTTGCCCTTGCCGTCGGTCACGCCGAATTCCGGGCCGCCGCCAAGAGGGAACGTGCTGACGAGTTTTCCCGAAGCGGCGTCGATGGCCGAGGCGGTATTGGCATCACCATTAAAGGCAAAAACGCGCTTGGAGAAGGGATCGTAGATGACCGCGTCGGAATCTTTGTCCGTCTTGATTCTGTCGAGGATTTTGAGCGAGGTGAGATCGAACATGATGGAATCGGCGTTGCCTCCGTCGGTGGTGAATCCTTTGTTGAATTCATTGGCAAAAGCAATGCCGTGGGCTCTTTGGGAATCTGGAATATCACCGATGATTTTACCTTGATCGGCATCCACGACGATGTAGCGCGTACCGCGGGAGATGAACAAGCGGTGAGTGGCGGGATCCACTTCGAGATAGTCCCAGCCTCCGGTTCCCCCGAGTTTCACCTTTCTGATGAGATGGTAGCCGGAGCCGCCGGTAGTTTGGGGAGTAGCTGGAACAGCCGCGAGGAACGGGAGAATGAGAAACGCGAGGAAAGTGCGAGCGATTATTTTCTTTTGTGGCATGAAACCCCTCCTAGAGTCAAAAACGGAATTCGATAACAGGCAAATCAAGCTCGAGCAATCGTGACAACTACTCTTCGTGGTCCAATGACTTTCCGTCGGGCCTTACCTGGATTTCGGACTTCTTTCCATCCTTCACGACCTTGGCCTCATAGGCGACCATTTTATCTTTCTTGGTAATGGATTCTACTTTTATGATTTTGCCTTTTCCAGCCTTCGCTTGAAGCCCCGCCTTCACGTCTGCGGGTAGAGCCTGCAAATCGACCTGCTCCTCGATTTCGAGCAGTGTTCCATTCGCATCGATCAGCAAGTCTCTGGAATGACCGTTTACGAGCATCTCGGCTTCGTATGCGATCTGCCCGTTTTCCTTGTCCTTGCTAAAGCCGCGAATTGTGGCCCCCTTGCTCCGTTCAACGACCGTTTTTTCAACCGCCGGAGGTAGTTCCGAACGTTTGATCTCTTTCTCTTGTGCGAAAGCGCTAATCGCCAGTATCAGGATGCCAACCAACAAACAGAGTGTATGGTTTGTGTTCATCTTGCCTCCAGGGAGGGGGGAATAAGCGCTTCCCCTGTGGGAAGCTAGCAAACCTAACCTAAACGGACGATGAACGGCTAATTCGCAGCGTATCTATCGCGGTGGTGTTGTTGGAGAGCCAACCCTTCAGGGAAGTATCAACGCGATCCTCGACACACGATTAACAGCAGTAGTGCCTGGTTAGTTGGATAACCGGACGCCTTCGTACTAAACCCACTTGTCCGGTTTCCGCTGCCTGAGCAGGCAGCGTTAATCAGGACCTTGCCGCGACCAGACCATTCCTTCTTCGATACCAGCGCGCCAAGTTCAGACAACCCAAAGCGATGAGCGGATAAGCGAAAGGCAGTTGAGGACCAATCCCCATATTCCCTACACCAGTTGCTCCGGCAACGCTCATCGAAATAGCCGTCGAAGAGACGGACCACAGAAGGCCAAGAACAACGAAATAAATAATTTCAGCCGAAAACACGATGTTGCAAATGGTGATGCCGATCGTTCGTAATTGGAAAAGGCGGATGGACCCGAAGATGAGGAGCGCAAGAAAACTTATGTTGATAATAACCATCGTCCAAAAAGCGGCGATGAAGTGCGGTTGAGTAAGGTCATTTCCCAGTCTTGTCGGAACGACAAGTATTGATTGAGCGAGAAAGAAGGCCCCTGCCGCTGCCATCAGGAAGTTGGCTATTGCGACGGTTCGATAGGTGACCGAGGGCCAGTCGACCGCAGTCATCACCCCAATACTACACCCTTCCAAGCCGTACTGGGACCCACCTGTCCGGTAACCGCGTTAATCAGGACCTACGCACAAACTCGCCAATACTGCACCAAGAGGCGGTAAGATGCAGCCGAAGCCCTATGCGCCTATTCAAGAGCATTGCGTTTTACACGACGGCTGTAATTGGCGCTCTGCTCGCACTCATTGGATTGTTCTTTTTCATCGAGCAGAGACGAACACAAGCGGAAACGGGCGCGGTTTTGTCGGCATTTTTCTCGCAAGAAGTGCTGAACAACATGGACAAGTCGGATGCAGAACGCAAACTCACGATTGTTGTTATGCGCAATCCAGATTGTCGTATGTGCTCGGTGGAAGGAGGCGAGTTCGATAAGCAATTTTGGTTTGGGCGCTCATTGAAGTCGCGAGCCAGTTTGCTCTCGGATGCGTGGTTTGCACAATCATCACGAACTACGCGAGCCAGTTTCTTCCTGAACAGCATATTTTCGACAAACGTCAGTGCGGATTTGATTCTTCCAAAAGAGGCTAGAGCGGTTTTCGTCAACCCGAGCGACCTAGGAATAAGACCAGGCGACTTTGAAGCGAGATTCCCAAACAACTTCGGATATTTCGTTGTCTCGCACAGTGGCCTGAATCTGAACAAGACCGAAGCCCTAGTATACGTGGACCACTTCTGCGGCGGATTGTGCGGCGGTGGCGGCTATTTTCTCATGCGTAAGGTAGAGGGCGTGTGGCACATCGTTGACCAACACTATACGTGGATGTCGTAAACTTTCCTCTCACTAGGTCCTGGTAAGTCGGCTAACCGGACATGTTGATCCTAGTACCCACTTCTCCGGCTACCGCGTTTACCAGGAGTTATGAGTTGGGTTAGTATTTCCGGAAGGCCTTGGACCGTCATGAGTCATCGCGCTCTCGCTCCATCTGTTCTTATTATCTTCTTCGTTGCTTCGCTCTTGTCCGCACAGCAACCGGTCGAAACCATCACTACGAACCCTCGCTTAGCGACCATACTTCGGTTGCCCTCGCTAGAAGCAGACGACTGGCAGGTATTGTTCTCGGAAGCCGATTCAGGTGATGCCCAAGCGCAATATTTGCTGGGTAGAATTTACGATGAGGGTATGGTTCTTTCGCCCGACCCGGAGAAGTCTGCTTTCTGGCTCCAAAAGGCGGTCGAGCAAAGTTACGCGCCCGCGGTTTATTACGATTGCATGAAGCATGTGGGTCAGGGCTCGATCGAACGCTGCCTATGGCGAGCGGCGGAGGACGGTGTCCCCGACGCCGAGTTCTGGGTCGGTGTGGCTTTTGAAGAGCACCTCTGGTTTGGTGTAACGGACAAGCAGGAAGCCCTCAAGTGGTTCAGGAGGGCCGCAGAACACGATAATGTCGACGCCGAGAATTCGTTGGGGCAACGGTACGAACTTGGCGATGGTGTCGCACAAGACCACGCTTTGGCTGCCTACTGGTTTCGCAAGGCGGCAGAACACGTTCCAAACCTAGGCGGTGCGGGACAAGGAAGAAGTAATCTAGGACTTCTCTACATGCACGGCACTGGCGTTCCGCAGGACTACATTCAAGCATACAAGTGGTTTTCGCTAGCGGGCGCAGACAAAAACGTCGCTTTGGTTCAAAGAAAGATGACGCCTCCACAGATTGTTCAAGCACAGCAGCTTGCAGACGATTGGAAAAAAGAACACCCCGACCCCGCGATTTACTAAACGCCCGTCTCAACTCCTGATTTGTCGGCTAACCGGACATGTGGCTACCAGTATCACACGCCTGCCAGGTTGGCTGTAAACTGGGGCCTTAGTTCCGCAAGCGTCCTTCGAATTCAAATGATGGTGATTGCATTGTTACCTGAGATTCATGAGTCAGAGACTCCGGACTGGGGAGAATGCGATGCAGGAATATGACCCGCTTGTCGAAGTTTTGCACGTCGCCGAAGAGTCTTGTGAGTCGCTGGGACAGATTGGGAAATCAGCGGCGCTACGAAGCATTCAAGCGGTACTGAGGTCGGACCCGGACCTAAGCAAGGAAATCCAGAAACGAATGGCTGCGTGCTTGGTAGGAAGCTCTAAACAGTCTGATGAACTTGGGCACAGGTAGAGCAAAATCTGCTCTGCGACCCCTTTTTAAACCCCCGAAAAGGGGCCCTACGAGCATTTTTAACGGGTTTTCTCCATGCCCCGAATACCTACATAGCTGACGTGCTTTCCTCAAGAGTTATAGTTACTATAATATCAATGGCTTAGGTGTGGTTTCGGGCCTAATTGTGAGGCTTGAGCGCCCAAATGGGCTTTTTCGTTGCGCTTAGCGTGCTGAAGCTGGCAGGGGAGAATTGCTGTGGCTTTGCTCCCCGAACTATTTGATGACCTTTTTCGCTTGTGCTCGCACCTTAGCCCACCGCTTCTTGGCAGCTTTCGCAATCTTCGCTCTACCAGCTTCAGAGAGAACTCGCTTTTTTATCCCCGACAACTCGCGACCCGCTGAATTCCCCAACGCTTTTCCGGCAGCTCGCACACCCTCTAATTGCTTCTGCAATTTGCCCAACTGTTTCTCGAGCTTTCGTTCTTCACGTTTGATTGCAGCCAGAATGTTCATTTAGTCCTCCGCGAGAAATCTATCTCAAAGCGGAGACAACGCGCCAGATGTGCCCTGGAAGGGAAGTAACTGGGTCGCGTCTAAACATGTCTGGTAATCGGACAAGTTCCGGGCCATTACTTTGCCTGTCCGGTTAGCGCGCTAACCAGAACTTGACCGAACTCTTAACCAGAGGCGGGACCCATATCCGTAACACGGGCGAGGCGGACCACCCTCAAACAGTTAAGCCTATGAGCACACCTGTACCTTCGGGCTATTCAGCGTCTGCGGAAAAAAACTCAGACTTAAGAACAGTCAGCCTTCGGCCACCAGCAAACTCTTTATAAGGAGAGAACAATGAACAAGGCCTTTTTATTGGTGCCCACAGGCATCCTGTTCACCGTTTCAGGTTGCTCAGGAAATTCCCAGAAAGACGTCTCGAAAAGCGCACCAGCGGTGGTGCAGGCCTCGGTTGTGCCAGCCAGTAAATCTCCCCTTGCGGAGCCAGCGGCTGCGCTTCCCATACCGTCGGTCGGGCAGGCGAATCAACAGGCCTGGCACTCTGAAAATGTCGCAGACGGGCTCGGCAACGCGATTGCGGTGAAGGGGACGTCGTTAGACGGCAAATTTGACCTAGTTATCCTCGAGAGGGGAAAGCATTCTTTCTTGTCTTTCGCCAGACAAGCGCGCTGGGAGTCTGTCTCTCAGCAGCCAGCCAAAGGCAAGCTAGTGTATCTTCGCGTAAAATTTGAGGACGGGCAGGAGAAACACGTTGAGTGGGACGAACTGGGATTCGCCACGGACAACCTGTACAGCGTCTTATGGTCATACCCCGCTAAGACGGACGCGCCTATCGGTCCAGTGCTTGGTGGCACGGCAGGTGATCCTGTTGGGGGCGACCAGCTTCTTCTTCAAGATATGATGAAGCACAAAACCATGCTTTTAGAAGTCGCACCGGGGGTCACGACCCAGTTCGATATCGCCGGGCTAGCACACGAAATACAGAAAGTTCGCGCTCCCGAATCGCAGCCAATCCTCGAAGCCAGCCAAACTGCGGAGTAGGTCGGACCAATTAAAGGCCAGGCGTTGTTCTTTGGAATTAGCTCCAATTGCTCGAGGACCGACATTGTCATGCAATCAAGTCCGTACTCGAACCCACTTGTCCGGTAAGCGCGTTAATCAGGACCTACCAGTTCCCGCACGGGGCTCTTTTCGACGAGCTGCTCGATCACTTTCTCAAGGTCTGGATAACCGGCGCCAAAGCTCCGCGTGAGCCAATTTCCGCCGCGCTCGGCAATTCTTTCGCCGTCCACTATCACGTCGAACTGGCCAGTCTTGCCAGATGTACACACAGCTTCAATGTTTAGCCGCTGCTTGATCAGGGTCACGAGACTCGCGACCTTGGCGCTATTGTTCTGTCACGTTGGACAGTGAACGATTTCGACCTTCATACTGCTCTGCATTGTAATCATTCCGGCGCCATACCGGAAACCCACTTCTCCGGTTAGGGCGTTAATCGGGACTTGTGTTCATGCCTGACGTAGCGCCTCCGAGCGCCTCCTTATCTGACTTCTGCTGTACGACAACTCTTACACACGGCCAGGGTGCTAAACTGCCCACTCCGGGGGTGCCACATGCAAACGGGTCGTCTAGTGGCGTGCTTGCATTTGTTGAATCTGACGAGCTTACTTTGCACAAGCTTCGTGTCTTTGGGGCTGAACGCTTGTTCCGCTCGGATGGGCCCCAAGAGCGTCCCTGCAGACCGCTTCGATTATGCGGATGCACTCACTCGTTCGTGGAAGGAGGAGACCCTCTTGAACATGGTGAAACTTCGCTATGTCGATCCGCCCTTGTTTCTGAGTGTCCAGCAAGTTGTCCAACAATATACAGTGGAGGGCACTGGTTCGATCAATGCTCCAGGTTGGACGGGCGGCGCCAATATTGCGACCGCGGGTTCTGCGACTGGCCGGTGGGCCGAAAGCCCTACGATCACATACAGTCCAATGAGTGGTGAGCAATTTACAAGGAGCCTGATAAGGCCAGTTCGTCCCGAAGAATTGCTGTCGCTGGTCCAGTCGGGCTGGCCTGTTGACGCGGTTTTTTCGATCGGAGTGAGGTCCATCAACGGACTGCACGCCGGCTCCCGAACCGCGGCGCTCAAACAGCATGGCGACCCTGACTTCTATCAAGTCCTGTCCTTGCTAAGGGAGCTTCAGGCATCGGACGAATTTGGGATTCGCGTCCCATCAACCAAAGAAGGCGGAGTTACGGTCATGGCTTTGCGTGCTAAGGGCGCGAGCGAAGCTGACCTGGAGCGCGCCAAAAAGATCCGGGAGTTATTGCACCTTAACCTGGATGCAGCGGAGTTCAAGCTTGTCGAGGCAGCCACGCAACAAGACGATAAAGAAATCGCTATGCTCACGCGTTCCATGCTTCAGATCCTCGCGGAGGCTGCGGCTGGCGTCGAAGTTCCAGCGGCGGACATTGAACAAGGGCGCGTATATAAAATGGATCTATCAGAGGTTGGCCCGAAGTTCTTTGTGCGCGTGCATTCCTCAACAGCAAGACCGGAACCCAACGACACGTTTGTTGCTGTGCGTTATCGCAACTATTGGTTCTGGGTGGACGACCGCGACTTACCATCCAAGCGCGGACTTAATTTTCTTATGGTTCTTTTGACTCTCGCCGAATCTGGACCCCCCGCGCCTCCCCCCGCGCTCACTATTTCAAAGCCCTAAAATGGAATGCGGCCCTGTGCAGGATAAGAGGTCAGGGCTAGAACCTTAGCTTGTTTATTGCTTGAAGACCAGTGGAGGGCCACTTAACCGGACATGTTGATCCTAGTCAGCGGTACTCGTCAGTCTGCGATCCCCAGAATCACAGCGAAGCTATCGGCGATCCATTGACGATTTCGTTTGTTGGTATTGCTCCGAGCCGCGCCTTTCCTTTAACAAAACAGTGGTCCTGCGTTACCGGATTCACCTTGAGGACAAATTTTTGGCACCTGGCACAATTAACGTTCGGTTGGCCGCAGTTCGCCGACTAGCGTATGAAGCCGCCGACACGGGGCTCTTGAGCCCGGAGCTTGCCGCCGGCATCCGACGTGTGAAAGGGGCAAAAAAGTTGGGAATGAGGCTTGGGAATTGGCTCACGGCAGAGCAAGCGCGTGCGCTCTGGCAACTCCCCAATGCGCACACTCTCAAGGGCAAGAGGGATCGCGCCATCCTAGCTGTGCTGCTGGGTTGTGGATTGCGTCGCGGAGAGCTGATTACCTTGGTGTTTGACCACCTCCAGCGCCGAGAGGATCACTGGGCCATTGTGGACCTGATCGGGAAGGGTACCCATATTCGAACCGTGCCAATGCCGGATTGGGTGAAAGAGACTTTGGATGACTGGCTACGAGCAGCAGATATTAGACACGGGAAATTGTTCCGGTGCGTCTGTCGAAACGGCACAGTATGGGGTACCGAGGTCACAGAAAAAGTGGTTTGGCACGTTGTGAAGGAGTTCGCAGGGCGGCTCGGGATCACAAAGTTGGCCCCTCATGATTTGAGAAGGTCCTGCGCCAGGTTCTGTCACGATTCGGGCGGTGAATTGGAACAGATTCAATTCCTCCTTGGTCACGTCTCGGTGCAAACCACAGAAAAATATCTGGGATGCAAACAGCGACTTCGCGAGGCCGTGAATGATCGGATCGGAATTGAACTCACTACTTGTCAGTAAAAAAGCTTGCTTCGCGTTTAATCTTGGCGAGCTTCTCTGGTCGGAGACCGTTAAGGTCGTCCTCCCTTAACCATCCATCCGATAGCAGTCTCCCGAAAATCTCTAGCAGCCGTGAATACCGATAGTCATAGAGTCGATCTACAATCTTTCTTTGCTCCGTAAGGTATTCTTGAACACGAAAGATGTCAGATGGAGCGGTCGTAGCCTCCAGCATTCGTCTCGCTTCATTCGCGATCTCCGTGCACTGCCTCTCGAATGCCATGTCAAAAGCGACCCTGGCCAACTTCTTTTCAGTCGGTGCCCACGTTTCGTCTTGTCTATATTGTGTGATTGATTCCATCGACGAACCGCCTTTCTGTTTCAGATTTCTGTGTCGAGTAGAGCCCCATAATAATCTCCTGAAATTCCGCCTTCAAGAGAGACTGTCAGATTCTCTGTGTTTTTGGGGCGGTACTAGGAGCCACATGTCCGGTAAGCCGACTAATCAGGAGCAGACAAGAAGTCAGCGGTTTTTTATTTCAATTCCGAGTATTTCGACAGCGGGCAGAGAGCGGTCTGTTCTTAAATCAGGTGTGTACCAATTCACATTTGTGCTTGCCACAACAGTCTCTCCGGTCTTGACGAAGTCTTTGAAGAATCGATTTGTAGCCATTTTCGGGCGACCGTAAGCAAACCACTCCCATCTGACGCGCTCGGCGTCACATATTTGAAATGTTGACCCTTCTAAAACAAGTCCGTTTGGGACCCACACATCCAGGGTTTCGTCCTCATTGAAATGCATTCTTAGTATGTCTTCTTTGGATTCACATCCGACCAAGCTGTGCACGTTGTCGTAAGGTCTGCCGAACCACACTCCCCAAAAACGCAAAGTTCCACGCCTTATTCGGGGTAAAGCCTCGCGTATCCGGCCTGCTATACGTCCAGCTTCATGCATACGCGCGTTGTCCATGAATAGCTTAGCCCTCGAATCCAGCGTCTCTCAGCATAATAGCGATCAAACGCGGAAACCGTCCATGTGGAGTCCTGGTACGGGACTTGTCCGATTAGCCGACTAATCAGGACTTAGCCTGTCGCTTCAGGGCCCGATTGTTGGTGGTAAAGCGATTTATCAACAGTTAGATGGCGGTCTCTAGATGAGTCTAAAGTTTGACAGCAGCTAACACTTTTCCGGCCAGATCACGAGCGAGGTAATTTTGCACGATAATCCTTGTCTCGGGATTGGCAGCCAGGTAACGGTCGAGCAGCTCAACCTCCCATCGCATGCACCGAACAGGCTCTACCACCATGGCATCTAAATCGGCCGTGACGCCACTCATGAGAAGCGCTGAGCCCACAATGTGGCCCGCGACGAGCTCCCCGAGGACACGATCATCTCTCGTGACACGCACTTTCCCGCGAACAATGACCGAGATTGCCTCAACACTTTTGCCACGCTCCAGCATTCGCTCACCAATTTCCACAGTTGTCCACACTCCGATACTCAGAATCTGCAGGACTTTCCGAGATGGCAAATCTGGGAAGACGAGCCGGCGAATTTCCTCCTCTTCAGGTGTCAATTTGACTGGACGTCGCTCGACAAAAAGACGCCAAGACTGGAACGCATTGATCGCAGCAAAGACGCTACTCCAAATGATTGGCGCCCACAGCGGTTCCGACTGCAGTATGAAATACGGGAGCGAGATCAGCGAGGCCGCCACCGCAAACAATCTCAGCCAGAGAATGTCGCGAACGCTATACGCTACCAACAGCAGGATGTTCGCAGCGTGCAGGAAATAGCTCGGGGAAAATAGATGCATGTTTGTAATCTCCCTCGGTGGCATGTCGGAACTTGTTCTGCTGGGGCTGGTGGAGAGGGCTGAAGCTGTACTATACGCTCAAGCTCACGGCTTGTCAGAGACTGATCGTCGGCCGGAATCTAGAATACTGTCAATATGCCAGGTTCTCTAGTCCAACTAAACCAATCAGGGATGGGAGGCAAGGAACCGTGGGAATCTCTGGAGTCCTGGTACCGAACTTGTCCGGTTAGCCGACTAATCGGGAGTTAATCCGATTTCCTCTCGATGGCCTCAAGAGCGGCAAACTTCCGCTCTACGTGAGGTGCTGAGCGCGGAGCACCTGAATGCAGCACACAAGGCTCGCGGATGGCCGCACCACATGAGGGACAGGAGACGGAGGATACTTGCTTGAGCGTGAGTTGGCTCTTCTTCATTGTGACAGAATGCGATTAAATGCAGTCGCAAATCTATACAATTTCGCCAATACCCGCCCTTAGCCGCATAAACGGCAACACGGGATATGTCCGGTAACCCGACCAATCAGGAGTCAGCCCGCCACGGCCATGGCCGATTACTGGTGGCAATAAGCCGATGCGACAAATTGTTCACAATTGCACATAAACTCCCGGGCCAAACGTGCTATTCATTTGCTCGTGAAAACGGCACTCCACCAACATCAACAGCGGAGTCTTTGAGACCTCAATGACTCGTCAACGTCAAAGGGCTTTTCACCCTGAAGTTTTTTTAGCAAAAATGGATGCGAAATCCATAATCGTCTTATTTCGTGAGGGGCAGGCCATCTGTTCACAGGGCGACGCCGGCAAGAAAGTTTTCTATATCGAGAAAGGGCAAGTGAAACTCACGGTTAAGTCGAAGCGGGGTAAGGAGACGGTCCTCGCGATTCTGCATCGTGGAGATTACCTGGGTGCAGGATGCATGACGGGTCAAATGTTCCGCACGGCCACCGCTACCGCCCTCACGCGATGCCGGGTCCTGGTCATCGAAAAGAAAGAGATGATGCGCGCTCTCCACAATGGCCATGAGTTCTCAGACCATTTCATCACCTGCTTGCTTGGACGGAACATCCGGGTCGAAGAGGACCTAATCGACCAACACTTATGCTCCTGTGAGGAACGGTTGGCCCGCGCACTATTGCTAATCGCTCGCTACGACAGGATACGCAAGCCAACTACGGTCATCCCGAAGATTAGTCAAAAGACTCTCGGAGGATTGATTCGCTCAACCCGAAGCCGAGTTTCTTATTTTATGAATAAGTTCAAGAAGCAAGGGTACATCGAGTATGGGAAGGGCTTACGAGTTCACAGTTCTTCGCTGGCCGGGGTCTTACAAGACTCGATGTTCTCCGATCTGCGCGCTTCTCGTCCGAGCTGAACAGCTGGGCGCAACTCGGGCCCAGAACATACTCGATGCGGCTCGGTCAGCAGTTGATTCCCATTGGCGCTGGAAGACTGCTGCTTCGGTACCCGCCGCCAATATTGCCAACAATCTATCAAAGTCGGTCTGAAACAAAATCTCAGCGTCCGGCTTGTACCACGCGGGGCAGTTTAGTTTGTAATTCACTGTGCTGCCTTCTTCCGATGCCAGCATGGCATGAGCCGTTGCCGAGCGGCTGGCGACCGTAGTCCTCGTCGTTGGGCAAGGCTTCAGACGCCATGTCCAATATTAAACACCTCAGGCGTCAATTTCTTGTGGCACGGGACACTTCCCCCCGCCTTTTAAGCATGTGCCAGCCTCTGGACACTGTTCTGTTTTACACATGATTTGGGGCGTATACTGCGGGCATGCCCCGCAAGCTGGTATGGATTGAGAGCCAGACCTTTGAGGGTTTCGGCTGCTCCGAGTGTAACTGGGTGTTTGAGTCTCCTGGTGCGCTTGTTGGCAAATCACTGGATGACGTTAAGCAGAAGTACGAAGTCCAGCGTGACAAGGAGTTTGCTGCCCACGTTTGCGTCAAGCCGCCGAGAGCATTGAGGCCAAAGACTGAATAGGTCGACGCGGTTATTACGGACATTGTCGGTACAAGCTACCAACATGCGAGACAAAGAGTGGATCAAGAAACTTGAAGACGGCAGGAAAGTGAAATTCATCTATCAAGAGCTGCCGGAAGATGGAGCGTTTCTCACCGCTCAGATTGAAAGGAAAGAGGTCGTCTATTCAGTTGTGTTAGCCAAAGCGGGAAACCCGCTGAGCCGTGAAGATGTTGAAAGCCATTTCAAGAGCGAGCTTTCAAAGAAGCCCACAGCATGACGAATTCGCATGGTCTTGGTCTGTATGAATGAGAACGAATTAAACGAATTAGCGGAACTACTGCGAGAGCTTGAAGAAACCCTCTTGACGCTCCAGGCGACGAAAAACCCTGAGCATAGGCGGCTGCTCGTTAGCAAAATCAGCCGATTGTTTGCGGAAATTGAACTCCACCCTGTCGAGCCAAAATGAGTCACTCCCGGCCAATCCCTGATCTTGGTTTGAAGCTCCTCCATGAAAGCGAATCGTGGCAGGGTGATGACCCATTCTTTGCGAACCCATGTTGACTGGCCGTTCGGGGTGATAATCTTCATCCATGCCAAAAGCAAAGCCATTAGTGCCAGTTCTCCCGACTAGCCCAATTAGCTTGGTATGTCCCCTCTGCCATGCAATGAGCGGTAGAGATTGCGAATCGCCGTCACGCACACATCTTCCGCTTGTGCATGTCGCCAGAATCAAAGCCGCAGCTAAGATAGATGGCGAGCTCAGTCGCAAATTGAGAGTCAGTGCCTGATTAACGCGCTAACCGGACAAGTAAAGTACTAGTAGCCACATGTCCGGTAAGCCGACTAATCAGGAGTTAGGGCGAGCAAACTGCACGGATTCACTGCGGACTGATCGAGATCAGACCTTGCTTCAAGGCAAATAAGACGATGTCGGCGTTGCTCCTAAGGTCGAACGATATTTGAATCTTGTGTTTGTGGAATTCGACGGTTTTCTCACTTATGCCCAAAACACCGGCGATTTCCTTCAGGGGTCGCCCCTCAGCGTGCAGCTGAACTATGTCCTTTTGTCGCGCTGTCATTTCCTTCGAGGATTGCCGTGCCCTAGTCTTTGTTGAAACCCAATTTCCCGCTCTCAGCCTGGGCGTTATATAGGGCTTGCGATGCAAGACATGATCGATCGCCTTCAGCAATTCCTGTCCGGCGGAGCGTTTCAGGACAAACCCAATCGGGCCGAGTTCCAGAGCCGCCGCGGCAGCGAGATTCGGGTCCTCATTCATGGTAAGAAAGACAAACTTAATGTTGGGAGCTTGTACTTTGATTCTTCGGGCCGCATCCAGCCCATTCAAGAGCGGCAGCCTGATGCCCAGGATGATCACGTCCGGCCGGAGACGCATGGCTTCCGCAACCAAAGCGCGGCCATCCGATACCACCCCGATAATCCTAAAAGTCTCTCCCAGATAGACCCGCAATACTTCAGTGAACATGGGGTGGGCATCCGCAAGCAGGAAGCGGGGGTCGTTCCTATTTGCAAGCACACATTCCATTAGCGTCCCACCTCGCTGTCAGCGTTGCATTTACAGTGGGGTTCGCGCTTGCGGACCTGAGCTGAACTCCAGCGAAATGCCGCACAGATTGGTAGGGAATAGTGTGCCTGTGTCAATTACTGGGGGTATTGTCAAAAATAACAGATCGCACGTTCGGGAGGAACAATTCAGTGTAAGTTTCACCCTGTTAATCGAGCTGCCAGCACGACCCAGCGACCTCTGACAACTCCTGATTAACGCCCTAACCGGAAAAGTGGGTACTGGATCGAACATGTCCGGTTAGCCGACTTACCGGGAGCTACAAATTTCATTTCTTTGGCTTGTAGCAGACCTCAACTTCTACTTCGCAACCGCCCATGTTCTCGTAACTGCCACCGCCAGTCGTACAGTAGAGTTTCATCCCAAATCTTTGGCGCGATCCAACCTGCTTTAGTTCGGGGTTGCTGACGGCCCATCCTTTGTCGAGCGAAGTGGTTCCGCTAGGACTGATGTGTAAACCTCCGGGAATATCCTCGGCACGTAGATTCGATTGAGCCTTTCGGTTGCCGCCCCTTGCTCGAATCGACGTCTGCTGGTATGACGTATCGATAGTCGCGCCTGCGGGAAGTTCGATTTCCTTCTTTTCTTCGGCAGCACCGTACGAACCTGTTAGCGACAGGCTTCCAACGTAATCGAATCCTGCGGGGCAATTATTCTGAGCCAGAATTGAAGGTGAAGTGAATAGCAAGCCCAGAATCAATAGGCCTAGACGTGTAGTCATAAACGGTCTCCTCCCGCTATAACGGTGCACTCCGTCTAATCACAGAATGGCAAACCGGGCATGGTAAATGCTTGAATAAAGGTATGTGCGGGAAAGAATGCCGCGCCACTGGGGAAATCCCTAGCTACAGTGACGCTGAATAACGACCAACTCCTGATTAACGCGGTAACCGGACAAGTTGGTTCCGGTACCTAGTGTACCCGTCTGAGTGGCTCGACTCATTCGGGTGGTTTGCCTTCTCTTATCTCCCTGACAATCTCACGCGCGCGCGATTCGTCTTCAGGAAGTACAAACAACTTTACCGACCCATCACCCGGCACCTCAGCCCGAAAGCGAATGAGATTCGTCTGCAACGAGAGTTTAACGGTGGACGAGTAGTTCTCCGGATTTTCAGAAAAGATTTCGACTACGGCGTCCTCAGAGTGAAGTTTTCGTAGGTAGGTGCGTTTGGCCGCTTCGTCCAGTTCTGTTAAGCGCGGGTCGGGCGGGAGCTCAAACATTTGCCGCAGTGGAAGGTGGCGGCAGAGTCGCAGGGTTCATCCATTGGGGAAACGGCCTGACAAGACCACTCGAGGTCCCGGGCTTCTGTTTGATTCACTTGTTGCAACATGGTCCCTCCTCGTGCAGGCAGTATAAGCCTAACTGTTCTTGGGGGAACTATTCCGCAACGTACTAAGCTGAAACCGCTCCTCCCGCTGGGTGAGAGCGCTTGGATTCCCATGCCTGACGCATCTCCTCGCGCCGCGCCAGCACATATTTTTTGGCATCCTCGATGCTTTTGTAGACCCTCGTACCCTTGATCATGTTGCACGGACGGCAGCAAGCCACCAGGTTGGCGGGATCTTTCTTGCCTTTGCGAGCGCGCGGCACAATGAAATCAACTGACATGACCAGCGCGTTTTCAAAGCTGGCCTTCCCGTCCAATCCGCAATACCTACAGCGGAATTCGTCTCGTTCCAAAATTTTTATGCCCTCGGCCTGGCTCACTGGCATATCCACTCTTGTTAGGGTCATGATGTTCAATGGCATGGAACACCTCCGAATCGGGAATGCTAATGCATAGGGAATCCCTTGAGAAGAGGCAAAGAGCGAAACCGCTATCGTTTCATTTCGGTTCGGATCCGAGCAATCATCCTGAGCGCTCTGCAGTGCGGGCATTCTGAGCGCTCCGCTTCTCCCGACGAAGGCCTGCCGTCCGGTGGAACTCCCGTTGAATCCGTCTTCAAGCAGTGCAAGCCGGAAATGCTCTTTTCCAGCCTGTCCAGCGCACGCTTGAGTTTTGCAACGTCGCGCATCGCCGGGCCTCTGCTGCGTGCGGCTCGGCCCTAATTGAGATTGAAGGTATATTATATTTACGTGCCGCGCAAGCTACTGAATGGGGGAGGAATACAAGAAAGATCTGAACTGTGACTACGGTCTTTCCCCGAGATCAGCTGCCATTCGATTGATGTCTACTTTTGGACAGTATTCAGCATGCGAGTGGGCCAATAATTTCACGCATGCCTCTCGAAACCACGAACGACAATCACACTCTACTGGGCAACATAAGATGAGCGGGCAGAAAGAAGGTGGCGAGATGCGTCCTTTCGTCGCAATTCGTTTGTTGCTTTTCGCAGTCCTGTTGATGGCTCTTTCGGCTGCTTCATTCGCTCAAATTGGTATTTCCGTCTCTTTTGGTCCTCCTGCGCTCCCTGTCTATGAGCAACCCGACTGCCCCGGGGATGGTTACATCTGGACGCCCGGCTATTGGGCTTGGGATGGTGGCGACTATTACTGGGTGCCCGGCACTTGGGTCGAAGCTCCCGAAGTCGGCTTCCTTTGGACCCCCGGGTATTGGGGTTGGGGTGACAACGCCTTCTTTTTCCACGAAGGCTATTGGGGTCCGCACGTTGGATATTATGGAGGAATCAATTACGGATTCGGCTATGGTGGCCACGGCTACGAAGGCGGTCGCTGGGAAAATAATCATTTCTACTACAACACCTCCGTGAATCGCATAAACAACACCAACATCCGCAACACCTACAACACCAGGGTCGAATACAACTCAGGAAACCGTGTCAGTTACAATGGCGGCAACGGCGGCATCAATGAGCGGCCGTCGGCACAAGAGCAAACATATGACAGGGAACGCCACACCGGCCCGGTCGCCGCACAAAACCAGCATATCCAACAAGCTCGTTCCAACCCGGAGTTGCGCGCTTCCACGAATCAGGGCAAGCCTCCGATCGCAGCCACTTCCAGGCCCGGAGACTTTAAAGGCAGCGCCGTACCTGCCAGGGAAGCCGGTGCTCCTTACAAAGCTCCCGAACGGCCCGCGACTGCGAATGAAGCTCGTCCAGCAAACAACGGCGCCGCACGTGTCAACGCCAACACTCATGCAAACGAAGTTCAGCCTCACAAGTACACTGCTCCGGCCGTCGGAAATCCTGCAACGGACCAGAAATATCAACAACAACAGGACAAGCTGGCCGCCAAACAAAATCAGGAACACCAGAAGCTGCAGCAACAGCAGGAAAAAGAACACCAGCAAGCTACTGCGAAAAACACCAGTGAACCTCAAAGACAGCAGATGGAGCAGCGCCACGCGCAGCAAACTCAGCAACTTGAGCAAAAGCACACTACACAGCAGCAGCAAGTGCAGACGCGTCAACAGCCGCACCAGGGTTCACCACCTGCCCAGGGCCATCCTCCAGGAGGAAAGCCCTAATCCAGTCAGTGAGCCGTCCAACCCCTCATTCTCCGGTACCAACCGCCGATCGCCAATAACCAAAAGTCTCAAGTGAGATGCGGGGGGAAGGACTTGCGGATTCCATTTTGTATAGCACTTCAAGGAAGCGAAAGAGGGCGCTGGCTTGGTCCTCCAAGCCGAGAAGGCATAGGGACTTCAAGATTCGCGTGATTCTCAGGTGATTGTGGTTGGATGGCATGAGCCAATTCTCCGCGCGTTCTGGGAATGACTCTGCGCAGGCCACTCTCAGCGGCATTGTGGCGAGCATCTCTAGGCCATAGAACGCGAGCATGCGGATCAGTGAAGTTTGCAGGCGTCGGCGTAGATCAGCGTCTGACCGGAAACGGTTTATGGTGTAGGCGTTCAGTATTGGAGCATTTAGATTGAAGCCGCTCCGTTCGGCCAGAGGGAACAGCCATTGAATGTAATCGTGAGTAATCTCCAGTTCGCCGTCTGACCAGTTTTGTATTTCTCTCAGGAATCGGCCCCGGCTATCCGGTCCCGTGTCGGAGTAGAAACCAACAAGTTCTCTGCTCGGATCGCTCACTGCTTCACTCCAAATGCTTTTTTGGGGGAACTCACAGGTCAATTGGAGTGTGTGCTTTTGAAGTGTACGTGTACAGCGATTTCGGGCTTCGCCCGCAGACCTTGCCCGGAAGAAACCTCCCAACCCTTCGGTGCTAGAATTGGCCCGTGATGGAGAAACAGCCGCAGTCGGTCGTAGTTGTAACGGTCTGGAATAAATCCTACGAAATTACTGTCTATCGAAAATCAGAAACAGTTTGGATTGCTGTCGGCGAGTACGGTGGAGAACGAATTGAGACAAGGGGGCCAAGCGAACGGACTGCGGCTGCGCGTTGGCGGGAAGCAGCTCGTTACAAAGGCAATTGAATGTCAGGCCCCTGGAATGTTGGAAGCGATTTCCACAAGTGTTTTTGCAAATAACTCCGGCGCCTGGCCCGCGACCTACTTCCCCTGCTTCGCACGGCCGGCGAGAGACCTCCTCCAGCTTTTCAAACAACATAAGTCGGCCGCATTCCCCTCCATCTCAAAAGCAGTTGTTTCCCGAACCCTTCGCCGGCCATTCTGCCGGGACTGATTCTTTGCGACTTACAGCATGAGACGCCACGGGGTTTTCGGAACTCGCCCCAGTACCACTTTTTCTGGTAAGCGTTAATCGGGCATTTGGATGGCGTCTCGTTGTGAAATAGGGATTTCACCTCACCGGATTCCTGGGCCAACGTGCGTCGCTCTGCCGCATGATCCGCTCCGCTTTGGTTTTGAGAGCTGTCCCATCTTGCACAGTTTGTTAGACCCCTCTTTTGGTTGAATTGAGGTGGGCTTTCAGATCCCATGAAGTTTCACACAATGCAAACAGGGCACTACGGTGCCGTTCAGGATTGACATGAGCGGGAAGAACTCTCGAGACGTAAAGGCAGACCAGCGGACCAACGGTGACGGAAAACAAGTCACTAACAAAGTGCTGCTGGCTGCTCCTGACAATGAATACGAGTTGATGCGTGCTGACTTGAAGTATATCGACCTGCCACATCATCTCAGCCTTCATGAGCCGACGCAAAAGATCGAGTTCGTCTATTTCCCGAACCGAGGAATGGTTTCTCAAGTTGTAGTGACGAAGGACGGTCGAACCGTGGAAGTGGGTGTAGTGGGGAACGAGGGATACGCTGGGGCGGGACTCGCAGCCGGCTTAAGTAGAAGTTCGGTCCGCGAAATCATCCAAATCGCTGGCGATGGCTTCCGAATAATGGGCAATGCCCTGGAACGCATTCTGCGGTCAGCTCCGCAGTTACAGGTGATATTGAACAGGCATACGGGGCTTCAAGGAATGCAAGTCGCACAGACCGCAGCGTGCAACCGACTCCACGACATACAGCAGCGTCTCTCGAGGTGGCTGCTGATGACTCAGGATCGGGTGCATTCCGGAGTGCTTCCGATCACCCACGATTTCATTGCGACCATGATGGGTACCGACAGGTCCACGGTGAGCCTGGCCGCGTCCGTACTGCAAAAAAAAGGGATTATAGATTACGTGCGAGGCGCGGTGAAGGTTGTGAACCGCAGGAAACTCCAGAGCTCCGCTTGTGAGTGTTACGGTGTCATTCAACAGCTCGAGGATGAACTCGGACTGAGATAGCAAATTCTCTGCAGTGTTGGATACCCCACAGACAGCAACCCTCTCCTATCGCTAAGTTTAGGCCTCGTGCATTCAGCTCGATATTGAGGTGTGTTCGACAATCGATGGCTCGCGCGGAACCCTGCTCAGCGCAATGATGAGCGCGGTTTTTGTCCTCGCAGTGGCGGAAGACTGCTGCCACACAGTCATTCGCAAGAACATAACCACACCAAATCGCGAGGTGGTCATGGGTCCGATGCATCGCAAACTAGTATGGGTCGAAAGACCGAATTTTCAGGGTTGGGCTTGCTCCGAATGCGCTTGGGTTTTCAACCCTTCATGGCCGTTGGTTGGCAATTCCATTGAAGAGATGAAGACGAAGTTCGGAGGGGAACGCGACAACGAGTTCGCTTCTCATGTTTGTGCCGAGCACCCGAGGGCCACAAAAGATCCCCATTAGCCAAATCATTCACAAGTGGGTTGAAGTCGTTCCAGACTTTCGGCCTCCGAGGCGCGAGCTGAAGCTATTTGCAGAGAGCCTTGGCCAAAAGGGAGGTGTTGATCTGCATCTCGTCGTTCTGGTCGGGACGGGCGCGGTACTTGATGAAGCCAAGCTTTCTGAACTTATTCATAAAGAAGTTCACGCGCGGGCGTGTCGTGCCGATCATCGTTGCCAGGGTCTCTTGCGATATTCCGGCCAATCTGTGAAGCTTGCCCCGATTCCCCTTCGCTGCGAGCAGAAGAAGTGCGCGCGCTAACCGCATCTCGCCGCTTTGAGAGACCTGGTCGACGAAATCCTCCTCGATGCAAATATTGCGCGAAATCAGATAAGACAGGAAGGCGTAGGAGAGCGCATGGTCGGTGCGTATCGCCCGGATCATCTCGTTCCTTTCAATGACTTGTAGAGCCGTGGGGGCAATCGCGGTGGCGGTCCTTACACGAATATTCTGACTCCCAAGGCACGCTTCACCAAGAAAATCGCCTGGCCCCAGAACAGCGACAATTGCCACCTTGTCATCCTTGGAAGTCACGGAGAGTTTCACGCGGCCCCTCTGAATGTACATGAGCGTGTCGGCAGTATCGCCTTGAGAGAAAATAGTCCCTCCTGCCGCGAAGCTTTCATCCAGTGTGACCACTCCGCCCAAATCGAATGAAATTTTGGGCAGGGCCTTTACCTTAGACCTCAAGGGTTGATTGGGCGTCCCATTCTGTTGGGACAGTGCATGCCGCACAGATTGGGCCATTCGCGGCATCGCCATTTCCTTCTTGACATGGCCTATCGTGGCTTCCTGGAACTCTTCTTGCTCACTCTGCATAAGAAACCCCACTATATGATTTCATCGAAACCGAGCGCAGTCTGTTCAATTTGACACATGGCAACGCATCATCAACGGATGTTCCCGGTTAACGCGGTTACCGGACATGTGCGTACTAGCCTCCACTTGTCCGGTCTGGTCTGCCGACTAACCAGGAGTTGCGGATTCGTTTCAAGCCAAATTGAATTTCCTTGAGGGGACTTACTTGTGCGCGGGTGATGCCTTGTCGAGCGCGTCAACAAGTGGCTTGGCTGCTGGAATAACTGCCTGGCCGCCCGAGATGATTTCCTTCGCACTCATCTGCTTGCCATACAAATCTTTGTTGGCATCGTCGTCGGTGTCCATCGAAGCGCCTTCTAGCGAGACCCCAGCAAACAGTCCCTTTGACCGTGAGTACGTTAGAACGTCCGCCTTCATCGCATCGGCGTTGTAACCAGTAGCTTGAGCACCCGTGGGACCCGCAGCCGCGGCGGCATTGCCACCCAGCTTTGTCTTCCCATTCAAGATTTGGTCCGCGCCCTTTTGGTTCATGACGACCAGCACAAAATCTGTTGCCGTGGAACCGAGTTGTAGGCCGATGCTACCCTGGTCGAGCTTGTACATAGCTGGCGCGCCCCATCCACCATTCATCTTTGCGCCCGTACGGCAAACCAGCGCGCCTCGGCCGTAACTGCCGCCAATTCCGATGGCTACTTTTTTTACGCTTGGGAAGATCAGAACGCAATCGGCCTGATCAAGGATGCTCTTGGGAAGGCCATTGTTCTCGCCAAGGATCGTCTGCATAGCGGTGGCCGCATTTGAGAGACGCTCCTCTTCCTTCTTCTGAGCAAATAGAGGGAAAGTTATTGTCAAACAGACTGCAAGCATAACCAATCTTTTTCTCATAGGTGGTCCTTTCTTGGGAACGACTCGATTCTGAGTGCAAACTCGGAATCTCAATTTCCGGGCGGGAGGGTGCACCGTGGCATACAGCGTGTGCGTATTGTACAACGATTTGTTTCGCGGTTATCGGAGATGTTGGTACTGGGCCCGACTTGTGCGGTAAGCCGACTTACAAGAGTTGACACTTTTTTTTAGGGTCGCCAGACGCGGAGCAACGTGAAGGCGAGCGATGCCGACACCGCCCCTAAGGGCAGCGTGGCTATCCAGGCCAGCAGGATCTCACGCACCTTGCTCCAGTTGGCCTCGCCTTTGCGGAGCAACCCAATCCCGAAAATTCCGCCTGACGTGACATGCGTTGTCGATACGGGTAGCGCAAATGGTGAAGTAAGGATCACCAGAGTTGCGGCCACCAAATTAGCGGTGACTGCCGCTCGCGTAGCTATACGCGTAATCTTCTTGCTCATCGTACGAGCCACCCGTGCGGCCCCGAGTGCTCCCCCGATTGCGATAGCCACAGCGATGGCCAGATAATTCACCGGATGCTTCCCCGGAAACTCGGTTGATCGAAGCGGCAACGTCGAACTTTCCTCTGGGGGCGGGGTTCTTCCTCTCCGACCGGAACCGGTTCGATTTGGACTGGAAAAATGATTTATTTTCGTGGCGTTATCGGAACAAATTGACGCTGCAACGCACTCTTGCGGTCCGTTCGTATCACTTCATCCCGTATCTCGCCGGCGAGCCGTTTTACGAGAGTCAGTACAGCAAGTGGAGCACGATGTCACTCTACGCGGGCAGTTTGTTCCCTGTAGGGAAGCATGTCCAATTCAATCTCTACTTCGAACATGACAATAACACGGGCAAGCACCCGAACCAGCAAGTGAATTCAGTCGGGCTGGTATTGAATCTCTACTTCTCCCTGGAGAACCAATGAGGCTCATACTGGGAATTTTGCCGACTGTGCACCAACTGTGCAAGAATCCAACATTTTCATTCCATTCGGGTTACTTTTGAGCGAAAAGCAGATTCCCCGATTTGTTGGAAAGGTTAGTAGTTAAAGTTTCCAGTGGAATTGTTGGAGCAGAGTTTCGTGCTTTGCAAGCAGGGGGTCGCCGGTTCGATCCCGGCCACGTCCACCAGATTCTTCGCCGCGCGTTGGTTTCCCGCACTTCCAGGTACGGTCTCACTCCGATCCTCAATCACCTCTAATGCGTAACAGAGTAGCCGCCACCGCCAACCACGTGAGGATCAAACACTTGGGTCCCGTTAATTGTGAGCGTGTACTTGTAGACCGTTAGCTCAGCCGGTTGCGTCGCGGCGGTTTGGGCTGTGTTGTTCGTTATATCGGAGGTGCACGAAGTAAGCGGACAATCACCGGTGAAATGGACCACGAAGCTGTTTACACCATTCGCCGGTTTCCAAACCACTGTATCTCCATCGCAAACGTACACTGCTTGCTTATCCACCCCATTCTTCTTTTGCAGGTCCACGGTTATATCTTGTTCTTTGCCGCAGTCGAATGTCTTCGTCTTTTTGGCGTTTACTGCTGCCGGTTTCATGTCACAGCCGAGGCTCCCCAGGATGCACAACAAAAGAACAGCGAACAGGCTGCCAGAAACCCAGAACCCGAGTCGGGAAACACGCATAACACCTCCTTATTTTTTCGAAGCGCCTTGGATGAGGCCCTGGAACCGCGGATTATCGCTTAGAACATCAAAATTCGGTGTGTCGCGAAGCATTTCTGGCGTAACGCCCAAAGCTTTTGCCTTCTCCAATGCGTCCAGGGCGCGATTTGTTTCGCCGAGCCGCTGATAGACGATGCCCGCATTCAGCAGCAGGTCTGGGCTGTTTGGCTGAAGACGCAAACAATCGTCGAGTTTCCCGAGCGCGGCCTTTCGCTCGCCCCGCATGGCATGGTACTCCGCAAGGTAGCCGAGAAGCTGCGCGTCTTTCGGATTGAGTCGCAGATTTTCCTCTCCCAGCGCGATGGCCCTGGCGTACGCGGCCGCGGCCTCCGCGCGCCTGCCCGGAGTCCAGTAATAAGCATCTCCGAGATTTCCCCACATCACGTAGTTCTTATCATCAAGCTTCGTGGCTTGTTCAAGATTTCCGGCGGATTCCGCATACTGGCGCATCTGAAAATGAGCGGTGCCAAGGTTGGAGAGCGCGTCGGCTGTCGCTCGGATGTTCAGCGATTGCTGGAGAATCGGGATGGCCTCACCGTATTTCCCCTGCAAAATGCGGACGGCTCCAATGTTGCTATAGCCTGTGAAGCTATCCGGAGCCAACGTAACCACCTGCGTGAACATGGATACGGCTTCGTCATACCTCGCATGCGCCATGTAGAAAAGCCCCAGCCAATTGTACGTGGCCCAATACGCGGGACGCGCA
>Ga0210393_10000300_pt1 | contig 45003 bp, 40 predicted proteins | sample IncBWC27OmetaG_FD_160068 | JGI IMG/M metagenome (GOLD analysis project Ga0210393, IMG submission 160068) | Forest soil microbial communities from Barre Woods Harvard Forest LTER site, Petersham, Massachusetts, United States - Inc-BW-C-27-O ... | reverse complement strand
TGGTCACCGCGAGCCGTCCCCAGGAATTCCAGGCGCTGACGCTCAGCAACCCGGTCATGCAGACGGCCATCAAAACGATGACCGACTTGATCAGTGAAGACACCGTAAAGCGATCGAGCATGACAACCCCCAAAGCAATCCCGCCCACATAGCCAAAAAAGGGTAAATTTTTAGACAGCGGAACTGCCATTGCCGGGATGAAAGCACTGACGCTACCGGTATAAAGCGCTGATGCTGCTGGTATATTGCAAGGGGTTCCGCGCAGGGAACCAGTGGGGTGTCTGTGCGTTGAGGGTGCACCGCCAACGCTCTTTCGCTCCTTTCTCGCGTGTATCAGGGGGAACTTACATGCTCATCAGTGCGCTTGTGACCTTTTTGGTCGTCATTCTGATTTTATATCTCGTTAACCTGTTGCCGCTCGATGGCCGCGCCAAACAGATCGTCCGCATCATCGTGATCATTCTGGGCGTGTTGTCGCTGCTCAAATATATCGCGGTATTTTAGCGGCTCGGTCTTTCCGGCATCTCACGAGAAAGCCCCGGCTTGTGACCGGGGCTTTTTTACTCGGATCGTTCGAACCGACGTTTCAAACCATCCTACTTGAGCGTCCTGAACCAGTCGTCCACGTCCTTGTGGATCTGGTCCTTGGCGAAGCCGTAGCGTTGCTGCAACTTGCCTTCGAGCTGTTCGCGGCGGCCTTCGATTACGTTGAGGTCGTCATCGGTGAGTTTGCCCCACTTCTCTTTCGCCTTCCCCTTGATCTGTTTCCAATTACCTTCGACCTGGTTCCAATCCATCGTCCTCTCCTGTCTTGGGAAGACCGATTAACGATAGCGATGTCCGATCGTTCCGACGGCGGCTGCGACCTTTCAGCCCGCCGCCTTGGCCTCGCGGCGCCGTGCGGTGAGAATGTATTCGGTGTAGCCGTTGGGCTGTTCGCGTCCCTTGAAGACCAGATCACAGGCCGCCTTGAAGGCTGTGCCATCGAAGGCGGGAGCCATCGGCCGGTACAAGGAATCGCCCTTGTTCTGGCCGTCCACCACCACGGCCATGCGCTTGAGCGAATCCATTACCTGCTCCCGGGTGACGACGCCCTGCAGCAGCCAATTCGCCAGATGCTGGCTCGAGATGCGCAAGGTGGCGCGATCTTCCATCAGGCCGATATCATGGATATCCGGCACCTTCGAGCAGCCGACGCCCTGGTCGATCCAGCGCACCACATAACCGAGAATGCCCTGGCAATTGTTGTCGATCTCCTGACGCACGTCATCAGGCGCCCAGTTCGATTTCGAGACCGGGATCGTGAGGATGTCGGACAGTTTGGCGCGCGGGCCGCCCTTCGCGAGTTCCTGCTGACGCGCCAGTACATTGACCTGATGATAATGCAGCGCATGCAGCGTCGCCGCGGTCGGCGACGGCACCCATGCCGTGGTGGCGCCGGCCTGCGGATGCGCGATCTTTTGCGCGAGCATATCCGCCATCATGTCGGGCGCCGCCCACATGCCCTTGCCGATCTGCGCGTGGCCCGGCAGGCTGTCGATCAGGCCGTTGTCGACGTTGGAATCTTCATAGGCCTTGATCCAGGGCTGCGCCTTCATATCGTTCTTGCGGATCATGGGACCGGCTTCGATCGAGGTGTGGATCTCGTCCCCGGTGCGGTCGAGGAAGCCGGTATTGATGAAGCAGATGCGCTTCAAGGCTTGCTGGATGCAGGCCTTGAGGTTGACCGTGGTGCGGCGTTCCTCGTCCATGATGCCGACCTTCAGGGTGTTTTCCGGCAAGGACAGCATCTTCTCGACGCGCGCGAACAGCTCGCAGGTCAGCGCCACTTCATCCGGTCCGTGCATCTTCGGCTTGACGATATAGACCGAGCCCGTGCGGCTGTTGCGCAGGCCCGAGTTTCCCTTGATGTCATGGATCGCGAGCAGGCCGGTGACGGCCGCGTCCAGAATGCCTTCCGGAATCTCCTCGCTGGCGGCATCGAGCACTGCATCGGTGAACATGTGGTGGCCGACATTGCGGATCAACAATAAGCTACGCCCGTGCAGCTTGAGCTCCTTGCCGTCAGGCGTCGTGTAGACGCGGTCCGGATTGAGCGCGCGCTTTAACGTCTTGCCGCCCTTCTCGAAGTCGGCGGAGAGCGTGCCGTTCATCAGGCCGAGCGTGTTGCGATAGACCAGCACCTTGTCTTCGGCGTCGACGGTTGCGACGCTGTCTTCCATGTCGAGGATCGTGCTGACGGCGGCTTCCAGAATCACATCGGCCACACCAGCGGAGTCGTCCTTGCCGATCATGTGGCTGCGGTCGATCCTGATCTCGATATGCAGTCCGTTGTTGACGAGAAGAATGGCCGATGGCGCGGCGGCATCGCCAACGAAGCCTTCGAACTGATTGTTGGATTTCAGCGCCGTGGCGTTGCCGCTCTTAAGCTTGACCGCGAGCTTGCCGCTGATGACGCTGTAGGAAACCACATCGGTGTGGCTGCCGGTGGCAAGCGGAACGGCGGAATCGAGGAAGCTCTTGGCCTTCGCCACCACCTTGTCGCCGCGCGCCTTGTTAAAACCCTTGCCGGCTTCGCTCGGATCGTGCGGGATCGCATCGGTGCCGTAAAACGCGTCGTAAAGGCTGCCCCAGCGCGCGTTCGCGGCATTCAGCGCATAGCGCGCATTGGTCAGCGGCACCACGAGCTGCGGTCCGCAAATCTTGCCGATCTCCTCGTCAACATTGATCGTCTCGACCTTATGTGTCGCCGGTTCCGGCAAGAGATAGCCGATCTCCTTCAGAAAGGCGGTATAGGCCTTAAGGTCGAGCGGCTTGCCCTTGTTGGCGCGGTGCCAGTCGTCGATCTTGGCCTGCAAAGAGTCGCGGAACGCCAGGAGCTGGCGATTCTTCGGCCCCAGATCGCGCACGATGGCAGCCAGTCCCGCCCAAAACGCGTCGGGCGCAATCCCGGTTTTCGCGGCGGCCTCTTTGGCGATGAAGTCAAACAGGACGGGCGCAATCTTCAATCCGTGGGCGTCGATACGATTCATGATGGATTTTTCTCGCAACAGGCAGCGCCGCCGGGCGCCGTCTTTAAGGGATTTTCGAGGCAAAAAACGCGCCAGCAGGCGCGAAGGTTCGACGGCCTTTTAGCGCCAAAGTGCACCGCAAGAAAAGCCCTTGAATGGCTTATGAGGCGATCAGGCGCGGCTCAAATATTGGCTGCTAGATCAATGACTTCTTCGAACAATACGCCGGTCGTCACCAGCATGTGTTCGATTGCCCCGGCAGCCTCGCTGACCGAGCTTGTCGAGGTATCGATGATAAGCTCGCTATGGAGCGGCGGCTGGTAGTCGTTGCCGATGCCGGTAAAGGCCGGCAGGGCTCCCGTTCGCGCCTTGGCGTAATGCCCCTTCGGATCGCGGCTCTCGCAGATTTCGGCCGGTGTCGCGACGTAGATCTCGCGAAAAGCGGTGTCGGCGATCTGGCGCGCGGCGGCGCGATCTTCGCGCGAGGGCGATACCGCCGCGACGATGGCGATGTGTCCATTGCGTGCCAGATGGGTGGCGACTTCGGCAAGCCTTCGAATATTCTCGCTGCGGTCGCTCGCCGAGAAGCCGAGGTCGCGGTTGAGGCCGGCACGCAAGGTGTCGCCGTCGAGCAGGATCGGCGAGCCGCCCCTGCCGAACACGGCACGTTCGAGCGCCCGCGCCAGCGTCGATTTTCCGGAGCCGGGCAATCCCGTCAGCCAGACCACGGCGCCGTGGTGGTGGTTGCGCGCCGAGCGTTCGTCCGGGCGCAGCGCCGATTCCACCGGCACGATATTGATCGGAACCGCACGTTGTCCGGCATCCACCGACAGCACCAGCCCGCCGCCGGCGATGCGACCCTGGACCTCGATCACCAGCCGCCCGGTCCTGGGATTATCGACATAGGCATCGGCGGCGACCGGCTGCGCCAGCGCGATATCGATCTCGCCAACATGGTTGCGCGCGATCGACTGGGTCTCGACGCTCGCCAGTTCACCGGGGTCGACCGCCTTCTCGATCGCGACAACGCTGGCGCGGCTCTCGCGCGTGCCAAGCCGCACCAGGATCTGCTCGCCTTTGACAAGTGGCTTGTCGTGAAGCCAGAAAATGCGCGCGTGGATTCGTCTGGTTTCGCGCGGGGCCGATCCGGTGTGGGCGATGACATCGCCGCGTTCGACAAACAGCTCACGATCGAGCGTGATGCCGACCGAGCGGCCCGCGGTCTGGGCGCCTTTGAGTGGCGTCACCGGCCAGCTTTCAACGCTCTTGATTTTCGCGATCTTGCCCGCGGGCATGATGACGATCTCGTCGCCGCTCGCCAGGTTGCCGGACTCGATCCGGCCGGCGACGATACGGCGATCGTCGAACTTGTAGATCGCTTGCACCGGCAGCCGCAGGGCAAGCTGTTCCGCCGGCCGTGCCGGCTCGAGCTGATCGAGCGCATCGATCACGGTCGGGCCATCGTACCAACTCGCCCGCGGCGACAGCGCGGCGACGCCATCGCCGTCGCGAGCCGAGATCGGGATCACCGCAAGCGGCGTGACGCCAAGACCGGTCAGATGCGTGGAAATCTCGTCTCGAATTTCTGCAAAGCGCGCGGCGCTGAAGTCGACCCGGTCCATCTTGTTGACGACGACCGCGACCTGTTTGACGCCCAGAAGATGCAGGAGATAGCCGTGGCGCCGGGTCTGGTCACGCACGCCCTCCAGCGCATCGACGATCAGAAGCGCGCCGTCGGCCTGCGCCGCGCCGGTGATCATGTTGCGCAAGAACTCGGCGTGACCGGGCGCATCGATCAGCACCACCTCGCGCGAACGGGTGCGGAATCGAATTTGCGTCGTGTCGATGGTGATGCCCTGGTCGCGCTCGGTTTGCAGAGCATCGAGCAGGAACGACCACTCGAACGGCATGCCTCGCCGTGCGCTGACCGCTTTCAACATCTCGAGCTTGCCTTCAGGCAGGCTGCCGGTTTCATGCAGGAGCCGGCCGACCAGTGTCGATTTGCCGTGATCGACATGGCCGACGATGACGATGCGCACCTGCGGGCGGGTCGTTCCGTTCGGCGTCGCCGACGGCTCAGCGGGGATAATCATGTTCATGGAGGGCTCGACGCAATATTTTTTACAGATAACCCGCAACACGCAGGCGCTCGAAGGCGTCTTCGGTCTCGTGGTCGAGCGCGCGCCCCGAGCGCTCCGGCACCTGGGTGCGCTCAAGCTCGATCAGGATTTCTTCAATGCTCGCGGCAGCCGAATCGACCGGAAACGTGATGTCGGAATCGCCGAGCGAGCGATAACGCTTGCCGCCTTTGGCGAGATAAAGCGGAATGATCGGGATGTTTTCGCGCTTCGTATAGGCCCATATGTCGGCTTCGGTCCAATGCAGGATCGGGTGAATACGCAAATGCGCACCCGGCGGCGGGGAGGCGTTGAACTGGTCCCAGAATTCCGGCGGCTGGTCGCGAACGTCCCATCCGCCCTCAGTGCCGCGCGGCGAGAACACCCGCTCCTTGGCGCGCGTGGCCTCTTCGTCGCGGCGAATACCGGCGATCAATCCGTCAAAGCCGTATTTGGCGAGGGCAAGCTTGAGGCCTTCGGTCTTGCGCGCGGCCGAACGCGCCGCCGGCGGCAAGGTCGGATCGATGGCATCGATCGGCGGGCAGGGCTCTACCTTCAGATCCAGGCCCCATTTCTTGCCGAATGTGTCGCGAAACGCGTACATCTCCGGAAATTTCTTGCCGGTATCGACATGCAAGGCCGGAAACGGCACGCGGCCGAAGAACGCCTTGCGTGCGAGCCAGATCATTACATTGGAGTCCTTGCCGAGGGACCACAGCAGCGCCAGCTTCTTCAGCCGCGCGAAGGCTTCGCGAAAAATGTAGATGCTTTGCGCCTCGAGGGCATCGAGGTGGTCCATCGAGGGGCCTTGCGGCCCTGTCTGGCTTGAATTTTGCGTGGTTAAGACGACGTTATCCGAGATGGCAGGATGCACTCCTTCGTGCGCGTAACCCTGTTCAAGAAGATGCATCTACCGACCCTTGGTCTTGCGAAGCGAAAATTCTATATTTGCGTCACTCAAGAGAAGAAATTATTTTCTCTTTGCGGGTATTTAGTGACGCATATATAGAAAATAATTCCAGTCAACTCGGAAGTTCCGGAGACGACGATCGGATGCGGTTCCTGCCGGTATTCCTCGATCTGCAGCGCGGCGTAGTGATGCTTGTTGGCTCGGGCGAACTCGTCCGCGCCAAGTTGCGCCTGCTTGCGTCCGCCGGCGCTCGCATTCGCTGGTATGCCACCGACGGCGATTACGACGTCGCTGGCCTTGGTACGGATGAAACATCGCGGATCGAGCTCGCCGCGGGCGATCCGCTGACGGCTGAGTTGAGCGGCGTGATCGCGGTTTTGTGCGCGGGTGCGGGTGACCTCGGCCCAGTGATGTCGGCGCGCGCAAGCGCAGTGGGTTTGCCCGTCAATGTGATGGACGATCTCGAACATTCCACGTTCATCTTTCCGGCCATCGTCGATCGCGGTGATGTCGTGGTTGCGGTTGGCACCGGCGGCGCCTCGCCGGTAGTGGCGCGACGGGTACGTGAGCGCATCGAAGCGATGCTGCCCGCCCGGATCGGCGAACTCGCAGGGCTCATTGGCCGCTGGCGCAAGGCGATCCACGATCGGATCCCGGAATTCGCGCTACGACGCCGTTTCTGGGAGCGCGTGGTCGATGGTCCGATCGGCGCGCTTGTATTGGCCGGACGCGCGGACGAGGCCGAAGCGGCCTTGAAGGATATCGGTGATGCTTCTGCCTTTGCCGGCAGCCTGCCGTCGGGCGAAGCGGAAGGCCGGGTCACTCTGGTCGGTGCCGGCCCCGGCGATCCGGACTTGCTCACCGTCAAGGCGTTGCGCGCGTTGCAGGATGCCGACGTGATTTTCTATGACGAACTGGTGGCGGGCGAAATTCTCGACCGCGCGCGTCGCGATGCGGCCCGCATCCCGGTTGGCCGGCGCGTCGGCAAACCAGGCATCGGTCAGGACGCCATCAACGAACTGTTGATCGAGGCCGCGCGGGCCGGCCGGCGTGCGGTACGACTCAAGGGCGGCGATCCCTTTATCTTCGGCCGCGGCGGCGAGGAAATCGAGGCGCTGCGCCAGGCGGGCGTCGCCTATTCGGTCATTCCCGGAATCACCGCAGGTCTAGGAGCGGCCGCGCAATTCGAGGTGCCGCTTACCTTCCGCCACGAAGCGCTGCGCATCACATTCCTGACCGCGCACAAGGCCAGGGACGCCGAGGCTGTCGACTGGTCGACCCTGACTGACGTCAAGATGACGATCGTGGTCTACATGGGGATGACTGCAGCTCCGTCAGTGCGGACCGGCTTGCTGGCCGCGGGGCGTTCGCCGCAGACGCCCGTCGGCGTGTTCGCGCGCGTGACGCGAAAAGACGCATCGGCCGCGATCGGCACCCTTGATGAACTGCCCGATCTCGTCGAAAAGATCGCGGGCGGTCCCGCCGTTCTCATTATTGGTGACGTGGTCGCGCATGCCGCGCCTTCGCGCCATCAAGAACTCACCCAACTCGCCTCTTATTTTCAGGTCGCCGCCGAATGACATCACCGCTCGAACAAAAGATCCGGATCACCGGTCCATCGATCGTTACCGCCAACCGCACCTTCGATGGCGCGGTGGTTTATCGCAATGGCGCCCATGGCTGGTCGACTGACCTTGCGGAAGCCGCGATCGTTCGCAATGCCGAGGAGGCGCGCGCGCTTCTGGTCGAGGCGGTCGCCGACGATGTCGGCGCCGTCGGCCCCTATATTGCGCCGGTCGAGATATCAGATGACGGCAAGATCAAGCCCGGCAATCTGCGCGAACGCATTCGCCTCAAGGGTCTCACCATCGATCTTCTTCCAATTTCGGCATAAGGCCAATCCGCCATGTACGCGTATGACGAACTCGATCGAACGCTCATCAACGAACGCGTTGAGGAGTTTCGTGACCAGGTAAAACGCCGCTTGTCCGGCGAACTCACCGAAGACGAATTCAAGATGCTGCGGTTGCAGAACGGCGTCTATCTGCAATTGCACGCCTATATGTTCCGCGTTGCGATTCCCTACGGCACGCTGTCGTCACAACAGTTGCGGCGCCTGGCGCATGTGGCGCGGAAATACGACCGCGGCTATGGGCATTTCACCACGCGGCAGAACATCCAGTTCAACTGGATCAAGCTCGCCGAACTGCCGGACGCGCTCGGCGATCTTGCCGAAGTCGGCATCCATGCGATGCAGACCTCGGGCAATAATACGCGCAACGTTACGTCTGATCAGTGGGCGGGCGTGGCGCCGGGCGAAATCGAGGATCCCCGCATCTGGTCGGAATTGTTGCGGCAATATACGACGCTGCATCCGGAGTTCTCTTTCCTGCCGCGCAAGTTCAAATTCGCGATCACGGCTTCTGCGCACGACCGCGCCGCGATCAAGATTCACGATATCGGGCTGCGGCTGCACCGGAATGCGCAAGGCGAGATCGGCTTTGAGGTGCTGGTCGGCGGCGGGTTGGGCCGCACGCCCTTTATCGGCAAGACCATCAAGCCGTTCGTCCGCGGCCGCGACCTCCTGAGCTATGTCGAGGCGATCCTGCGCGTCTACAACCAGTATGGCCGCCGCGATAACATTTATAAAGCACGCATCAAGATCCTGGTGCACGAGCTCGGCATCGAGAAGTTCGCCGCCGAGGTCGAGGAGGAATGGCGCGCGATGGGCGACAGCGCGTTGGCGGTGGATGACGCCGTTATCGAGGACATCCGCTCGCGCTTCACCTATCCGGCTTACGAGAAGCTGCCGCACATGCCGGAAGAACTGAAGAAGGCGGCGCACGACCCGCCGTTCGAGCGCTGGCGGCGCAACTCGGTCTTCACGCACAAGGTGCAGGGCTATGCGATCGTGACGCTGTCGCTCAAGCCGGTGGGCGGACCGCCGGGCGATGCCACTGCCGACCAGATGGATGCGCTTGCCGATCTCGCCGACAAATATTCATTCGGTGAAATCCGTGTCGGCCACGAGCAGAACCTCGCGCTGCCCCATGTCGCCAAGCGCGACCTTCCCGCGCTGTGGAAGGCGCTCGACAAGCTCGGGTTGGCTACGCCCAACGTCAACCTGGTCTCCGACATCATCGCCTGTCCGGGACTGGATTATTGTTCGCTGGCCAATGCGCGTTCGATTCCGATTGCGCAGGAGTTGACCCGCCGTTTTGCCAACCACGATACCGCGGAACTGATCGGCCGGCTGCATATCAACATTTCCGGCTGCATCAACGCCTGCGGCCACCATCATGTCGGCCATATCGGCATTTTGGGCGTCGAGAAGAACGGCGAGGAATTTTATCAGATCACGATCGGCGGCCGTGCCGACGAGAACGCCGAACTTGGTGTCCTGATCGGCCCCGCCGTGGCTTACGGCGAAGTCGCCGACGTGGTCGAAGATATCGTTGAAGCCTATCTGGCGCTGCGCGAGCGTCCCGACGAACTCTTCGTCGACACGGTAAAGCGGCTCGGCGTCGAACCTTTCAGGGAGCGGGTCTATGCCACTCGTTAAGAACGGCAAGATCGCCGCCGATATTTTCGTTCACGTTCCGGATGACGCCGAACTGCCCCAGGGTGGCGCAGTGTTGGTTTCGGCCGCGCGGTTTCTCGAAGATCCGAAAGCCCTTTTGGCGAGGATGGGAGAACTCGGGGTGATCTGGCCGAACAATCGCGATCTCGACGATCTCCTGCCTTATCTCGATCGGCTCGCGGCGGTCGCACTGGTGTTTCCAACCTTTCGCGATGGTCGCGCCTATAGTCAGGCCCGGCTTTTGCGCGAGCGACATGGCTATGCCGGCGAATTGCGTGCCACCGGACAGGTGTTACGCGATCAGTTCCTGTTCATGCTGCGCGCGGGCTTTGACGCTCTCGAAGTCAAGAAGGAAAGCGACGCTGAAGCTTTCGCACTCACCGCCAAGCGCTATTCGGTGTTCTATCAGCCGACTGGCGACGGCCGGATCACCGCGCTTAACCGGCGAATGCAGCAACGCCATTCGGAGAGCGCGCGCTAGTGAGACCTCTCGCTGAGCGGATGCGCGAGGACGTGTCTGCGACCGAAAAGGCCGAAGCGCTCGACGAAATGCTTCGTCACGCGACGCCGCCGGAAGTGATCGAGGGCGCCCTGCGCGCTGTCGGCCGCGAGCGGCTGGCAGTCGTTTCATCCTTCGGCACGGAATCCGCGGCATTGCTCAAGGTCATGGCCGATGTCGATCCGGCAATCCCCGTGATCTTTCTCGATACGGGCTGGCTGTTTGAGGAGACGCTCAGCTATCGCGATACGCTGATCGCAAGACTGGGCTTGCGCGATGTGCGCACGATCACGCCGCAGGACGAGGCGCTGCGCCGCGAGGACGCAAATCGCGAATTGTGGTTCTCCGATCCCGACGCGTGCTGCCGGATTCGCAAAGTGGAGCCGTTGAAGCGTGCGCTTGCGCCATTTGACGGCTGGATCAACGGACGCAAACGCTTCCAGGGTGGTTTGCGTACCCAGATTCCGGTGGTCGAGGCCGAAGGGGCCAGGCTGAAATTCAACCCGTTTGCAAAGATCACGCGCACCGACATCGAGGCGATCCATGCACAGGCGGGGCCGCCGCCGCACCCGCTCGTGACGTCAGGTTTTCTGTCGGTTGGCTGCATGCCTTGCAGCAGCCGCGCGGAGCCCGGCGAGGACGCCCGCGACAGCCGCTGGCGCGGCCGATCCAAGACGGAATGCGGCATCCATCTCGCCAAGACCTCCTAGGCCTGCAAGCCAGCCAGCCTGAAAAAAGCCGCGCCGTTCACCTTTCAGCCACGGTTGGCGTGCAACAACCGCCCCTCAGACCTGTCGGGGGACGTTCCATTGATGCGCGCCTGGGTCGCGATGATCGGGCTATCGGTGCTGGGCGGCTGCGCGTCGGAAGCACCGATCGAGCAGCCCAGCATGTATTTGAACATGGCCGAAGGCGCCAAGCTCGATTCCCAGGCTGCGGCTTCGATGATCTCGCTCTACCGCAAGAATAACGGTCTCGGTGCTGTGGTGATCGACCCCGAATTGATGAGGATCGCGGAGGGCCAGTCCCAGGCCATGGCGAGCCGCAACAAGCTCGATCACGATGTGAAGGCACCACTGCCCAAGCGCTTGCAAGCGGCCGGATACAAGGCAACGATTGCGGTCGAAAACGTATCAGCCGGGTACCACACCCTGGCCGAGGCGTTTTCCGGCTGGCGCGACTCGCCGCCGCACCGGGCAAATATGCTTCAAATGGGTGTCACAAAAATGGGCATTGCGGCAAGCTATGCTCCGAACACCAAGTATAAGGTGTTCTGGACGCTCATACTTGCATCGACCGAACCGCGCGAGCAAATCGGTATACCGGTTACCGGCCTCACCGAGTGATGCGGGCTCGAACTGGCGTCATGGCTCCGACATTCGTATGATGTCGCGGAAGTAACGAATGTCCAAACTTAAGAGTTACTGGAAACATATCGTTACCCCTGGTCCTTTCGATTTAGCACTCGAAAAATGGCTGCCGCGAGGGGATGCGAATGTTAGAGTTGGACCGCTAGAGCGATGATGGATTCTGCCAATCCCGCGCCGGCAACGACGCCAGCAAAAGCACAGCGTGTTCTCGTCCTTCAGGGCGGTGGCGCGCTTGGTTCATATCAGGCCGGCGCCTATCAGGCGCTTTGCCACTTCGATTTTGAGCCGGAATGGGTTGCCGGAATCTCGATCGGGGCGATCAATGCCGCGATCATTGCCGGAAATGAGCCGGCAAAGCGTATCGCCCGGCTGAAGGAATTTTGGGAGATGGTTTCTTCCGGGACGCCGTGGGTCCCGGTGCCGATCACCAAGGGAGATCGGGAGCGCTCGCTCTATAATGAAACCAGCGCAGCGCTGGTTGCGACCTTCGGCACGCCCGGCTTCTTCGCCCCGCGCGTGCCGCCGGCGCCGTTGTGGCCGAAGGGCAGCCATGAGGCGCAGAGTTTTTACGACACCGCTCCGTTAAGAAAGACGCTGGAGCTGCTTGTCGACTTCGACCGCATCAACGACCTGAAGTGCCGCCTCAGCGTCGGGGCGGTGGGTGTGACCACGGGCAATTTGAAATATTTCGACAATGTCGAATTCAACAAGCTCGGCAAGCGGCTTGGCCCGGAGCACATCATGGCGTCGGGTGCGCTCCCTCCCGGCTTTCCTTCAATTGTCATCGACGGCGAGCATTATTGGGACGGCGGCATCGCCTCCAATACGCCGCTCGATTATGTGCTGGACATGGAAACCAAAAACGACCTTCTGATCTTCCAGGTCGACCTCTTCAGTGCCCGCGGGCAGTTGCCGGAATCGATGCTGGAGGCGGCCGAACGCGAGAAGGATATTCGCTACTCCAGCCGCACGCGCATGAACACCGACAAGAACCGTCAGATTCACAACGCCCGCAGGGCGGTCCGCGATCTGATCGATAAATTGCCCGACGATCTCAAGAGCGATCCTTCGGCGGTGCTTTTGCGCGAGGCGGCCAAGGAAAACACCGTCACCGTGGTGCATTTGATTTACCGCAGCAAAAATTACGAGTCGGGCTCGAAGGATTACGATTTTTCACGTGTTGCCATGGTCGAGCATTGGGGCGCCGGCGTCCGCGACGTCCACCGCTCGATGCAGCACGAGGACTGGCTGGAGCGGCCGCAATCCGGCGAGACCATGGTGACCTACGATCTCTCGGGCGAAGAAAATCCCCCACAAAGGAGTAACCGAAATGACTGATCTGAAAGGCAAGACGGCGGTAGTGACGGGTTCGACTTCGGGCATCGGGCTGGCTTATGCCCGGGCGTTCGCCAGCGCCGGCGCCAACGTCGTGATCAACGGCTTCGGGGCGCCCGCCGATATCGAAAAGGAGCGTTCGGCCATCGAGACCGACTACAAGGTCAAGGCGGCGTATTCGGCGGCCGACATGACCAAGCCCGGCGAGATCGCCGACATGATCGCGCTCGGCGAAAAGACCTTCGGCTCGGTCGACATCCTGGTCAACAACGCCGGCATCCAGTTCGTTTCGCCGATCGAGGAATTTCCGATCGAAAAATGGGACGCGATCATCGCGATCAACCTGTCGTCGGCGTTCCACGGCATTCGCGCCGCCATTCCCGTCATGAAGAAGCGTGGCTGGGGCCGCATCATCAATACCGCTTCCGCCCACTCGCTGGTGGCCTCGCCCTTCAAGTCAGCCTATGTCTCGGCCAAGCACGGCATCGCCGGCCTCACCAAGACCGCGGCCCTTGAGCTTGCGACCTTCAAGATCACCTGCAACTGCATCAGTCCCGGCTACGTCTGGACGCCGCTGGTCGAGCACCAGATTCCGGAAACGATGAAGGCGCGAAACATGACCAAGGAACAGGTCATCAAGGACGTGCTGCTGGACGCGCAGCCGACCAAGGAATTCGTGACCTCCGAGCAGGTTGCGGCGCTCGCGTTGTTCCTGTGCAGCGACGATGCCGCGCAAATCACCGGCGCCAATCTCTCGATCGACGGCGGCTGGACCGCGGAGTAATCCTCCTGTCATGCCCGGACTCGATCCGGGCATCCATCCTATTGAAGAGTTTTTCGATGGATTGCCGGGTCAAGCCCGGCAATGACGGGCTCAGTCACGCTTCCCGAACGCCAGCACGTGGAGCCCGAGCCGCTGGCGAACGATGTAGAACAACAGCACGGTCTCGAACACCAGCGAGATCGAGGTCGCAGCCGCCGCGCCATGGCCACCGAAGCGCGGTACCAGTGCGATACAGAGCACAACGTTCAGGACAAACGACAGCCCGTAGGCCAGCGCGCAAATATATTGATGGCCAAGCATGTTGAGTAGTCGCTCGACCGGTCCGACCGCGGCGCGCACCACAAGGCCGATCGCGGCGACGAACATGATGTCATAGCCGACGACGAATTGCGGCCCGAACAGCCAGAGCAGTGGCTTGCCCAGCGCGAGCAGCAGGACGGTGGCGGCCAGCGAAGGCCAGAATGTCCACTTGATCGCATGCGCGACATAGGCCGAGAGCCGCGCTTGATCGCCGAGCGCGTGGTATTCGGCAAAGCGGTGCGCCGTCGTCGCCGACATCGCGTAGTGAATGAAGGAAACCAGCGCCAGCGTTTTGACGACCGCGAAGTAGACGCCGACTTCCTGCGAAGAACGGTATTGTTGAAGCACCAGCACGTCGGTGTAGGACAACAGCAGGTAAAAGCCTTCGACCATCAGAATCGGCAGCGAGATCGAAAGCCAGAAGCCGACGTCATAGGCTTTCGGGCCGGGCGGGACGTGACCCGCGAGACGGTGATTGAGCGCCACCATCTGACCGATCATGGCGATCCAGACTGCGGCCGCGCTCGCCAGCATCGCCGCGGTGGCGCCAAGATGGAAGCCGAGAACGAAAAGTCCGGCGGTGACGCCGATGATCAAGGCCTGGCGGATCACGAATTGCGGCATCAGTCCGAGCCGCATCCAGTCATGGGAGCGTGCGATGCCATCCTGGGTGTTGGCGACGACGAAAGCGGGCAGCGTAAGACAGCCGATGTAGAGCGGAACGATCTCGCCGCCGTCGATCCATGGCGACAATAATTTCACCAGGCCGGCCAGCAATACCGAGACGATCGACGAGACCACGAACGTCATCCAGCGGCTGCCCGCGAGAAATCCGCGCAACAGCGCGTGCTCGCCGCGGGTGCGATATTCCGGAATGATCTTCTGCGCCGAAGAAGAAATGCCAAAATCCATCATGCTGCCGAGCAGCAGCACCCAGGTCCAGACATAGACATAGATGCCGTAGTCGGAACCGCCCATCCAGCGCGCGAGCAGGATTTGCGAGAAATAGGCAAGTGCCGCGCTGGACACGCGGATGATGAAGATTGTCCCCGCCAGACGCCGGGTGAGCGAGGCTTCGCTCGGGCCCTCACCGCCGAGCAACGATCGCAGACGTGCGAGCACGCCGGCAGGCGGGGTGTTTGCGGATTGAGCGTCCATGACGGCCAAAACAGGAAGTCCTCACGCCGCAGGCGCCGCGGCCGAGGTTTTGGCTATCAACACTTCGTTAAGATTCGGTGGCCTGGAGCCCCGATTCCGAAGTTCGCAAGTAATCGCAGCAACCTCTGATGCGAACTTCGGAATCAAAGGAGCTCTAGAAAAATATAGGTTTCTAGTGGGGCTTTGAATTTGAAGTTCCTATAACGCACTTGCAGCGATCCAGATAGGAACTTCAAATTCGCCGCAATAGTCGTTCCGGGGCGCGAGTGAAAGCGAGCGAACTGCAATGTGCAATTGCACATGTCTGGTCCGGAACCGGTCATCGGGCGCCCATTCGCGCGACACGCTGGGGCCAGCCCGGAATAACCCTTCGGGTCAATCGAGATTGATGTTGAACTCATAGGAGCGGTCGCCGCCGACCAGCGTCAATTTGAGGGCTGCGCCCTCGGGGTTGACGCCTGGCGGCACGCCGTCGAGCTCGAAGGAAAAACGCTTGATGCCGGGCGGGCCGTGCTCGACAAGTTTTGGAACCGGTAGTGCCCAGTCCGGGGTCGGGCCTTCGACAAACAAATTGACCGTTCTCGCGTCCGGCGAGAGCACGTCGATCAGGACCGTGGACTTGCTCTCGCGCTTGACGTCGCGAATGGTGAGCGGGTTAGGGTCGCCGACCGAGGCCGGCTTCGGAACAGTATCGAGCGCGGCGAACAGGACGCTGTCTTCAGTGCTCGCGACGCTTGCGAATGTCAGTTCCGTGCTCGCTTCGACCGGAATGCAAATCTTTTCGCAAACCGCGTAGTTGATGTTGGCACGAAGCGTCACCGGCTTGTCGTTGGTCTTCGGCACGATCCGCAGCGGCAACACCACCTGATCATGATAGCCGAGCGAAAAGCCGCCGGCGCCATCGTCGAATTTCGTCGGCGCTGGCCACAGAACGGTCACCGCCTCGACATTTTCGGATTTGGAAAAATCAAAGCGCGGCGGAACGCCGGAATCGCCAGAGGTACGCCAGTAAGTTTTCCAACCCGGATCGAGCTGAACAGCAACTCCGCCGAGCAGCACCGGCCCGCTGCGCGATCCCGCAAGAAGCCGCACGGCAGCATGCGTTCCCTTCTGCCACGGTGAGGCATCCTGCGCCTTCGCCTCCATCGACGAAATTGAGGTCAGCGTGGCCAGGGCAAACAGAGCTGCCGATCGTGCGCTGCGCAACGTCGGCGCGCGCTCGTGAGAGGGGGGAACCATTGCGTTCATAAAGCGTCCTTAACTCCAAGCGAGATTGCAAGCTATTGAATTGCTTGTGATGCACGCGGAAACAAAGCCCAAGTGCCCCTTTCCAAAGTTCGCATCCCGTCTCAGCAACACGTTTTTGCGAACTTCGGAAAACCAGGGGCACTTGTAAATTAATAGATTTAGTATCGCTTATCTGAAGTCCCCGGGAAGAACTCGCCGCTTGCACCGCAGGGACTTCGGATCGGCGATACGAACCTTGATTGACAGAACTTAAGCCCAATATCAGGATAGATCATCCAAGCGAGTCTTTGGCGATGAGCTCTGAAGGCAAAAGATCGGGAACGGGTCGCCGCGAAATTGCCGGCGTCGGTGCAACCGAGGGCCATCGCTATCTCGATGGCCAGTTGTTGATCGCCATGCCCGTCATGGGTGACCCTCGCTTCGAACGTTCGGTGATCTATCTCTGCGCGCATTCGGCGGAAGGCGCCATGGGAATCATCGTCAACCGTCCGGCGGGCAGCATCGATTTTCCCGGCTTGCTGGTCCAGCTCGACATCATCAAAAAGGCCGACCAGATCAAGCTGCCGGAAAACGCCGAAACCTTGAAAGTGCTCAAGGGCGGGCCGGTCGAAACCGGCCGCGGCTTCGTGCTGCATTCGAGCGACTTCTTCATCCAGGATGCGACGTTGCGGATCGACCACGAGATCTGCCTGACGGCCACGGTTGATATTCTCAAGGCGATCGCCAAGGGTTCCGGGCCGAAGCATGCGATCCTGGCGTTGGGCTATGCCGGCTGGGCCGCAGGCCAGCTCGAAAGCGAAATCCAGGACAACGGCTGGCTGCATTGTGACGCCGATTCCGATTTGATCTTCGGCGGCGATATCGAGGAAAAGTATTCGCGGGCGTTGCGCAAGATCGGGATCGACGTCGGTATGCTCTCGAACGAAGCAGGGCACGCGTAACTCTCGCTCGGTCCAGGCCGTCATGCCCCGCGCATACGGGGCATCCAGTACGCTGTGGCCTATGATTCAAGCTGCGCCGTCTCAGAATACTGGATCGCCTGGTCGAGCCGGGCGATGACAGCGTTGGTTCAGGACTGTTACTCCGCCGCCTGTTGCGCGACGGTAGGTTCGGTGCCGGCCACCGTGGCGCGTCGCATGTCGCGCGGCTGCGACTGATCGTAACGGCGCACCCGATGCATCGTCTGGCGGTTGTCCCACATCACAAGATCATGCACCGTCCATTTGTGGATGTAGACGAACTCGCTCTGGGTGGCGTGTTCGGTGAGGTCGCGCAGCAACAGCCGCGCTTCCGGTATGCTCATGCCGAGGATCGCGCCGGCATGTGACGATAGATAAAGCGATTTGCGGCGATGAACCGGATGGGTGCGGACCAGCCGTTGCCGCACCGGCTTGAACATCTGCTTTTCTTCCTCGGTGTAATCGAGGAAGCCCAGCGATCCCCGTGAATACATCAGCGAGTGTTCGCAGATCATGTCCTCGATCTGGGCCTTGGTGTCATCGTCGAGCGCGTCATAGGCCGCGCGCATGTCGGCAAACTCGGTGTTGCCGCCCTTCGGATTCACCACCCGCGCCGAGAGCAGCGAGAACTTGGCCGGGATCGGGCGAAATGAACTGTCGGAATGCCACAGGCAGTTGCCGAGATTGAACAAATGGGTGCGGTGATCGCGCGGCAACGGCCTGCCGTCCTTGCCGAGATTGGAGACGTCGTTGAGTCCGGACGTGAGGCGGTAATCTTCGCGCTTGGTGACGGTGCCGCCGCGGGCGCTCTCGCGCTCACCGAAATTCCGGGCAAAAACCAGTTGCTGTTCGTCCGTGATGTCCTGGTCGCGAAACAGCAGCACGGCGTATTTGTCCATGCCGGCTTCGATGTCCCTTGCCTCTTCCGCGGTGAGCGGCTTTCGCAAATCGACGCCGGAGACTTCACCAAAAAAATGCTTGTGAAGCTGGCGGATCGTCACGGCCATGGTGTGCCTCCCTGAATTGGCGAGTGGTCCGATTCTAACATTCGCTCCCCTCTCGCAGAGGCACTTTTGCGAATGTTAGAATCGAAGGACCACTAGCAAATATTAAATTCTAGTGGAGTTTGGGATTTGACATTCGCTTTCGTAATCGCGGCTGGGCGGGTAGCGAATGTCAAATCCACTCCACTAGGCGGCTTCTCCGCCGTCTTTTCAGGTAAGGCTACTCACCGTCGTCACGAAGTCAACGGATCGAGACACGCGTCGATCGCGAGCCGGGTATTCGGACGCGTCAGATTTATTGCGCGATATTACCCGGCGGCACCGACGCCGATCGTCCGACATTGGCCGGGGGCCGCTGTACGTTGGGGCCACTAGGCGCCGGTCGGGGCGGCGGCTGGATTTGTCGCGGCGGCGGTGGCGGCGGAGGAGCGCCAAAGCCGAACAGGTTACGGATGGCGGGCGGAGGCCCTTGAAGCGGCTGATTGGGCTGCACGGCCGCGGGCCGCTTTGGTTTTTGCGATGCCGAGGGCGTAGCGGCGGCCGGCGTTCCGTCCGGAGAAACCGAAGCCACCGGCGTATCGCCTCGCGCCTGCTCGCGTCCGACTTCGCGGCGCGGCCAGGCGAAATCGTCGGCGCGCCCGGCAGGGGCCGTCAGCGGTTCGCCCTTCACCAAAGTGCGTGCGACGAGTGCATCGACCGCCGCGGGGCGCGATCCCGGACCGCCGAGCAACTGGTCAGTGCCGACGGAGGAGGCGACCAGCGGCAGGATCGGTCCGGCCAGCGGACGCGGCGCCGGCTGACCGGGCTGCGCGCTCGCATCGGGCGTGGCAGGTTCGCTCGGCAGCGCGATCGGCGCGGAGCGGGAAGCCAAGAGGCGCGTGATTTCCCGCTCGACATAATGCGCAAGCTTGCGCGCGCCGGCCTTGGTGAAATAGACGCCGTCATAGGAACGCAGACGCCGGATCTGGCCCTCGAAGTCGGGGCCCTGTTGCAGGAAGCGTCCGGCTTCGTCGACGAAACCGTCCCAGACGTCGACATAGGTGATGCCGGCCTTGGCGGAAGCTTCGCGGTAAAGCGAATCCAGAAACAGCGTATCGGCGGTGGCCTTGGCTCCGCGCACCGCGGGCAACCCGACCCAGATGATCGGCACGCCCTTCGATTTCAGGACGGTGATCATCTCGTCGATTTTCTTGTTGTAGAGTTCGACCCAGCGATCGTCGTGGAATTCGACCACGCCGTTCGCTGCGCGGCCTCTTTCCGGCGCGACCACCTGAGGAACGTCGCCGTTGTCGGCGTCGTCGGGCGGCAGTTCGGCGTCGAGCACCTTCTCCTGGGTTTTGTCTTGAGATTTATCTTGGGGCTTGCCCGAGTCCGTCGCGTCGTCGCTCTTCGCACCGTCCGGCTTGCCACGGGCGTCCTTCTTGTCGCTCTTTTTGTCGCCCGACTTGGCGTCGGATTTTTCCGGCTCGCGTAGCGAGGTACGATCGTTCAGGCCGAGCATGACGACGATCACATCGGGCTTCTCGGCGGGAAGGATGGTTTTCGCCGCAGCCGCCCAGTCGGCCGGATCGCCCTTGGGCTGGTACCGGATCAGACCGGAGACGGTCTTGTGCCGGCGGATCACCCCCATGTCCGGTTGCTCGGCATAGGCATCCTCCAGGCCGTAAGCGAGCCAGTCGGCCATGGCGTCGCCCAGCACCAGCACATTACGCTCGGCGACGGTGTCATGTTTTTGCGGCGGCGGCGCCTTGGAATAATTCTCGATCACGCGGTTGGGCGCCTGCTGCTGGAAGGGAGCGAACAGGTCACCACCGAACCAGCCGCCGGGCCCGCGCTGCGGCATCGGTTGAGGCTGTTGCCGCGGTGGGCCGCCGAAATTGAAGAACTGTGCGGAAGCCGGAGCCGCGATCCCGATCAGCAACGCGACTGCAACGGCGACCAGCGGTCCGGTCTCCGTGAACAGGCGCAAAAAGGATCGTGTCTTTGGCATGCGGCTCGGTCGCAATGGGTCGCTCAAGCGATGATAGTAACAAAATCGGGCTGCAAACGGGCGGATAAAAGCCCGTTCCAGATGGACAAAATAGGTTACCGTTAAAGTCTATAAGCCCTGTCGTAGAGCACGATCTGGACCGACTTGGAACCGGATAACCGCCAAACCGGGCTATTTACCCGTGGGAATCACTGCCCGCGCAGCCGGTCGAGCATTTCGGAAGAGGCAAACCCGTCCGCGGGCGCCCCGACCGAGGCCTGGAAGCTGCGCAGCGCCTCGCGGGTTTCGCCGCCGAGCTGGCCATCCGGAGTGCTGCGATAAAACCCGCGCTGCGCCAGCAATTGTTGCAGTTCCAGCCGCTCGGCCCGCGACAGCTCGCGTTCCTGCCGTGGCCAGGCCTGTACAAACGGCGTCCCGCCGCGCAAGCGGTCGGCGAAGTGGCCGATCGCAAGTGCATAGGCCTCCGCCGGGTTGTACTTCATGATCACGCGGAAATTCTGCAGCATCAGAAAGCCGGGTCCCTCGGCGCCCGCCGGCGCCAGCAGATAGGCCTTGTCGCTCGCCGGTGGAAATGGCTGGCCGTTGGCGCGCTTGAGACCGAGATGCTCCCACTGCGCAAACGTCATGATCTTGGACCGGTCGGCGAGCATGTAGTTGAAGTCCTTTGGAACGACGACCTCATAGCCCCAGCTCTGGCCGCTCTGCCAGCCGTCCTTTTTCAGATTGTTGGCGGTCGAGGCAATCAGATCAGCGGGATCGTCGACGACGTTACGGCGGCCATCGCCGTCCGCATCGACCGCAAAGCGCTTGAACGCGGTCGGCATGAACTGGGTCGGCCCGAAAGCACCAGCCCATGAGCCGCGCATCTGTTCCGGGCTGAGGTCGCCGTGGTGGAGGATTTCCAGCGCCGACAGAAATTCATCGCGGAAATAGTTCTGGCGGCGGCCGATGCAGGCGAGCGTTGCGGTCGATTGCAAGACGCTGCGATCGCCCATTTGCGTCGAATAATTCGATTCAATGCCCCAGATCGCCGCGATGGTATAGCGGTCGACGCCGTAGGCTTTCTCGGTCGCGTCGAATTGCGGCTTGTACTTGGCAAGGACCTCGCGGCCTTTGGCCAAGCGGTTATCGTTGACCAGGATGTCGAGATAATCCCAGACCGATTTAGTGAATTCCGGCTGCGAGTCCAGCAGGTCCATGATGCGCAGGTCGGGGGTGAGGCCCGCGGTGAAGCGCTGAAAATTCTCTTGGGAAATGTTGCGGCGTGCGGCATCCGGCCACATCGAGGCGACGCAACTGTCGAAATTTGCGGCCGCTTCACGGATGGCGCTCGCCGTCATCAGGGGATGACCGGAGGCGCCGTCCTCGCCGCTCCAGCCGCCAGTCGAGGCCGGCTGGGCCGATGGCGCGGTGCCGCTCTGATTTGATTTGCCGCCAAAAATATTGCCGAGAAAATCGAGTGGGCCACTGGCCGACTGGGCCGGCGCGGGCGCCGACCAGAGGAGCGCCGCCGCGAGCACCGCTGTGCCGCTCCATCTGTTTGGCTGCTTCGTTTGCCGCCTCATATCCATGTCCACCTGTACAGGCCGGCCTTCAGGAAGCCTCGCCACGGTTGCCAACAGCTTAACAAAAGCGAGTTTTTGGCGTTAGGGATTTGCCGAAAAAGAGCGGTCCCGGTTGGAACTGCGGGCCCAATTGGCCTTTGTTCCCGGTCGCAAACCAGCTACCAAATATCGTTTTCAATCGAGTTTCTGCAAGGCAGTGCCATCCCATGAAAATCCGCAAAGCCGTTTTTCCGGTCGCTGGTCTCGGCACCCGGGTATTGCCCGCCACCAAGGCGATGCCGAAGGAAATGCTGACCATCGTCGACAAGCCGCTGATCCAGTACGTGGTCGACGAAGCCAAGGAAGCCGGCATCGAACATTTCGTCTTTGTTACCGGCCGCAACAAGCACGTGATCGAGGATCATTTTGACCGCATGTACGAGCTTGACGCCACGCTTGAGGCGCGCGGCAAGAAGGCGGAGATGGACATTCTGGCCCGCGACCAGCCGGCGGCCGGCGCCATCAGTTTCACGCGCCAGCAGGCGCCGCTTGGACTCGGCCATGCGGTGTGGTGCGCGCGAGACATTGTCGGCGATGAGCCTTTCGCCGTGGTGCTGCCTGACGAACTCGTGCTTCATACGCCCGGATGTCTGGCGCAGATGATCGAGGCGGCAAGCAAGCTGGGCGAGAAATCGAATTTGATTGCGGTCGAAGCGGTGCCCGATCACCTTACCCACCAATATGGCATTTGCGGCGTCGGCAAACGCCAGGGCAAGGTCTTCGAGGTCGATGGAATGGTCGAAAAACCGGCGAAGGGAACGGCGCCGTCGAACCTCTCGATCACTGGGCGATATATTCTTCAGCCGGAGATATTCAAAATCCTGGAAACCCAGGAACGCGGCGCCGGCGGCGAGATTCAGCTTACCGATGCGATGATCGGTCTGGCGAAGACCCAAAAGTTCTACGGTGTCGAGTTTGCCGGCGAGCGGCACGACTGCGGCTCAAAACCCGGGTTTCTGCGCGCCAACATTGCCTTCGGCATGGCGCGCCCCGAATTGCGCGAGGGCTTGCTTGCAGAGATGAAGAAATATTCGGGGAAATGACGGCAGGATCGTCGGCTAGGCGACCAGCGACAGCTTCGGGCCAGCCGCGAGCACGGTGCGATTGCGGCCGCTCGCCTTGGCGGCATAGAGGGCTTCGTCGGCCGCTCTGACCATGGCCGTCCATTCCATATTGGCGTTCGGTACCAGGCTCGCAACGCCGATGCTGACGGTGGTGGTTGCCGTCTCACCGCACCATTGCTCGACCTTCAGGCGGATCGTCTCGGCCACGACAAGCGCTTCCGCCGGTAACAGGTCCGGCAGCAGAACGGCGAATTCCTCGCCGCCATAGCGCGCGGCGCAATCGCCGGCCCGCTTCACCGAATCCGAGATGCAAATCGCGATGCCGACCAGCACCTCGTCGCCGGCCTGATGCCCGAACGTATCATTGAAGCTCTTGAAGTGATCGGCGTCGATCATCAGAAGCGCGAGCGGCCGCTTCAGCCGCGCCGCGCGCCGCCACTCGATCTCGATCGAGGCGTCGAACTTGCGGCGGTTGCGCAAGCCAGTAAGGGCGTCGGTGGTGGCAAGCTCCTCGAGCTTTTCTTCGGCCGCCGCACGGCGGCTGATCTCTCGCGCCAGAAACAAGGTGGTGCCGAGCACGAAAACGGCGAGCGCTGCCAGGATAGAGCCGATGCGCGTCGCTTCGACGCGCCACAGCCGGTAGATATCCGCCCATGGCTTGCCGACCAGGACGACGAGCGGCCGCGTGCCGTCGCGCCAGACATAGAGGCGCGGCGAGTGGTTCGCGGAACCAACTCCTGAATAAGAGCCGCTCGGTTCGGAAAGCGCCCGCTTCACCCCCGGCAGGTCGCCGAGGTTCTTGCCGATCATATCGAGGTCGAAGGGCGTGCGCATGATCACGGTGCCGTCGCGCCGGAACACCGTGATGACGTCGTTGGGATCAAGACGCAGACGGCCGAACAGGTCGTGAAAATAGGAAAAGCGGATGGATCCAGCGACCACGCCGAGGAAGCTGCCGTCTTCGCCGGTGATGCGGCGGCTGAGCACGATGGCGTAAGCGCCGTGATGCAGCGTCGGCCGGCTGATGAACAGGCCCACATCCGCTTGATCGCGGTGAACCGTGAAATATTCCTCACCGCTGCGGTCTTCCGGCAGCGGATCGAGCGTCGAAGCATCGACGACCAGTTTTCCCTTGGAATCGAATACCTGGATCGCGCCAAAATGCCGGGCCGTCGCAGCATGGTCGAACAGGATCAGTTGCCGCAGTGGCTTATTGACCTGGTTGATCTCCGGCGCCACCATGTTGTTTGCGACCGAACGCAGCGAAAGATCGAATAGTTCGACGTTGCGGCCGATGTCGGAATCGATGCCGGAGGCAAGATTTTCGAGCGTCTGACGCGCCAGCTCTTCTTCGCTGCGCCGCATGTCGAGCATCACGCTGACGCAGACAGCCGAGAAGCCAATCACCGTAACGACAGAGGAGGCGATCAGCAGCTTTGCTGATAGCCGCCAGGGCCGGCTGGCCTTGTCTTTGCGCCGTCCAAATCCCATCACTCTGCTCCCGGAAGCATGGGAATGCGCCGCGAATGGTTGCTGTCGGCTTAAATGGGCCCGCTAAGAGCTGCAAAACGTTAATGTTTCGTTGTCGCCAGATGAACAACGGCGACCGGCGCCTTGTGCTTTGAAGGACGCGCTGAAGCGACTAAAACGACGCCTGACGTTGCCCGAATCTGTCCGGTGACGGTGCCGCCCTTGAGAGCCGCTGTGACCCATTATGACGCGCTGCGCGACTATCTGAAGCAACAGAAGCCGGCCGAATTCGTGCTGAGCTTCGACCAGATCGAGGAGATCATCGATGCAGCGTTGCCGCGTGCAGCCCATCGCGCCTCCTGGTGGGAAACGCTGCGCAGCCCTCAGGAAAAGATGCCGCAGCGCGAAGCCTGTCTTGAGGCCGGCTTTATCGCGACTAGGCTGCCCGACGGTAAAAGCGTGCGGTTCACCCGGATGAAAACCACCCGCCGTCCGCGCGAAAGCGAAGATTCGTAAGCTTTAGCTTGCCGCCTCCAGGCGGACCTCGGTCAAGAGCCGCATCGCGGCGTCCGCGTCCATCGGCTCGCCGAAGGCAAAGCCCTGGGCATATTCGCAGCCCAACTGATAAAGCTCGACCGCGTCGGAATCGGTCTCGGCGCCTTCAGCCACCACGTCCATGCCGAGGTCGTGGGCGAGCGCGATGATCGATTTGAGGATCACCGGGCGGGTGCCGCGGCTCGTGGTGCGCACAAAGGATTGGTCGATCTTGATGGTGTCGAACGGGAAGCGTTGCAGATAGGCCAGCGACGAGTGACCGGTGCCGAAATCGTCCAGCGAAAGACCCGTGCCGAGTTCGCGGATGCGCGTCAGCATCTGGGCTGCGTGCTCCGGATTTTCCATCACCAGCGATTCCGTCAATTCGAGCTTCAGCGTGCCGCGCGCCACCGACGAGCGCGACAGCACGGTGCGGATGTCGTGAATGAGATCGTGCCGCAGCAATTGGCGCGAGGAGACGTTCACGCTGGCAAAGATCGGCTCGCGCGAGCGCATCGCGCGCTGCCAGATCGCCAGTTGCCTCGCCGTGCGGTCGAGCACGAAGGTGCCGAGATCGACGATGAGGCCGATCTCCTCCGCGATGGAAATGAATTCGACCGGCGACATCCGCCCGAGCTTCGGATGATCCCAGCGCGCGAGCGCCTCGAAGCCCGCAATCGAACGGTCTTCCAGCCGCACGATCGGCTGATAGAGGATCGTGATCTCCTCGCGCTCGATCGCGCGCCGCAATTCGCTCTCCAGCGTCAGACGGTCGGTCTTTCGCGCCCGCATTGCGGGCTTGTAGACGTCGATACGATCGCCGCCGATCCGCTTGGAGTGATACATCGCAAGCTCGGCGTCCTTGATGATCTCGTCGGAGAGCTGCGACTGCGGATCGGAGAGCGCGAGCCCGATGGACGCGGTCAGGAAAATCTCGCGGTCGTTGAAGGCGATCGGCGCGCGGATGGTCTTGCGAATGGTTTCGGCGAACGCTGTGATCCGCGCGGGATCCTGTTCCGACATCAGGATCAGGCCGAATTGATCGCCGGCCAGCCGCGCCAGCGTGTCCTGCGGCTTGAGAATGCGGGTGAGGCGGCGTGCCAGCGTCAGCAGGATGGAATCGCCGACTGCGATGCCGACGGAGTCGTTGACCTGCTTGAAGCGGTCGAGGTCGATCACCATCAGCGTCGGCCGCAGGTTTGGCATGGCCTTGGCGAAATTGGCGACCGCGCCCAGGCGGTCGATGAACAGCTTGCGGTTCGGCAGCCCGGTGAGATTGTCGTGCACCGAGTCGTGCAGCATGCGCTCCTCGGCATTCTTGCTCTCGGTGACGTCGGTCAAGGTGCCGATCACGCGGGAGACCTCGCCGTCGGAGCCGACGACCGGCCGGGCTTTCAGCGCGAACCACATGAAGTGTCCGTCCGGCGTGCGCAGGCGGAAGTCCTGTACCAGGCGGCCGCGGCGCTGGTCGAGCACGCTGTCGAGCGCGGCACGGAAACGATCCTGATCGAGCGGGTGCAGCACTTCTAGCCATTTGGCCGCCGGGCCTTCCAGCGTCCCGCGCTTGAGGCCGAGCAGCGATTCCGTCTCGGGGCTGGTGAAGACCTTGTCGGAGGAGACATCCCAATCCCAGATCAGATCGCCGGATCCGGCAAGCGCCAGCGCACGGCGCTCGACGTCGGAAACGATGCCGGTTGAGGCGCCACCGCCGGCGAACGCGTGCTGCATCACGGTAAAGCCGATCAGCATCACGATCAGCACCAGGCCACCGAGCAGTGCGGGGCCGACGATGTCGTTGGTGACGCTGCCCGCAATCGTCATCCCGGCGGCGATCACCCAGACCACGAGCAGGAACCAGGTCGGGATCAACAGCACCGCGCGATCGAACCCGTGCGTGGAGAGATAGACGATCAGCGCAAAGCCGGCGACGGCGATCAGGACCAGCGACATTCGCGCGATGCCCGACGCAACCGCCGGATCGAACAACGCGAGCGCGACCAGCGAGCCCAGAAACACCAGCCAGCCGACGGTGATGTGAGAGTAGCGTACATGCCAGCGGGAAAGATTGAGGTAGGCGAACAAAAACACCAGAAGTGTGGCGGCGAGAATCGCTTCACCGCCGGCCCGCCACACCCGCTCGGCGTTGTTCGACATGTCGAGCACCTTGCCCCAGAAGCCGAAGTCGACGCCGATATAGACCAGCACCGCCCAGGCGAGCGCGGCCGCCGCCGGAAACATGATGCTGCCCTTGACCACAAACAGGATGGTGAGAACCAGGGCCAGCAATCCGGAGATGCCGATCACGATGCCCTGGTAGAGCGTGAACGAGTTGACCTTGTCCTTGTAGGCGTCGGGCTCCCACAGATAGAGCTGCGGCAATTTATCGGTACGCAACTCCGCGACATAGGTGACGACCGAACCCGGATCGAGCGTGATGCGGAAGATATCCGCGGTCGCGCTCTCTTGCCGTTCGGGACGGTCGCCGGTCGAGGGCGTGATGGTCGCGATGCGCGACAGCCCAAGATCGGGCCACAACAATCCTGACGAGACGATGCGGTAGTGGGGCGCGACAATCAGGCGGTCGAGCTGATCGTCGGTGTTGTTGGCGAGCGCGAACACCACCCAGTTCTGGCCGCCCTCGCGGGCGCGAACTTCGATGCGGCGGACAATGCCGTCGGTGCCGGGCGCGGTCGAAACCTGGATGCGGTCGGTGTCGCTGTGCTGATGTTCGAGTACCGCGGTCAGGTCGATCGCAGACACGTCACCGCGGACGCTGACTGCGTCGATAGCCCACGCCGGCGTGGCCGCAACAATCATGAGGCCCAGCGCAAATGCCGCCAGGCACCTGATCAGACGCAATGTCGGTTCTCCGCAATCAGCAGCACAGTCGCGAGGCGAGGCCTACCGCCCGATGTGCCGGATAGATGACACGAATGCGAAGGAAATCAAAGGGTTTCCGGTCTCTGATCGTTCGCGATCGTTAAAGCGCCAACACAATTTTGCCAATATGTTCGCTGGTCTCCATGCGCCGATGCGCATCAGCCGCCTTTTCCAGCGGGAAAGTGCTGTCCATCAGGGGTTTGATGCGCCCTTCACGCAATAGCGGCATCACCTTGGCCTCGATCGCGGCGACCATCGCCGCTTTATCCGCATTACTACGGGGTCTCAATGTCGAGCCGGTGTGATGCAGCCGCTTCACCATGAGCCTTGCGATATTGGCGGTGATCTTGGCGCCGCCAAGCGTTGCGATCTGCACGATGCGTCCGTCGGCGGCGGCGGCCTCGTAGTTGCGTTCGACATAGTCGCCGCCCACCATATCGAGAATGACGTTGGGGCCTTTGCCTTCTGTCATCGGCTTGACGGCGGTGACGAAGTCGTCGGTCTTGTAATTGATGGCATGATCGGCGCCGAGCTTGAGGCAGGCGTCGGCCTTGTCTTTCGATCCGACGGTGACGATCACCTTGGCGCCGAACGCCTTGGCGAGCTGGATGGCCATGGTGCCGATGCCGGACGAGCCGCCATGAATCAGGATGGTCTCGCCGGCCTTGAGCTGGCCGCGCTCGAACACGTTGTGCCACACGGTCATCAAGGTCTCCGGCGTGGCTCCGGCTTCAAGTACCGACAGCGAAGCGGGCACCGCCATCGCTTGCGCGTCTTGCGCGATACAATACTGGGCGTAGCCGCCGCCGGCGACCAGCGACATTACCTTGTCGCCAAGCTTGTGCTTGCGGGCTCCCTCGCCAAGCGCGACCACTTCGCCGGCGATCTCAAGGCCGGGCAAATCGCTGGCTCCAGGCGGCGGCGGATAAACGCCGGCACGCTGAGCCACGTCAGGCCGGTTGACGCCGGCAGCCATCACCTTGATCAGGATTTCATTCGGCCCCGGCACCGGCACGGCCCGCGTCTCGGGTAGAAGCACCTCCGGACCGCCGGGCTTGCTGATGCCGATGACCGTCATTTGCGAAGGGATTTTTTCCATGATTTGTCCTCGACCAAACGCTAGAATTTTGTCCCAATTGATTAGCCAGTCCCAATCTCTTTGTCGATCACGGAGCAGCGCGCATGGCCATCGAGGATGACGACAAGCCGAGAAGGAAAGTCAGTCACGATATCGGGCAGGATCTCTCGCTGCTCTCGGTAGAGGAACTCAACGAGCGCATTTCACTGCTGACGTCCGAGATCGAACGCTTGCAGGCGGCGGCGACAAAGAAACGCGCCTCGAAAGAAGCGGCGAACAATTTCTTCAAGTCGTGATGCGCTGACCCCTCTCCCCTTGCGGGAGAGGGTGCCCGAAATGCAAAGCATTGAGGGCGGGTGAGGGGTTCTTCAGTATCGCGCGCGACAGCAACCCCTCACCCGGCTCAATCTCACTTCGTTCGATTTCGCCACCCTCTCCCGCAAGGGGAGAGGGTACACATCACTCGGCCAATGACCGACATGGCAAACAAATCCTAAAAAAATCCGCTCATTTACGGTCGATTAAGCTTTCTCAGGTATGACTGTCACTGTCCTCTTTGGACACCGAGTGGCTCCTGTCACTCTGTTTGACGCCTCCCTGTTATCAACTTTAAAGCCGCCGGAAACGGCGGCTCTTTTTTTGCGCTTTTTCGCCGTACCTTCAGCACAAGTCTGAAGTTCTCACGGCGTTCGCTCCGGCTTTGGAGAGGGTGCTGGAAACCATAAATTCGCTTGCAGCTGGACTCTCGCCTCCGCACGCGCAATGATTTGTTCATCATAATAATCCCGGCCCCTTCCAGTGCCGCCTATTTGGCGCTAGCCGGCGATGTACAGTGGCGTGAGGCGTTTAGATGTCGGACCGGTCGCATGGCGAAACCCCGCTTGTCCAATTCAGCGAGCGGCTGACTAATTCGGCGGCGTTCGGCACTTTGTTCCGGGAAGGCATGGACCTCGTCGAGGAGACCGCCGCCTATCTCGACGGCGCCGGCCGTACCGAAGCCAAGGCGCTCGAGCGTTCCGTCAGCCTGACTTACGCCACCGAAAGCATGCGGCTGACCACCCGTCTGATGCAATTGGCCTCGTGGCTGTTGTTGCATCGCGCGGTCAAGGAAGGCGAAATGACCTTGACCCAGGCCAATCGTGAAAAAACCAAGGTCAAGCTTTCGGCCGCCGATCCGGGCCCGGACGATATGATCGAAAAATTGCCCCAGCAGTTACAGGATTTGATCACCCGCTCGATGGCGCTGCAAGGCAAGGTCCGCCGTCTCGACGCGACGATCCACGCAGCTCCGGCCGAGCGCGCTCCGATCGGCAATCCCCTGGTACCGCAGCTCAATCGCCTGAAGGCCGCCTTCGAACAATAACGGCGCGCCGGTTACGGCCCGCGCAAATAAAATAAAACAAATAAAAACGCCCATGCGTCGGCAGGGGCGTTTTTCATTGCTATCGGGGTGAGGCCGAAAGGCCTCAATCTTTCTTGAGAAAGCCCGAGAACTTCTTCTGAAACCGCGAAACGCGGCCGCCGCGGTCCATCAGCTGCTGGGCGCCGCCGGTCCAGGCGGGGTGTGATTTGGGGTCGATATCGAGGTTCAGCTTGTCGCCTTCCTTGCCCCAGGTGGAACGCGTCTGATACTCGGTGCCGTCGGTCATTACGACCGTAATCGTATGATAATTCGGGTGAATTTCCGCTTTCATAGCAGGTCCTTCGGCGCGCCGGCGCCCGTGTTTCGGTTGTTGCGGTCTCGGATTTGGCCGGGTCTATAACGCAAGCGGCACGCCAAAACAAGCTTATGGCGCCGATTTGAGGCCTCATTGGCCGGCCGCGCCGGTCGCCGATTTGCCAGTACTGGTGATGGAGCCTATCTGGGGGATGACAAAACCAGTGGTTTGAAATTCATGAGCGTAGTTGAACGGCTTGAGGACCGGCGTGATCCAGCGATGCCATCCGAGGATGGGTCGGCCGGACAGCCCACAACCGGCGAGGTGGCCTCGCCGCTCGATGTGGCGCTGAATCCGGCTCCTGCCGCTCGCACCGCAAGGCTGCGCCCGCTGCTCGCGCTCGCGCCTTATATGGCGCGCTACCGTGGCCGCGTCACGCTTGCGTTCATTTCGCTGACGGTTGCCGCGATCACCACTTTGGTCGTGCCGGTCGCGGTGCGGCGGATGATCGATTTCGGCTTCACGCCGGAAGGCATCGCCCGCATCAACAGCTACTTCAGCGTCATGATCGCGGTGGTCGGCGTATTGGCGCTCGCCAGCGCCTCGCGCTTCTATCTCGTGATGACCATCGGCGAGCGTATTGTCGCCGACCTCCGACGCGACGTATTCGGCCATTTGATGTCGCTCTCGCCGGCGTTCTTTGATTCCTCGCACAGCGGCGAATTGGTCTCGCGCCTGACCGCCGACACCACCCAGATCAAATCCGCCGTCGGCGCTTCGGTTTCGATCGCATTGCGCAATTTGATGCTGTTCATCGGCGCCACTGCGATGATGGTGATCACGAGCCCCCGACTTTCCGGCCTGGTGCTGCTCGCCATTCCCCTGATCGTGCTGCCGCTGATGGCGTTCGGACGCTGGGTGCGTCGGCTGTCGCGCAACGCCCAGGATACGCTCGCTGACGCCAGCGCCTATGCCTCCGAACTGGTCGGTTCGATCCGTACCGTGCAGGCCTATACGGGCGAGCGGCTTGCGAATGCGCGCTTCGGCGGTGAAGTCGAACAGGCCTACGAGGCCGCTCGCAGTTCGAGCCGGGCCCGCGCCGTGCTCACCGCCATCGTGATCTTCATCGTCTTCACCAGCGTCGTGGTCATCCTCTGGATCGGCTCGAATGATGTCGAGGCCGGCCTGATCAGTCCGGGCCGGCTCGGTCAGTTCGTCCTCTATACGGCGTTTGCCGCCGCCGGCCTCGGTCAACTGAGCGAGGTTTGGGGCGAAGTCTCGGCAGCCTCCGGCGCCGCTGAGCGGTTGTTTGAAATCCTCCGCGTGAAGTCTGAGATCGCAGCTCCCGTGTCGCCGGTTGCGTTGCCGGAGCCCGCCCGCGGCGATATCAGCTTTGACAACGTCCGGTTCGCCTATCCGACGCGCCCCAAAGCGCTGGCCGTCGACGGCGTTTCGTTTTCCGTGCGTGCCGGCGAAAAAGTCGCCATTGTCGGTCCCTCCGGCGCGGGCAAGAGCACGCTGTTTCACCTCCTGTTGCGGTTCTACGATCCGGCCTCCGGCGCGATTTCGCTCGACGGCGTGCCGATCCCCTCCGCCGATCCGACCGACGTGCGCCGGCGCATTGCGCTGGTGCCGCAGGATCCGGTGGTGTTTGCGGCGAGCGCCCGCGACAATATCCGCTTCGGCCGGCCCGATGCCAGCGACGCCGACGTCGAACGCGCGGCGGATTTGGCGCATGCCTCCGAGTTTCTCCGTCGGCTGCCCGGTGGCCTCGACACGCCGCTCGGCGAGCGCGGTGTCACGCTCTCGGGAGGACAGCGCCAGCGCATCGCGATCGCACGCGCGATCCTGCGCGACGCACCGCTATTGCTGCTCGATGAGGCGACGTCCGCGCTTGATGCTGAATCCGAGACGCTGGTGCAGACCGCGCTGGAAGAACTGATGAGCCACCGCACGACGCTCGTGATCGCCCATCGCCTCGCCACGGTACTGTCCTGCGACCGCATTCTGGTGATGGACCAGGGCAAGATCGTCGAACAGGGCACCCATGCCTCGCTGGTCGCGCAAGGCGGACTCTATGCGCGGCTGGCGCGGCTGCAGTTCGAAGGGGTGTAAGCGCGATCCTTATCACCCCGCGGATAGCGGATAAGAAGTCACTCGCATTTCGGTGACAGCGCCGGCACGTTCGCCCATACCCAGTTCTTCCACGAACCATCCGTTGAGACGCAGGCCGACGACGAGGATGGCATCTCGGTGGTAGCGGTGGTGTAACGACGCTCGACCCATGTCGCCGAGAAAAATCCAAAAACGATAACGGCCAGGAACGTTATCGATCCCATCGCAAGCTCTCTTCGCGTCATCGGCTCCCCCTATTCGGGTTCGGCGTTCGACTTCCATTCCATTTTCAATACCGGCCGGCCCGAGGTCGGATTGACGTCTTTTCCGGCGTGAACAAAGCCGTTGCGTTGGTAAAAGCGGATCGCGCGGGCATTGTCCTCATTGACCAGCAACGTGATGCAATCGGGCGACAACCGTTTGGCTTCATCGACCAGCGTGTCCGCAAGCTTTGAGCCCCACAGGCCGGGCGCAACCACCAACTGGTCGAGATAAGCGCGTGTGTCGATGGTCACGAACCCGACCAGCGCGCCTGCTTCCTCCGCGACGATGATCGCCGCCTTTGGCACCAGCTCGTTGCGCCAGCGTTCACGCCACCACGGCACGCGCGCGGCAAAATCAATGTTCGGGTACGCCTGCTGCCAGGTCTCACGCCACAGAGCAATGGCGGCGTCTTCGTCGTCTTCGCGATAGGGGCGGAGGGTGAATGACGACGTCACGACGCGCCCGTCATGCCCGCGCTTGTCGCGGGCATCCACGTCTTTCTTTTTCGCTCAATAACAAGACGTGGATGGCCGGGACGGGCCCGGCCATGACTGAGAGGTGGTCTTGGCCGGGGCACGAGTATCACCGCTCCGTCAGTTTCAGTTCGATACGGCGGTTGCGCTTATAAGCGTCTTCGGTGTTGCCGGTATCCAGCGGCTGGAATTCGGCGAAGCCCGCGGCCACCAGCCGCTGCGCCGGCACGCCGAGCGAAATCAGATATTGCACCACCGAGATCGCGCGCGCCGACGACAGTTCCCAGTTCGATTTGAACAGCGGGCTGTTGGTGATCGGACGCACGTCGGTGTGGCCGTCCACCCGCAACACCCAGGCGATTTCACTCGGAATTTGCTTGTCGAGCTCGGTCAAGGCGGCGCCGACTTTGTCGAGTTCGGCGCGGCCTTCAGGCAATAGCAGCGCCTGTCCGGTGTCGAAGAACACCTCGGACTGGAATACGAAACGGTCGCCGACGATCCGTACATCCGGCCGGTTGCCGAGAATGGCGCGCAGCCGTCCGAAAAATTCCGAGCGGTAGCGCGACAATTCCTGGACCCTTTGTGCCAGCGCGACGTTCAGCCGTTGGCCGAGATCGGCAATGCGCCCCTGCGATTCCCGGTCGCGTTTTTCGGAAGTCTGCAGCGCCTCTTCGAGCGCGGCGAGTTGGCGGCGCAAGGCGCTGATCTGCTGGTTCAACACCTCGATCTGGGCCAGCGCGCGCGATGAGACCTGCTTTTCTGAATCAAGTGCCTTGTTGAGCTCGCCGGCGCGGCTTGCGGCATCGCTGCCGGCGCCGGCAAGACCATCATAAAGACCCTTGACGCGGTCGCGCTCGGCCTCAGCCGAGACAAGTCCGGCGCGCACCTGCGAGAGCTGGTCCTCAGCACTGATCTTGCCGAGCTTTTCCAGCGACAGAATATCGTTCAGTTCGGCGATCTTGGCGTTGAGCTGTTCCAACGCCTTGTCCTTGCCGCTGACCTCCTGCGACAGGAAGAACTGCACCACCAGGAAGACCGAGAGCAGGAACACGATCGACAGCACGAGCGTCGACAGTGCGTCGACAAAGCCGGGCCAATAGTTAAAGGCGCTTTCGCTGCGTCGTGCTCGGGCCAGTGCCATTCAGTTTTCTCCAGTCAAGTCCGGTGCAGCAACAACCGCGCCTAATGTTTTTCCGGCTGGCGGCACACCGCCTCGATATTGTGGCCGTCGGGATCAAACACGAAGGCGCCGTAATAGTTTGGATCGTAGTGCGGACGTATCCCGGGTGGTCCGTTGTCCTTGCCGCCGGCCGCAATCGCCGCCTGGTAGAATCGATCGACCTTGCCGCGGTCGTCAGCCGCAAATGCGATATGTGAGCCGGTTTGCGCGATATTGCGAATTCCGATCCAGAAGAAGGCTTTCGGGTCGATTCCATAGCCTGTGAAACGATTGCCGTCGCCATAGAGCCGCGTGATGCCTAGGGGCTGCAACGCCTGATCATAGAACCGCTGCGACCGCTCGATATCTTCGACCCCGATGGTGACGTGATCCAGCATATCCGGCCCTGCGCTTAACTCTTCTCCGGCTGGCGCGCGATGCGCTCGAGCAGCCGTTTGATCTCGCGGTTCTGCTCGCCCTGGCCGTCGGCCCATTCGCGGATCATCTGCTGCTCGGTGCGCATGTGGGTGACGAGGCCCTGGATGGCTTCGGCGAGGTTCGCCATCGCCGTCGTCGTGCCCTTGTTGCTGCCGCCTTCTTCGAGCGCCACGCGCAGTCGGTCGACGGCGGCCTGAAGGTCGCCGCTGGGTCCGGTCTCGCCGGAATAGTTGCCCACCGTGGAGGCGAGCCAGTCCTCAAGGTCGGTATAGAAGCGGTTTTGCGCTTGGCTCGATTGCAGGTCGAGAAAACCGAGGATCAGGGAGCCGGCAAGGCCGAACAGCGAGGACGAAAACGAAATGCCCATGCCGCCGAGCGGCGCGGCGAGGCCTTCTTTCAGGGTATCGAACAGGGCCCCGGCGTCGCCGCCGACCTTCAGGCCGTCGATCACATGGCCGACCGAGCCCACGGTTTCGATCAGGCCCCAGAATGTGCCGAGCAGGCCGAGAAACACCAGAAGGCCGGTCATATAGCGGGAAATGTCGCGGGCCTCGTCGAGGCGGGTGGCGATGGAATCCAGCAGATGCCGCATGGTCTGCTGCGAAATGGTGATGCGCCCGCTTCTCTCGCCGCCGAGAATGGCCGCCATGGGGGCGAGCAGCGTCGGATGCCGGGCGATCGCCAGGCCCGGATCGGCGATGCGGAAATTATTGACCCAGGCCACCTCGGGATAGAGCCGGATCACCTGGCGGAAAGACAGGACGATGCCGATCAGGAGCACCAGGCCGATCAATGCATTCAGGCCCGGATTGGCGAAGAAAGCGGCGATGATCTGCTTGTAGAGCACGACCATGATCAGCGTGCACAGCACCAGAAACACCAGCATCCGCACCAGGAAGATCCGCGGGGGAGCGAGCTTCGTGAATTCAAGTTCCATCGCGGAGCGGGAAGAAGGGGGCATTGCCGGGCTCATCTGTTGCGGCTTTTTTCGAGGCACCAATATGGCACAGCGAGCCCGAGAAAAAAGCTGCTTCGGGCGCGTGGGAAAGATCGGATGGGAACTTCCGCGTGAAACCGGGCGCTATCTCGTCCGTAATTTGTCAAAGCCCTGAAACCTCAGATGGTTAGATAGGAATTTTTGATGATTGCATACCTGGTGGCGCTGGTAGCGATTGCGCTGTCGCTTTCGGTCCTGATGGCGGGCGCCTGGGTCGTGCAGCAACGCACCGGCAATTCCGGCTGGGTCGACACGATCTGGACTTTTTCGGTCGGTCTCGTCGGCGCGGCGAGCGCGCTGTGGCCGCTTGCGACCGGTGCGCTGATGGCCCGGCAATGGCTGGTCGCCGCTCTCGTGGCGATCTGGTCGTTGCGGCTTGGCTTGCACATCGCGGTCCGAACGGCGGCGATTTCCGACGATCCCCGCTATGCGGCCTTTGCGCAAGAATGGGGCCTCAACGCACCGCGCCGGATGTTCCTGTTCCTGCAGAACCAGGCTCTGGGGTCGATCCCGCTGGTGTTTGCGATCTTCGTCGCGGCGCATTTTCCGAGCGAGATGATGCGCTGGCGCGATTATTTCGCCGCTTTCATATTGCTTGTCGCCATTATCGGCGAAGCGATCGCCGACAGCCAGCTCAAGCAGTTCACGGAAAGTCCCGGCCATCATGGCCGGGTTTGCGACATCGGATTGTGGCGCTGGTCGCGGCATCCGAATTATTTCTTCCAGTGGCTGGGCTGGCTCGCTTATCCCATCATCGCGATCTCGCCGGACTATGGGTGGGGCTGGGCGAGCCCGCTCGCGCCCGCCTTCATGTACTGGATCCTGGTTCACGTCACCGGCGTGCCGCCGCTGGAAGCGCAGATGCTGCGTTCGCGCGGCGAGCGCTATCGCGATTACCAGTCGCGCACCAGCGTGTTCTTCCTGTTGCCGCCGCGTTCAGGAGAATCAAAGTGAGCCTGACTTCCGGGGTGATCGGCTTCGCCGAGCGGGTGCCGCTGCCGGATTTTGTGGTCCGCGCTGCGGTCCATCAGCTTTGTTCGCGCACGGCGGCGCGGCTCGCCGCCGGCGATGCGGCAAGCGATGCCGACTTCGCGCGGGAAATGGCGGCGCGCGCGGTCGCCGAACATACGGAAGCGGCCAATGCGCAGCATTACGAGGTGCCTGCGGCCTTCTTTGGCCACGTGCTTGGGCCGAACCGAAAATACTCGTCCTGTTTCTACCGCGCGCCGGCTTCGACCTTGCAGGAAGCGGAGGAAGAGGCGCTGCGCCAGACTGTCGATCACGCCGACCTTGCCGACGGGCAGTCGATCCTCGAACTCGGCTGCGGCTGGGGTTCACTGTCGCTATGGATGGCGCGGCGGTTTCCAAATTCAAAGGTGGTCGCGGTGTCGAACTCTCATTCGCAGCGGATGCACATCCAGAGCGAAGGCGCCGCGCGCGGACTGACGAATCTCTCGGTGATGACCGCCGACATGAACGGTTTCAATCCCGGACGGCAATTCGACCGTATCGTCTCGGTGGAAATGTTCGAGCACATGATGAACTGGCGCGAACTCTTGGAAAGGGTGCGGTCATGGCTCGCGCCGCAAGGCCGTTTGTTCATGCACATCTTCACCCATCGTGCCGGCGCCTATCTGTTTGATCGCAACGACAAGGCCGACTGGATCGGACAGCACTTCTTCACCGGCGGGGTGATGCCGAGCCATCTTTTGATCCGGCAATATGCCGATCTGTTCGAGGTCGAGAAGGAGTGGCGTTGGAGCGGCGAGCATTACCAACGCACCGCGAGGGACTGGCTTGCCAATTTCGACGCCCATCGCAACGAGATCGAAACCGTTTTGCGCGGCGTCTATGGCGCGGAGACCGCCTTGTGGATGCGGCGCTGGCGCTGGTTCTTTCTTGCGACATCAGGTCTTTTCGGCTTTTCAGGCGGCAGCGAATGGGGGGTGAGTCACTACCGGATGAAGGCGGTGTAGCGTGGGTGGTCTATGCCCGTCCTTCCTTCGACGGCGGACATGTGGCGTAGCGGCAGAATCGTCCCGCAAACACAGAAGGCCCTGATCCCTAGAAGTTCTCGGGCAATCGACCGAACTGGCCTTGCGGTCGCTCAAGGCGGGACCGTTCCCAATGGGCCAGATTAGCGGCGGCCTCGTACGAACTTTGCAGGAAGGCCAGGAGCGCAGCATCCGGATTCGTGCGGGAGCGAACCGCGTCGTAAGGCAACAGGAATTCTCCAAGCTGGGTGTCGAACATCGCGGCCTCCGGCGCAACCTTGGCAAGGTTGAAGCCATCCGGCACGGGATAAGCATAACTGTAGAAGGCGGGATGATCGATACCAGGCCAAAAGCCTGCGCTTGAAACTTCTCGGCAGTACGCCTCGCGAGCCACGGCGTCCGGCACGTGAGGCATCCCGCCTGGATGCGGCGGGGCATCGCGTCCCGAGAAGCGGGTTACCGCCAAGTCAAAGCTGCCCCAAAACAGATGGATGGGGCTGCATTTACCGACAAAGCGCGAGCGAAAAAGCAAAAACACCCGCTGCACCTGCAGCATGGCGCGCCAATAGGCTCTTGCTGTGTCGGGGTCGTAGGCGCGCGGCGCATGGTCCTCGGGGAAGGCGACTGCGTCGGGAATTTCACAGGGCATCGGACGGATCTCCACCGCCACCCCAAGCTCGGTAAGCGTCACCATTGTCGCCTCGTAGAATGCGGCAACACTCTGCACTTCCAGTTTTACACGCCTTGCCTCGCCGTCCGCGGTGTTGATCCGCAGCAGGTCGTCCAATAAATCGAACTCCATTTCAAAAGCGCGCCCGTCCTGCGCATAGATCGGTCCGGTCGTGAAGCCTCGGCCCGACAGGTAAAAGGCTGCATGCCAGCTGTGATTGATCCAGGGCGTCAGCATCAGTCGCACCTTGCCGACCACCTGGCTCCAGAGATGGAGAGCATCGGTCGTCGGCCGAAGATCAAGGATCGCCAGATCAGGCCACGGATGGTTGGATGTTCCGGACATCGTCAAGACCTCCTTGCAGCGGCATTTCGGTCAATAGATGGTAGATCATGCGCCGCGCTGCATCGCTATCGCTGTGGCGGATCTCGAAAAATATCTTGGCTGGATCCGAAAAGAGACCAGTTAAGTCGACACGGTGTACTCGACCGGCTCAACGCGCCGTTGGCGAGCTACCCAATGGCTTCAAGATCTTCACCAGTTCGGCGTGCACGAACTCGTTGCCGCAAATCACATGACCCGTCAGCAGCGGATCGTCGTCGCCGGCCATGCCGCTGACGATGCCGCCGGCCTCGCGCACAACGATTTGGCCCGCTGCCATATCCCAGGGCTGAAGATTTCGTTCCCAATAGCCGTCGAGACGCCCGGCTGCGACAAAGGCCATGTCGAGCGAGGCCGCGCCGAACCGGCGCAGGCCCGCCACGCGGTTCTGGATTTCACTCATCTCGGTGCGTGACAGGTTATGATCGCCGCGCCCGATATGCGGCAGCCCACACGCGATCACGCATTCGTTGAGCTTGCGCCGGCCTGCGACACGGATGCGCTGATCGTTGAGGAAGGCGCCCTTGCCGCGCTCGGCGGTATAGAGTTCGTCATTGGCGGGATTGTAGATCACGCCGGCAATGATGGTTCCTTCGCGCTGAAGCCCGATCGAGATCGCAAATTGCGGAATGCCGTGCAGGAAGTTGGTGGTGCCGTCGAGCGGATCGACGATCCAGGTGTGGGTCTTGTCGTCGCCCGGGCGCGAGCCGCCTTCTTCACCGATAAAGCCGTAACCGGGGCGCGCCTTGGCGAGATCCTCGTACAACATCTCCTCGGCGCGGCGATCCGCCAGGCTGACGAAGTTGGCCGGTCCCTTCAGCGATACCTGAAGATTTTCGATTTCGCCGAGGTCGCGCTTGAGGCTGCGGCCGGCGCGGCGCGCCGCCTTGATCATGACGTTGAGGAGGGCTGATTGCAGCATGATTCAAGGCAACTTTTCTTCAGCGGAAAAATCAAGACCCGTCCCCAGCGAGGGATCGGCGCAGATGTGGGTGCCCTGTGGCGCCAGCGCCGTCAAGCTCATTTGGTGCCGAGCCATTTGCGCACAGCGGCGCTCGCCTTGGCCTTGTCCTCCGGGCTCATCGTGGAGAGGGCCTGGTCGAGATCGGGGTCGCCCTTGCCGGCGGTTTTGGCGATGGTGTGCCATTTCAACGCCTCGACCTTGTCCACTGGAACGCCCTGGCCGCTGGCGAGCACCCGCGCCAGGCGGTTTTGCGCGATCGGATTGTTCTGCTTTGCCGCCTTGCGCAGCAAGGTGATCGCTGCTGCTTCGTTTTTTGAGGTGCCGGTGCCGTTGAACAGCGCGATGGCGTATTCAACCTCGGCATCGACATTGCCTGCGAGTGAGGCCGCCTGGAGCAGACGCGCGGCTTTTTCGGCGTCCTTCGGTACGCCCGTGCCCTCCTTGTAGAAGGTGGCGAGCGCGTATTGGGCCTCCGCGCTGCCGGCGTCGGCCGCGACTCGCATCAGTTCCGCCGCGCGCCGCAAATCCTGTGGCAGAGTTTCCCCGCCGACATACATCAGCGCGAGATTGTAGGCGGCTTTGGAATTGCCGAGCTTGGCCGAGGACGCCAGCAGTTTAGCCGTCTCCTCGCGATTGACCGGTCCGCCGCGGCCGGCGAGCCGCAGCATCGCGAGCTCAAACATCGCCTCGCGGTCGCCGGCGTCCGCAGCGCGCTTGTACCATCCGGCCGCCTTGGCGTCGTCGCGCTTGAGGCCGAACCCGTTGGCGTAGAGCTCGCCGAGCATGGTCATCGCCTTGGGATCGCCGTTCTCCTGCGCGCGCTTGGTCGCGAGGTCAAACGCGGTCTTGTAGAGGCCGCGCTGATAGGCGCCGTACACCAGATCGGCATTGGGGTCGTCGGGCGGCGGAGCGGGCGCCGCCGCGGCCGCCGGGGGCGGGGCAGGCGCGGGCTTCTTGGCCGCGGGCCTGATCTTCGGCTTCGCGGCGGCGGCTGGCTTGGCTTCCGGCGCGGCCGGTTTATCCGGTGCTGCCGGTTTGTCCGGTGTTGCTCCCGGCGGCGTGAGCGATACTTGTGCTGAAGCGTGAGCCGTCAACATCACGGCCGCGAGGATCAGTGCCGCCCAATTGAAGTTCCTGCAACGCAAGCGGCAAATTCCGCCCATGAACTTCAAATGGAAAATCGGCGCTGGAATTATGATTTTGCTAGTGCCCATGACTTTCCGAAGTCGTTGAAAGGTGCGTGCTGCGGTGGAGCACGAACTTCGGAAAGTGGGCACTGGTAATGGACGCGCGCTCCTCATGATCCGGCTTTACTCTCGCGGTGCTTCGGCATTTGCCGGAATCGCGCCAGGGGCTTTGCCGATCGCCTGGAGGACCGCGTGCAGGGATTTCAACGGCCCTTCAGATGCGCTCCAGATGAAATCGCCGGCCAAAATGAAATCCGCGCCTGCCGCCGCGAACGCGCCGACTTCTTCCAATGTGCCCGCAAAGCCGACCGAAGGCAGTTCGAACACTTCGTCCCACCATTGCAGACGATCGCAGATCGCCTGCGTCGACGGACGTTGACCATTCTCGTCCGGCTCGCCGAACAACACGTAATCCGCGCCCAGTTCACCCGCCGTCATCGAGTCGTGGCGTGTCGCCAATCCGCCGACGCCGGCGATGCGGTTGGGCTTGAGCGTCGGCAGGGCTTCCTCGAAAGCCTCCAACCCGGAAAGGTGCGCGCCATCGGCCCCGGCGCGCGCCACGAGGTCCACATGGCCATCGAGCAACAGGGCCGCGCCCTGGTCCTGGATCACGGGCGCAAGCGCCTTGATATGCGACAACAGCGTGCGTGGATCGGATGGCTTGAGCCGCAGCAACACGGCCGCGATATCGGCCGCTTTCAGGAGGTCCGCAAGCACGCCGAGCAAAGCTTGCGGGTCGTCGACGGGCGGCGTCGCAAGGTAGAGGCGCGGGGCTGGACGCGGCTGGACAGGCTTTGAGGCCAACTTTTAAGCCGCCTTCTTTTCGAGATCGGCCGTCCATCGGCCGGTGCTGGCGAGCCCATTCATATGGGCGCGATGACTGAAGGCCCGCTGCCCGGCCGCGGTGTTTTCGGACCTGCCGGACCATGCCTTCTGGGGCGCTGCCTGCAGCGCGCGGCCATAGGAGAAGGTGACCTTCCACGGCAGGTTGCCGATGGCGTTGATCGCGTTCAGATGCGCGGTTGCTTCCTCGTCGGACTGTCCGCCGGAGAGAAACGCTATGCCGGGCACGGCTGCCGGCACGCAAGCCTTCAACAGGCGGATGGTCTTTTCGGCGACTTCCTGCACGGAAGCCTGCTTCGCGGATTTCTTGCCTGATATCGCCATGTTCGGTTTCAGGATCATGCCTTCGAGCGCGACGCGCTGCACGCGCAATTCCTGAAACGTCTTGTTGAGCACGCGGCTCGTCACCTCATAGCAGCGGTCGATGTCGTGATCGCCGTCCATCAGCACCTCCGGCTCGACGATCGGCACGATTTGGGCTGCCTGGCACAGCGCGGCATAGCGCGCCAGCGCATGCGCGTTGACCCTGATCGCGGTCATAGAGGGAATGCCGCCTCCGATATCGATCACCGCACGCCACTTCGCAAAGCGTGCGCCGCGCTCGTAATATTTCTTCAGGCGTTCGGCGAGCTTGTCGAGGCCGACGGTGACGAGTTCGCCCGGGCAATTCGGCAAGGCCTGCGTTCCCTCATCGACCTTGATCCCGGGAATGGAACCGGCTTGCTCGATCAGCTTGACCAGCGGCGTGCCGTCTTTGGCGTTCTGCCAGATGGTCTCGTCATAGAGGATCACGCCCGAAATATATTTGCTCATCGCCTCCTGCGAGCGGAACAGCATCTCGCGGTAGTCGCGGCGATTGTCCTCGGTGGATTCCACTCCGATAGCGTCGAAGCGCTTCTTGATGGTGCCGGACGATTCGTCGGCGGCGAGCAAGCCCTTGCCCGGCGCGACCATGGCAAGTGCAACCTTGTTGAGATCGGCGAGATTCATCGGGAACGTCCTCCGGCAGCTAGTTGTCTATTTGCCCACAAAATAGACCGTTCTCGGGCAAAAGAGGAGTTTGACGTTCGTCGCAGGTCTACTCCCGATCCCCGCGAAAAGCGGGGAGGGGGAGATAAAGCGGGGCGGTCGGAATCTAGGCCACTTTCGGATCTAGATCGCCCTTGGCGTACCGCTTGGCCATTTCGGCCGTGGTCATGACCTTCTTGATCTTGCTCGCCTGGCCCGCGGTATTGAATTCCTGAAGCCGTTGCTTGCACAGCTTGGCCATCGCTTCCATCGCGGGCTTGAGATATTTGCGCGGATCGAATTCTTCCGGGTTTTCCTTGAACACTTTTCGGATCTGTCCCGTCATCGCCATCCGGTTGTCGGTGTCGATATTGATCTTGCGGACGCCGTTCTTGATGCCGCGCTGGATTTCGGAAACCGGCACGCCCCAGGTCGGCTTCATCTTGCCGCCGTTGGCGTTGATGATGTCCTGCAAATCCTGCGGCACTGAGGACGAACCGTGCATGACAAGATGCATGTTCGGCAGCTTGCGGTGGATTTCCTCGATCACCTTCATGGCGAGGATATCGCCGTCGGGCTTGCGGGTGAATTTGTAGGCGCCGTGCGAGGTGCCCATGGCGATCGCGAGCGCGTCGACCTTGGTCTCCTTGACGAACTTCACCGCTTCGTCCGGATTGGTGAGCAGCTGGTCGTGCGAGAGCTTGCCCTCCGCGCCGTGGCCGTCTTCCTTGTCGCCCATGCCGGTCTCGAGCGAGCCGAGCACGCCCAGTTCACCTTCCACCGAAATGCCGCCGAGATGCGCCATGTCGGTGACGGTCTTCGTGACACCGACATTATAGTCCCAGTCGCCGGGGGTCTTGCCGTCGGCCTTCAGCGAGCCATCCATCATGACCGAAGTGAAGCCGGACTGGATCGCGGTCATGCAGGTCGCGGGTTCGTTGCCGTGGTCGAGATGCACGCAGACCGGGATCTGCGGGTAGATTTCGGTGACCGCATCCATCATGTGGCGGAGCATGACGTCGTTGGCATAGGAGCGCGCGCCGCGCGAGGCCTGGATGATGACGGGCGCATCGAGGCTAGAAGCCGCGTCCATGATCGCGAGCGCCTGCTCCATATTGTTGATGTTGAAGGCCGGCACGCCGTAGTCGTGCTCCGCCGCGTGGTCGAGCAATTGACGCAACGTGATCCGAGCCATCGGTCCTGTTCTCCGCGTTGGGGCTGGTCGCCCGAAATGAATTATCGTGCTTTTAAAACTTCCACGCCGGGCAGAGGTTTCCCCTCCATCCATTCCAGGAAGGCGCCGCCTGCCGTCGAAACATAACTGAAATCTCCCGCCACGCCTGCCTGATTAAGCGCCGCCACGGTGTCGCCGCCGCCGGCGACCGAAACCAGCTTCTTCGCTTTGGTCCGCTCGGCCGCATGCTTCGCCGCGACCATGGTGCCGCGATCGAACGGCGTCATCTCGAACGCGCCGAGCGGCCCGTTCCAGACCAGCGTCTTGGCGTCGTCGATAGCGGCGTGAATCCGCGCCACCGATTGCGGGCCCACGTCCAGGATCATGCCGTCGGAGGGAATGGCATCGAGGCCGTAGGCGTGGGACGGTGAATTCGCGGCGAAATGAAACGCCACGACCGCGTCCACCGGCAGGATGATGGCGCAGTTGGCGGTATCAGCCTTTTCTAGAATCCGCAGCGCAGTCGCGGCGAGGTCTTTTTCCGCGAGCGATTTGCCGATGCCGACGCCTTGCGCATGCAGGAAGGTGTTCGCCATGCCGCCGCCGATGACGAGCGCATCGACCTTGCTGACGAGGTTTTCCAACAGGTCGATCTTGGTGGAAACTTTCGCGCCGCCAATGATCGCAATCACCGGGCGTGTTGGTGCTTCCAGCGCCTTTCCTAGCGCATCGAGCTCGGCCTGCATGGTGCGTCCGGCATAGGCCGGCAGCTTGTGCCCGAGG
>Ga0210393_10000299_pt1 | contig 45070 bp, 50 predicted proteins | sample IncBWC27OmetaG_FD_160068 | JGI IMG/M metagenome (GOLD analysis project Ga0210393, IMG submission 160068) | Forest soil microbial communities from Barre Woods Harvard Forest LTER site, Petersham, Massachusetts, United States - Inc-BW-C-27-O ... | reverse complement strand
GGCTAAACGACGCGAAACCTTGAAGGGCGACCAGCGAGCCGGCGGACAGCGTCACGAAAGAGATGATCACCGCGGTGCCGCCGACGACGGCCATGGCGCCGGTGCCCATGCCGATCTGGGCGATCAGCCGCAAGATTTCCGTGCGGTAACGGGTCACCGCCCACGCCATGTCGCGACCACCGGTCACTGTGAACCAACCCAGCTTCCCGGCTTCGTCAAGTGATCGGGTCATGGCGCCACCGAAGCGACGAAGGTTGGCGGCTGCCCGCGGGAAGCGGGCGCTCACTATATCGGTCGACGTCATGACAGTGCGCTCGTTCCGAATTTCACACCGATGGTGGTCAGCACCACGTTGATCGCATACAGCGCGACCACGGCCATCACCACGGTCTCGTTGACCGCGGTGCCCAGACCCTTGGCACCGCCGCGCACGGTCAGGCCCCGGTAGCAACCGATCAGGCCCGCGATGAGTCCGAACGTCGCCGCTTTGATGGTCGAAATGATCACTTCGGGCAGTCCGGTGACCAGGGTCAGCGTGGCGAGGTAGGCGCCGCCGGACACATTCTGCAGGTAGACACCGAAGATGTAGCCGCCCACCAGTCCCACCATGCTCACCAGGCCGTTGAGCATCATCGCGACTAAGCCACAGGCCAGAACCCGGGGCACCACCAATCGGTGGATGGGGTCGATGCCGAGCACCTCCATCGCGTCGATCTCCTCACGGATGGTGCGGGCGCCCAGGTCGGCGCAGATGGCCGTGGCCGCCGCGCCGGCGACCACCAGCACAGTCACGATCGGGCCGATCTGGGTGACCACAGCGACCGCCGCGCCCGCCCCCGAGATGTCGGAGGCGCCGACCTGGAGCAGCAGGATGTTGAACGTGAAGATGAAAAGCACCGTCACCGGCACCGAGACAGCCATGGTCGGCAGAAACGCGACCTTCATGATGAACCAGCACTGCAGGATGAACTCGTTCCACTGGAACGGCCAACGGAATATTTCCTTGCCGGTCAGCACGCACATCCGGAAGAAGCCGCCGACGAGCCTCAGTGGGGGCGTCACTCGGTCGCGGGCGTAATCGATCAGCCGTGGCCCGGTCGCCGTCGTCACCGCTGCCCCCTCCCACAGGCACCGCGCGCCTCGCAGCGCCGCGGCGAATCGTGTCGCACGCCTTCTCCTTGCCCAGACCCTCCGGGTGTGACCATCGGCTCCCTACTCGCAGGTAGTAACGGAGACCACAGGAATGTACCCGATGGCCGAGCACGTGTGAACCGACATCTGCACAATTAACCCTTCGTCAATTACGGGCGAACGTTACAGTTTCCGTCAGCCCTCCTCTCTGGCTGTTAGATCCCTTGAAGCGGACCGGCTTTCAGCCACATCTGCGGCCCCATAGCGCAGCCGTAGCTCAGTCTTGAGCACCTTCCCAGCGGGGTTGCGAGGCAGCGCATCAACGATTTCGAGCGCCTTGGGGTGCTTGTAGCGTGCGAGCCGCTCGGTGAGGAACCCGTCTAGGTCATCGAGCCGAAGGTGGTCGTCGGTGACGGCCGCGACCGCGATCGGCACCTCGCCCCACTTCTCGTGAGCGCGGCCGATGACGGCGACTTCCACGATGCCGGGATGGCTGGCGAGGACGTTTTCCACCTCCGCGCAGTAGATGTTCTCGCCGCCGGAGATGATCATGTCCTTCTTGCGGTCCACCACCCAGACGTAGCCCTCGTCGTCCATCCGAACCAGGTCCCCGGAATGGAACCAGCCGCCGGCGAACGCCTCCGCGGTAGCTGCCGGGTTGTTCCAGTAGCCACTCATCAATGTTGGTGCCCGGTAAACGATTTCGCCCACTTCGCCGATGGGCACGTCGTTCATGTTCTCGTCGACGACGCGGGCGGCGACGGTGGGGATCACCTTTCCGACCGATCCGCGCTTACGGATCGCGTCGTCACCTAGCAGCATGCAAGTGACCGGCGACATCTCGGTCTGGCCGAAAGCGGCCAGTATTTGGGTACCGGGGAACGTCGCCGACATCTCGCGCAGCAGCGCATCCGGCGCTGGAGCGGCTCCCCACAACATCACCCGCAACCTCAGATCACGGGGCCGCGCTTGCTGCTCGGCGCAGACCGCCTGCCACTGCGCGGGAACCAGGAAGATGCCGGTGACCTTCTCTGCCGCCAGCACGTCGAGCAGCTGACCCGGGTCGAATGCACCGAGCGGGTAGATCACCGTGGGGATACCGAGCACCATCGACGTCAGCATGTTGCCGATTCCGGCGATGTGGAAAAACGGGACACCGATGAAACCGACATCGCTGTTGATGTCGGCGCCGTTGGTGTACAGCCCGGTCATCGTCTGGCCGGTCAGGTTGGTGTGGGTCAGCACGGCGCCTTTGGGACGGCCGGTGGTGCCCGAGGTGTACATGATCAGAGCCGGAGAGTCGCTCGGGATGTCCACGGGTTCGTGCGGATCACCGGTCTCGTTGATGAGGTCCTCGTAGCCGAACACACCGTCGTCGGTTGAGCCGGCTGCCACGATGAGCGTGTTCAGCAGCGGCTCGATGTCGCGGACACCGGTGGCCACCGGGGCGAGCACCGGTTCGGTGATCATCACGCGGGCTTCGCAGTCCTCGACCAAGAAGGCGATTTCGGCCGGGGTGAGCCGGAAGTTCAGCGGGACCGCGATGGCCCCCAGCATGTTGACGGCCAGCACCGACTCGACGAATTCGGTGCGGTTGAGCATCAGAATCGTGACGCGGTCGCCGAAGCCGACTCCTCGCCGGCTTAACCCATCGGCCAGCGCCGAGACTCGATGCTGCAGTAGATCCCAAGTCACCGTGTTGCCCAGGAATCGCAGCGCCGTCGCGTTCGGCTGCATCATCGCGTGCCGCTCGAGTTGGTTGACCCAGTTCTGCCGCCGGGCACGGTAAGGCTGCTCGGTGACTTGAGATGTCTGTGTCAGGTGGCGGGCCAACTGTGCGGTCAACTAGTACCTCCCCTTACACTCGCGCACCGCTTGCGCCAGGTTGATATTTGATAAAACATGGTGTTGTCTGGGTCACACTATGGCTTTAGTGCCCCGATGACAAGACCCGGTCAAGCCCCGCCAAGCCCATGAAACCCCTGGCAGCCCCAGTGAACGCACCGATTTCTACCAAGCCGCGGAGCCGGCGGCCACTGCGCAGGGCACAGCTGTCCGACGAAGTCGCGGGTCGGTTGCGGGCGGCGATCATGTCCGGGACATTGCGTCCGGGGACTTTCATACGCCTCGATGAGACCGCGGCCGAACTCGGGGTCAGCGTCACGCCGGTGCGCGAGGCCCTGCTGAAACTGCGCGGCGAGGGCATGGTGCAGCTTGAACCGCACCGCGGTCACGTCGTGCTGCCGCTGACCCGCCAAGACATCCAGGACATCTTCTGGCTGCAGGCAACGATCGCCAAGGAGCTGGCCGCCGCGGCCACCGACCACATCACCGACGGCGAGATCGACGAGCTCGACCGCATCAACAACGCGCTTGAGGCGGCCGTCGGGTCCAGCGAAGCCGACACCATCGCGGGGATCGAGTTCTCGTTTCACCGTGTCTTCAATCAGGCCAGCGGTCGGACCAAATTGGCCTGGTTCCTGCTGAACGCCGCGCGCTACATGCCGGTACTGGTGTACGCCGCCGACCCGGAGTGGGGCGTGGCCGCGGTCGACAATCATCGGCAGTTGATCGCCGCGCTGCGTCGCCGCGACCGTGCCGCCGTGATCGAGCACACCGTCTGGCAATTCACCGACGGGGCACAACGCCTGACCGGGATGCTGGACCGAACGGGAATCTTCGACTGAGCGGGCAGACTCGCTAATTCGCGGACAGCTGCTCGGCGCGTTGCTTGAGGTTTTCGGCGAGCTTGTCAAGCACGTTGTTGAGGAGCGACTTCACCATCGGCGCGGGCACCGGCACGGAGGTCTCGACGTCGATGTCCACCGTCAGCAGGCTCGACGCCCCGGTCTCGACCACACTGAACAGTTGCTCCTGCTTGGCGAACAGGTCACCTTGCTGCATGACGGTTTGAATCTGGTTTGCGCCCGGGTAGTACACGGCCTGGATATAGGTACCCGCCACGCCTTGAATCTCAGTGTCGAGGCGCAGCTGGCTGGGACGACCGTCGTCGTAGCGGGCGAGCACCCAGAGGCCCTTGATCCCTTCGTTCCACTGCGGATACGCCTCGAAATCGGCGACGATGGCCATGATCGATGCAGCGTCGGCACTGACCTCGACGGTCTTGCTCAAGACTGGCATTGGCGAAGCATAACCGGGCGCACGCCGGCACCGCGGGCGCCGTCTGGACGGACGAAAGTGCGAGCCATACGCGCTATCTCGGCGGGGCTTCTATTTATCGAGGATCTACAGGTGCAACGCAGGCCGTCGACAGCAGTGCGCGGATGGCGTCGGGAATCGGGACCGGCTTGCGGCTCGTCCGGTCGACGTAGACGTGCACCCAGTGCCCGAGAGCGGTCACCGCCTGCGCCTCATCGGCGGCCAGCTCCTCAGCGGCCCGGAAAACGCCGAGCCGATACGTGACGCTGCTGCGGCCGAGCCGGGTAACCGCCAGTCCGATGACAAGCCTTTGCGGGAAATGCAATTCGGAGAAGTAGCGACAGCCTGACTCGGCGACAATGCCCAGCGACGATATGGTCAGCGGGTCGACGCCGATGTTGGTGTTGATCCAGCCGTTGATCGCGGTGTCGAAGAGCTGGTAGTACACGGCATTGTTGAGGTGGCCGAACATGTCGTTGTCGGCCCATCGGGTGAGCACGGGCCAGAGCACCGGGAAATCGCGGCTGGTGAGCCCGTCCGGTAGGGGCGGGACCAGCGGAGTCGAAGCCATGGTTGTATTCCAGCATGCTTCAAATCTGGGGCGCTGTGCTGGAGCACATCGGGTCACCCCGGCCCTATGCCGAGTCGCGGCCGATCAGCATCGCTGACCTCGATCTCGCGCCCCGCAGCGCGACGAGGTCCTGGTCCGCATCGAGGCGGCCGGCGTGTGTCACTTTAAACGCGAGCGTGTTTTGCCTACCAGTAGTGCATGGCCTGCCGAAACAGGTCCGCCAGAACCGGTTTGCTCATCTCTCGCGGAGCGTTTTGCAACAAGCGCTGTTGCGGATAAGCCCCCTCCGTGAGGGCCACCACGTCATCTTCGGTGTAGCCCACCCCGCTTAGCCCGTTAGGCATGCGCACCGCTCGCATGACGCGGATGAGTTCGTTGGCCAGCACCTCGCCCGCATCCTTCGCGCCGGCGCCCTGAGTGTCAGCGCCGAGCAGCCGTGCGCCCTCTAAGTGCCTTTCCGGGCTCACCTCCGCTGTGAAGCGGAACGACGACGGTGCATTGAGGATGACGGCCATGCCATGCGGCACCAGCGGCTCATCGGCCGGGTAGCCCGAGGGGCGAAAGTCACGTACCAGCCCTGCCACCGCGTAGGCCATGCCATGTGGTGCGTGAACGCCCGCGTTGCCAAACGCGATGCCCGCAAGCGTTGCAGCCCACATCATCTGCTCACGGGCCTCACTGTCGGAAGCGTCGTTCACCGCTCGCTCCAAAAACTGCCCCAGCAGGCGCAACGCCTCCCGGCAGCCCAGATCGCTCCACGGATTGGCACCCTGACTCATGGGCCGCAGGCTGGGGCGTACGGGAGCGCGCCGCAGGACGTAGGGCCGAGCGGTGTAAGACTCCAAAGCGTGCGACAGCACATCGAGCCCTGCCGAGGCGACGACCTCGGGGGGCAGACTCGCGGTGCAGTCGGGGTCGACGAGCGCCTCCGTGGGACGCAGTGCGTGCGAAGCGATGCCCGTCTTCGCCGATAGCGACAGAAGATCAAAGATCGCGATGCCGGTTACCTCGCTGCCGGTGCCCGCCGTGGTGGGGCATGCGATATGCGGCTTGAGCGGGCCAGGTACGGGTTTGCTCTCGCCGATGGGCGCGTTGACGTAGGTCAGCAAGTCAGCGGGATAGGTGGTGTACAGATTGGCGGCCTTGCACGTGTCGATGACAGAGCCGCCGCCCAGCGATACGTAGCCATCGGGGTTCGCCTCTTGCGCGAAACGCGCCCCGTCCAGAAAAGACGCGTCGGTGGGCTCGACATGTACGTCGGTATAGGTGATTACGTCCAGTCCGGCCGCGACAAGCGAGTCGTACGTCTTCGCAAAGATGGGCAGTCCAGCCACGCCGGCATCGGAGAACAACGCCACTCTCCGCAACCCAAGAGCGCTGGCTCTGTCACCCACCTCCGCCAGGCAACCGCGCCCGAAAGTCACCCGCGACGCGTCGACGGTGAAGGCTCCGTCGCGGTCTTCAGCAGCAATTGGGACATCGCAGCACGCCATCCGTCCTCCTGAGCCGGTCGCGACGGCAATCTACCGCACGCGGCCAAACACGGTGAGCACCGTGGTGACCGTCTGCGCCACGCGGTAGTCGGTGGTCAACGGGCCGATTAGTTCCCTACCAGACGCGCCGGAGGGCTTGACCCTGCAGCGTGAATAACTGCTCGGAGACGGACCAGTCGGGCAGCAGCGAATCGAATCCGTGGCAGGTGCGCGGAAACACGTGCAGCTCGGTGGAGACCCCGGCGCGAAGTAGCTGTAGCGCATAGCCGACTGCCTCGTCGCGGAAGGGATCGATCTCCGCGCAGGTGATCAAAGCGGGTGGCAGACCGTCGAATCGGTCTCGGCGTGCGGGCACAGCATCTCCTGAGACGACTTCCGGGCCCAGGTAGTAGCGCCACATCAGGTCCGCTGCCTCGCTGTCGAAAGCCGGGCTGGTCCGAAATTCCGCTTTCGACGCGGTGGCTCGATCATCCAGCACCGGCTGGTGCAGCAACTGGAAAAGGACCGGTGGTCCGCCGGCGACGCCGTGCGCCAGGCACGCGGCCAGGGTGGCACCGGCGCTGCTTCCGGCGACGGCCAGGCGTGCCGCATCGATATCGAGTTCCGCCGCGTTGGCCGCCACCCATCGCAGCACGGCACCCGCGTCGTCGAGGGCGGCCGGATAGGGGTGCTCCGGGGCCAGCCGGTAGTCGACCGAAACCACCGTGCAGCGGCCGCGACTCGCGAGCTCCACGCACTGCCGGTGATCGGTGTCCAGGTTCCCCAGCGCGAACCCGCCGGCATGGCAGTACACTACCGCCGGCGCCGGTGACTCTCCGCCGCGATAGATCCGCACCGGCACTTTGCCGGATTCGGTCGCCACCTTGTTCTCGACGATCTGGACACCGTGGGCCTGCGTCTGTTCGGCCGCAATACGGCGGCGCTCGTTGAACGGTTCGCGCATGAGTTGGATCGAGGCCGGCGCAAAGTCTGTTCGCGTTGTGGCAATCGCGCGCAGGGCGGGATGCAGCCGCTCGAAGCCGTCCAATTCCGTCATCGACTCCGGCTGTCCAGCGACGTGACCGCGTCGGCGTCGACGGCGGACATGGCTGGACGCGCAAAGCTGAAGTCGGCGGGTTTGAATCGGCGCGTCATTTCCCAGAAGCTACGCGCGCTTCGCGGCCACTGCGTCACCACGCGCCCGTTGGGGGCGCGGAAGTAGTTGCTGCACTGGGTACCGTTGCACCGAATACACCTGGCTGGCGACCCTGGCCAATTCCGGCACCAATTGCGACGCCGTCGATCCGGTCCCCAGTACGGCCACCCGCGCGCCCTCGAGTGAAATCGAATGATCCCATCGTGACGAGTGCATCACCGTTCCGGTGAACGGCTCCTGCTCGACGAGGTCCGGAAGCAGCGGCCGGGTGAACAAACCGACGGCGGACACCACCACATTGAAATGGTGCTGCTCACCGACAGCAGTCGTCAGACACCACCGCTGCATCTCTTCATCCCAGCTCGCGGAACGGATTTCGGTGCGCAGTTTCAGATGCTGCCGCAGTCCATGCTCGTCGGCGCAGCGCTCGCAGTAGGCCAGGATCTCGGACTGTCCGGACCACAGCCGCGACCAGTGCGGGTTCAGGTCGAATGAATACGAATAAAGATGTGATTTGACGTCGCACGCCAGCCCCGGATAGGTATTGATCCGCCACGTCCCGCCGACATCGTCTTCACGGTCAAAGATGGTGAACTCGTGAAAGCCGGTACGAGCCAACAGAATTCCCAGCGCCAGGCCGCCCGGCCCGGCACCGATGATGCCGACCGACAGTTTCGTTCTCATCAGATCTGCAGACATTGCCCACCATCGACGACCAACTCCGAACCGGTGATGAACGACGCCTCGTCCGAGACCAGAAAAGCTACGGCATCTGCGATCTCGCGCGGTTGACCGAGCCGCCCGAACGTCGCGGTCTCGGCCAGCCGTGTCTGCGTAATAGCGTCGAGCATCGGGGTGGCGACCGGGCCCGGGAATACCGCGTTGACGCGGATACCAAGCGGGGCCAGTTCGGCGGCCGCGGTCTGGGTCAGACCCCGCAGCGCCCACTTCGAGGATCCGTAGGCGCAGTGCTGGGGGAAGGGACGGATGGCTCCCGTGCTGCAGATGTTGACGATCGCCGCGTGCTCCGCCTCGCGCAGCTGATCGAGGGCGGCGCGCATGCCGAGGAAAGCGCCCAGACAATTGACCCGCCAGGCGTTTTCGAAGTCTTCAGCCGTCTCGTCGGCCAACGACGCCCGGTGCAGCACACCGGCGTTGTTGACTAGCGTGCTCAGCAGCCCGAAGCGGCCTACGGCCCGCTCGACGGCCGCATCCCATTGCGCCGGAGATGTGACGTCGAGGTGGATGCCGATCACCTCGTTGTCACTCAGCTCGTCGACCGCAGCGCCCAGCTCGTCGGTCCGCAAGTCGCAGGCTGCCACTGAAAAGCCCTCCGCACGCAGCCTTTTGGCGATGGCCCAGCCCTGACCGCCGGCCGCACCGGTGACCAATGCAACGCGTTGACCGGTCATGATGACGGAACCTCGGGGCTGTCGGACAGCCCGCGGTTGGTGATGAATTGGCATCGCCGCCGCTGGAAACGCCAGTGGCCACCGTCGCGGATCAGTTCGTCGTCGTACAACGCGGGCCGCAAATGCAGGTCGCCGGCCCTGACGAACAGCACCTGTGACCGGACCGTCGCGGTGTCGTCACGGACGTCGATATGGGAGACTCCGGTCAGATGCAGCCCGCGCGGCGCATCCCGGAACATCTTGCCGATGCCGTCATGACCGGCGAAAGACCGACCGTAAACCAAGAATTCAGCGTCGCTTGTGAACAGCTGCACGCACCCTTGGATGTCTCCCGCGTCGAGGGCGAGCGCGTAGCTGCCAATCAGTTCACGAATCGCAGCTCGGTCGTCGGTCACTGTCCGGTCGCCTCACGTAGATGCTCTACGGCTCCCCGCCGCAGCGCCTGCGATTCGGCCGCCAGGGTGATCATCCGGAATCCCAGCTGCGCCATGGTGCGACCTGTCTTGCCCTCACTCGCGTGGATGCCGGTGACCAGCCCGGCATCGGCAGCGGTGCGATTGATCCGCGCGATCGCGTCCAGTACTTCCGGATTTCTGGTTGCCCCGACGACGTCGACACCCATCGAGATGGCCAGATCGGCCGGCCCGACATAAATGCCGGCCAGGCCGTCGACAGCGCAGATTTCGCTGAGGCCGGACAACGCCGCTGCCGTTTCGATCATCGCGAAGACGCTCACCCGTGACTCGAGGGCGGCGCTGTCAAAACCCATGCTGGCGCGCAGCGGGCCGAAGCTGCGGATGCCTGCCGGAGGGTAACGGGTGGCGGCCACTGCCGCGGCGGCCTGGTCAGCCGACTCGATCATCGCGATGACGACGGCGTCCGCGCCGGCGTCCAGTACTCGCCCGATCGGTGCGGCGTCGGCATTGGGTAGCCGCACCACGGTACCGATGGACAGGTGTTCGATGCGCCGCAGTATGCCGGCGATATCGGCGTCGTCCAGGTAGCCGTGCTGGGCATCGAAGCCCACGTAATCGTATCCGGCCCTGGCGAATTCCTCTGGGCCGATCAGCGTCGGGCCGGTGATCCAGCCACCCCATACCGGGGTGTTCTTGTTCAGCGCCTGTTGTAGGTTGCTCTGAGACATCTGGGACACGCTCAATCCGCGATCGCGATCTTGATGCGCTCCGGAACCGGCCGGTAGGCCAGCTCGAACGCACCCTGGACGTCGTCGACGCCGAAGGTGTGGGTGAGATAGGAGCCGAGCAGCTCGGGATGGTCCGCGGCGAACTTGCCGGCGACCTCCAACACGCGCCGCCGGTCAAGCGTCACACCCGATTTCAATGTCAGGTTGTTGCGCAGCATGAGACGCATGCTAATCGGGTAGGCCTCGTCGTCGGCAACGCCGAAGTAGAAGACGGTACCGCCCGGGGCGGCGGCCGCGATGGCGTGCCCGAGGGTGGCCACCTGGTGACCGACGGCCTCGATGACGACGTCGGCCCGGTCCGCGGGCGCGAGTTGGCTCACCCAACGATCGCTGGCGGCGCGTACCGGATCGTCGACACCGAAAGCTGTTGCGACGCTTTCGCGGTCGACGGGGTCGATCCCGGTAACGCGCCGGGCACCGGCCGCCTTGGCGACATAGGAAAAGAGCAGCCCGATCGAGCCCTGGCCGATGATCGCGATGTGACGACCGGCCAGGTCCGGTATTTGCTCGCAGGCATAGAGAACACACGCCAGTGGTTGCAGACCCACCGCTTCCGCTGGGGTCAGCGCCGGATCGTACGGTGCCAGCCCGTTGCCGTCACTGACTACGCGCTCCATCAGACCGTCGAACCCGGAGGCCCAGCCCACCACCCGATCGCCGGGACGATGCTCGGGATGCCGGCTGGCGATCACCTCGCCGACGACTTCGTGGATGGGGAACCCGTCCTTCTCTGCCGCGTTCGGTCCGTCGTCTCCGGGAAGCCTGCCCTGAGCACCGCGAAAGGCCGGCAGATCGCTGCCGCAAACCCCTGCGGCCAAGAACCGCAGCAACACGTGGCCATCGGCCAGGCAGTCGGCGGTTTTGTCAGCGATCGAGGTCCGCTCGAACAGATAGGGGGCGATGATCCGATAGGACCACACGTCAGACCTCCACGGGGATCTTGTTCCATCCCCATTGGAAGCTGGACGGCAGCCGCGTCGCGGCCTGGCTTTGGATTGCGTAGTCCGGCACCCGCCGAAGCCATTCCTGCAGCAGCACATCGATTTCCAGCCGGGCCAGGTGGTAGCCGATGCAGAAGTGCTGGCCACGACCGAACGCCAGCGAACGACGGATGGGCCGGTTCCAGACGAACTCATCGGGCTTTTCGTACTCCCGCTCGTCGCGGTTGGCCGACGCCAGCAGTGTGATGACTCGCTGCCCGGGCTGAATCGTCTCATCGTGAATTGTGAAGGGTTTCCGCGCCGTTCGGGCGAACCACTGCGCCGGCGCGCAGAACCGAATCATCTCCTCGCGCGCGACCGGCACATTGGCGACGGGGTCGGCGCGCACCGTGGCCAACTGGTCGGGCCGCTGGCTGAGTTCCCACAGCCCATGGGCGACGATCTTCGGCACGGTCTCGGTCCCACCGATGAAGATGCACAGCATCTGCGTCGCGGCTTCGACATCGTTGAGCTCGCTGCCGTCGGGCAAGCGATAGCCGATCAGACCGTCCACAATGGGCAGCGCGTCCCCGGATGAGTCGTCGCGGCGCCGCTTGACGGATGGCACGAGGTATTCCAGATAGTTCGGCCTGGCTTCGGCAACCTCGACGCCGACCCCGGGCTCGGCGAGGCTGCCCGCGTTGACCGCGGCCAGTACCTGTGGCGCCAGATCGGTTGGTATGCCGAGTAGTTCGCACACGATCGAGGCCACCACGACGCCGCCGTAATCCTGGGTCAGGTCGAACGAACCTTGCGGCAGCAACAGATCGAGTCTCTCATTGGCCAGCGTGCGGATCCTGTCCTCCAGCCCGGCGACCGCCCTGGGCCGCAACGGCTGTGAATGCGCGCGACGGATTTCGCCATACAAGTCGGCGTCAAACACCGCATGGAACGGCAACGGATGCAACGGCGGGTCCCCGACCGGTCCGGTGTTGTGCTTGGCCAGGACCGACGCCGCCGGCAACGTTCCTTCCGATGCGACGAAGGTCCCGTCGTTGACTTCCAGCACTCGCCAGATGTCCTCGAAGCGGGACAGCGCGAAGGTATCCCACTGCGGCATGTAGTACACCGGATATTGCTCGCGCAGGGTTTGGTAGTACGGCAACGGGTTTGCCATCACCTGCGCGTCAAAAGGGTCGTAGCTGAACTCCATTGGTCCTCGTTGATTAGTCACTGCAGCGGCGATGGCGGCAGGGCCTGCAGAATCGAGTCTTCCCAGCCGTCGCGTAGCGCGGGCGCCACGCTCATCCAGGTGACGATTTCGGCGGGTGGGCTTTCTTTCCACGAGGGGTAGTGGTTGGCGAAGCATTCCCAGCCACCGTCCAGAGCCCAGTAGTGGATGACCTCGTTGAAGCGGAAGGTCGTGGTGAACGAACCCAGCCAGCGTTTACCGGTGCGCTCCGACCACGGAACATAGAGCCGTTCCAGCTCGCGGATGTAGTCGTCTTGGCGTCCGGGCTTGGTCTGCATCATCTCTTGGATCACCAGCGGCGCAGTGAAATTCGCCTCTCGCAACTCGGCCAGCGTTTTGTTGCTGGGTCCGGGGTACACGATTCGCCCCTCGCCCGAGGCGCCGATTTCGGCCAGAAACGTCGACCATTTTCCGGCCGCGGCCTCATGACTGCCGCCGCGTGCCTGTGCAGCTCCGATCCGGGCGTAGTCTGCGAAGGCGTCGATCTCCCAGATGATCGTCACTTGTGGCCAGTGACCGTTGTAGGGGGTGGATTCCCAGATCGCGAACAGCCGGGCACCGAGCTCGTCCATCATCGGCTGGTAGGTGTCGGTGAAGACTTCGGTGAAGCGGTCACTTCGCCCGGATCCCAGGGAGATCGTCTCGTGCAGGTAGAGCAGTGTATGGCCGTAGTACTTCTTCATCGTGCTAGTCGAGCCGGATCAGCTCTGAGTCGACCCGCGAGCAGGTTGCCATGTCGCACAGCAGCGCTTCGGTGGGATCGACTGGGTTGCAGGAAATCCCAGCTGCCGCAAGAGCGTAGCCCTTGAACGTCCGCGCCGCCGCGCTCAGGACGTGCTGTGCTCTGGTCATCGCACGATTCACTCCCAGCGGCCACCCGTCACCCCATAAAGCGACTTCGGTCAAACCGTTGTCCAGGGACTCGAGCACCTTGTCGCGTACTCGCGCATCCGCGGTGAATGCCTCGGCGCTGACCGCCAGACTCTGGCTAGTCGAGCCCGTCCCCATCAAGGCGAACTCCGCATCCAGTTCCGACGTCCGCACCCCGAGAATCCGCAGTGACCGGGAATCGCAGCTGTGCGGTAGCAATACGGTCACCTCCCATCCGGCCATCACCCGGTCGTAGAGCCACCCCCCGGCCGATTGCACGACGTCGCCTGCGCTGGCCGCAAGGACGTCCAGTCGATATCGCAGACACTCACCGTCTGCCCGGGTCGCTCGCGCAGCACTAACCCGGCTGCTCTCGCCGATGTATGGAGTGACCATCAATCCGTTCCTCACCGCCGCACCCCGGTGCGTTGGCGTTGCCTGCAGCGCTTGTCATGGGCTTCTAATTGTGGGCTGCCGCCTCACGTTGCGGGTGATGCGACTCACCCGACAGCGTGACACTTTAGCGTAAATTTGTAAAGGTCCCCTAGCGGCTCACAAGCTCCGGCGCGCCTCGAGTTCGGCGAGAATTTCGTGGGTGTGCTGTCCGAGTTCCGGTGCCACGGAGCGCGGTGCCCACGGCGTGCCATGGAAATCCGCCGGTGTGGCCACCATCGAGACGCTGGACTCGCCGTCCGGTACGTCGACGATGCCGCCCGCGGCGTGAAACTGCTCGTCGGCGACGACGTCCTCGATGCTGTTGACCGGCGACCAGAAGAAGTCCGGTTCTCCTCCGAAGACCTCCGCCCATTCGTCCAGGGTGCGAGTTGCGAAGATTTCGTCCAGCTCGGCGATGAGCTCCGCGCCATTGACGGCGCGGGCGCGGGCATCGCTGAATCGGGGATCGTCTAGCCACTCGGGGTGGCCGACAGCGCGACACAGCGGGGGCCAGTGCCGGTCGCCTTCGAGACCGACGATCCAGAACCTGCGCCCATCGCCGGCGGTGTAGTTGTTCATGCACGGGTTGCCCATGGTTTCGCGTTGCCCGATCGCGATCGGCTGGCCGGTCAGCAGATAGGTGTTGACGTCGAAGCTCACGGTATAGGCGCCTTGGCGGTATAGCGAGGTGGTCACCAGCTGACCGGCCCCAGTGCGTTCGCGGGCCAGCAGTGCCGCGCAGATGGCCGCGGTCAGGGTCATGCCGGCCGAGTGGTCACCCATGCCGCCCCGCTGAAACGGCGGGGTGTCGCCGGGCCGGGTGAGCAGGTGGGCCACACCGGCGCGCGACCAAAATGCCGCGACGTCGTAGGCGGCCCGCTCGGCATCGGGCCCGGTTTCGCCGTATCCAGTGATCAGGCCGTAAACCAGGCGGGGGTTGTGGGCCGACACCGACTCGAAGTCGAGCCCAAGACGTTGCAATGCGCCGGGTCGCACGTTGGTCACGAAAACATCTGCGTCCGCGAGCAATTCGAACGCGGTGTCGTGGCCCTCTTCGGTCGTGAGGTCTAAGACGATGCTGCGCTTGGAGCGGTTGTCCATTTCAAATGGCGGATTGACGCCGAGATCGCATCCCAGCATCCGGCCGAACATGCGTCCCGGGTCGCCGCGCGGCGGCTCGATCTTGATGACGTCGGCGCCCCAGTCGGCCAGGATGCCACCGGCGGCCGGGCCGGCCACCCAGACCCCGAGCTCGACGACTTTGATGTCTTCCACCGGTCCAGCCATGGCTAAGTTCCTACTCCGTGCCCCGGCTGCCGGTTGTTACTGGGGTCAACGCATACCGGGGTGATGTGACCGTGCAGCCGGCTCGGACCTCTGATCTGCCCACCGATGATTCTCTGCTGCCCGGCGTATCGGAATACATGCGGGCATCGTGCAACGGCTGGCCGCGGTAAGCCCACCGACGCGTATGGCCTGCCGATACCACACCAGTAGAAAGGAGATCGTCATCGTGGTGACAATCTCAGGCAGAGCGGTTCTTATTACCGGCGGCAATCGCGGCATCGGGCGCGCGCTGGCCGTGGAAGCCCTCGACCGAGGAGCCAGCCGGGTATACGTTGGTACCCGAAAGGCCCTGGCCGACAACAGCGATCCCCGCGTGACGCCCTTGGCGCTGGACATCACCAACGGCGCGCAGATTCACGAGGCTGTGGACAAGGTCGATTCTCTCGACATCTTGATCAACAATGCCGGCCTGGCGCTTTACGACGATTTGAGCAATCTTTCCACGCTGCAACGGCACCTTGCGGTGAATCTTTTCGGCACGTATGCCGTGATTCAGGCATTCCTGCCGGCGCTGGCTCACTCCAGGGGATCGATCGTCAACAATCTGTCGGTGAATGCCTTAGCTCCCTTGCCGCTCATTCCGGCCTACTCCGTCTCCAAGGCTGCCGCATTTTCCTTGACGCAATCGCTGCGCGTCATCTTGGCCGGACAGGGCGTGCGGGTCCAAGCGGTGCTGACCGGTCCCGTGGACACCGACATGACCCGAGGCCTGGATATACCGAAGGCCTCTCCGCAATCCGTGGCGCAAGGCATCTTCGACGGGGTGGAGAACGACGACGACGAAATCTTCCCCGATCCGATGTCGCTGTCCTTGGCGGAGAGCTGGCGCGGTGGCGCCGCCAAGGCGCTCGAGCACCAGTACGTGGCGCTGCTCGCACCGGCAGAGTCCGTCAACTCGTAAGCCTCGGCACGAAATCCGGCTCAACAATTCGTCACCGTTTGTCAACTTATCGAGATCACAGCTGCCGCCACGGCGGTGAATGGAGAACAGACATGTCGCTTCAAAACAAGAACGCAATCATTTACGGCGCGGGAGGAGCAGTGGGCGCTGCGGTTGCCCGCGCGTTCGCTCGGGACGGCGCCCGCGTCTTCCTGACCGGACGAGACAAAGGCGTCCTCGACGCGTTAGCGAAAGAAATCGCTTGCGCCGGGGGAGCCGCCGAGACAGCACGGATCGACGCGATGGACGAAGCCGCGGTGGCAAGCCACGTCGACGATGTCGTGACCAAGGCCGGCACGATTGATATCTCGTTCAACGCCATCGGGATTCCGCAGCAAGGGATACAGGGAATTCCTCTCACCGAGCTATCGGTGGAAAGCTTCGCGCTGCCGATCGCCACCTATCCGCGGGCGCATTTCGTCACCGCCAGAACGGCTGCACGTCACATGATCAAGCAGCGGTCCGGGGTGATCATGATGCACACACCCGAGCCGTCCCGCCTAGGTGTACCCCTGACCGGTGGTATGAGTCCGGCTTGGGCGGCGCTCGAAGGCCTCAATCGAATGTTCTCGGCGGAATGGGCCCCCCAGGGTGTCCGCACCGTATGCCTGCGCACCACCGGCATGGAGGAAACAGCAACGATCGACGTTGTCTTCGGCCTGCACGCCGCCGCATATGGCATCAGCAGGAAGCAATTCGCGGAGGCGGTTTTGAATACGTCGCACACGAAGCGCGCGACCACGCTCGCAGAACTCGCAGATGTGGCCGCTTTCGTGGCCTCGGATCAGGCCGCGGCCCTGACTGGGACAGTCGTCAACTTAACTGGCGGGATCATCGTCGACTGACTTACCGACACGGTAGCCGCTACCGCATTGTAAGTGCGGCACGCCATGCTTGACGGCATCACAGGAAATGAGCCGGGTAGTGAGACAAATTTGGCGCCTCGCGTTGAGCCGCAACGCAAACGCCCAGCTCTGACAATCGTGGAATACAATTGAAACCGCGGACCTGCATGATCGGTTGCACACCAGGAGAAACACCATGAGTCTGGTCGCCGGACGTGGTCCGCTCAGCAGCGATCCGGCCGGACGATTCGCTCCTCCGGTGCCCGCCGACGTTGTCTACATCGAGCCGCACCCGCGACGCGTGCAGGCCGTCCTGGATGGGCGTCTGGTGATCGACACCGAGGGGGCCCTAATGGTGCACCGACGTGGTCAGCCGCTCAGCTACGCCTTCCGGGCCGACGAGGTCGGCGACCTGCCCACCGAACCCGAGCCCGAGGCGCCGGGCTTCGTCCATGTGCCCTGGGACGCCGTCGACACCTGGCTCGAGGAAGGCCGCAAACTCGTTCACTACCCGCCGAATCCGTACCACCGCGTCGACTGCCGCCCGACGAAGCGCAATCTGCGCGTGTCGGTTTCCGGCACCACGCTGGTGGACACGCAGGACACCCTGATCCTCTTCGAGACCGCGCTCGAACCCCGGCTATATGTCGATCCTTCGCACGTGCGCACCGATCTGCTGCGGCGCTCGGAGACGTCGAGCTACTGCAACTACAAAGGCTTCGCGACGTATTGGGCCGCAGTCCTGGACGAGCAGCAGAACATTAGGGTCGACGACGTCGCCTGGAGCTATGAAGATCCGCCCCCGGAGAGCCTTCCCATCAAAGGATTCCTCAGTTTCGACGCCACTCGTGTCGACGTCGTCGCCGAGCTGCCTTCTACCCGGGATAGTCAGGGCGCCCAAGCTTGAGCGCATGTTGAGCGATCATGTTGCGGAAAACCTCCATGGTGCCGCCGTAGATCCCGGTCGGTAATGCGTGCCGGAAAAGGTATTCCGCGGCGCCGTCGTCGGCCGAGTCTTTGGTATCGGTCGGCAAGACCGATGCGGTCCCCAATATGTCCATCAAATCCGATGAGACATCACGCATTGTCTGGGCGAGCGCGACGCGCCCGTACATCCCGGGCGTGGACACTGCCGCCTCCATCCGGGCGACGCTGCGCCCCAGCCGGTATTTGACCGACTCGTCATCGAGGGGGCACCGCCCGTCGGGATCCTGCCGCGTCACCCACGCGGCGGCCTTGTCCACAGCTTCGGCCATCACCCGACCGTGCTCAGACATCGCCGAAATGTTCTGCAAGCCATGATCTTCCTGCTCTGTGATGCCGTGCTCGGAGTCGAGCGCCGCGCGCATCACCGTCCAGCCGCCGTTGATGTCACCGATCCGGTAGAGATCGTCGACGCGTACGTCGCTGTAGTAAACGATGTTGGTGCGATCGCCGTCCAGCGTCCGGATGCCCTGAATCTCGATGCCCGGCGAATCGAGCGGAACCAGAAACATGGTCAGGTTCTTGTGTTTCGGCCCTTGCGGGTCGGTGTTGGTGAGCAAAAAAACGTACTTGGCGTTCTGCGCGTTCGAGGTGAACATCTTGGAGCCGTTGATGATCCACGTGTCGCCGTCGCGCACCGCCCGGGTTTTGCAGGTGGCGACATCGGAGCCACCCTCGGGCTCTGTGTAGCCCAGACACAGCCGAAGCTCGCCAGACAGCACTCCCGGCAACACCAAGTCGGTGAGCTCCGGTGCGCCGAATTGCTGCACCAGCCGCGCGACGACGGACGTGGTTCCCCAGTGGTACCACGGCGTGTGGGCACGGCCGATTTCGAGTTGGAAGATTCGCCGCCGAACGAGGCTGAATCCACCTTCGGACTCCAGCTTCCAGTCCGAGGCCAGATAACCCGCTTTGCCCAGCGCTAAATGCACTTGCTCATCGAAGTTTTCGCCGAATTCCCGATCGCGCCGGAGTACGTCGTCGGTGACGTGCTCAGCGATGAAGGCCCGGGCCTCCTCATAGAAAGCCTTGTCCTCGGGCGAGAGTTCGACGTGTGAGAAGTCCATCTAGGCAGCGCCGATCACGAGGGTACGGAAACGCTCGAGGGTGTCGAGCGCGTGCGTCATGCTGTCGCCGGGCAGGCCGACGCTCACCCACGTCACTCCCACTTTCGCCAGCTTGTCCAGGCCGTCGAGGTAAGCGTCGGCGTTGAATTCGTCGCTCGCGGGGCTGCCGCCCTCGAAGTTGGTGAAAGTGATGTCGATCGCGGACCAATCTCTGCCCGCCGCGTCGCAGCGTCGCCTCAGATCGTCGATGCCGTCGGTGAGGCGCTGCACCGAGTCGATGACGGCAGTGCCGGCCGTCTGGGCCAACTGGGGCGGGGCGGGAAACGGACACCAGCCGTCACCATACTTCGCGACTCGTTGGCGGGATGCCGCCGTGTTGCCGCCGATCCAGATCGGTGGATGCGGGTTACTGATCGGCCGGGGGTGCGCGGTAATGCCGCGAGCGCTGAAATGCTTTCCCTCAAAAGACATGTCGTCGCTGGTCCAGATTGCCCGGATCACTTGCAGCGCTTCCTCGAACAGCACGGCGCGCTCGTCGTAGCTCACACCCAACGCCGCGAACTCCCTTTTGAGGTAACCCACGCCGACCGCGAGCGTGAACCGGCCGCCGGAGAGCAAATCCAGTGTGGCACCAGACTTGGCCACCACGAAAGGGTTTCGGTAGGGCAGCACCACGATGTTGGGGATCAGCCGCAGCGTGGTCGTCTTGGCCGCCGCGAAACCCAATGCGACAAAAGGATCCAGGGCGTCGTGTCCCCCGGCTTCCAGCCACCGCTGTGACGGTGCCGGGTGGTCGGTGAACCCGAAGCCATGAATACCCGCCGCCTCGGTGGCCGCCGCCACCTTCCCGATGCCGTCCCCACTCAAGAACTCCGGGTTGTAGGGATGGCTGTGCATCGGATGCGTGATGGTGAAGTACATCTAGGGTTTCCCAGCCGCTAGAACCGTGCGCGGGAATCGATCGCCGTGTCGGTGGTACGCAGCGGCCGGATCAGCGCCTCCTGAGCGAAGGAGCACAGCAGCTCACCTTCCTCGGAATGCACGGTGCCGCGCACGTACGACATTCCCGCACCGACCTGGGTGCTCTCGTGGGTGTAGAGCAGCCACCCGTCCCAGCGCACCGGTTCGTGGAACGCGACGGAGATGCTCATCGGCGCGGTGGACACGGTCAGGTGCGCCTGGCTGGTGCCGATGCCCGGGTGCGCGCGCATGGTGGTCGAAATCCCCAGATGGCCGGTGAAGTACGCGACGAGCGCCTTGGCCAGATCGTCGCGGGTCGGGATCGGGTCGTAGTGCAGCCACGCGTAGAGCTCTGGCGGTCCGACCTCGTCGGGGCTGTTGACGTCGACGACGTCGACGAGTCGCAGTTCGCGACCGATCATCGGCATCTCGGAGTGGTTGGCGTCGGCCGGCGCAGCGACATCGGCCCGCGGCAGGTGGTGACGGATGACATCACCGGTCGGGACGTCGGCCAGCACCGTCATACTCAGGCAGCGTCGCCCGTTCTGGTGCACGGCGACGATCGCGGTGGCGGTGGACCGGCCCTCGGCCACCACGTCGAGGACAAATTCGATTGGCGGACCGACGGCGACGGCACGGGAGAACACCGCGTGCGCCGACCGTACCGACTTATCCGGGAATCGCTTCGCCGCCGCAACAATCGCCTGCGCGAGCACCTGGGTGCCTTCCACCACCTGCCGGCCGTCTTGGCCGGCTCGGACGTCACCGCCGGTGTCACCGGTGAACCGATCCTGCCCGTCGGCCTGCACGTCAAACAGATCCAGCAGGCCCTGCACCGTCCACTCAGTCTGCTCAGATTCTGTGGTCAAATCCGCTCCATCTCTCGTTATCCCCCGATGGCCGAGTCGCGAGCGCAGCTCATCGCTCAGCGTGACACTTTGCGTAAGATTTGTAAAGCTTGTCTAACAAGGCCCGGTCCAGCCGACCGGGTAGCGAGTGATTAGGCAAATGGAAAGCACAGAGATGCAACGTAATTGGGCATCGTGACCACCACCTCAGAAACCGCCTTCATCCAGTCCGCCGAAACCGTGCACGACTTCGTCACCAACCCGGAGAACTGGACGAAGACCGACCCCGGTAGCGCCCACATCGGCAACCTGCCGGAGCTTCCGCTCAAGGTGGGCGACACCTGGGAGGAAGCGGGTTCAGATGGGGGCCGGATCTTCAGCTGGCAGCTGGCCATCGCCGTGCGTCCCTCGCTGTTTGTGTTCACCTCGGTTGGTCGCCTCGGCCATGACCGCAATGGCTGAGGCGGTTTTAAGGCGGCACTGCGGGCCGAATCACGGTGTCGTACCAATCACCAGGCCGGGGCAGGACTTGACGCTGTTCTCCCGGACCATGACGATCGAGGCCTACAAACATGCGCCGCTGCCCGACGAACTCTTTCAGCAGGCCAATCCGGCCAACATCGATGCCTATCACGAGGCCGTCGCGCGCGAACTCGCTCGAGCGTCAGATTGACACCGGCACCCGCGGTGCGTGACACTTTTGCGGTGTTTTGTAAAGGTTTGAGCGGATGATCCCGGAGCCGCTGGCCAACGGATTCTGCTTCGGCGAAGGCCCGCGCTGGTTCGAGGGCCTGCTCTGGTTCTCCGACATGCTGGGTGAAGCGGTACACACCGCGACCATGGACGGCTCGTTGACCACGTTGCCACTGCCCGGCCACAGTCCGTCGGGCCTTGGGTTTCGTCCCGACGGGTCGCTGCTGATCGCCTCGACCGAAGACCGCCAGGTGTTGTGCTACGACGGCGAAACCGTCGTCACCATCGCCGATCTCACCGACATCACCCCGGCCAACCTCGGCGACATGGTCATCGACGATGCCGGGCGCGCCTACATCGGGTCCCAGGCATTCGAGGGCGGCGGCGTGATCGTACGGCTCGACCCGGACGACAGCGCCACCGTCGTCGCCGAAGAGCTCGACTTTCCCAACGGAATGGTCATCACGCCCGACCGCGCCACCTTGATCGTCGCCGAATCGATCGGCCGGCGGCTCAGCGCGTTCACCATCGGCGACGACGGCGCGCTGCATGACCGCCGGATTTTCGCCGCCGGCCTGGACGGGCCGCCCGACGGCATCACGCTCGACGCCGAAGGCGCGGTGTGGACATCGATGACGCTGGCTCACCAGTTTGAGCGGATCACCGCCGGCGGCGCCGTGACAGACCGCATCGACATGGGTGAACGCGTCGCCATCGCCTGCACACTGGGCGGCCCCGAGCGCCGCACGCTGTTTTTGCTGTCGAGCACCGACGCGTATCCCCAGCGCCTTGTCGGCACCCGGCTCTCCCGGCTGGACGCCGTGACAGTTGCCACCCCGGGCGCCGGTCTGCCCTGAGACCAGAGAGGTAGACGATGACCGACTCCTACTACGAGCTGATCGATGACGCCGACGCGTTGGGCGAGAAGTTCAGGGCCACCGATCTGGTGCGAAGCACCTGGACGGCTGCGATCCAGCATGCCGGGCCGGTGTCGGCGTTGCTGGTTCGTGCGCTGGAGCGGTGCGAACAGCGCGACGACACCCGGCTGTCCCGCGTCGTCATCGACTTGCTGGGCCCGGTGCCGGCCGAAGGCGACCTGTGGGTCCGTCCGCAGCTGCAACGCGGCGGCAAACAGATCGAGCTGGTCAGCGCCGAGATGCTGGCCCAGGGCCCCGACGGTCAGCCCCGGCCCGTCGCCCGCGCCAGCGGATGGCGGTTGCAGCAGCTGGATACCCAGGCCCTGGCGCACGCGGCGGCACCCCTGCCCCGTCCCCTGAGCGAGGCCCGCAGCCGGGACCTCGCCAAGGATTGGGACCGCAATTACGTCCACAGCCTGGACTGGCGATGGCTGACCGAACCGCTGAACAAGGGCCCAGGAGAATCCTGGATCAAACCGACTGTTGACCTCGTCAACGGTGAGACCATGACGCAGCTGGAGCGGCTGTTCGCGGTGGCCGACTGCGCCAACGGCATCGGCAGCAAGATCGACATCACCAAGTGGACGTTCCTCAATACCGACCTGGCCGTGCATGTGTTCCGGGTCCCCGACGGTGACTGGATCGGTTTTCGCGCCGAGACCAACTACGGGCCGGACGGAATCGGGACGACGATCGGCACACTGTTCGATGAGCAGGGCGCAATCGGCGCCATCCAGCAGTCCGTGCTGGTGCGCCGGCGCCCCGGGCGAACGTGATGTAGGAGCAGAAGACATGAGTCAGCCGGCCGTGACGGAAACCGACACCTCGACGCGTCAGCGGATCCTCTTGGCGACCGCCGAGGTGCTTGGCCGAAACGGCAAGACCAAGCTCAGCCTGTCCGAAGTCGCGACCCAGGCCGGAGTCTCGCGCCCCACGCTGTACCGCTGGTTCGCGTCCAAAGAGGAGTTGCTCTCCGCATTTTCAAGCTACGAGCGTCAACTCTTCGAAAGTGGCTTGGTCAAGGCAACCGCTGGGCTGAAGGGGGTCGACAAGCTCGACGCCGTGTTGCGGTTCATCGTCGAGTACCAGCATTCGTACTCCGGTGTACGCATGGTCGATGTCGAACCCGAACACACCATCGCCCAGTTTTCCCGCGTCATCCCGCAGATGCGCGACGGCCTGCAACGGCACCTTCCCGGACCCAACGCGGCGGTCAAGGCGGCGACGGTGATCCGGATCGCCATATCGCACTACATCGTTCGAAGCGACGATGCCGACCAATTCCTGGCGCAGTTGCGCCACGCGGTCGGAATCAGGCCGGCGGCGCCTGACTAGTCGAACAACACCGCGGCGTTCAGGTAGCCGGTCGGGTCCAACGCGGCTTTGACCGTCCGCATCGCAGCGATATCAGCGGCCTCCCTTGACATTCCGAGGTACGCGCGCTTGCGGCTGCCCACACCGTGTTCAGAGCTGACATTGCCGCCGCGCTGCGCGATGAGATCCATCATCGGTCCGTACAGCTCCTGCTCGCGCTCGAGCGGGCAACGCAGCACGTTCAGGTGCAGGTTTCCCTCACCGATATGACCGAACAACAACGGCAGCGCCTCCTGGGCCTGCGCGCTGATCAAAGCGACTGCATCTCGCGCGAATCCGCCGATTGCCGACAACGGCAACGAAACGTCGAACTTCAGCGGCGGCCCGTATACGCCGAGCACGTCGGCCAGCGACTCCCGTACCTGCCATAACCGTTGCTGCGCAGCGACATCCACGCCCACCGCCGGCTCGCCGCACATCCGCACGCCATCAAGCAGATCGGCGAGGCGTTCGGTCTGATCGTGGTCGCCGGCCAGTTCCACCAACAGCAACCAGTCACCCTGCACGGGGGCGCCAATCCCGACATGCTCGCGGGTCAGCGCACTGGCACGGCCATCGATCAACTCCAGCGCCGCGATCCCGTCCACGTCCCTAAATGTCCGGCCCGCGTCCACCAGTGGCTCTAGGTCGGCGAACCCGCAAACCGCCGTCACCCGATGCGACGGGGTGGGGTGCAGCCGCAGATCCAGCGCAGTGATGACACCGAGGGTGCCTTCGGCACCGACGAACAGCGCCGGCAGGTCGTAGCCCGTGTTGTCGCGGCGCACCAGGCTGCGCCGCCGCAGCAACGAACCGTCGGGCAGCGCCACCTGCAAACCGACGACTTGCTCGCCCATGTTGCCGTAGCGAACCGTGCGCAGCCCGCCGGCGTTGGTCGAGGCCATGCCACCGAGGGTCGCCGTGTCCCGGGCAGCCAGATCCACACCGAACACCAAACCTGCTGCGGTTGCGGCGTGTTGGACCATCGCCAGGGTGGCCCCGGCACCGACCTCGACGCGCCGCTCGACCGGGTCGACGTCGTCGAGGGCGCTCAGCCGCTCGGTAGACAGCAGCACATCGTCGTGTTCGGGAACGGTGCCGGCCACCAGCGAGGTTCGACCGCCTTGCACCGTGACGTGCGCCCCGGCATCCCGGCACACCCGCAGCACCTCGGCACCCTGCTCGCCCGAACCCGGCCGCACCAGCGCGCTGGCCCGGCCCCGATAGCGCCCGGTGTGATCGACGCTGCGGCCGGCCAAGATGTCGGGGTCGGCAGTGGCGTGGCTCGCTCCGACCACGGCCGCAAGGCTGCGCAACATGCTCGCGGTTATAGCACCGCCACAGCGTGTCGAGCACACCGGGCGCATGTTCGGCAGGCTCAGCGAACTCCTGATGCAAATAACGCGGACCGCTAGTAGGGTGCGCCGCGTTTTTCTCCGCACACGGGTCTGGGCACACAGCGCCGACGTCTCCAAGCCAGCAGCTGCCTTCGCGGGATTCGTCAAATATGGCCGCCGGGTGCCAGAAAGCCCGGTGGGCGTCACCGTCGCGATTAACTCAATTGCGTTGCAATGCGTTTAATGCAGGGGCGTTAGTCGGCACGGCGATCGGGTCAAGCAAGTCCTTGCGCCTCCGCGCGGAAACAGCCCTCGAAATGGCCGTTCTCGATCCCGACGGTATGCATGAACGAGTGGGCGACGACCGGGCCGACGAGCCGAAATCCCGCTTCCCGCAACGCTACGGAAAGCTGACGCGACTCCGGGCTTAGCATCCGGCCATCGGCCCAACTCCGTAGTCGATGGTGCTTACGCGGTTGATGTCGCCACGCCAGTTGCGACAACGAGTATTTCGTTAGGAGACGAGCGTTGTGCAGCGTGGCTTCGATCTTTCGCCGATTGCGAATGATGGAGGTATCGGCCATCAACCGTTCGACGTCGTCCGGCGTCATCACAGCCACAGCCGCCGGATTGAATCCGTGAAACGCTGTGCGCAGGTCGTCTCGCTTATCGAAGACAGTCGCCCAGGACAAGCCGTTCTCGAAGTAGGTCAGCGCAAGCGCTTCGAACAGCATGGCCTCGTCATGTGTCGGCGTTCCCCATTCGTGATCGTGATAGGCGGTCAGATCGCGGCCCGTCTCAGTGGCCCAACGGCAGCGGATGACGCCGTCGGGGCCGGATACGACTGTGGCCAGCTGTGGTGACATATCGACACCGGCCATCGCCTTCATCCCACGGCCCTGCTAACCGTATTCGGTTGTCGCCGTTTGGCTTTCGTCATCCTATCTGCGGGTGCTGCCTGCAGCATATCTGTCAACTGTCCGAAGGCACCTCGGCAAATCCCGGTTCGCCGCCCTCCACAACGGAATTGAACCGGAATCGCGTTTCCAGACACTCGGTGATCTCCTGTATCGCGCTCTCGGGAAGCGCGGTGACATCGAAGTTCTCGCTTATCCGCGCCGGCGTAACGGATGCCGTGAGAACGGCGCTGCCGCGCTGGATACCCCACGCCAGCAGTACTTGCGCAGGAGTCTTTCCATAGCGCGAAGCCAGCGAGACAACGAGCGGGTCGTCGAGCAGTCGTGGTTCCAGCGCGTGCCCCAGCGAAGCGAATGCCAGCAGGATGATGCCCTGTGATTTGCCGTATTCATGGAGTTCCCATTGCGGGTGATACGGGTGCGATTCGACCTCCACGACCGCCGGCTTGATTCGGGCGGTGTCGACGATCCTTCGGACGCCTTCGACGTCGATGTCGGACAGGCCTATCGCTCCAGCGAGTCCCTCGTCAACCAGGGCCTCCATCGCGGCCCAGGTCTGTTCCAAGGTGACTCCGTCGTCGTAGACGACAGCTCCGTGCGCGTCGCGGGGATCTTGGTCATCGCCGGGCTGGAACGCGAACGGGGTGTGCACCAGGTACAGATCGACCGCGTCGAGCCCGAGTCTGCTAAGGCTGGCCTGCAGCGCGGCCTTGACCCGCTCGGGTCGATGGTTGTTGTTCCACAGCTTTGTGGTCACGAACAGGTCCTCACGGCGGACCGTTCCGGCGGCGAACAGGTCTTTGAGCGCCGCGCCGACGTCCGCCTCGTTGCGATACCGTTCGGCGGCGTCGAGGTGGCGGTAGCCCACCTCGACGGCGGTCTTGACGGCATTTCGCGTCTTGCTGTTGTCGGACAGCGACGTCCCGAACCCGAGCGCTGGAATCTCACCGCTGCCGTTGTTCAAGACAAACCTGTGCTGACTTAGATTCTCATTCGACGCCATGGCTTTCGGCCTCCTTGTTCACTAACCATCCTCGCGGGTCGGCGACGCGAGGGTAAGTGCCAAGTATAATAGATGACCGGTCGTTTATCTAACAACGTCCGTAGGCCCGACATTCCTGGCATGACAGGTCAGTGCAGAAGTGCCGGGACAGTGACCGCTTCGAACCGGTCATACGGGCCGCGACTGCGGGTCACTTTCCCGCGCAGGGCCGCGCCTTCCCACGATTCGATCAGCTGGGAGGCGAGCTCCCCCGCGTCGATATCCCTGCGAATGCCACCGGAGCCCCGCTGTCCGGAACGCACGCAGGCGGTGAGAGCCGCGTCCCAGCGGCCGAGAATGCGGACGAGCTCGGTGCGTACCGGTTCACTCGAACCACCAAGCTCGAGCGACAGGTTGCCGACCAAGCAGCCGAGCAGGAAGTCGCCGGCCTCGTGCTCGTCGGCTAGCGCGTGGAAGAAACGTGTAATTCGTTCCTGCGCCAACCCGTCCGCGTCGAGGATTGGTACGAGCCGCTTCTCGATATCGGACCAGTAATGTTCGAGGACCGCCGCGGCAAAGCCTTCCTTACTGGAGAAATACGCGTAGAACGACCCTTTCGGCACGCCGGCTGCGTCGGTGATGTCTTTGACGCCGCTCGCGGCGAATCCACGCGCGTGCACGAGTTCGAGCCCCGCCGCGAGCAGGCGGTTACGCACCTCTGGATTTGGCGGTCGCGGCATGGCTCCTATAATAGTCGACCGGTCAACTATCTTCAGCGAGTGGTGTTCTTAGCAGACTTGCCAGTGGTGTGTCAGAACTCTTTGTGCGGTACGTCGGTGACCAGGCCGCCATCCATCACGAATTCGCTGCCGGTGGCATAGGAGGAGTCGTCGCTGGCAAGGAACACTACGAACGTCGCGACCTCCCGCACTTCGCCCGGCCGGCCCAGCGGGATGGTCACCAAGTCTTCCGGCAAGTGTGCGGTCATCGGGGTGCGGATGAAGCCGGGGTGGATCGAGTTCACCCGAATGTTGAAGGGCGCCAACTCCAGAGCTGCCGACTTTGCCAGGCCGCGTACCCCCCATTTCGACGCGACATACGGGTGCACAGCCGGCGCGCCGCGCAGTCCCTCGATCGACGACACGTTGATGATCGATCCGCCCCCGGCCGCGGTCATCGGCTCGACCGCTACCCGCATGCCCAGGAAGGTGCCGGTCAGGTTGACGTCAATTACCTTCTGCCACTTGGCCAAATCGAAATTCTTCAGTTGCCCCAGCGCGACGATGCCCGCGTTGTTGACAAGCACGTCCAGCTTGCCGAATTCGCCGGTTGCCGTTGCGACCGCCGCGTCCCACTGGTCGGGCTGGGTGACGTCGAGGTGGACGTAGCGCACGGCGTCGCCGATCTCGTCGGCCAGCGCTTTGCCCTCGTCGTCGAGGATGTCGCCGATCACCACGTTGGCGCCTTCCTCCACCAGCAGCCGTGCATGCTCGGCGCCCATCCCGCGGGCACCGCCACTGATGAGTGCAACTTTTCCGTCTACCCGACCCACGTAGGGGCTCCTTTCGATTTAGGTGGCCACCAAAGTGTTTGGCGCGTACAGGCCTTTGCCGGTTACCAACGGCAAATCGAGGGTGGTCCGAATGCCGGGAGGCGCCACGATCACCGCCGGGATGGCGTTGACGATGCGGCCCGCGGCGCCGACGATCGCGGCGTGGTTGTGGTCGCCCTTGCGACTGCTCGGAACGATGTCCACGGCATACGACGGCTCGCCGGTGATCTCGACGCGATACGAGCCGCCGCCGGACGCGGGTTGCGGCCAGTCGGGCCGCAGGTCGGGTCGCAATCGGGTGATGTGCTCGATGACGATGGCCGGGCGGCCGTTGGCCATGCCGCGGATTTCGAACCGCAGCGCTGCCAGGGTTCCCTTGGGCACCCGTCCCACCGCGATGTCGAAGTCTTCCGGCGCCGGCTCGCATTGGTAGGACTCCGTGATCTCGTCGAGCTCGATGCCGAGTCCGGCCGCCAGCTGACGGATGGCCGCACCCCAGGCGATGCTGAGCACGCCCGGTTGTAGCAGCATCGGGATATCGTCCAGGGACCCGCCGAACCCCATGTAGTGCATGACCTCTGAGCCGTCGTAGCTCGCATAATCGGCGATCTCCATGCAACGCACCTGCTCGATGCGCTGGCAGGTCCCGGCGAGTGCGAACGGAATGAGGTCGTTGATGAATCCAGGGTCGACGCCGTTGATGAAGATGCTCGATTTGCCTTGTTGGGCAGCGTCTTCGACGCGGGCAATGTACTTGTCGGGCACCACGCCCCACGGGTACTGCAGCAGCCCCGGCGAGGACCCAACGACGTTGATGCCGGCGGCCAAGATGCGCATGATGTCCGCCATCGCGTCAGGCAGGCGGGTGTCGCCCATGGCGCAGTAGACGACGCACTCCGGCTTGGTGGCCAGCGCGGCATCGAGATCCCCGACGGCCGCGATGCCCGTCACGGTGCCGGGTTCCAGACCGACGCCGCACAGTTCCCCGGCATCCTTGCCCAGCTTCTCCGGTGTCGACACGCACACGCCGGTAAGTTCGAACTGCGGATTGGTGATCAGCTCGGCTAGGGCCAGCCCTCCGACATTTCCGGTACCAATGTGCGCGACGCGGATCGCCATGAGAGTCTCCGTCCGTAGAACGCTCGAAACTTTTCTAGACACTAGTCCATAATTTCTGGGGCGCACACCGGGCTAAAACGCCGGACTTCCCGTAGGGACCGCTCTATGCTCTGTTGGTACTCGGGGTCTTGCCGTGGCCAGGTTTGCTGGGTCGTCCCCGATTGACGAAAATCTCCGGTCGTTGGGGAAGGACGGGGAGATGTCGTACGTGCTCACTACCCCCGAGATGTTGGCGGCTGCAGCCACCGATGTGGGAAACATCGGTTCGGCGATCAGTACCGCCAGCTCGACCGCGGCGGGCCCGACCACCGGTTTGCTCCCGGCCGCCGAGGATGAGGTGTCGGCAGCCATCGCAAAACTTTTCGGCGCTTACGGCCAGGAGTACCAGGCGGTTGTCTCGCAAGCTGCGACGTTCCACAGCGAGTTCACCCAGGCGCTGGCCACCGCGGGAAACGCCTACCTGGAAGCCGAGGCCGCCAACTCGGCGCTAATGTCTGGGCCGTCGAACGCGCTGAACACAATCACCGCGCCGATCCAGACGCTGTTCGGGCAAACGGCGGTGGCCACCGGCGGGTCGGGTGGACTCAGTGCGATGACGTCGATGGCAAAGGTGGCATCCGCCGACCCACTGATCGCGTTGATCATGGGCGGCACTGCTTACCCGACACCCAATCCCGGCTACGTGGCGAGCATTTTCAACTCGTACATTCAGCCCAACCCCCTCTTCTCTGGGGCGATTCCGCAAGGCCTCTTCACCCCAGAGCAGTTCTGGCCCATTACGCCCAGTCTCGGAAACCTGACGTTCGGCCGATCGGCAGCTCAGGGTGTGAGTCTGCTGAATACCGCGCTGGTAGGTCCCACCGGAGTGCTCACGTCGGGAAATAGCGCCCTGGTTGTCGGCTCCTCACAGAGCGCCACGATCGCCACGAATGAGATAAGGGCTCTCATGGCGGCGGGCTCGCCGTATCAAGGCCAGCTGTCCTTCATGCTGCTTGCTGATCCCAACAACCCTGTTGGCGGCATCCTCGAGCGCTTTCCCGGCTTTTACATCCCATTCCTCGATGTGCCCTTCAACGGTGCGACGCCGCCGAATTCTCCCTACCCGACCAGCATTTTCGCGATCCAATACGACGGCATCGCGAACGCCCCGCAGTACCCACTGAATGTTGTGTCGGACCTCAACGCCGTAGCGGGCTACTTCGTCTTGCACAACACGTATCCCACTCTCACAGCCGCGCAGGTTGCCAACGCTGCGCCGTTGCCGACGTCTCCGGGCTACACCGGCAGCACCCAGTACTACGAGTTCCTGACTCAGGACCTGCCGCTGCTGCAGCCGATTCGCGATATCCCGTTTGTCGGTAACCCGATCGCGGACATAGTGCAGCCCGATCTACGAGTGCTCGTCGACTTGGGCTACGGCTCCTACAGGCCCGGCCTCAACTAGGCGAATATTCCCACCCCGGCCGGTTTGCTCGACGTAGTCAATCCATTCACCACCGTCCCCGACCTGGCTACCGGGGCTGTGCAAGGACCCGAAGTCGCCCTGGTGGACGTTGGATTGCTACCGCAGTCCTTCCTGCCGAACGCCTACCCGTACCTGCTGTGCGTAGATCCAAACCTGAACTTTTTCCTGGGCCAGCCGAGCGTGACGGGGCTGTCTGTGCTCAGTGGCGGAGTCGGGGACGTATTGCATTTGATTCCGCCCATCCACTGAGACGCGGCGGCTCGGGCGCTAAGGCCCGAGCGGAGAATTCTCGCGGATCGACTCGTCACGGATCAACCCGCGCAGCAGCGCGGTGCTGAACTCGGCGGCGATTTCCTTGGCCGTGCGCCGTCCGCTCGGGCGCAGCCAGCGGTAGCTGCCCAGCGTCATCCCGATGTAGCCCAGGGCCACCACATGCGAGTCGCATTCATAGAACTCGCCACTGCCGATCCCGCGGTCGATGAGGCCGTGCACGTGTTGGTAAACCTGAGCTTCCTTCTCGCGGACCTCGGCGACCTGTTCGCTGGTGAACCATTCGGTGATGTAGGGCTGTTCCTGGAAGTACACCGCGGCCCGCTCGGGATCGCTCGCGATGCCGGTGAGCAGCCGGATCGTGTACTGGTAGAGCGCCTCGCGGGCCGTCCAGGACGGGTCGTCGTGTACTGCGGCCAGCGTGCCCTCGGCGGCCTGGCGGTAGATATCGAACAGGATCAGCGACTTGCTGGCGTAGTAGTGGTAGACGGTCGCCTTGTTCAGGCCGATCACATCGGCAACGTCGTCCATACGGGTGCCGTGATAGCCGCGGGCGGCGAACAGCTTGGTGGCAACAGCCAGCAACTCCTCGCGGCGTGTCAACCCGTTGGGGGTGATGCTGTCGGATGGCATCTGCACTCACTATCGTCGCTGTCGGCGGGGCCGAATCGGGTTCCGGTACGGCCCGGATAAGGCAAAGTATCAATCAACTGGTTGGACAGTTTAAGGCCAGTGCCGCCTGTCGCACCGGCACTGATCGGACTAGACTTCGATTGAAATAGTCGCGAGTCGAGAGGTGGGGACGATGGATCCGAGTCCGAGTTACGACGGAAGCGACGAAATCGAGTTCTTCATGCGCTACCTCACGTGGGGTCTACGCGGGGTCACCGACGGCAATGGCTACCCCCCACAGGCGTACCCGCCGGTCTAAAGATCCAGCAGACTGACGTCCGTCATCTCATAGCGCTTTAAGTTCCCCGGCGACCTCCGTCACCGATTTCTTCGCGTCGCCGAACAACATCGTGGTTCCTTCGGCATAGAACAGCGGGTTGTCAATGCCCGCGAATCCGGAATTCATCGACCGCTTGAGCACGATCACCGACTTGGCCTTGTCCACATTGAGAATGGGCATTCCGTAGATCGGGCTGGAGGCCTCGTTGCGGGCCGCCGGGTTGGTGACGTCGTTGGCGCCGATGACGATCGCGACGTCGGTGCGGGCGAACTCGTCGTTGATGTCGTCCATGTCTTTCATGGCGTCGTAGTCCACCTCGGCCTCGGCCAACAGCACATTCATGTGCCCGGGCATGCGCCCGGCCACCGGGTGGATCGCGTACTTCACCGGCACGCCCTTGTCCTCCAGCAAGGACGCCATGTCTTTGACGGCATGCTGTGCCTGCGCGACGGCCAAGCCGTAGCCCGGGACCACGATCACCTGGTTGGCGTACGCCATCTGGATCGCCGCGTCGGAGGCCGACGTCGACTTGACGTGCTTGTCGCCGCCGCCGTCGCCGCTGGGGGCCACGCCACCACCGCCGAAACCGCCGGCGACGATCGCGGGAATGGAACGGTTCATGGCCTTGGCCATCAGGTTGGTCAGGATCGAACCGGAGGCACCGACGATCATGCCCGCCACGATCATCGCGGTGTTGTTCAACGCCAAACCCGCCGCGGCGGCCGACAGCCCGGTCATCGCGTTGAGCAGTGAGATGACCACCGGCATGTCGGCGCCGCCGATGGGCAACACCACCATCAGGCCCAGCACACCGGCCGCGGCAAGCAGGCCGATCATCCACCACAGCGACACCCCGCCGGTGCCGGGGTGTGCGTGCAGGCCGATGACCACGGCGGCCGCGATGGCCGCGGCCAGCAGCAGCACATTGACCGGTTGCTGGGCCCTGCCGAAGCCGATAGGCGATCCGGAGATGATCTCCTGCAGCTTGCCGAACGCGATGATCGATCCCCAGAAGGAGATCGATCCGATGATCGCGGCGAACAACGAAGCCACCACGATGTGCACAGTCGGAGACTCGCCATGCTGGAAGGCCGAAAAGCCGCTTGTCTCAATGAATTCCGAAAGCGCGATGAGCGCGACCGTGCCGCCGCCGACGCCGTTGAAGAACGCCACCAGCTGTGGCATGGCGGTCATCTTGGTCAGCCGTGCCGGAGGAACTCCGAGCAGAACACCCACGACCAGCCCGGCGATTATCAGTACCCATTGGTCGGTGTGCCGGATCTTGACCAGCGTCGCCGCCACCGCGAGAGCCATGCCCACCGCGGCGATCAAGTTGCCGCGCACCGCCGTCTTGGGGCCGGTCAGGCCCATCAAGCCGTAGATGAACATCGAGAACGAGATGATGTAAAGGACAGTGACCAGATAGTTCATCGGGCGACCTCGTCACGCGCTGCCGAATCCGATTTGGCTTGTGGGACAGGTTTTTTCCCCTTGAACATGCCCAGCATCCGGTCGGTGACGATGAAACCGCCGATGACGTTCAGCGTGCCGAACACCACCGCAACGAACAGGATGATCTGTACCGCCAGCGACGGGTGCTCAACCGTGCCGAAGACCACCAGTGCGCCGAGTACCACGACCCCGTGAATGGCGTTGGTCCCCGACATCAGCGGCGTGTGCAGCGTGTTGGGCACCTTGGAGATCACCGCGAACCCGACGAACCCGGACAGCACCAGGATCGCCAGGTTCTCCAACAGCTCGTCGTACATTCCGAACATTTACGTGTCCTCCCTAACCAGAGCCCGGGTCACACAGGCTGCCGCGACGACCTCGTCGTCAAAGTCCGCGGCCAGCTTGCCGTCGGTGATCAGCAAGTCCAATAGCGCCGTGATGTTCTTGCTGTAGAGCTCGCTGGCATGCTCGGGCATCGTCGCCGGCAGGTTCAGCGGCGCAGTGATCGTGACGTCATGCTTGACCACGGTCTGTCCCGGTTCGGTGAGCTCGCAGTTGCCACCCGCCTCCCCGGCCAGGTCCACCACCACGCTGCCGGGTTTCATCGCCTCCACCGCTGCGGCGGTCACCAGACGCGGCGCGGGCCGCCCCGGCACCAGCGCAGTGGTGATCACCACGTCGAACCCGCTGATCGCTTCTTCCAATGCCTTCTGCTGCTGGGCGCGTTCGTCCTCGGTGAGCTCACGGGCGTAGCCACCCTCACCAGACGCTGAAATTTTCGAGATGCCCACATCCAGCCACCGCGCCCCCACAGACCGGACCTGGTCGGCCACCTCCGGACGCACGTCGTAGCCGGAGGTGCGCGCCCCCAACCGTTTAGCCGTCGCCAGCGCCTGCAGCCCGGCCACACCCACACCGAGCACCAGCACGGTAGCCGGCTTCACCGTTCCCGCGGCCGTGGTCAGCATCGGAAAGAACCGGGTTGACTCCGAGGCCGCCAGCAGCACCGCCTTATAACCCGCCACGTTGGCTTGCGACGACAACGCATCCATCACTTGGGCTCGCGATATTCGCGGGATGGCCTCGAGCGCGAACGCCTGCACCCCCGCCTGGGTCAGCGCGTCGATCGAGTTGTCGGCATCGCGCGGCGCCAGGAAGCCGATCAGTGTCTGCCCGCTACGCAACCTGCTGACCTCGTCGGCGGTCGGCGGGGCGACCTTGACCACAATGTCGGCAGCCCACGCATCGCCGATGCTGGCCCCGGCATCGGTGTAGAGCTCGTCGGGAAGTAGCGCCCCCTCGCCGGCACCCGACTCGACGACGACCGCCACGCCACTGTTCACCAGCGATGCGACCGCCTTCGGCACCAGCGCGACACGCCGCTCATCGGTCCCGGACTCAGCCACCACCCCGACCGTCGTCTGCGGATCTGTCATGGCGCGTATATCTACTTTCTTTTTGTCATTAGCTGCCGTGTTGCGAACCCCGTCGGATTGACCACCCTAGCCGCCGCTACCAGAGCGGGATGTCTTGGCCATGTTCTGACGCCGGGCGAGGCCCGAAGTAACGTCGCTCAGACTCGGTGATCGGCACGTCGTTGATGCTGGCTTCACGGCGCGCCATCAACCCCGACGGGGAGAACTCCCACAATTCGTTGCCATAGCTTCGATACCACTGACCGCTCTCATCGTGGCACTCGTACTGAAACCGCACCGCGATGCGATTGTCGTGGAAGTCCCACAGGCTCTTGCGTAGCGAATAGTCGAGTTCGCGCTGCCACTTGCGAGTCAGAAACGCCACGATCTCGTCCCGGCCGACGATGTGTTCGCTCCGGTTTCGCCATTGCGAGTCGGGCGTATAGGCCAGGCTGACGTGCTCGGGGTCGCGAGTGTTCCAGGCATCCTCGGCAGCCTGGACCTTCTGCAGCGCTGTTTCGTGGGTGAACGGGGGGAATGGGGGGCGAGCGTCGGTCATGACATTCATCGTGCCCGTTCGCAACCACGAAACTTAAGCCCTCGCATGGCGGCTGGGCGGGTGTTCACCGCGGCTTAAGGGCCGCGTCGGCGACCTGCAATTCTGCGCCGCGGCGCGTGTCCTATCGTGGCCGACATGGACTTTGCGATGTCGGCCAAGGCGAGCGACTACCACAAGCGGCTGTCCGACTTCATGACCGAGTATGTCTTTCCGGCCGAGGCCGATTACGACAAATACCGCCACGAGGCCGGGCCGAACGACCACACTGTTCCGCCGATCATCGAGGAACTGAAGACCAAGGCCAAAGCGGCCGGCCTGTGGAACTTGTTCCTGCCGGCCGAATCGGGCTTGACCAACCTGGACTACGCGCCGCTGGCCGAGCTGACCGGCTGGAGCCTCGAGATCGCACCCGAGGCGCTCAACTGCGCGGCACCTGATACCGGCAACATGGAGACCCTGCACCTGTTCGCCACCCCCGAGCAACGCAAGCAATGGCTGGAGCCGCTGCTGGCCGGCAAGATCCGCAGCGCCTTTTCGATGACCGAGCCGGCGGTCGCCAGCAGCGACGCGCGCAACATCGAGACGTCCATCGAGCGCGATGGCGGCGACTACGTGATCAACGGCCGCAAGTGGTGGACCTCGGGCGCGGCGGACCCGCGCTGCAAGATCCTCATCGTGATGGGTCGCACCAACCCCGACGCGGCCAGCCACCAACAGCAGTCGATGGTGCTGGTGCCGATAGATACGCCGGGCGTGACTGTTGTCCGCTCGACCACGGTCTTCGGTTACCAGGACCAGCCCGGGCACAGCGAGATCACCTACGACAACGTCCGGGTACCGGTCACCAACCTGCTCGGCGAAGAAGGCGGCGGCTTCGCGATCGCCCAGGCACGGCTGGGACCGGGCCGCATCCACCACTGCATGCGCGCGCTGGGCGGAGCCGAACGTGCGCTGGCTCTGATGGTGGACCGCGCGCGCACCCGGATTGCATTTGGCCGCCCGCTGGCCGAGCAGGGTCTCGTCCAACAGGCAATTGCTAAGTCCCGCAACGAGATTGACCAGGCCAGGCTGCTGTGCGAGAAGGCGGCTTGGACCATCGACCAGCACGGCAACAGGGCCGCCCATCTGCTGGTCTCGCAGATCAAGGCGGTGGCGCCGCAAGTGGCTTGCGACGTCATCGACCGCGCCATCCAGGTGCATGGGGCCGCCGGCGTCAGCGAGGACACGGCGCTGGCCCGGCTATACGCCTGGCATCGCGCCATGCGGATCTTCGACGGACCCGACGAGGTGCACATGCGGACCATCGCGCGCACTGAGATCGGCCGCGAGCAATCCCCGCTCGCCGCGGCGGTCACCCCGCATGGCTGAGGCCGCCGTCCGGGAACTGCCGGGCGCCTGGAACTTCCGTGACGTCGCGGACGGGGCACCCGCGTTACGGCCCGCGCGACTGTTCCGATCCAGCGAGTTGAGCCGCCTCGACGACGAGGGCCGGGCAACGCTGCGCCGGCTCGGGATCACCGACGTCGCCGACCTGCGCGCGTCCCGGGAGGTCGCCCGGCGTGGTCCGGGCCTGGTTCCCGACAGCATCGAGGTCCACCTGCTGCCCTTCCCCGACCTCGGCGATGACGAGTCCGAGACCGACGACCAGGCCCCGCACGAACACGCATTCCAGCGTCTGCTAACCGGCGAGGGCAGCGACTCCGACATGTCGGTTGACGAGGCCGCCACCCGCTACATGACGGACGAATACCGGCAATTCCCAACGCGTAACGGAGCGCAACGCGCGCTGCACCGCGTCATCACGCTGTTGGCTGCCGGACGCCCGGTGCTCACGCACTGCTTTGCGGGCAAGGACCGCACCGGCTTCGTGGTCGCCACGGTGTTGGAAGCGATCGGTGTCGACCGCGACACCATCGTCGCCGACTTCCTGCGCAGCAATGACGCCGCACCGCAGCTGCGGGCCCGGATCTCCGAGATGATCGCCCAGCGCCAAGAAACCGAACTGACCCCGGAGGTGGTGACCTTCACCGAAGCCCGGCTGTCCGACGGGGTCCTCGGCGTCCGCGAGGAGTACCTGGCCGCCGCTCGCCAAACGATCGACGAGACTTACGGGTCACTGCAGGGCTACCTGCGCGACTCCGGCATCACCGCGGCCGACGTGGACAGGCTGCGCAACGCACTGCTCGCTTGACTCGACTACTGCCGCAAGGACTTCCTACAGCTTGAATCCGGCCTTTTGCGCGGCGGAGAGGTCGGTGATCTCGGTCCACTGCGCGGCGATGTCCTGCACTGACGGCGGCTTGTCGAAGTTGACGCCGTCGTTCTGAAACAGCGCAGCACGCTGCACCTTGCCGCCACCGACGATGAAAACCGATGCGCTGTCGGCACATTCCTCGGTGCACAGGTAGGCCACTACGGGCGCGACGAACTCTGGCGTGAGCTTCTCCAGCACTTCGGGCGGCATGATGTCCTGTGTCATCCTGGTAGCCGCGATCGGGGCGACCGCGTTGGCGTTGATGTTGTACTTGGCCCCCTCCAGCGCCAGCGTGTTGATCAGACCGACCAGGCCGAGCTTGGCCGCCCCGTAGTTGGTCTGACCGAAGTTACCGAACAGCCCACTGGTGGAGGTGGCGACGACCACCCGGCCGTAGCTCTGCTCACGGAAATGCGGCCAAGCGGCACGGATGACGTTGTACCCGCCGTAAAGGTGCACCTTGAGCACGGCGTCCCAATTCTCGAACGACATCTTGTGGAAGGTGCCGTCGCGCAGGATCCCGGCGTTGCTCACCACACCGTGCACCGCGCCGAACTCGTCGAGTGCGGTCTTGATGATGTTCTCGGCGCCCTCGGGCTCGGCGACACTGTCATAGTTGGCGGCCGCACGCCCACCCGCGTCGCGGATCTCGGCGACGACCTGGTCGGCCATCGCCGACCCGCCGCCGGTGCCGTCGCGGGCTCCCCCGAGGTCATTGACGATGACGCTGGCACCCTCCCTGGCGAGGGTCAGGGCGTATTCACGGCCCAATCCCCCACCGGCTCCGGTGACGACGATGACGCGATCCTGCACTCCGGGCATCAGGTTTCTCTCTCCTTTAAGGAATCGGGGCTATCGGGAGTCGGCGCCGGCATTCACCGGGCCCGTGTCAGAAAAGCCTGCGAGCCATCTTGAAGGCCCGCTCCGTGTACGGCGGGTAGATAAAGCTCGACAGGTCGGGCCGGGTCGGTTTGGTCAGCACCGACTTGTGGTGGCTGAACTCCTCGAAACCGAATTTGCCGTGGTAGGCACCCATACCCGAGGCGCCGACCCCGCCGAACGGCAGCTTGGCCGTCGACACCTGGAAGGCGAGATGGTTGACCAGCATGCCGCCGGCCGGCACCTCTTTGATCACCCGCTCGCGAATGTCGCGAGCTTTGGTGAACAGGTACGCGGAGAGCGGCTTGGGCCGCGAGTTGACGAAACGTATTGCGTCGTCCAGGGATTGGACGGTGATCACCGGCAGGATCGGCCCGAAGATCTCGTTGCTCATCAGGGGCCCATCAGGATCGGGGTCGACGACAACCGTCGGTTGGATCCGCAGGGTCGACGCGTCACAATCGCCGCCGACGGTGACCTTGCCGTCCGACCCGGAAAGATAACCGCTGATCCGTTTGAACTGGCGCTCATTCACGATGCGAATCCCGTGCGGCTCCTTCGACCGAAACTTCGTGATGGCCGCGCCAATCTTGTCCACCAGCTCGTCGCGGATCTTGGCGTCGGCCAGTACGTAGTCAGGCGCGACGCATGTCTGCCCGCCATTGAGCAGTTTGATCCAGGCGATTCGCTTGGCCGCGACGTCCACGTCGGCGTCGGCGGCGACGATCACCGGGCTCTTGCCGCCCAGCTCGAGGGTGACCGGTGTCAGGTGCGGCGCCGCGCCTTCGTAGACCTTGCGGCCGATCTCGGTGCCCCCGGTGAACATCACCCGGTCCAGGCCCTGCGCGATGAGCTCCTGGCTAACGGCACCGTCGCCCTCGACAACTGCGATCGCATCGCTGTCGAGATAGCGCGGCACCAGCTCAGCCATCAACCGTGCGGACGCCGCTGCGATTTCCGAGGGCTTGAGCACGACGGCGTTTCCGGCGGCGATCGCCCCGACCGCCGGGCCCAGCGTCAGGTAGAACGGGTAATTCCAGGCGCCGATGATCAGCACGGTGCCGTAGGGCTCGTATTCGATCCAGCCGCGACCGGGCAGCTGCGCCGCTTCGAGGAGCCGGTATTTGCGGCGCGTCCACCTGCGCAGGTGCTTGGCCGCGAACTTTGCTTCGCCGGCGGTGGTTGCGATGTCGGCGATGTACGCCTCGAACGGATTACGGTCCAGATCGTCGGCGAGCGCGGCGGCTATGGCGGCCTCGTTCTCTTCCATCATCTTCTGCAGCTGTAGCAACTGCCGCTTGCGCCATTCGATGTCGCGGGTGCGACCGGTGGCGAAGGTCTTACGAAGCCGGTCCACTGTCGCGGCGATAGCGCCTGGTTGAGCTGCCGGGGCCCCGTTCTTGGACTCAGATGTCTTCGGTGCAACCGATTCGGTGGTCATCAGTGCCTTCCCTTCCCGGAGGTGCCCACTGCTCGTCGCGCGAGCACTCATGGGTGATAACCGCGATCCTAACCATCCAGTTGGGAGAGCAATAGGAAGGATCCTAGAGGCGGACCTGAGGCGCGGTCAGGGTTTGGCTGCCGTCACAAAACTGTTGGTGAAGGGCCTTTCCTCGGATTGCGGCGCCCGGCCCAGTCGCAGACCCTCTTCGCGCGCAGTCACGGTGCTGGTGGTCCAGCCGTGCGAGGCGAACCAGTCGGCGCAGTCGGGGCGACCGTCGTCCTCGAACCAGAGGTCGAACGGGTTGAAAGAGGTGTCCTGGCCGCGTGCTTCGCGCCTGGCCCGCAGTTCTTGCCACTTCTCCTCGGCTTCGCGGCGCTTCTCCTGGTCGACACCGAAGTTTTCCACCGCCACCCGGCTGCCCGATCCGCTCAGCGCGTCGATCGAGGCGAACAGGCCTTCCTGTGCCGATGCCGGCAAAAACGGCAACAGCCCTTCGGCCAGCCACGCGGTCGGCTGGCTCGCGTCGAAACCGGCGTCGCGCAACGCCTGGGGCCAATCGTGGCGCAGGTCGACGGGCACCGGTCGCCGGTCGGCGACGGGTGCGGCGCCGTGGCTGGCCAGTGTCTGGGCCTTGTACTCCAACACCTTCGGCAGATCGATCTCGTACACGGTGGTGCCGGCCGGCCAGTCCAGACGGTAGGCGCGCGAATCCAGTCCGGCGGCCACAATCACGACCTGCCGGATACCGGCCCCTGCGGCATCGGCGAAATACGCATCGAAGAAGTGGGTGCGTATCGCCTGGTAATTGATCATGTGCTGGGAGTCGACGGTGAAATCCGGGTCGTCGTCTTCACCCGGCCCAGCCCACCATGCGGCCACCTGCTCGCGGACACCTGCGAGCTCGGGCGAGGACACCAGCGGCTCTGCGAACTGGTCGCGGATGAGCGGGTCGGCGCTGGCGGTCTCGGCGGCACGGGCCAGCGCGACCATCACCGCGGTCGCCCCGACACTGGTTGCGATGTCCCAGGAGTCATCCGCGGTGCGCGCCATTACAACCGCTCCGCGATCACAAAGTCGGAGAATGCATCCTTATCGTCGGCCAGTGGGACGTTCTCAATCCAGCGGCCCAGGCGGCGCATCTCGTCCGTCGAGTGCTGCGCGCGAGCGCGCCAGCCATGGTTGTCGAGCCAGTCTGCGACGTCCGCCCGATGCTCGTCGCGATACATCAGCTCCCCCACGTCGACGGTCTCCTCCATGCCGAGCTCGTCGGCCACCTTGCGGAACCGCTCGCGCATCTGCTGTCGCCGGTCGTCGGCGTGCTCGGGCGCGGTCTCAGCCGAGACCCGGCTGCCAGCCGGGCTGAGCTCGCCGATCAGGGTGAACAACCGGTCCTGAGCCTCGGCGGGCAGGTACATCAACAGGCCCTCGGCCAGCCAAGCGGTCGGCACTGTCGGGTCAAAGCCCGCAGCGCGCAGCGCGGCCGGCCAGTCCTGACGCAAGTCGATGGCCACCGCGCGGCGATCTGCCGACGGTGTCACGCCGTTTTCCGCCAACGTCGTGGACTTGTACGCCAGCACCTGGGGCTGGTCGAGCTCGTATACCGTGGTGCCGGCCGGCCAGTCCAGGCGGTACGCGCGCGAATCCAGGCCAGAAGCCAGAATTACCACCTGCCGGATTCCGTCAGCAACAGCATCGGCGAAGTAGGTGTCGAAGAAGCTGGTCCGCACCGCTTGGTAGTTGCGCATGTGCTGGAGCTGGGCCGCGGATTCCGCGTCGAGCGCCTCTACCTTGGCCGCGACCTCCGGGTCGAGCATGGCCTCCCACAGAACGCCGGCACCTGCATTGGTGACCAGCAGCTTGGCGTAGGGGTCGCGGATCAGCGCGTCGGGCCGCTCCGTTTCGACGGCCCGGGCGGCGGCCACCATCACGGCGGTGCTGCCAACGCTGGTCTTGATGTCCCAGGTGTCGTCATGGGTGCGCAGTGAACTCATCGGGTGCTCCTTGGTCAGTCCTTGGTCAGGCGGTTGGCTCGCCGAGACGCGCGCGCAGCAGCGTGCTGCGGACGGCCTCCTCAGCCAGGTCCTCGGGTACCGGGCGGCCCAGGCGGGCCATCTCGTCGCGGTTGTTCACGGTGTGTACCTGCCAGCCGTGGTCGGCCAGCCACTGAATGGCATCGGTACGGTCCGGCTCGTGATAGGTCAGCGCTTGGACATTGACATCCAGGCCGAGCCGCTCCCGCATTCGGAGCCACCGCTGCGAGTTGCTCCGCGAATTCATGCCGAACACCTCGACGGCGACCCGACTGCCCGGCGCGCTCAGCGCGGTGAACATCTTGAACAGCCGGTCTTGAGCATCGCTGGGCAGGTAGGGCAACAAGCCCTCGGCCAGCCACGCGGTCGGTTGGGTGTGGTCGAATCCGGCGGCAGTCAGGGCTGCCGGCCAGTCATCACGCAGATCCACCGGGACCGGGCGCCGGCTGGCGGTCGCAACCGCGCCGTGCTGCTCCAGGATCCCGGTCTTGTACTCGAGCACCTGGGGCTGGTCGATCTCGTAGACGGCGGTACCGGCCGGCCAATTCAACCGGTACGCGCGCGAGTCGAGCCCGGCGGCCAGAATCACCACCTGCCGAATCCCGGCGCTGACGGCGTCGGCAAAGTACTCGTCGAAGAAGTGCGTGCGCACGGCCTGGTAGTCGATACCCAGTCGGTGTGCACGTTGCCCGTGCGGATCACTGTCGAGCCAGGCCAGTTCGGCGTCGGCCAGCCGAGCCCATGCAGGACCGGCCGACGACACCAAGACGCGGGCGAAATCGTCGCGAATCAGCGGGTTGGGTCCGGCCGTTTCCACGGCACGCGAGGCAGCGACGCCCAACGCGGTGGCGCCGACGAGTTCGGTGATGGACCAGGAGTCGCTCGCGGTCCGTATCGAGGGTGGTAACGAATGGTCTATGGGTGCTTGATCAAGCTCATTCATGTCGCGACTATGCTACCCGAATAAGTTAGTTAGCCTATACGCTTTGTGCGCGATCTCACTGACGCGCAGGCGCGGTGCCGGGTCAGGTTTCGGGCCGCCAGAGCGCCCCGTCCAGCAACTGCCGCAGCACGTCGGTGATCGCCAACATCTCTTCATGGCTCCGGACAAAACCGGCATAGAATCCCACGCCGCAGAGCACCACGAGCAGTGTCTCGACCAACGCAGCGGCATCGATATCGGCCGCGACCTCGCCACGCTCGATCGCATCGTTGACGACTCGCATCAGAAAATCTCGGCTGATTTTCACAGAATCGTTGTCGGTCCTGCTCAATTCCGGATGGCGCTGAGATTCCAGTACGGCGGTAACCAGAAACGCCGACGCGGACGGGTTTTCGGAATTGGTTCGCACCGCCGCGGAGATGAACGCCGTCAGTTGCGCCATCAGCGTGCTCTCGCGCTCTGCCTGTTCGATGCCGGCCCCGATGACAAGTTGGTTAGTTTGGTGCAGTACGTCTCGGTACAGCGCCCGCTTGCTGGAGAAGTAGTGGTTGATCGCCGGCCTGGTCAGGTCGGCACGGACGGCGATCGCTTGGAAGGTCGCACCGTCGTAACCGCGTTCACTGAACACCAATCGAGCAGCATGCAAGATTCGCTTGCGCGTCTCGTCAGCCTTTGCTGCGGGCGGACGGCCCGGCCGGCGGCTCGCCGTAGGCGCCATTATTGCAGTGTGCCACCCCCGTGATGTGGCATTAACGCGTTCGGCGGAATATCGCCAAACTTCCCAGCCTGGTAGTCCTGCAGCGCCTCGATCAATTCCGCGCGAGAGTTCATCACGAAAGGTCCGTAGTGGAATACCGGTTCGCGAATGGGCTGCCCGCCCAAAAGCAGCACATCAATTGCGGTCGTCCGGGATGACTCCTGGATAGATTGGGCGCCCACGGTGATCCGGTCGCCGGGTCCGAGCACGGCCAACTGACCCTGTCTAATCGGGTGAGCGACAGGACCGACATATCCGCTCCCCGACAGCACATATACCAGCGCGTTGAAATCGCGCCGCCACGGAATGTTGAGCCGGGCCCCGCTTTCAATCGTCGCGTGCGCCAACGTGATCGGCGTGTGGGTGACACCGGGTCCGCGGTGACCGTCGAGCTCGCCGGCGATGATGCGGACCAGCGCTCCGCCGTCACCAGACGCGAGCAATTCCGCGTCGTTGCCTTCGATGGCCTGATACCGAGGTGGCGCGAACTTATCGCTCTTCGGCAGATTCACCCACAACTGGATGCCGTGGAAGAGGCCACCACTTTCGACCAATTCGGCAGGCGGGGTCTCGATGTGCAGGATGCCCGAACCGGCCGTCATCCACTGCGTTGCGCCGTCTGTGATCAAACCGCCACCCCCGTGGGAATCCTGGTGCGCGAACTTTCCGTCGATCATGTATGTGACCGTTTCGAAGCCACGATGCGGGTGCCAATCGGTACCTCTGGGTTCTCCCGGCTGGTAATCCACCTCGCCCATCTGGTCCATATGCACAAACGGATCCAGGGCAGCGGTGCTCACACCGGCAAACGCCCGGACTACGGGGAAGCCTTCGCCCTCGTAGCCTCGCGGGCCGGTGGTGATCGATCGGACCGGGCGCTCGGTGTCCGCGGGACCGGGCGGGCCGATCCGCGTCAACGTCAGCGTGTCTGCCGTAACAGCAGGCATTTTTACCTCCTCATTCGAGTTACCTCATATAACCGGACCACAGTCCGTTTATTCCCACGCTGTCATAAGATGGCCTAGTGACTTGGGTTGCTGGGGCGGGTGCTGCGGAACTCAACCTCGAAAACACTGGCAGGTCAGAGGGAATGAATTTGCTGCACCGGCAGCCGCGCGCCGCGCCGCGGCTCGTATGCCAGTCCGCTGGCTTCGAGCAAGCGAACCACCCGGTGGCGGTGTGGTCGCATCGGCTCCAGCAGCTCGAG